>ENA-OQAZ01001594-OQAZ01001594.1-human-gut-metagenome-genome-assembly--contig:-NODE-1594-length-10535-cov-1.803997_pt1 | contig 10535 bp, 13 predicted proteins | sample MGYA00242737_ERZ504531 | MGnify/ENA primary metagenome ERZ504531 (study PRJEB26092, sample SAMD00036244) | human gut metagenome | host: Homo sapiens | study: EMG produced TPA metagenomics assembly of...
AGCAAAGCAGCACAGACAAAAGCCGAAACAGCAGCATCAAAGAAAGAAACTGCAGCTGCAAAGGCCGAAACAACGGCTGTTCCAAAAGCAGAGACCCAGAAAGAAACTGCAAAAGAGACAGAAGCAGCGATCAAGTCATTGCAGCCAATCCTGAAAAAGCAGAGGACGTGACAGTAGCAGCCCCAACTGTAAAACAGGAAACAAAAGCAGAAACTAAGATAGAGACAAAAGCGGAAACGAAAGCAGAGACAATAGTAGAAGCAAAAACAGAGACAAAACCGGAAGTTCCTGGTATAAAGAAAGAGACAAGCTCTTCTAAGAGTACTGAAAGCTCTTCCGTAGAAACAGCCTCCAGAACTGCCTGATCGCTTATGCACAGCAGTTTTTAGGAAATCCATATGTATATGGAGGCACCAGTCTGACCAAAGGTGCTGACTGTTCAGGTTTCGTTATGAGTGTATTCTCTCATTTCGGTATCAGTACAGGCCGAAGTTCCAGAGACCAGGCGGCCAGAGGAAAGACGATCCCAGTCAGCGAAGTAAAGCCGGGAGATCTGTTATTCTATGCCAGCGGAAGCTATATCAACCATGTAGGTATTTATGTAGGAAATGGAAAGATCATCCACTCCAGTACACCTGCAACAGGTATCTGTTACGCACCATCAAATTACAGAACACCTTGCAAGGCAGTTACATTTTTTGACTGATTCTGATCAAAGGTACATAATCATATAACTAAATGTGTGCGAAAGAGCATATGAAAATGGGGAGCCAAAACTGGCTCCCCTAATTGTTTTATGAAATTTTAAAAGTTGTCAGAACCTGCTTTTTACTATGAAAGTCCCGGACGGCAGCCGCGAATGAGCCATGCTTGCATGAGCGAATTCACGGGGTATCGGACGGGCAAGCCGGTATGAGCAAGGAGCGCGATAGCGCGGATTGCGATGCTGGCGACGATTGCGGGAGCACCAAAGGTGCGGAGCATCGGCTTTCATGAATGGTGATGCCTGCGTCAGCAGGCATGTCCGTTTAATTCCGGTCTCTGCCTGCGTCACCAGCCACACACTGACATCCGCTTTTTAATTCTGCATAAAAGGCCTTAAGCTGTTTTTCCATAACCCACTTCATATACTCCCCTTCCAGATACCTTCCCGGCCGGACAGACTGCATAGCCTCATTTCGCTTTATATCCTCTTTCAGCCATTCCTCTAATTGCTCCAGGCTCATTTTTCCAGATCGTGCCTTTATCTTTTCCTGATACCGGGAATAAAAGCTCATATAATATTCTTCCAGTTGTCCGCTCCAGCGTTCTTCCAATGAAAACAACCGGTCAAATTCCTTTATCTTTTCCCCTGTGTCCGGATCCGCCTCCAGGACCGGGAGCAGACTTACCACTTCGCTGTCCTTATTTCCCGGATTTTCAAACTCCAGCTGTACCTGATCTTTTACTGTATCCAGATAAGGTAAAATAATACTTCCAATTATTTCTCTGCTTTCCCTTTAAAGGAACTTTTTTCTTCCTTTAACCGGCTGCTTGCAGGCAGAACAGCAAAATACAGGTTATACGGATGCAGGCATAGACAAGGATACCTGGATTTTGGAAAATAATGCTCCACCTCCTCATCTGTTTCCCCATTTGAGATCATATTTAAACATACCGGGCAGATCCTGCGTATCTTCTTGTTTTTCCCCTTAAAATAGTCTTTAGCCAATTCCCTTCTGCTGTACATGGGACTGGAAAGTTCCTTTAAATGAAAATGGGCAGTGCAAAAGACACATCATAAAAATATCCGAAAAAATCCTTTAATATCTTCTGGGCTGCATCAGAAAGCTGGTCACTTTCCAGGCTGAACCTGCCATTTTCCCAGGCTTCTTTATCCATAAATTCCATATCATGCTTTATGGCTTCCCAGATCCTTTCCCGCTGTTCCTGCTCCATGCGGAACAGCCGGTCCACTGCCCGGTGCATATTCTTTCCATTCTCTGTGTCACGTTCATAAAGCCTGTAAAACCAGGCTCCATTCTCCGGTGCGAAAGTCAGCCAATCTTCTTTCAGGAACACATTTCCCGGCTGGTCTGCTGCAAATTTAAAAACAGATAACAGAAAATGCTGACCGCCATTAGATCCTGCTCTTGTTCTTTAACATCTATATTCCAGAACATCTTTCATCACCTCTTTTAGTTGTTAAAAGTGCCTGCGCCTATACCTTATTCCCTTTTTCCAACAGCGCATACAGCTGTTCCTGCAGACGGAAACGCTGATAACCGGGACCCACTTTTGAAATGATCTCTTCCAGCTTATCCGGATCTTTTTCTTCCATGTATGCTTTCACAGAATCCGATGCAAATCTGCCAATGCAGATGCCTTAAATACCTGTCTGGAAATACTGTCCCGGCCAGCTGCAAAAGTAGAGATCTCCAGATCCTTTACTTCTGTCTTAGAACCTGTGAGATTCTCAAACAGGTGGATCTGCTCCCACATGGCATCTGTTAAGATCAGGTCTGAATGGGTGGCTATCAGGAACTCATTCCCACTTTTCCCGTCCATGCTGCACATAGCATACACAAAGCGGACAAAATCCCGGCTCCATTCATCATTAAAATGCACATCTGGTTCATCATAGAGGAACAATGTATTTTCCCCACAGTGGTTCTGGGCCATAAGGATCAGGCCAATGCGGGGCCAACCACATTAATTCCCCGTCACTTAAATCTTCCATTTCATAAAGACCACGTTCATCCCCGTTGCGATAGGAAAAATGGATCTCCCGGATCACGCCTTCTCTCCATGCTGTAAGGAGAGTGGAGATAAGGGCAAATGGATTTCCATCAAAGTAGCGCTGAAGCATGGGGTGATAAAATACCTTTTCTCCCTCTGCTTCCCAGGAATCAAACAAAAATACTGCTGCTGTTTCCCCTGCAAGGCTTCCATCTTCTTCTACCCGGTCTGCAGAAGTCCTGTGGATCACACAGTTGCTTAAAGAACCGCCCTTTGTATCCTGGTTTAAAAGCCGCCGTAAAATGCTCATCTGCGGCCTGTCTGCAGCCGCTTCCAGCCTTGTATCATCAATGCGAAGGGAAAAAGCTGCCGGGATCAGACAGATATTTAACCGTTTCAGAAGTTTTTTCCTAAGGGATGCATAGTGCAGCGCCTTTGTGCTGATATTGTCATCCTGCATATCAAAGGGCATTACAGCAAACAATGCCGGTAAGATAAATTTTGATGTGACCGCATCCAGAAACAGCACCCTTGGATTTACATCCAGACGCTCATAAAAGGATAATATCCCTCTGCCGCCTCGCCTGGCCACGCTGCTTTCTCCCGGATATCCTTCATTACCGGAAATCCGGCTTTCTCCGTTTTCATCATTTATAGCCAGTGACAGATCATACAGATCGCTGGCAAGAGATGCCCTTGGAGACCGGATCAGAATATCTTCCATAGAACTATTAGCCCCGGAGCAATAAGAAATGATCCGGTCAGGCAGGTACTCATCTGGTATAGAATATAGCTGCCGGGTTTTCCCATTTTTTTCCAGTTCCACATATAGCTTTCTCCTCCGCCCGGAAGCATCACAAAAACCCTTTTTCTGAGGCTTTACATAAATTCCCGTTCCATCCGGCATCCTGTATTTACTCAAAATAATCCCGGCAGACTCATTTTGGCATAATGCGGGTAAAAATAAGTCCCACTGCCTCTAACACACTGGACTTTCCCGAACCATTGCAGCCAATGAGAAAATCCACGGATACAGCCCCCGTCTGCTCCTTAAACTGCAATTTCAGCCGCTTCAGTCCTTTATAACCATCTATATATAAGTATTCCAGCTTCATGTTGTATCTCAGACCTCCCTGGTGTCAGAATCTGATATTTCTGTATGGTAATGGGATGACCTGCACTGTCCTGCACTTCTTTTTCTCCCATATAAAGCTTCTGTGGAACCGTCTTTTCCAGAAATCCCAGAGCTTCTAACAATCTTGCAGATGCCAGGGCATCCTGCACGGAATATCCTTTTTTGTGGATCTGCTTAAACACTGTATGTACCGGCAGCGCTTCCGATGACTGGGCATATATCCGCAGGATCTCCATCTGAAAATCAGAAAGCATGGTAAAAAGGGACTGAAGCTCCTGAGGGATACGGCTCTGCCAGTCTGTAATGCCTTCTGTAGGCTGACTGACACTTTGCACTGTACCGATCCCATAACTTTCTTTAAATAAAGATGGGGACGGATCAGTCAGGGCTTCCTGTTTTCTGAACGCCTCTGTCAGTCCGGATGTAAATGCCAGAGACAGCATGGATTTAAAATACCGTTCACCTAACTGCTGCATTTTATGTAACCGTTTTCTTATATTTTCTGCTTTCTGGATCGTTTTTGTAAAAGCTTCCTGTTCTGCCTGAGAAAGTACCGGTACAAAAAAGTCATTATCTGTATTTTCCGGCAATACTCGTTTCTGTAAGGATATCCATACAGACCGGAGTTCAGGAGAAAGAATTTCTTCATCCCGGCTTATTTTACCTTCTTTTAAAGCAGCCTGGGCCTGTTTTAAAAGAGCATTTTCAAGGATCCTGTTTAATGCAGCCTCAGATGACTGACCATATTTTACAAGCTGCCTGGCCCGCTTTAATCTATCTACAATGACCTTCTGTTCTTTTAAGCAGGGAAATACCACAGGAATACCGATAACTGCGCCTTGGTCAGATTAGGGATCGTCACTGCATTGGCCCGTTCTATAAGCCATGGGCGGTAAAATTCCAGATAAAAGCAGGCATATTCCGGCAAGATCTGCTCTTCATCGAAAACCATTGCCTGTATTGCCTGGTTCACCGTCATGTCACAGCCTGCAATAGCCGCTTTTCCAATCGTTCCTGATACGGAGAGCAGCACAGCGCCCTTTGGCACTACCAGCCACGGAATCTGGTCTGCCCCTTCTTTGGTAAGATAATTTTCTGTCTGGGAAATATATTCTTCTTTTATGTCCCCAACTCTTGCCCATGGAAGGCTTTCCGGCTGGGGAGTTTTTGTATAATAATCTGTCTTTGAACGATTTAAAGTAGTTCCCCTGATCCACCTGGATACCACCTGGCTTAAAGGTCTCTGCTTCCAGTTCTCCAATTTTTCCAAATTCAGCCGACCTCCTTAAGAAGTTCTTTTAACTCCCTTGTGATCTCTTCCTGTTCTCTTAACATTTCCTGTAAAAGAAGGGCCGGATCCTCTATTTCCAGATTGATCTGTTCCTCCGGTCTGTAATTTTCCGGCAGCAGGTTCCATTTTGCAGCTCGATCCCAGCAGCGCCTGCAAACCAGAAGCTGTTGTACTGCCAGTTTGCAGGAACCTTTATGCCATTGCGGTTTTCCACTGTTTTTTCCCTACGGCAGTGTTCCCATTTTCCATAATAGCTGTCTCTCTGGCTCCAGATCTCTTCCAGACGTTCATATTCCTGCTTCTGTTTTTCTTTATCTTCCTGTTTTTCCAGACTGTAATACAGCACTCTCTGGGTATGTCCTTCCCAGCCACTGGACATAAATGGCTTACTGAATATCATGACACTGGAGCGGACACCACTGTACAGGAAAGTATCTTCCGGCAGCGCGATCACTGCTTCCAGTGAATAAGACTGGAGAAGCCATTTACGCACCTTTATACTCTCTGTACGGTTTGCAAATAAAAAGCTGTTTGGAACAATGAGCATGGCCTTTCCATCGTATTTTAAGGCCAGCATGCCACGGATCAGCTCCAGGTGATAGCGGCCTCTTACAGTTCTCAGTTCCGATGGAAGTTCCTCTGCCAATGAATCATCTTTGATGGTATCCGTTCCATATACCGGATTGCTGATCACCAGATCGCAGGTCTCATATAAAGAAGTTGGTATTTCCTCCTGCAAATGAAGTTCCATTTTAAGGTCTGAAAGCCTGGATATGATAATACCTGCTGCCCACAGTTCCTCATCCAGCTCATAGCCCATAAGCTTGGATTTTTTAAATACTTACAAGCTGTCATCAGAGTGCTTCCTGCACCGCACTGGGTATCTAAGACCGTTTCTCCTTCACCAGGCTTAACATTCCTTCCGGACGGGTTACAAGGCCAAGAAGTGGCTTTGCGATCTCCACAGGAAGAAGATACCGGTTCTTACCACCCTTGCTGTAAAGACAGAAATCAAATATCCCAGAAAGGGCCGTCTGGAACATCTCACCGGAAACCGGAGTTTTCCACAAAACGGCCAGCTCTTCTGCTATAACTGTAAGCTGGCGCTTTACCGTACCTCTTAGCACCTGCCGGTACCCAAAAAGCTGCTTTATCTCCGGATCATCTTCTGCATTTATCCCACAGGCTTCAAGCAGCATACACCCAAACTCCCGGAACATCCCCATAAGATCCTGTGAATACTCCATGCGGTAAAAATCTGCCGCTTCCTTAAATCCCTGAACCTTCTCATTTATCTTTATTTTCTGGTCTGATGTCAGCATATTTTGTTACTCCTTTATATGAGATTACCAAAAAGCAAATGTCTGCTCCGCAGCCATTTTTTTCGTACACGCTTACTACATTATATCCCACATAAGAATTACTTGAAAGAGAAAAAAGCACCCGACAAGAGAATTTATATAATTCCCATACAGGTGCTTTCTTATTATTTTTCTTTTACTGTTCTTTCTTTTTTCCGGCAAACATAAACACAAGCATTAATCCACTAAACAACAGTAACTATGTATTTTCAGCTACATTCACACTTTTTCCGCATTCTTTTATCTTCATACATCTTTTCATCTGCTTCACGGTACATTTTATCATAATCTACTGCGCCGTAAGCCATGCTGCTTCCCATAGAGAACCTCAGATCAACGGTAAGTCCGTCCCGCAGCCAAGCCTTCTGCCGCTCTGAAGTGCCTTTAAAGCTTCTATTTTCTGTATAAGAGCTTCTTTCTCATACTTATAATAGAACAATGTAAATTCATCACCGCCCTGACGGCACAGAATACAGTTTTCACCAGCTTCCTGTTTCAGCATTTCTGCAATCTTTTTAAGGTACTCATCACCATTTTCATGTCCGTAAGTGTCATTGACCATTTTCAGATCGTCAGCATCTACCATAACAGCAGCGCAGTAATATGGCTCCCTGCATTCTTCCAGTATTTTGGAAAGCCTGGCATCTCTGCCAGTCCGGTTAAACAGCCCCGTCAGCTGGTCATGATCTCTCTGATGTTCGATCTCCCTGCGCTTGCGGATCTCCTCTGTAACGTCCGTAATAACGCCGAAGATCTCTTCGCCCTCCTGGATCTCTTCAATTTTTAAATATTTACCATTTCCTACAGCAAATATCTCATTTTCACCTGCAACCGGCTCTTTTTGCAGGGTTCTAATATATTTCCTGAAATCTTCCCAGTCAGAAGGCAGCTTCCAGGCAGCTTCTGTGCCGGTCTTTAAGATCTGGAAAACATCACCGGTAAAACGGACTCTCTTCATTTGCCGGTTGTACTCATATACACCAATGTGCATATCCGTCTTTCCAAGCACATAGCTCATTTTCCTGTCATTGGCTAACAGGCTCTGAAGCATTTCATTAATATAACGGCTCAGTTCAAAAAATTCCCTGCTGCTGTGGACATCTATCTTGACGTTTAAGTCACCCATAGTTATCTTATGCAGCTTTCCGTTTACTTCCCCGATTTTCTGGACTACCTCCCGGTCCAGATACCGGGTCACTGCCTTAAACAATGCCAGTGCAATGAGCATAAGACATACCGCCAGATACAGCATATTTAACGGTATGCGTTCATAAAGTGCCTTACTGGTCACTGCCACACCGATATAATTATCTGCTACCTTCTTAAATACGATATAGGAACGTTTTCCATTGATCATACCGGAAAAACCTTTTGTACTCTGGATCTTTTCCGTATTTAAGCCAATTTTCTTCATGTCCATTCCCACTAATTCTGTGTCCGTAGCACCTACGATCTTTTCTGTTTCTGCATTTACCGCAAAGTAGCTGGTATCCGGGTTGACACAAAGCTGGGAAAAAATATAAGGCAGTTCATTTTTTTCTGTTACTTTGGATACATTTACTGGTTCAATTCCCACTTCCACGATAAATTCCCCGGTGCTGTTCCACATAGCTGAATACTGCATCAGCTTATGCTCTGCTGTATTCGGCTCAATATCTTGGACCATTTTCATGGATTTGTCCTTAAGCATGGGCTTAAAATAATTCATCTGCTTCCCAGAGTCAAAGCTATAACCATAATACTGGGGATGAGTTCCAGAAACGATCTCTCCTGCTGCATCAATAATGTGGATCTCATCTACTTCCATAAATTCTGCGATCTTACGCAGTTCATACAGATCATTTCCCACCCCGGTGTTCTTCTCCAGAATATAGGCAATGGCCTCTGTATTATGAAGACATTTCGCAGCATATTCCTGACGCAGCCTGTAAGTTCTTTCTGATTCTCCTCCAGCATCTTATCCATCTGCTCAAAGATCTTATCCGCCGACCCCTGCGCCCGGCTCTGCTCATTTGCTATATTCAATGCCATAATGCTAATAAGGATCACACTTACCAACGCAAATGTGACCTTATACATGTAACTCCATATGGATTTCTTTAAAGTACGCACAACTTCTCCTTACTGCTATATGCACACCTACGCCCGTGTACACATACTTGCTTCTTCCCTTTTTTGAGAAAGATCATCACACCTTCGGTTACAAGAATTATAGCAACTTTAGAGAAGTTAGGCAAGTTTTCATCGGTTTTAATTGGATGAATTTTCAATTTGTCTTATGATTAAAAAATTTAAAATATATCTGTTGATAAATCCGATTTTTTTGCGTATACTATAGTTGAAAGAAGCCATTAATGGCTTAACAGCAGGTATATCTCGACCTTTAACTGAGACAGTTATCAGCGGGCGTATCTCAGCCCCAAGCGAGACAGTTAAAAGAGAGTATTTCGCCACTCTAAGTGCGAACTTAACAGCAGGGCGGTTTTATCCGCCCTATTTTAATACGGAGGTGAATTTTGTCAATCAGACTATATGAAGTAAACTCTAAATATATCGACTATCTTATCCCCTATGCACCACATTTATTTCACAACAAAAAGCCCGGTCAGCATAACGAGCGAAAATATATTGGTATTATTTTAATCGTAAATAATATGAACTATTTTGCCCCTCTATCATCTTATAAACCTAAGCATGACAAAATGAAAAACTGCTTAGATTTTCTTAAAATTGGAAATTATGCCGTTATAAATATCAATAACATGTTTCCCGTTCCTGAAGGCGAATATCAATATGTACATATCCCAGAAATCAAAAACACCCAGTATCAAAAATTGTTAATGGCAGAATATCGACTCATAAAAAAATTGCAGGATAGGATAAAGAAAAATGCACTGGAATTATATAAACATAAATTAACCAATGGTACATCAACTGCTTTATCCAAAAGATGCAACGATTTTCTATTATTAGAAGAGAAATGCTGCTCTTACCTGCAATCTAAGAAATAATCTTTCAGCTCACCAGCGGCAGAATCTAATTTATCCACAGCCAGCTCATTAGGCATGACCATGATCATTGCGGGAATCATTAATTCTACAATGGGATAATTTTTAAACTTATCGCGCATATCAACGCCCTGCGTACGTGTTGCTGCATGGTAGTATCAGATATAGTGACTATACACGCAAGGATGCATTTTTACCAAAAAGGTATGTTCATTTTATTTTCAACAGCATCTCTTTTAAATACTCCAACATTATCCCCGACACCACAGAATTGGCTGTCTTTGAAAATGCCAGTCCCAGCGTCCGGTGTGAAGCTGGCTCTAAGGGTTTGGATTCTACATCGTCTCTGGCAAAGGCTTTTAGTACCATTTCCTGGGAAATGGTAACGCCTAATCCGCTTTTTACAAAGGCCATGATCAGTGTATCGTCCCGGAAGCTGTAGGTGATCTTCGGCTTTACGGGACATTTTGCTAATAAATGCTGGATATCGTTGTCACAGCCAGGTGTTTCTATGATCAATGGATACGCAAACAGTTCCGGCAGCGTAACCCGTTCTTTTTCTGTAAGTGGATGTCCTTTAGGCATCACTGCACACAGTGGATCATCCATCAGTGGATAAAATTTCAGGTCGTCTGCCACAATAGATGACAGGAAACCACAGTCCACCTGTCCATGGATGATCCAGTCACGGATCTCATCGTAATTGCCGTCAAAGATCTCCACCTGCACCTTTGGATAATGTTCTTTGAAGAAATGGATCACTCCCGGCATCCACAGTGCTGTAATACTGGAAAAGCTTCCTACCCGCAGCTTTCCTTCGATCTTATGATTAATATTAAAGGCCGCCTGGCGCAGCTTTGCCTTCTGGTTTACCATTTCCTGGATATAAGGGATCAGTCTGGCTCCGTTGTCTGTAAGTATGACTCCTTTTTTTACTCTGGCAAACAGCCGGACTTCCAGTTCTTCTTCCAGTCCCGCCATCATCTGGCTGATACCGGACTGTGTGTAATTTAATGCCTCTG
>ENA-OQAZ01001595-OQAZ01001595.1-human-gut-metagenome-genome-assembly--contig:-NODE-1595-length-10530-cov-3.141594_pt1 | contig 10530 bp, 10 predicted proteins | sample MGYA00242737_ERZ504531 | MGnify/ENA primary metagenome ERZ504531 (study PRJEB26092, sample SAMD00036244) | human gut metagenome | host: Homo sapiens | study: EMG produced TPA metagenomics assembly of...
TTGAAAATAAGTTCCGATACGCAGTTGTTAAAGGGCAGTACCATGCTTGTTCTTGGGGAGACGAAACATATTCAAAAATGTTTTCATATTTAATTTTTGAAAGAAGTTGGTGATATGAAAGACTTTGTTTTACTTATAGTGGTATTGGTAGCATTTATTTATGGTTATTTTCTTATGGAAAAGCTGGATAAATTTTTCAAGGAAAATCAATCCCAAAAACTTATTTCAGATTCTAAGCTCAGGATTGGATTTGAAACACCTGCAATCATAGATTCTATTGCAGATCTATTAGAACAATTTTCAAGCGAATACCCAAACTATGAGCTGAACCTGTTCTACGGTTCTGTAAGTGAAATAATAAATGGGCTGGAAAATAATAAACTTGATTTTGGCTTTATCATAGAAAATTCCAACGATATTTTGAAAGATGAGTATTGTTCCTTATCCTTTCAAATAAAGCAAAGTGTCATTACTCCAGGCTCTATAGACAATGCGGTACATCCTATCAATACGATTGAGAAACCAGCGAGAGTGATATGGCAAAATGACATTAATTGTATGAAGGTCTATTTGTCGAAAAATTGCGTGATTTTTCGGAGCGTTTTCTGCTTTCGGCTACACGCCCGAATGGAAAAAAAGAAGAAAAGGTGGTATAATCTCTATATAATGTTTTTTGCACAGGGAGGTGACCGTATGGGCGAAAACAGACACAATCCGGATCAGTTATTAAAGGCAATCCAAGCCGATGAAGAAAATCGGAATAAATGACATTTGAAAATCTTTTTCGGATATGCGGCTGGTGTAGGTAAAACCTACGCCATGTTGGAAGCGGCTCATATGGCAAAACAGCAGGGAATTGATGTGGTAGCCGGTTATATAGAACCCCACGCACGCCCCAAAACAGCAGCTCTTTTGAATGGCTTAGAAGTTCTTCCTACAAGAGAAGTTCTCTATAATGGTATGATACTGAACGAATTCGACATTGACATGGCACTGAAAAGAAAACCACAGCTTATCCTTGTGGATGAACTTGCTCATACGAATGCCGAAGGATGCCGTCATGCAAAACGGTATCAGGACATTAAGGAACTTTTGAATGCAGGGATTGATGTCTATACGACTGTCAATGTTCAGCATATTGAAAGTCTTTGCGATACAGTTTCATCCATTACGGAGATTGTTGTACAGGAACGCATTCCGGATTCTCTGTTTGATAATGCAGATCAGGTTGAATTAATAGATATTGAACCACAGGATTTGATCGACCGTTTGAATACAGGAAATGTATACAGACAGACCCAGGCAAAACAGATGGTAGAAAATTTTTCACAATAGAAAATTTGACAGCTCTTCGGGAGATTGCACTGCGGCGATGTGCGGACAGGGTGAATATCCTCACAGAAAATGCCCGCATTAAAAATCATGGAGATTATCATACAGACGAACATATTCTTGTTTGTCTATCTTCTTCTCCATCTAATGCAAAAATTATCCGTACCGCCGCAAGAATGGCTTCTGCTTTCAAAGGAAAGTTTACGGCTCTGTTTGTAGAAACACCGGATTTTTCAGTGATGAGCGAGGAAAATATAAAACGCCTTCGTTCAAATGTTCGTCTTGCTGAGCAGCTTGGGGCAAAAATTGAAACAGTTTATGGAGAAGATATTCCGTTTCAGATTGCGGAATTTGCCCGTTTGTCCGGTGCGTCAAAGATTGTGATCGGGCGAAGTTCTGCTACAAAACGGCATTTGCTCAGCAAACCGACACTGACAGAAAAACTGATTGATTATGCCCCTAACTTGGATGTGCATATTATTCCGGATACGGTTTCTAATGCTGCAGTGTATCAGTTAAGAGGGGGCAGGAAAAAGAACCATATCGTCTTCTCTGCCACTGATACATTAAAATCTACTGCGATTCTGATTTTATCCAGTTTAGTCGGAATGATTTTCCATAATCTTGGATTTGGCGAAGCAAATATTATTACTGTTTTTGTTTTAGGCGTTCTTGTCACCGCTGTCATCACGAAACATCAGGTATACAGCCTAATTTCCTCGATTGTAAGTGTTTTGATTTTTAATTTCCTGTTTACGGAACCCCAATTTACCTTGCAGGCGTATGATCAGGGTTATCCTGTTACCTTTATTATCATGTTTTTGGCGGCATTTTTAACCGGTTCTCTTGCTATACGGATTAAAAATCAAGCAAAACAGGCGGCACAATCTGCTTACCGTACCAAAGTGTTATTTGATACAAGCCAGCTATTGCAACAGGCAAAAGATAAAAATGAAATTGTATCCACAACTTCAAATCAGCTCATTAAACTCTTGGGAAAAGATATCGTTTTTTATTTAGCTGATGGCGAAGTGTTGGATACGCCGCATATTTTTTCTGTAACTGAGGAAAATTTGGAATCATGTATTTCCGAAAATGAAAAGGCCGTTGCCGGCTGGGTATTGAAAAACAATAAACGTGCCGGATCCACAACAGGAACGCTTTCCAATGCAAAATGCCTGTACCTTGCTGTTCGCAGTAGCAGTATGGTATATGGAGTTGTTGGAATCGTGATGGGGGAAATACCTCTTGATCCATTTGAAAACAGTATTCTACTGTCCATTCTCGGAGAATGTGCTCTGGCTTTGGAAAATGAGAAAAATGCCCGTGAGAAACAGGAGGCGGCTGTCCTTGCAAAAAATGAACAGTTGCGAGCAAACTTGCTGCGTGCTATTTCACATGATTTGAGGACACCGCTGACATCCATTTCTGGTAATGCCAGTAACCTTTTGTCCAATGGTGATTCCTTTGATAATGATACAAAAAAGCAGCTATACACGGATATTTATGATGATTCCATGTGGCTGATTAACCTTGTAGAAAACCTGCTGGCTGTAACCCGGATTGAAGAAGGACGGTTGAATCTCCGTATAACGGAAGATTTGATGGATGACGTGATTACAGAAGCGTTACATCATATTAACCGAAAGAGTGAAGAGCATCATATTTCCGTTGAAAGCAAAGAAGAAATTCTTCTTGCAAAAATGGATGCAAAGCTTATTGTTCAGGTAATCATCAATATTATTGATAATGCTATCAAATATACACCTAAAAACTCTCATATTGTTATTCGGACAGAAAAACGGGGAAAACAAGCGATCGTATCTATATCGGATGATGGAAACGGAATTGCTGATGAAATAAAGCCACGGATATTCGACATGTTCTACAGTGGTGCAAATCAAATTGCAGACAGTCGCCGAAGTTTGGGACTCGGATTATCTTTGTGCAAGTCCATTATTAACGCCCACGGCGGAGAACTTACTGTTTCAGATAATCTGCCGCACGGAACAGTATTCACATTTACATTACCGGCAGGGGAGGTCAAAGTATATGAATAAGTCACTAATATTAGTTGTAGAAGATGACACATCTGTCAGAAATTTAATTACAACAACCTTAAAAGCACACGAATACCGATATCTGACGGCGCCCGATGGTCAATCGGCAATTTTAGAAGCATCTTCACACAATCCGGACATTGTTTTACTTGATTTAGGACTTCCTGATATGGATGGCGTTGAGATTATTAAAAAAATCCGTACTTGGTCAAACATGCCAATTATCGTAATCAGTGCTCGCAGTGAAGATACCGATAAATTGATGCGTTGGATGCTGGTGCAGATGATTATTTAACAAAGCCATTTTCTGTTGAAGAACTGCTTGCCAGACTACGAGTCACGCAAAGAAGGTTATTGATGATGCAAAAAGTATCCCCTGCCGAAGCGGTTGTTTTTGTAAACGGAAAACTTCGTGTAGATTATGCTGCAGGTTGTGCTTATTTGAATGAAGAAGAGTTGCATTTAACACCTATTGAATATAAGTTGCTTTGCCTGTTGACAAGAAATATAGGAAAAGTTCTGACCCATACTTTCCTTACGCAAAGCATTTGGGGAAGTAGTTGGGATAATGATATTGCCTCCCTTCGTGTGTTTATGGCAACACTTCGTAAAAAAATCGAGAAAGAACCGAACTCTCCACAATATATCCAAACACACATTGGTGTTGGGTATCGGATGCTGAAAGTTGATTGAACTTCACAACACCATAGTTAAAATTGGAATATAAGCTGTAGATCTGTATAAGAGACCTGTACGCACGGTTCTCTGGAAAGGTAGTTTATCCTATTTTTGAAGAAATTGGAATAGATTAGTGTTACAATAGAAAAAAACAAATTTTCGAAAGGCGAGCATTATGAAAACCAGACAGCAGGCAGTTGATTATGGACTAACTTTTAAAGATACATATATGGAAACTCCTTTCAGGGACACTAATTGGCAGCTTATTAGAGTGAAAGGTAGCAAGAAAGCATTTCTTTGGATTTATGAAAGGAACGGCTTTGTTAATCTTAATGTGAAAGTTGATCCACAGTGGAGAGATTTTTGGAGAGAAACATACAAGTCTGTAATTGCAGGATATCATCAGAATAAGGAACATTGGAATACTATTATTCTTGATGGAACTATATCTGATAAGGAAATCAAAAGAATGATAGCTGAAAGTTATGATATTATTACGGACAGCCCAACTAAGCGAATTTATGAGCGTGAAGAAGATTCCAAAGGGACACGTTGCCACTTATGGAAGAATTGCTGAAATGGCAGGTGAGCCTAAGATGGCAAGGGCTGTGGGCAATGCGCTACACAAGAATCCTGATCCGGAGCATATTCCATGTTTTCGCGTGGTTAATTCTAAGGGTGAACTTTCAGGTGCATTTGCTTTTGGTGGTGAAAATGAGCAGGCAAGAAGACTTATGGCGGACGGAGTTGAAGTGGTTAACGGCAAGGTTGACTTAAAGAAGTATGGAATTTAAAAACCTGCATATACTGACTAAAAACGTCAAAATCTTGAAGAAATGTACATTTTTGAGAAAAATAACTTTGAAGAAATGTATGATTTCAATAAAAATAATCTTGAAGAAATGTCAAAAAATAGCTGTAATCCCTTTAAATAAAGGAATTCTCAAAATTAAAACTCAGAATCATAATTTATGTTCAATTTGAATCTATTCTTATTAAAAGTAATAATTCCTTCATCCTGCATTTTCCCCAGTTCTTTAGAAAGTGCACTACGGTCAAGGTTAAGGTAGTCAGCCATTTGCTGGCGGTTAAATGGAATCTTAAATTCTGTATTATTGTGTTTAATGGACTGGTTTGACAGGTAAGTCAAAACTCGTCCACGAACACTTTTTGACGAAGTGCAGAATATTCTTGTTGATAATGTTAAATTCTTTCTTGTGGAAAGCACCAAAAGATTATAAGTAAAGGTGTTGTACCATGAAGCACTGTTATTGATTGGCGCAAAAATCTGTCTCATATTAAGCATAAGTATTGTGGAATCTTTTGTGGCAACTGCGTCCACCATCATAGGCTCATTGCAAAGGGCATAGCTTTCGGCGAAAATCTGTCCAACATCAATGTTACTTAGAATACTTTTGTTGTCCCACATATCTATCATTCAATATTTATGCTACCTTCCAGCACAATTCCAATTTCGTGTACAATGTCTCCGGCTCTAAATATGAAAGAATTTTCTTATATTTTTTCTCAGTCATACAATGTTTGTTTTTCATGTCTTCAATTTGTTCCAAAGTTAATCCTTTAAACAAGGGTATATTTAAAATAATCATAAAACTCCTTTTTGGTTGCCATAACCACCGAAAATATAAGAAAAGTATACTATAATCCTAAAATGTAAACAAGATTACAGAAATGACTTTAAATTAAAAACAAAATTAAAAGTCAAAATATGTAATTTTTTCAAAAAATGATTTAAGATAGAAATAATACTTTTTAAGAGAGGTTCAAAATGATTAGAAGAGTAATAAATATTGATGAAGAAAAATGTAACGGTTGTGGTATTTGCGTTAATGCCTGCCACGAAGGTGCAATAAGTCTTGTTGACGGAAAGGCTAAGCTTCTTAGAGATGATTATTGCGACGGTTTAGGTGATTGCCTTCCAACTTGCCCTACAGGGGCTATTACTTTCGTTGAAAGAGAAGCGGCTGCATATGATGAAGCAGCAGTTAAGGAAAATATGCGTAAGAAAGCGGAAGCAGAAAAGAGTCAGGGAAAAACTCCTGTTGCACATCAGGGATGTCCCGGACAGAGAATGATGCAACTTAACAGAAATAGGGAAGAAAAGGTTGAAACTAATGTTAAATTAACTTCTAAGCTTGCCCAGTGGCCTGTTCAGATTAAGCTTGTGCCAATTAACGCACCTTATTTTGATGGAGCTAACCTTTTAATAGCAGCAGATTGTACAGCTTATGCTTACGCTAATTTCCATCAGGAATTTATGAATGGAAAGATTACAATTGTAGGTTGCCCAAAGCTTGACGCAGTGGATTACAGCGAAAAGCTTACGGAGATAATTAGAAATAATGACATTAAAAGTGTAACAATAGTAAGAATGGAAGTGCCATGTTGTGGTGGACTTGAAAATGCCGCAAAGACAGCATTGCAGAACAGTGGGAAGTTCATTCCATGGAATGTTGTTACAATATCAATTGACGGACAGATTCTATTATAAAAATTACTTCATAACAAAAATAGCGAAGGTACCATAACGATACTTTCGCTATTTTTGGATAATTATTAATTAGCTTCATCATTCAGCATTTTGTCTTCATTTTTTTAAAAACAAAGTCAGCATAAACGTTATTAATTTCTTTGATTTTTCTACGGCTTATTGGAATGGTTGAATTGTCACTTAATATGAAGCAGTTGTTTTCCTTATTGATAACTTCATAAAGATTAACAATTATTCCTTTGCAACAGCTTATTAAAAAAGAAAATGGTGAAATTAATTCTAAGAAGTTTCCGAAAGACATACGGAATGAAATATCGTTATGGGATTTGGTGTGAATAAAGATTTTGTGATTAATATATTCGCCATAAATAATATCGCGAAGGTATAGTTTTCGGTCATTAGGAAGAGTAATAAAAAGTGAAAGACGAGAATCAACCTTAATAAGTTTTTGTACCATGGTGTGAACCATATTTTGAGAAAAAGGTTTTAAAAGGTAGAAAGATGCGTCAACGCAATAGCTTTCGCTGGCAAATTCATTACTTGTAGTGCAGAAAATTATTTTCACGGATGCGTCTGTTTTACGAATCTGTCTGGCAATATCAACACCGGTAAGCTGATCCATAAAAATATCAAGAAAAACTATGTCATACATACCTGGTTTCCATACAGAAAGGAATGTTTCACCAGTGCTGAAAAGTTGCTTAGTACAACTCGAATAAACAGTTCCCTGCAATTCTTTATCAATCATAGTTGTAAGTTTCTTGATTTCGCCATAGTCATCATCAACGAAAGCCAGTCTCATAAATATCCCCTCCTAAAAACAGTAATTTTACTAATGAAATTATAGCACAGTTTATTAAAATTTAAAAATAAAAATACCGTTTAAGTTAAAATAGCACCGCTTGAGTCAATTTTATTGAAAAAAACAGTGCTATGATGGATAATTCTTTTTGGGGGAAAGAGAAAGGTTTCAACGGGGGGAAGAAGCTTTTTTACATCAGAGTAAAGCAGGTTTACACTTTGGTATTATAGGGTAATAATGCATATTAAAAATGTCCGGAATAACGGACAACATTTGATTTGATGGGGGGATACATTAAATAGTAAGTGGTATTTTTTAGCGCGAAAAGTCGGAAATTAATTAAATCTGTAATTAAAGAGAGTGTGACGGGTAAGGTGTCATTTGCAGAAGAAAATTTTGCAGGTGGCGCCTTTCTACTTTTATATTGTAGTTATATATACAGAATATTCTGGAAATCTTTGTATTGTTATGTAGAAAAAATATGATATAATGTACGCGTATGCAATACAGATGTCGGAAGGTGTAGAACACCGGGGCATTTTAAACATCAAAAGGACAAATTAAATAAAAGAGAGGTATGTACAATGAGCGCAAATGAATTAAAGCCTATTAAAGAAGGAAAAGTTCGCGAAATTTATGACAATGGCGACAGCTTAATTATGGTTGCAACAGACAGAATTAGTTGTTTTGACGTTATTTTAAATAACGAAGTTACTAAAAAAGGAACAGTATTAACTCAGATGTCCAAGTTTTGGTTTGATTTAACAGAAGATATTCTTCCAAACCATATGATTACAGTAGATGTAAATGAAATGCCTGAATTTTTCAGACAGCCAAAATTTGATGGAAACAGTATGATGTGTAAGAAGCTTGAAATGCTTCCAATTGAATGTATTGTTCGTGGATACATTACAGGTAGTGGTTGGGCAAGCTACAAAGAGAACGGTACAGTCTGCGGAATTAAGCTTCCAGAAGGCTTAAAGGAATCAGACAAGTTGCCAGAACCTATTTACACACCATCAACTAAGGCTGAAATCGGTGATCACGATGAAAATATTTCATATGAACAGAGTATTGAAGTTTTAGAAAAACAGTTCCCTGGAAAAGGCGAAGAATATGCTAAGAAGTTGAAAGACTGCACAATCGCTCTTTACAAGAAATGTGCTGACTACGCATTAGAGCGTGGAATCATTATTGCTGATACTAAGTTTGAATTTGGTTTAGACGAAAACGGAAACATTGTTATTGGTGATGAAATGCTTACACCTGACAGCTCACGTTTCTGGCCTGCAGATGGATATGAACCGGGACATGGTCAGCCATCATTTGACAAGCAGTTTGCACGTGACTGGTTAAAACAGAATGAAGGTCACAACTGGACATTACCTCAGGATATTGTAGATAAGACTATTGAAAAATATCTTCAGGCATATGAACTTTTAACAGGTGAAAAATTAAAATAAGTTAAATTTAAAAATTTATATAGATAATAGTGGTAACGGTGGTTGCCACTATTTCTTTGCGTAACGATAAATAATTAAGTTGGGACAAAATAGCAATTCTGCAAATCAACAAATTGTGTCGTTATGCTTAGATTAGTAGAAAGAGGTTATTATGGATCAGACATTTATGAAAGAAAAAAACATATTGCCCCTTGTATTGTCTATGTCATTGCCAATGGTTATCTCAATGGCGGTAAATTCGCTGTATAACATTGTAGACAGCTATTTTGTGGCAAAACTAAGCGAAGAGGCAATGACAGCATTGGCACTGGTATATCCTATCCAAAATCTTGTAACATCAATAGGTGTAGGATTTGGCATCGGCATAAACGCACTTATTTCTTTTTATTTAGGCGCTCAGGAAAAGAATAATGCACACAAAGCCACAACAATTGGAATGGGCCTTAGTGTAATACACGGCATAGTACTTACAATATTGTGCCTTTTGGGAATGCCTGGTTTTCTTAGAATGTTTTCATCTAATGAGTATACAATAAGTTTGGCATTACAGTACTCCGATGTAGTATTTACATTCGCAATAGTATCAGTAATTGGAATTTCATTTGAAAAAGTATTTCAGGCAGTAGGGAGAATGAAAGTTTCAATGTTTAGTATGATATGTGGGTTTGTAACCAACATAGTACTTGATCCTTTAATGATATTTGGCATAGGTCCGTTTCCTACAATGGGAATAAGAGGGGCTGCAATTGCAACAGTACTTGGACAGTTTGTTTCACTGGCTGTATACATAATAATATATTTTGTAAGACCAATGCCTGTAAAAATAAAAATGTTATACATGGTACCTGATAAATTAATGATAAAAAGATTGTATTCAGTAGGAATCCCAGCCACATTAAATATGGCATTACCTTCATTGCTAATTTCAGCATTAAACGGAATACTTGCTGAATTTTCAGAAAAATACGTACTTGTACTTGGTGTATATTACAAACTACAAACATTCATATACCTAAGTGCAAACGGAATAATACAGGGCATAAGACCGCTGGTTGGCTACAACTATGGAGCAGGAGAACACAAGCGCGTAGACAAAATATTCAAAACGGCAATGAAACTAACAGTATCAATAATGATACTTGGAACAATACTTGCCTGGGTAATACCATACCAGCTTATAGGATTATTTACAGCAAATCCTGAAACAATAAAAATAGGCGTAACAGCCCTAAGATACATAAGCTGTGGTTTTGCAGTATCAGCAGTCTCAGTAACATGCTCAGGAGCCTTAGAAGGACTAGGCAAAGGAATGCCATCACTATTCATATCACTATCAAGATATGTAGTAATCATAATACCTGCAGCTATATCCTAAGCAGATTCATAGACGCAAACGGCGTATGGGCAGCCTTCGTGGTAGCCGAATTTGTAACAGCAATATACGCCTACAGAACATATAAAAAGACCACAAAAATAGAAAGTAAATAACTCTAATATATAAATATAATTAAAAAACAATATATATAAATACAATTAAAAGGTACAATATATAAATACCATATAACACAAAAGAGGAAAAATCCCCTTAACCGTCTGTCGAAAACAAAAGGTTACACCAAAACCTACCCCATTCGACAGACATAATAAACGCATTGAATATATCCAAATCCGAGAGAAAAATTG
>ENA-OQAZ01001596-OQAZ01001596.1-human-gut-metagenome-genome-assembly--contig:-NODE-1596-length-10526-cov-5.588614_pt1 | contig 10526 bp, 15 predicted proteins | sample MGYA00242737_ERZ504531 | MGnify/ENA primary metagenome ERZ504531 (study PRJEB26092, sample SAMD00036244) | human gut metagenome | host: Homo sapiens | study: EMG produced TPA metagenomics assembly of...
CCTGGGCGTGCGCCGCAGGGCCGACCTGCTCATCCCGCCCGAGGTGGATGTGTTCGAGGCCGTGCGCGCCGCCTCAGCCGGGGAGCAGCCGCTGGCCTGTGTTCTCTGCGACGAGAGCCAGTTCTTTACCCCGGCACAGGCCGAGCAGCTGTTCATGGTCACGGTGGACCTGAACATCCCGGTCATCTGCTACGGTCTGCGGTCAGACTTCTCCCTCAAGGGCTTCCCCGGCTCCACCCGTCTGCTGGAGCTGGCCCACACCATTGAGGAGATGAAGACCATCTGCACCTGCGGGCGCAAGGCCACCTGCAACTGCCGCAGGGTCAATGGGGAGTTCGTCTTTGAGGGCGAGCAGGTCGCCATCGATCTGGAAAACGATGTGCAGTACGTCAGCATGTGCCCCCAGTGCTATTTCAAGGCACGGCGGGCGTTTTACGCCAAACGGAACGCACAGTAAGTGTCGATCTCCGGCAGGCACAGGAGCCACCCTTCCTGCATGAGATCCCAGATCTCCCAAAAGATTTTTACAGTTTTCAGAGCGCTGCCCAGCCGGGCGGCGCTCTTTTTTGCTCGTCCCCTCTTGAAGTGATATATCAGTTGTATCCCACGGCGAACGTTTTTTGCACAATTGATATATCAGTTTATAAAATAGTGATATCGTCACTTTTTTCACATGTTGTATACAACAACACACCGTCAATTTCGCAATAAGTTACAAAAACATTGCAATTTTAGAGGTTCCGCCACACTTTCTCGGCCCGTTTCTATGCAATCTATCCAACTATGCAGATTGCATAGTTTTTCGTTCCAAGTTTATTCATTTCGGCAATGCCGTCAAATCGTCGCAATTCACAAGAGCAATATTTGTTCGTTTTTTGTCTGTATCACTTCAATTTACATCTTTCTTTTTCCCATTCCTTTTGTTATCATATTTGTATACAACGAGCCTTGTGCAGTAAGGCCCGCTCGATGTTTTTTGATTTATTAGGAGGAGAACAACAATGAGCAAGGCAATTTCCCGTCGTGATTTCCTGAAGGTCACCGGTGCTGTCGGTGCAGCTGGTCTGCTGGCTGCCTGCGGCGGCAATGGCGGCGCTGCTTCCAGCACCGCTTCTTCTGCAGCCGAGGCTGCTTCCGTGGCTGGCCTGAGCAGCGATCCCGTTACCCTGACCATGAGCTGGTGGGGCGGCGAGTCCCGCCACAACGCTTACCAGGAGGCCCTGAAGGCTTTCTCTGCTGAGCACACCACCATCACCGTCAACCCCACCTTCGCTGCATGGTCCGGCTGGGAGGACACCATGTCCACCAAGTTTGCAGGCGGCGTGGCTGAGGATGTCTGCCAGATCAACTGGAACTGGCTGTACAACTACTCCGGCAACGGCCAGACCTTCCTGGATCTGAATAGCGTCACCGATTACCTGGATATGTCCCAGTGGGACGACGCAAAGCTGGGTGCCTGCAATGTTGCAAATGCACAGCAGTGCGTGCCCATCTCCATGACCGGCCGTATCTTCTACTGGAACATGACCACCTTTAACAAGGCCGGCATCACCGAAGTTCCCGCCACTGAGGACGACCTGTTTGCAGCCGGCAAGGCTTTCCAGGAGAAGCTGGGCGATGATTACTATCCCTGCACCTGGGCGCATACGACCGTATGATCCTGATGGTGTTCTACCTCGAATCCAAGTACGGCAAGGACTGGGCAGATCCCACCACCTCTACCCTGAACTACACCGCTGACGAGATCGCCGAGGGCATCGACTTCATCAAGAGCCTGGTCGACGGCCACGTCATCATGCCGCTGCCCACCTACTACGGTGCAAATGGCGACGGTGCTACCCACCAGTCCAACGAGTGGATCACCGGCAAGATCGCCGGCATCTTCGAGTGGGATTCTGCTGCTTCCAAGTACCAGGACGCTCTGGACGAGGAGAACAAGCCCGGCTTCACCGTTGGTGAGGAGATCAAGTTCGGCGATTACAACGGCGGCTTCTCCAAGGTCTCCATGGGCATGGCCATCACCAAGACCTGCAAGAACCCCGCTGAGGCTGCTACCCTGATCGAGTACCTGTGGAACGGCGACGGCGCTGCCATCATGGGCTCCGAGTGTGGTGTCCCCGCTTCCAAGGCTGGTCTGGCTACCGCTCAGGCTGCCGGCAAGATCAACGAGCTGGTCGCCGAGGCAAACGGCAAGGTCATGAGCTTCGTTTCCTGCCAGCTGGATCCCCTGTTTGAGTCTTCCGACCTGAAGGCTACCGGCACCGGCATCTATCAGGAAGTGTTCGATACCGTTGACTACGACAACAAGAGCGGCGCAGATGTTGTTGACACTCTGCTGGACGGCATGTCTGCTGTTGGCTACACTGTCTGATCTTCTTTGCTGACCTGAGTTAAGCTACATATCAGGGGCATCGTCCACCCATAGGCCCGATGCCCCTTTTTCTCAGGTACAGGTTACAATTCTCTGACAAATCTGTTGCCAAAGTGTGACATAAGGTTTGCTGCACTGATTTTCACCAAAGGAGGATCCCCGGATGAAAGAAAGCAAAGCGCCCTCTCTCGGGCGTACCCCCGCACAGAAGTTCCTGGATAAGTGGCAGGGTCTGATCTACTGATCCCCTGGATCATCGGCTTTATCGTGTTCAAGGCCATCCCCTTCGGTCAGTCGCTGTATTACAGCTTCACCGACATGAACTTCTTCAACGGCATCCACCAGTATGGCGTGATGAATTACGTCACCGCCTTCTCTGATGCCAAGGTCACCAAGGCTCTGGTCACCACCTTCAAGTACGCGTTCGTCACCGTGCCCCTGAAGCTGATCTTTGCTCTGTTCATCGCATACATCCTGAACTTCAAGATTGCCTGCGTGAACCTGTTCCGTACCGTTTACTACATCCCGTCCATTCTGGGCGGCTCCGTTGCCATCGCCGTGCTGTGGAAGGCCGTTTTCCGTGATGATGGTCTGGTCAACACCATCATCCGCGCCATCACCTTCGGCCACGCACAGGGCCCCTCCTGGCTGAGCGACCCCAACTATGCGCTGTGGATCATCTGCTTCCTGCGCATCTGGCAGTTCGGCTCCGCATGGTGCTGTTCCTGGCCGCCTGAAGGGCGTGCCTGCAGACCTGTACGAGGCTGCCACCATTGATGGTGCCGGTAAGTGGAAGCAGTTCTTCTCCATCACTGTTCCCATGATCACCCCCATCATCTTCTACAACCTGGTCACTCAGATCTGCCAGGCTTTCCAGGAGTTCAACGGCCCCTTCATCATCACCAACGGCGGCCCGCGCAACTCCACCACCCTGATCTCCATTCTGGTTTACAACTACGCCTTCAAGTCCAACCAGATGGGCATGGCTTCCGCTCTGGCCTGGATCATGTTCGTGATCGTCTGCATCCTCACGATCATCGCCTTCACCAGCCAGAAGAAGTGGGTCTACTACTCGGATGAAAGGTAAGGTGTGACAGTATGGGAATGAAAGCATCCAACGCCATTGCGACGTTTTTTAAGTACTTTGTCCTGATCCTGGTTGGCCTGATCATGATCTATCCCTGCTGTGGATGGTCAGCGCTACCTTTAAGGACAACAGCGAGATCTTTGCAGGCATCGGCCTGTGGATCAAGAACCCCACCCTGGAGGGCTACAGGAACGCGCTGAACAACTTCGGCGGTTCCATCAACATCCTGCAGGCCATGCTGAACACTTATTCTTATGTTCTGCCCAAGGTCATCTGCACGGTGGTCTCCTCCTGCATTGCAGCCTACGGCTTTGGCCGTTTTGACTTCCCGGGCCGGAAGATCCTGTTCAGCATCATGCTGGCCACCCTGTTCCTGCCTCAGGTCGTTCTGAACGTTCCTCAGTTCCTGCTGTACACCAAGTTCGGCTGGGTCAACAGCCCGTTCTATCTGGCCATCTGGGTCCACACTGCATTTGCAACTGAGACCTACTTTGTTTACCAGCTGGTGCAGTTCATGCGCAATGTCCCGCGCGATCTGGACGAGGCTGCCGCCATTGATGGCTGCAACTCCTTCCAGACCCTGTACAAGGTCATTGTCCCCATGCTGATGCCCGCTCTGGTGTCCTGCGCACTGTTCCAGTTCATGTGGAGCTGCAACGACTTCATGGGCCCCCTGCTTTACGTGCAGACCCCTGCAAAGTACCCCATGTCCCTGTTCGTCAAGCTGTCCATGGACGGTGATACCGGCTTTGCTGGAACCGTATCCTGGCCCTGTCCTGATCTCCATCCTGCCGCAGCTGATCGTTTTCTTCTGTGCACAGGATCAGTTCGTCGAAGGTATCTCCGCCGGTGCTGTCAAGGGCTAAGCACCCCCTCTGCGGACAGAACCATTGACTTTCGATGAATAAGCAACGCCCCCTGTGCGCAGCACAGGGGGGCGTTGTTCTTATCCGCGGTGGCTCTTGCGGTATTGCAGCGGCCCCGTTCCCATCGTCTCGCGGAACACGCGGCGGAAATGGGCGGCAGAGGCAAAGCCAGTCTGCTCGGCCACCGCGCTGATGTTCAGGTCAGTGCTCTCCAGCAGGCGCTGGGCAGCCTCAATGCGGCGGCCATTGATGTAATCCACAATGGACTGGCCCGTGACCCGCCGGAACAGGCGGCTCAGGTAATAGGGCGACAGGTAGAACCGCGCAGCCACATCTGTCAGGGAGAACTTCTGCTGGTAGTTGGCCGCAAGGTAAGCGCAGATCTGCTCCACCGTCTCGTTGCGGGGGCGGATGTCCTGCCTTTCACTGCGGCACTCCTGCTCCACATAGTGCAGGATGAGGGCCAGATAGATCATGCCGGGGCTTTCCGGCTCGTTTTCGGCGCTCTGCATCATGCCCAGCAGAGTGCGCAGGCGGCCCGACCACTGCACCGGGCCGTACAGGGCCGTTTGTGCTCCCGGCTCAAACAGCGGCATGAAATCCCGCTGCATCAGGTTCTTGAGCACCGGGAGAACGCCTGCCGGGAACCGGCAGCCGATGAGCTCAGGGGCAATGTGGCCCGCCTGCTGCAGCAGGCCACCGCCGGGGCCCAGCAGCAGCACACAGCCCGGGTTCACCAGCAGGCTCTCGCCGCCCCGCACCAGCGTAAAGCTACCGCCGGACACCAGAATGATCCGGCAAATCTCCTCCTCCTCAGCCAGCTCATACTGGCCGGTCTGGAACCGCAGCGCCCTTGCCGTTACCCGGCCGCTCCATTTTTCCCGTTCCGCTTTCATCCGCACACCCCATTCAACAGTTTCTTTTCCTCAGTGTACCATGCCCGCCACCTGTGGGCAACCCATAAATCTTTCCACATCCAAGGAGGCATCCTGTTTATGAAGCTTTCCCTGATTCGTTCCATGACCCGCAGTGCCGTGTTCGAGCTGGAAAACGGTCTGTGCTACCGTCCGGCACATCCCTTCACCGTCCAGCTGAACGGTGAGACTGTTTACACCGCCTGCAACACCAACGTGTTCTCCCTGTTCAGCCTGCTGCCCGGCACCCCCTACACGGTTGCCGTGCAGGCTGAGGGCGAGACTCTGACCCTCGATTTCACCACTGAGGCTGAGACCTTCTTTGTGGACGCATCCCGCTACGGCCTGGTGGCCGACGGCACCACCGACAACACCGGCAAGCTGCAGGCTGCCTTTCCACCTGCCCCAAGGGCGGCACGGTGTATGTGCCCGCCGGCCGCTACCGCACCTCCAGCCTGTTTATGAAGAGCTGCACCACCCTCTACCTGGAAAAGGGCGCTGTGCTGCTGGGCGACAACGACCGCACCCACTACCCCATCCTGCCCGGTGTCATTCCCAGTGAGAATGAGGTGGATGAATACTACCTGACCGGCTGGGAGGCAACCCGCTGGATAGCTTTGCCGGCCTGCTGAACATCACGCAGGTGCACGACGTGGTGGTGACCGGCGAGGGCACGCTGGACTGCGATGCCCAGAACGGCGACTGGTGGATCAACCAGAAGGTCAAGCGGATCGCATGGCGGCCCCGCGCGGTGGCTGCGGTGGACAGCGAGAATGTCTGCCTCCACGGCATCACAGTGCAGAACAGCTACTCCTGGACCATCCACCCCATCTTCGTCAAGCATCTGGACCTGCTAAACTTCAACATTAACAACCCCTACAACGCCCCCAACACCGACGGCATCGACCCCGAGAGCTGCGAGTACATCCGCATCATCGGTGCGAACATCCACGTGGGCGACGACTGCATTGCCATGAAGGCCAGCAAGGTATTCCTGGGCATGAAGCTGAAAAAGAGCTGCGAGCACACCGTTATCCGGAACTGCCTGCTGGACAAGGGCCATGGCGGCATCGTCATCGGCAGCGAGATGAGCGGCGGCGTGAAGGATATGGTGGTGACCCAGTGCCTGATGGACCACACCGACCGCGCCTGCGGGTCAAGACCCGGCGCGGCCGCGGCAACACCGCCGTCATCGACGGGCTGGTGTTCCGCAACGTGGAGATGCGCGGTGTCAAGGCTCCCTTTGTCATCAATATGTTCTATTTCTGTGACCCGGACGGCCACGGTCCCTATGTCCAGTGCCGTGATGCTATGCCGGTGGATGAGTACACCCCCAAGCTGGGCAGCCTGACCATGGAGGATATCGTGGCTACCGACGCACAGTTCGCGGGCTGCTACTTCGACGGCCTGCCCGAGCAGCCCATCGAGCGCGTCTCCATGAAGAATGTCACCATCACCTTTGACCCCAATGCCGAAGCCGGTCAAGCTGCCATGGCGGACAACCGCCCCAACGTGAAAAAGCTGGCCATCTACGCGGAGAACGTCAAGGAGATCGACCTGCACAACGTCAAGATCACCGGCTACGAGGGCGAGCGCCTGCGCTTTGCCAATGTCGGCCATTTCGAGGAGGACTGACCCATGACCCATGAAGAAATTCTCACCCTGCTGGGCGACTATGTGGACTACCTGATCGCCAATTCCAGCGCCGAGGCCCCCATGTGGAACATTGAAAAGGTGCGCAGCGGCAAGCCCAACAAGTGGAACTACATCGACGGCTGCATGATCACGGCCTGCCTGAGCCTGTACAAGACCACCGGGGACGAGAAGTACCTGAGCTTCTCCAGGGACTTCATCGACTTCTTTGTGCAGCCGGACGGCTCCATCAAGACCTATGACCCCAAGGAGTACAACCTGGACAATGTGAATCAGGGCAAGAACCTGTTCACCCTGTACGACATCTTCGGGGATGAGAAGTACCGCCGGGCCATTGACACCATCCGCAGCCAGCTGCTCACCCAGCCCCGCACCAAGGAGGGTAACTTCTGGCACAAGGATATCTACCCCTGGCAGGTCTGGCTGGACGGCACCTACATGGCCCAGCCCTTCTACATGGAGTACGAGACCCGCTACAACAAGATGCAGGGCTGCATTGACAGCTACAAGCAGTTTATGAACATCAAAAAGCACATGCGGGACGAAAAGACCGGCCTGTACTACCACGGCTACGACGAGAGCCGCCAGATGTACTGGGCTGACCCCGTGACCGGCTGCAGCCCCAACTTCTGGCTGCGGGCCATGGGCTGGTTCATGGTGGCCATGGTGGATGTGCTGGAGCGGATGGACGAGCAGCTGTACAACGAGTACCGCGGCATCATGGCCATGCTCAAGCAGACCATTGAGGATGTGCACAAGTTCCAGGACGAGGAGACCGGCATGTTCTGGCAGGTGATGGATCACCCCGGCGTGGAGGGTAACTACCTTGAGACCAGCGGCACTGCCCTGTTCGCCTATGCGGTGCTCAAGGGCGTGCGCCTGGGCTACCTGCCCAAGCGGATGGCTGCCTGGGCTGAGAAAGCTTCTACGGCACCTGTGACAAGTACCTCTCCAGAACCCGGACGGCAGCCTGCAGCTGGATGGCATCTGCCTGGTGGCAGGTCTGGGCGGCAAGGACCACCGCGACGGCTCCCTGGCTACTACTTCAGTGAGCCTGTGGTCTGCAACGATGCCAAGGGCGTAGGCCCCCTGGTGCTGGCCTACACCGAGATGATCGCCCGCAAGTAACACACGAGCTTACAAACAAAAAGCGAACCGCCATGGTGACAGTTGCCATGGCGGTTCGCTTTTACACTTTTTTCTTCGAGCACCCATCGTCCGGGTGCACATTCAGTATACCCGGACAGGTGCCCCCTGTAAAAGGTATCTTTTGTATTGCTGTGATATATTTTTTGTATGGCTCACACTTCCGTGTGGGAGGCCGCGCTGCTGTCCTCATTTTCCTCATCGAGGTCAGGGCCGGTGCCTCGTCCAGATCAAGGCGCAGGCGGTCGCTTTCCTCATCGGTCAGGTCCCGTTCCTGCCGGGCATCGTATTCGATCCAGAACTCCCCCCGGCGCAGCAAAATCAAAGGCTGCCATCAGGCAGGCTCCGCCAAAGGCGCTGACCATCAGCACGATGCAGAGGAGCACCGAGAGGAAATCGTACTTCCAGCGCTGGGGCCTTGCGGCAAAATACAGCACCTCGCACCCCAGTAGGATCAGCCCTGCCGCCGGGGCGATCTTCAACGCAAGCTCCCAGTTGAAATGCGGCACAAAGAAATAGCAGAGGAACAGCACGCCGCAGGCGATCAGGCAGACTCCCAGTGTCAGGGTGCCCACCCGGCGCACCGGGGCGTTTTCCGGGGCCTTGAAGGCCGGGGTCTCTGCTGTGTCATTCTTCTTCTCGTCCATCGTCTTCATCCTCCGGGTCAAGGGTCACCTCACCGGTCGTATCCGGCTCTGCCTTGCGGGCAAAGTGATCCAGCAGGCTGGGCATCTTCTTTTCAGGCTGATACTCCTGAAAATCGGTCTCCTCCGGGGCGGCGGCTTCCGGGGCAGCTTTCTTTGCTCTGGGGCCCGCACCAGCCAGATGCCGCACAGGATCAGTGCCACGCAGAGCACAACCTCGGGCAGTTGATCCATTACCAGATAGATGGCCCGCCATACCGGAGCCTTCTGGCCCCAGCGCCACAGGATATCGCCCAGCGTGTTCATAATGATCTGCTCATAGGCGATCAGCGCACCGATGGCGATCAGGCACCAGCACCAGCTTGTGGCTGTCCATCAGCATCCGGGCAAGCCGCTTGTCCTGCGGGTCGAAGTGTACCAGATAATCGTCCTCCGGGGCGGTGCCCATGCTGATCTGGGCACGCAGATTGAAGGTGTCGAAAAAGCTGTACATGAACACCACCAGCAGCGTAAACACGACGGGCGGGATCAGCATGGCTGCCATGCCGATGGCAGCGGCCATCAGCACCAGCGAAAGGCCGCGCTTCATATATCCCTGATACATCTGGCCTGCGCCCGGGATAAAGGCGAACAGCAGGGTCAGGATGCCATTTTTCTTCATAATCGTTCCCTCATTTCTCAGTATTCGGGGCATTGCCCGCAATCTTATCGGTCACATCCGTGAGCAGCTTGTGGAGCAAAGAGGAGCCTTCGCCGGCATAGCGGCGGTCCTGTTTTGTCTCCACGGGTCTCCCCAGCTGTTCCGGCGCGGCCTGCGGCCGGTCGTCCTCAATGGGGCGGTATTGCGGGGTGTTCTCCGGGGCCGGGTCATTCCGGCCGGGCTCCCAGACGCTGGCTCTGGTCAGTTTCCAGCACGTTCTCCCGCCCGGCACCATACTGGATGATCTGCTGCAGCGCCCCGCTCCGCCACAGGGTCAGGGCCAGCACAGCGGCCACACCGGCCACGGCAGCCCTGCCATAGGTATTCTGCATCAGGCGGGCCCAGATCGTGCCCATCACCGCGCCTGCACGCTCCTTGGCGGTGTTTCCAGTGCGTCGGCGGTCAAAAGGGCCGTGTATCGGTCCATGCACTGGTCACAATAGGAGAGGTGTTCGGCGGCTTCCAGTCTGCCCAGCTCATCCAGCCGGCCATCCATCATGGCCCGGAAGCCCGCGTCGGTCATGCAGCCATCTTCACGAAACAATTCCATCTTCGCTCCTCCTTTCCTGACGGATCTGCTCCGCCAGCATTTTCTTTGCCCGGTAGATCTGCGCCTCCACCGTCTTTTGGGGCCTGCCGCAGAGGCTGCGCCTCGGCGGCGGTGCGGCCCTCCAGCAGCATCAGGCGGCAGGGGGTGCGGTACGGCTCCCGCATCCCCAGGATCTTCCCGGTCATGGTCTCCTCGCTCATGGCATCCAGCACCTGCTGCTCCGGGTCGGAGCCGGGCGGCGCGCATTCCAGTGCAAGGATATCATCTCCCGGGGTGTTTACCCGGCGCACCCACGCACTGCGCAGGTAGTCCTTGGCTTTGTTGGAAGCGATACGCGCCAGCCACTGCTTTTCGTACCCGGGCGGGCAGCGGTCAATGGCCCGCCATGCGGCCAGAAAAGTCTCCTGTGCCAGATCCTGGGCATCGCCCTCGTCCGGCACCAGCTGGTGGCAGACCGTGTAGACCAGCCCCTGATACTGCCGCACCAGCGCATTGAATTCCAGTGTTGTCAACGGTCCGCATCCCTCCTTTCCTGCCGCTCTGTAAATGAATACGAAGCAGAGCGCGGTTTTCCTGCAAAAATTTTGAAAAATAA
>ENA-OQAZ01001598-OQAZ01001598.1-human-gut-metagenome-genome-assembly--contig:-NODE-1598-length-10520-cov-2.586645_pt1 | contig 10520 bp, 10 predicted proteins | sample MGYA00242737_ERZ504531 | MGnify/ENA primary metagenome ERZ504531 (study PRJEB26092, sample SAMD00036244) | human gut metagenome | host: Homo sapiens | study: EMG produced TPA metagenomics assembly of...
AAAAATAATAAGTCAATATATCCTTTTCCACTTGCTAATTCTTCAAAACGGATATAATCATCTACACTACTCAAATATGCCATTATAACAACACTGCGTAATGCCTGCTCATTATTGTAAAATTTTGGAGAAGTATTTGCCTGATGTGCCTCTCCTATAATCTCTGCAACCGTTGACTCATCCTTATTGATTGTCGCACGGAGCAACTTATCTGACAATTCTACTGCCTTAACCAATTCTTTTCTGCTTCCATTTTTTATTGAACGAATAAATTCCTCTCGAATCTCTTCATTTGGGATAAATACTTCCCGCGTTTTTCTATCATATGCCAAATATCCCAGATGAACAAACAATGTCAGTACATCATCCTTACTCCTAAGAGAGGTCATATCATTCTGGAAGGAGCCAACATCAACCTTACACCGCATTCCTCCGATCATGTCAATTACAGAATCTTTTAGTCCATCGAAATTCAAGTCAATATATGTCATAAGCGACTCATAAGTTTCTGTCTGCGTCCAATAATTTGCAAAACTCTTATTTTGAATGGCTTCTATAATCGAATTTGGGCTATAGATATGCCCTGCTTGTTCAAATATATATCCATCATACCATTTCTGAGCCTGATCAAAATCAAGCGGATATTCTTCGCAAAGTCTCTTAACTTCCACCTGTGTAAAACCAACAAACGGCGCAAGTGGTCCTGGCTCTAACATTGTATATTCGCGAAAATCCGTTAAAGCTGACTGTGTTCCATATTTTTTTTATAGGCAAAATACCTGTCATATACGCACCTGCGATGATCTGAGGCGTCACATTGTTTTTGAATAAGCTGCGCAACAACTGTATATATTCTCGTTGAATAGTTGTATCCTGTTTTGCTTCTCGAAACAATGCATCCCACTCATCAATAATGATGAAAAACTTACGTTTTGTAGCTGAGTGAATCTGCATCAATGCTTTTAATAAGGACTCTGTTTCATCATGAATTGCTTCTGGAAACTCTGATTTTAGCTCTTGAATTATATCTTTTTTGAATTTCCTTTACCACAAGATCCGGAGTATCCGCAATCGAAAGAAAAAGCGTGATATCAAGAAAAATGACATCGTATTGATTTTGATGCTCGCATTTTGTTTCTTTTCCAATTTTCAGATTTTGAAAAATATCTTTTGAATCTGCACCTCTTGAATAGTATGCCGCAAGCATTTTTGCTGCAAATGATTTTCCGAATCTTCTTGGTCTGCTTGAGCAGACTAACATACGATCTGTCTGTACAACTGTATTCATATACTCGATTAACCCAGTCTTATCTACATATGTCTTGCTCCTTGCAATCGCCGCAAAACTTTCTGCTGATGGATTAACATAATATCCCATTCTGCTGACACTCCTTCCCTCTCAATATCATGTGTTATTCCTTAAAATACTCATTTTTACTCAGTAAAATCATTATACCATGCATTCTGCCACTTGTCATTGAATTCATCGTCCAATGTGACCGAATGAGCAATAGCAAGTGCAGTATAGCTGACGAAATTTTAATTATCTTTTGGTTTCATGATACTCCGATTTTTCCACATCCTCTGGCACAAAGGAAATCAGAATATTTCTTCGATGGACAAGCGTTCCGCGCATACCCAGTTCAAATTTTCCTGCCTGCTTAGCCGATACACTCAGTTCAATATGTGTATCATCCTGCAAGCGAAACTCTACATGGTAGCGCCCAGATGAACCTGGACTAACAACTCCGTTTTTCGTTATATATTGAGACGGATTAAAAAGATCAATATTCTCTATCTTTTCTACGACTGCTCCATATTCTATTTCTTTACCAAACAGGAAGCGACCTGCTTTTGTGCCTTCTTTTAATTTTACTGAGCGATTTAAGAACCACAATGCTGCAGCAATCACTATAGCTGCGGCCAAGGTCCACGCTGCCAGCACCCACAAAAATGTACTTTTCAGGTGGAATAGAACCCGATACCCCTCTAAATTTAGGCTGCGCCTTGTCCTGTCAACCGTAAAGCTGACTACCATTCGAGACGTGCTTTTAGTATTCCCCTTCGCACTACTTATACCTGAAATTGCAAGCTGGTACTCATTCGTCGTATCACATCTGAGTGACTGAAACTCCTGCGTCTCCTCTGAATAAAGTACTGCATTCGCCTGTGAGACCTCATATTGCTTCCAGTTATCCACAATCTCGATTTCACTGCATCCATATTGAACTGCCTTATCGGGCAGATCAACTGCAAGCACTGCTAATACCTTATCTTGATTTGTGGTATACACCAAATATACCGCTGTTTCAATAGATACTGACTGCTGCTCACTGTCCCCTTTTGTAAGAATAATCGTTTCTATCTGTTGGTTCATCTTTTGGATTTCCTGAATGTCCTGCTCCTCCACTCCAATATAAGAAAGGTATGCCTGTAACAAAAGCTCTTTTTCCTCATCTCCATTATTCTCATTATTTTGAGAATCACTTCCATCACCAAGAGATACTGGAGTTTTTTGGCTTTGTCTGTCCATTCTTACAATGCCAAAGGAAGCGCACAGCATTGCAACACCAATCACGCCAAGAATTATCGCTGCAACTGCACACCCTGTTACTTGGTTGAGCCATCGCTGTCGTCTCTGTCTCCTAATTTGTTTTTGTCTTGCCTCTGCCTCGTCTGAAATTGCATATTTTTCGACTAAGCGATCATCGATGCCATCCATAAGTTTTAAAAAATCTTCTTTCTTCATAAGTTGTACCCCCTTTCTGAGAGATACTGCTTTAACTGTTTGCGCACACGGTTTAAATTTACCGAAACTGCATTTTCGGTAATGCCATGATATCGCGCAATGCTTTTAATTGACTCCAGATAAAAATATCGTTGAACAAACATGCCTTGTTCACGAGTGGAAAGTCCATGCAAAAATCGGTTAATTTCTTTTTTGAGTTCCTCTGCGAGTACCACGTCCTCTGGCTGTTCACGCCCCGACACGCATTCGCCTAATTCATCTAGCACAAGCATTGCTTCTGGTCGAATCCGTTTTCCTGCCCGATCCCACTTCCAACGGTTGAGAGAAAGATTGCGAATAATTTTCCCGAAAAATGCTTTTAAACACAATGGGCGCTGCGGAGGAATTGCGTTCCACGCCTGATACCAAGTATCATTCATACACTCTTCAACATCTTCCTTGTTTGCCAGTATATTATAGGAAATTCGCCGGCAATACGCGCCGTATCGAATGTTGGACTCTGTTACTGCTTGCTCTTTTCGCTCCCAGAATAGCTCTGTGATTTCCTGATCGCGCATAAAAATCCCTCCTCTCGCTATGTTTTCCTTTATCGTTCCACCATCACCAGACTCTAGAATGCTAATATGCATTTCTACATATTTTCTTTCCTTTAAAGACGTTTTCATTTATATAGACAAGATTTTTTTTATTATCTTACAAAAAATTCGAAAGAAAATCAATAATAAACCAAAGGAAAAAACGTATCCCATCTGCACCTTAACGAAAAATCTCCCTCGCAATTCATACGAACTACGCGGGAGATTTTATTTAATCCTATCGAATTCTTTTGTTTTTATATATTTGCAATTTCAATATAAATTTTATACATGAATGCGATTCACCGAAATACAGCGAACACCTTACGCTCTCAGCTCGACGCCGTACTCCTCGTTTAACTTTGCACAGATCTTGTCAACGAACTTCTGAACGCGTGCATCGTCAAATGCCTCATCCTTTGGAACGAATGTGATAGAGAATGCCATACTCTTCTTTCCTTCCGGAATCTGGCCTCCCTCGTAGATATCAAACAGCTTGATTTCCTTTACATACTTATTTTCCTTGCGGATGCAGTCCTCGATCTCTCCACATGTGATTGCCTTATCCATTACGAATGCAAGGTCACGCTTCTCCTCTGCAAACTTTGGCAGCGGAATGAAGGTTCTCTTCTTATCATACCACTTGGACAGAATCTCCAGATCAAGCTCCATAACATATGCGCTTGCACGCATGCTTAACTTGTCCTGAATGTCGTATGCAACCTTACCGAAATAACCAATTTCTTCGCCCTCACATAATACCTTTACTGCCTGATACGGATGCAGGAAGGATTTCTGAATTGGCTCATAAGTAAATTCAACATCTAAGCTGTCTGCGATTCCGTTTGCAATGCCCTTCATTGTGTAGAAGGATTCCTTTGCACCGAAGGTACCAACACAAAGTGTTTTTCTCTCATCCGGATACTCGGTAAGCGGCAGATTTTTCGGAATAAAGATATTTGCAACCTCAAAAAGTCTTCCATCAAGAATACCCTGCTTTTCATTTCTTGAAATAGCATTGAGCATTGATGCAGCAAGTGTGGTGCGCATTAATGACAGATCAATATTGATTGGATTCATGATCTGAATTGCGAAACGCTCCTTCGCATCAGCCGGGAACTTCAAAAGATCCAAATCAGACGGAGAGAAGAAAGAGTAATGCATACACTCATATGCACCCATAGTACAAAGAGTACGCTTTAATGCAAGCTCGCCCTTCTGCTCTTTGTTATATCCGCCTGCTGTTACCTGTGCAGATGGCATAAATGTTGACTTAATATGGTCATAACCATACATACGAATTACTTCCTCTGCCACATCTGGATAACGCTCTACATCATTCTCACCCTCTGGCAGCATATCCTCACGGTAAGCTGGTACCTGAAGAGTCAGTACATCACCGTCAATTGTCGGATTGAAGTTTAAATTCTTCATCAGGCGCACAATCTCCTCTGCCGGAACCTCAATTCCAAGAACGCTGTTTACCTTATGGATGCTTACCTGCATCGGCTGAGGCTCAATGCTGTTTCCAACATTAACATCTACATGAGTAGAAGAAACCTTTCCGCAGCCAAGCTCCTCGATTAAATGAAGTGCACGCTTCATACCAAGAACAGTTGAGTATTCATCCAACGCCCTTCTCAAATCTTGAACTTGAATCAGAGGACTTTCCAAGTGCTCTTGCAGTCTTTCTGACATTGTCTCTTGCAAACTTAGCAGCCTCAAACATAACACTTTCTGTTGTGTCACGAATCTCGGAATTTAAACCGCCCATAACACCTGCTAAAGCAACTGGCTTTACGCCGTCGCAGATAACAAGATTAGCTGGTGACATTGTGTACTCCTGCTCATCAAGTGTAACAATCTTTTCACCCTCATGTGCTCTTCTTACGCAAATCTCATTGCCCTCAAGGTAAGAGCAGTCAAATGCATGCATTGGCTGTCCGATCTCTTTTAATACATAGTTTGTGATATCTACGATGTTACTGATTGATCCAATACCAACAAGTGCAAGACGACGCTTCATCCATGCCGGAGAACTCACCCATCTTTACATCATATACATAGTGTGCACTGTAACGCGGGCAAAGATCTGGTGCCTCAACACTTACCTTAAAGCCATCCTTCTTTACATCAGTCTCTGTATAATCGGTTGACGGCATCTTTAATGGCTTCTCAAGCATTGCAGAAACCTCTCTTGCGATTCCTAAGATGCTCTGGCAGTCCGGTCTGTTTGCAGTTAATGAGATGTCAAACATCCAGTCATCAAGACCTGTGATAGCCTTTACATCTGCACCAGGCTGTGCATCAGCCGGCATCTCTAACAAACCATTGTAGCCTGCACCCGGATACAGATCCTCTGTTAAGCCAAGCTCTGTTCCAGAGCAAAGCATACCATATGACTCAAAACCGCGAAGCTTACCCTTTTTAATTGTCATCACGCCTTCGATTGTCTTATGATCCTTCGCTGTTGCATAAACAGTTGCACCAACAAGTGCTACCGGATACTTGCCGCCTGCCTGTACATTGTCAGCGCCGCAGCAAATCTGCATAGTGCCATACTCACCTGCATTAACCTGACACACATGAAGATGTGTCTCCGGAATCGGCTCACAAGTCTCAACAAGACCAACTACAATCTTATCGATGTCATGACCAACCTGATACAGCTCCTCTACCTCAAATCCGCCGTCAAACAGCTTTTTTTCAAGCTCCTGCGGTGTTACATCAATATCTACATATTCTTTAAGCCAACTTAATGGTACTAACATATTCGTTTCCGTCCTTTCTTATTTCTCGTTAATCTGTTTCAGGACACGCAGATCCGATCCAAACAGCATCTTGATGTTGTTGATACCGTACTTAAGCATTGCAGTACGCTCAAGACCGATACCAAATGCAAAACCGCTGTATTCTTCGGAATCGATGCCACAGTTTTCAAGGACTTTCTTATTTACTACGCCAGCACCAAGAATTTCGATCCAGCCAGTTCCCTTACACAAATTACAGCCCTTGCCGCCGCACTCAAAGCAGCTGCAGTCAACCTCTACAGACGGCTCTGTAAATGGGAAGTAGGACGGACGAAGACGTGTTACAGTTCCCTCTCCGTAAATTTTCTTTACAAACAGATCAAGCATACCCTTTAAATCAGACAGAGTAATTCCCTTGTCAACAACAAGACCTTCCATCTGATGGAACATTGGAGAATGAGTCGCATCATCATCAGAACGGAATACTCTTCCTGGTGATAAAATCTTGATCGGCGGCTTCTTGTTCTCCATAACATGAATCTGACCTGATGAGGTCTGTGTGCGAAGCAAGAACTCTGGTGACAGATAGAAAGTATCCTGCATATCTCTTGCCGGATGATCCTTCGGTGTGTTCAATGCCGTAAAGTTATAGTAATCATTTTCGATCTCTGCGCCCTCATAGATCTCAAAGCCCATGCCTGCAAAGATATCGATTAACTGGTTGCGAACAAGTGTAATCGGATGAAGATTTCCAATGCCAGTCTCATCTGCCGGAAGTGTCAGGTCGATTTTTTCAGACTCATAGCGGCGCTGTAACTCTAACTGCTTCATTTTTTCTTCCATCTTGGAGAAACGATCAATCGCCCACTCCTTTAACTCGTTTACTGACTTTCCGTATCCTGCACGCTCTTCTGGTGCAAGATTTCTCATTTCCTTCATCAGCTCGCTGATCTTACTCTTTTTTCCTTCCAGATAAGAGCTTCTGAACTCATACAGTTCCTTAGAATTGGACAATCCTTCCAGTCCGGTCTCAATCTTCTCCTTCAGAGCAGCAAGATTGTCGGACAGCTTGTGTGTTTCCTGCATATAACCTTTCCTCTGCTTTCTTAAATGTTGCTTTTTCTATGGGGCAAACAAATATCGTAACTATTCAGAAACCCCCTTCGCAAAATGCCTCTGCGAGGCTCTGAAAAATCACCAAATAAAAAAGTCCCATAGAGGCTTTAAAAAAACCTTTATGGGACGAATAAATCCGCGGTACCACCCATGTTCGGATTATAAAAATTATTACAATCCGCACTTTGATCTGCCATAATGCAGCAGCTGCATCCACTTAGCTTTTGTCAGAAACAAAATTTTCGTGGAAGACTCCAATGCTGAAATTCATCTGTAGGCGGATGGCAGCACTCTCAGCAGGTTATGCGGCCTCTCTGGAAAACCGAATGGTACAGACTACTTACACATTTTCTCAGTCATCGTTTATTATAACAGTTTTCAAAGAGAAGTCAACCCCTCCCCGACCTACATTGATATTTTTCACCGCTGTGCATGGTTAATTTTTTTATCTTCATACATGCGTTTATCAGCAATCTTTTGGATATCTGCTGCACAGTCGGCATCATCAGGATAGACAGCACTTCCACAACTAATTCCTATCTTGATCGTATGACCATCAAACTCATACGGTTCTCCAATCAGCTTTTTTATACGCTCAATTCTCTTTTCACAAAGCTGTGCATCCAGATTTCCGTTTAAGATGAGCATAAATTCGTCACCACCAATGCGGAAAGCATAATCATTGCTTCTGATACATTTAAGCAGTCTTTTTGCCACTTCCTTTAGAACTTTATCACCCATCTCATGGCCATATGTATCATTCACAGGCTTAAAAAGATCAAGATCCATATAAAACAGAGCATACGGTTTTTTCTTTTCATCTCTTATTTCCATCATTTTTTCAAAATAACGTTTATTAAAGAGTCCTGTAAGCGCATCTGTATTAGCAAGGTTTTCAAGCTCATGCTGCTGTCCCATATCCTGTGTAACAAGCATGATTTTTGTAAGCATATCCCCTTCCCACTCAACCGGAATCACACTCATAATAAAGAATCTGCTTTTATCTCTGGCGCAATACTCCAAACAATAAGAATCCTTCTGTCCCTTTATCAGCTGCCGCACATTCCAAACAGAAAGCATATTCGTAAACTTTGCATTTTCTCCATCTGTCAATATCGTATATTGATCAGAAATTTCCTTAATAAATTGGTCATAAGCTCCTTTTTTCGGATAAAGATATTCGCCTCGCTTGTCTTCATATTCATATCTGTTATTTTCTAAATCGCAAATTGCAAAACAGTCAACAATCTGCGAAATTCCCAAAAACAGCTGCTCGGAAATTTCCTTTTTCTTTTCCGCTTTGATGCGCTCGTCTGCTTCTTTTTGGAGCTGTGCATTTGCACGCTGCTTCATTAAAATGACAACTCCAATCATTATACATATTGCCATCATGCACAACAAAACGATAGTCGTTCCCTGAACCATTCTCATACCAGAGTCAACAACATTCTTTTCCACAATACCTACAATTGACCAGTCGTCAATTCCTACTGGCTGATAGACAAGATAATACTCTGATTTTTGATATTTAAATGAAACACTTCCTTTGCCCTTTGCTGGCACAGTTTTCTTCATGCGCTCCAGATAATCTTCGTTATATGACTGCGTTTTTTCCTGAATAAAATCAAAAATATTGTCAAAGTCATCTGTGATCTGCGTCTCTGGTTCAAGTGACATAAGCACTGTTCCATCAGAATCAACTATGTAACAATCACTTTTATTATTGTATACACCACCTCCAATAAGCTTTTCTACAACACTGTTATCATATGAAACTGCAAACGCTGTATATGTCACGTTATTTAACTCAATGGGATCTGAAGGAACTGCAAATACGATTTTAGTTTCTCCATCGCTTGCAACATAGCTTGACACAATAGGACCCTTTTTTTCATAAAGCTCTTTAAAAGCGGTCTTCACGTGCTCTGCCGTTCCTCTTCGTCCATCAATAGTCCAGAACTCACAATCTTCATTAAAAACATAAAAATCGCTGTACTGCCAATTTTTACGGTCATTTACAAAATCACCCCATCCATCTTCTGCATTTCGTTCTTTTTTATCCTGTTCTTCTACACAATAATTCAAATAATTGCCCCAGTCCTCAAGTGCATTCCAATTGCGCTGCACAAACATCAAAAAGGTCTTATCAAGCTGCTCATATGTAGCAAACAGCCCCTGCGTACTTTCCTTATAAACTTCTGACCAATATAATTATTGTAACGTTCAATACTAACAAATATAATTGTAAGCAATGCAGCTGATATCAAAAAATGCTTCCACTTCTTTCTTATCATCCTCTTGCCTCCTCTCATGTATCTTTACTTCTAAGAGCACTCGCACAATTAATTCCACTCTTTTACAAGTTTCCTTTTTTTCATTATACTATATTTTTTTTGATTGAAATAACATTTTTTGCTGAAAGTGATTTTTCTCATGTTCCCTTTTTTTTAACTGCGTGCTATACTAGTAGAAATCTAAATTTCGATTAATGGGGGATTTCATCCAATGCATAATATTACAAAAAGAGGCCAGCTAAAAAAGCTGGCACTTGCTCTTGGACTGTCTGGCACGTTCTTTTTAAACGCATGTACTTCAAACGCACCTTCTAATCAAACTATCGTTACATCTACAGATGACTATGAAGCGAACTTGGCTGCCAATGAATCCGAGAGCTTTTATGAAACAGAATCTGAAACTTTTGACAGAGAAGCACTTTACCGAACTGATGATGACAACAAGCCTGCTGATGGCTGGATTACAAATGCTGACGGCACGATGGGCTACTGCCAGAATGGTTATCTTTTGACTGGATATCAAATGATTGATGATTCACGCTATCTTTTTTCTGATGACGGCATAATGCAGACAGGCCGCTACACAGATGAAAATGGTGATACATATTGTTTTACTGATGATGGCCGCCAATATTTTTGCTCTACTGTAAAATGCGATGATGGCTATTATTACTATTTCGGTGAAGATGGAAAGCTGTAACAGGGAATTTTACTTTTCCTGACGGCGCTACTGGTATGACAGATGAAAATGGACATGTATATGTAGCTGCCACCGTATCGGTGATCTCGTCTACGATTTTACCTCACAGGGAAAGCTTAGGCACACTGTTGACGCCACAAAGCCAATGGTTGCGCTGACGTATGATGATGGTCCTTCCACGCAAAATACACAGATCATTCTTGATACACTTACAGCAAATGGTGCCTATGCTACATTCTTTGTTCTTGGCAGGAATGTAGAAGCTGCGCGGATATTGATCCAAATTATTCGAAAAATTCATGGAATTTCCAGTTGTAAAGTTGGAAAAATTCGAAT
>ENA-OQAZ01001599-OQAZ01001599.1-human-gut-metagenome-genome-assembly--contig:-NODE-1599-length-10507-cov-1.704046_pt1 | contig 10507 bp, 13 predicted proteins | sample MGYA00242737_ERZ504531 | MGnify/ENA primary metagenome ERZ504531 (study PRJEB26092, sample SAMD00036244) | human gut metagenome | host: Homo sapiens | study: EMG produced TPA metagenomics assembly of...
TTATCAAAATTCAGATAAAAATAATTTTTTGTTCTCCAAATGCAGGAAAAAAATAGCTTACAATGAAATAGAATTTAAAATAGATTTCTAATAAAGCAGATGGTAGTTTATAATGGAATAGGATTAGATAAAATAGAAAATGGAATTAAAAAACAAAAAATAGAAACGAATCCATACAATATAACATATATTGGTAGATTAAATAGTGTTAAAGGAGTTGATTTGTTACTTCGAGCTACTAAAATCTTAAAAGAGAAGCATAATATAAAAATTTCCATTGTAGGAGATGGAGAAGAAAGAAAGACTTTGGAAAATCTTGCAGATAAGTTAAAGATAGATGATATAGTAAGCTTCTATGGACAGCAGAAAGATGTGGCACCATTTTTGGATAAGGCCAGTATTTTTGTATATCCTTCAATTTGGCAGGAGGTGTTTGGAATTTCAATTGTGGAAGCAATGGCATATGGAATTCCGTGTGTGGCTACTGATGTAGGTGGAATACCAGAAATTATAGAAGATGGTAGTAATGGTTTTCTATGTGAGAAATCTAATTCGAATAATTTAGCTAGCACAATTGAAAAAGTAATAAATTTAATTGAGGCTGGTCAAGGATATGCGATTTCAAATAAAGCTAGAAAAAGAGCAGAAGAATTTTCTATAGAACAAACAGTAATGAACCTAAAAAATGTGTATGAAAGTACAATTTAAATAATGTAATAAAAACATTTTTATCAGTAAAAGAAAGGGAAAATGTTAAAAATGATAGTTGTTGTAATCCTTAACTACAATGATGGCAAAAATTGTTTGAAAGTTGCAAATCGAGCGTTAGAAAATATAAATATTGATAAGGCAATTATTGTAGATAATTGTTCTCCAGATAATTCGTATTCGCTCTTAAAAAAACAGGAAAGTGAAAATTTAATAGTATTAAAAACTGATAAAAATGGTGGCTTTGCATATGGCAACAATTTTGGAATTAATTATGCAATAAAACGGTATAATCCCAAAATAGTTATAACTATTAATTCTGATATAATCATAGAAAATAATGTTATAGACGCAAACATTGATTTTTTAGAAAAACATAAAGAATATGGGTTAGTATCTTGTGCGATAAGAGAGCAAAATGGAGAATTGTCAGAGAGACCTTGTTGGCTTATCCGAGTTTAAAAGATATGATAATGTATTGTGGTTGGATTACGAGAAAATTTTATAAGGCAAAAAAAACAGAGATTAAAGATTGCGAATATATGGATGTTGATGTGGTACGTGGTAGTTTTATGTGCTTTAATGTACAGGCGTTGAAATTGGTAGGGGGATTTGACGAAAATACTTTTTTGTACAATGAAGAGAACATTATATCGCAACGTTTAAAAAAAATGGGATACAAAGTAGCGTTTTTACCTAGATATGAATATTTTCATAATCATAGAGTATCGGATAAAAAAAGAATAGTGGATTTAAGTCCAGGACTAAATTCAGGATATTATTATGCAACTAATTATGGAGGCGTTAAAGGAATAAAGAAAGAAATACTGAGATTTTGTACGTTAGTTGGTATTGGGGAAAATTATATGATTAACAGAATAAAAAAACATTATATGAAAAAATAATTGAGAAAAATCCGAGTGAAAGAAACTCTTATACTTTAAGAAAAATATAAAAAAGGAGAGAAAGATGCCGACTATTACAGTTTTCACGCCAACATATAATAGGGCGTATATAATCACAAAATTATTTAAATCATTATGTATCCAAACAAATTTAGATTTTGAATGGATTATAGTGGATGATGGATCAAGTGATAATACAGAAATAATTATTGATGAAATGAAGAAAGAGGCAAAGTTTTCAATAATTTATATAAAGAAAGAAAATGAAGGAAAGCATATCGCTATCAATGAAGGAGTCAAAGTCGCGTCAGGAAGATTGGTTTTTTATAGTAGACTCAGATGATTATTTAACTCGGGATGCTATTGAAAAGGTAATCTACTATTGCAATGGTATAGAAGGAAAAAAAGACATTGCAGGAGTAGTTGGTTTGAGAGGAAATCAAGAAGGTGTAGCATGGACTGATTGGTATCAAAAAAATAAAAGGGTGAAAGAAATCGATATTCCTAATATATTAGATTGTACATACATTGACTATAGATATAAATACAAAATTAAAGGTGATAGAGCTGAAGTTGTGAGAACAGAAATACTTAAAAAATATCCATTTCCCAAATTTGAAAATGAAAAATTTTTAGTTGAAAGTTATTTGTGGCTCAGCCTTGCAAAGGATAATTACAAATTTAGATGGTTTAAAGATGTTATTTATATAACGGAGTATTTAGATGATGGATTGACACAAAATATAGCTAAAAATTATAGAGAAAATCCAATTGGAAGTAATTATATAGCAAATTTAGAACTTAGTTGTAGTGGAATACCTTTGAAGAAAAAAATAAAAAGTTGCTACAATTATTATCGTTATGGTTTTTATACAAAAAAAAGTATAAAGCAGCTTGTAACACAATGTGCTAGCAAATTGCTTTCACCAATCGGGTTTTGCATTGCATTAATAAAAAAATAAGACCATTTTTAGAATGGAGAGGATGAATGGAATTATTAAAAATTAAAATAAGTAAAAAAGATTATACATGGACAATAGTTGTGTTTATATTTTTGATGGAAAATTGTTTTAAACTTATAAATACAGATACTGTAAATATTTCGGGAGCTTTTGCTTATTCAGATATTTGGCTCGGATTGTTTATATTATACTTTGGAATCAAATTTGTTAAATTTTCAAAAATGAAAGATGGAGGTTTGTTTTTTACATTTATAGTACTTATTGAAGTGATGTGCGTTGTTGCGGCAGTTCAGCAGAAATATTATACAAGTCAGCCTATATCACTTGGAATTAGACCACAGCGAAATTTTATGATAATTTTGTTGTCATATTTTGTAATAACAAAAATGTCAGAAAAAGAAGAAATAAATTGGGAAAAGTTATTTGATTATTTTGTAGTTTGGGGAACAGTTTCTTCAATCTTATACATTATTCAAAAATTACTTTATCCTCGGTACAGTTTTTATATGCATTAATGAATTATCGTAATGGGTCTTTAAGAATCTATGGGGATAGTTCATTAATAGATATTGCTATTTTAATAGCAGCATATAGGTTGTTTTCAAGTTTTAGAATAAAATATATGTGTACGGTTTTATTAGGGGGAGTATACTTATTTTGGATATCACAAGGCAGAATGGAGATTATTCCATATTAATAGGAATTATAATAGGATTTTTACTTACACGCAAATTTGATAAGAAAAAGTTAGTTTTAGGTATTATTTTGGTATTAGCAATAGGAATGTTTTTTGTATCAGCATATGGAAGAAATTTGGTTGAATCTATAATGTCAGCAAAAGAACTTGGAGAAACACAAGGTAATACAATGGCGATTCGTTATATGGGAAGAGAATTCTATTTCGAACAACTTTATTCATCAATAAGGTCGTTGCTATTTGGGTGTGGATATCCAAATTCGTTATATGCACCTGCAATGCAAAGAGCTGGTTTTAATTTAAAAATAGGCTTAAGTGATAATGGAATATTTGGATTTTTATATGTATATGGTTTTTTAGGGGTACTGCTAGTTATTAGCGTAGTAATTTTAGCAACAAAGAAGTCTATAGAAATACGCAAATATAAAAATGATAGTGTTCCATTAATGTACATAGTAACAATGGTAATAATGTCATATAACGTAATATTTTGGTATTGGAACGCAGATGGAACATTTATCCTAGTTTTAATGCTGTGTTATATTGAACGAGAATACAGAAAAATCATAAAAAAGAAAAAGGAAATGAAAAAGGATGATACTTTTTGCAAATCGATGGGGAAGTAATAGAATAAATTCATGGTCAGGAACTCCTAACGGTATATTGGAGGCGCTGAACAATAAATTAGGAACAGATAAAGTTAAAGAGCTGAATTTGGGTAATAATAAAATCATTAACATATTTGAAAATCTTGGAAAGGGATTGCTAAAATTATTAAGAATTGATGGTTGTGATATATGTGCAGTTATTCTTGATAGCATTGACTTGGGGGAAAAAACAAAGAAGTATAAAAATCAGCCAATAATTGTATTCAAAGAATTGGTAGGTAAAAATGTTGAAAAATCATATTTATTTATAGATTGTTCAGTTGATTATGCATTTCGTTGCCACGAAAGTGGTATATTTTTTGAAAAATATGTGCCGTTTGCTAAAAAGAGAAAATATAGTATGTTATCCAAAAGAAATGAGTTAGCTAAAGGTTACTATGAAAATTGTCAAGGGATTTTCACTATGGGTAAGTGGTTACGCAAAGAGTTAATTGAAAATTGCGGATTACCAGAAAATAAAGTGCATGCAGTTGGGGGTGGATGCAATATCTGTGTCAATAAGATTAATACAACAGCAAAGAGAGGAAATAAGTTTCTATTTGTTGGAAAAGATTTTGAACGCAAAGGTGGTGTGTTAGTTTTAAATGCTTTTAAATATTTAAATAGCATTCATAAAGGAGAATACGAACTTTATATTGCAGGACCAGAAGAATGGCCGTTAAATAGTCCTGTGCCAGAAAATGTGCGATTTCTTGGCATGAAAACACAGGAAGAACTTAGTAATTATTATAATATATGCGATGTTTTTGTTATGCCGTCTTACTTTGAAGCTTATGGGATGGTTTTTTTGGAAGCATTGATTTATGGCCTTCCATGCATAGGAAGAAACTGTTGCGAAATGCCTGAGTTTATTAATCCAGAAGAGAATGGAGATTTAATAGAACAGGACAATTATATTGAATTAGCTGAAAAAATGTTTAAAGTGATTAAGAATAAGGAAATGATACAAAGAGTAGATTGCAAACGCAAAGAGTATATTGTTAAATATTCGTGGGAAGCGGTTGCGGATAGAATTTGTAAGATTGTAGAGGATGATGGATATAAGATATGAAGAAAGTGGCTATAGTAACAATTGAATCACTAAATTATGGAAATCGTTTGCAAAATTATGCATTGCAGCAAGTACTTAAAGAACAAAAATGTGACGTTGAAACTTTACGACGAAATAGAACAAAAACTGGAGTAAAAGAAAAAATAAAGAAATGTATTCAGAATATATTGCAAACAAAGGCTGCTAAATTTAGACAATTTGATTCACTGATTGAATTTTCAAATATAACTATTAGCAGAGACAATTATCCAAACGGATTGGCAAATAAGTTTGATTATTTTATTGTAGGAAGTGATCAAGTTTGGAATCCATATTATGATTTTGTGGCAGGTGAATGTGATTTTCTTGTTTTTGCAAAAGATAGGCAGAAAATATCTTATGCAGCAAGTTTTGGAATAGATGAAATTCCTAAAGAGGTAGAGGATTATTATAGAAGAAATTTGAAAGCATTTAGAGAAATTTCTGTAAGGGAAAAGCAGGGAGCAGTAATAGTAAAAAAAATTAATACAAAGGGACGTCAAGGTCGTTTTAGATCCAACATTTTTACTCAACGGTAATGAGTGGAAAAAAGTTGAAAAAAGACCACAGTGTTGTCCTAAAAATAAATATGTTTTTATTTATAATTTAGGAGAAAAGAATGATAGATTTAAAAGAAAAATAGAGTTATTAAAGGAAAAATATGAAATATTTGATGTTAGATTAATTCAGAAAATGGTAGAGAATTGCCAATAGGACCGTCAGAGTTTTTGTTTTTATTAAGAAATGCAGAGTTAGTTTTGACAGACTCATTTCACGCGACGGTTTTTTCAATTATATTTCATAAAAAATTTATAACATTTAACAGGATTGGCTTGAATATGAACTCTAGAATAGAATCACTTGCAGAATTATTTGAACAAGGTCAACATTTAAATAAATTTGGAGATTTTGATTTTGAAAAAGAAGCCAATTATTCAAAAATAGATGTGATTTTGGATGAAGAACGAAAAAAATCAATAGATTTTTTGAAAAAAGCTATTGAACAAAAGTAAGTAATCATAAGAGGAATTAATAATGGCGAAAATAGAGAGAACAAAAAATGCAACGAGAAATATTGTTTTTGGCGTAATACTTAAAGCGTATCAGATTTTAGTACCATTTTTAATGCGTACAGCAATGATTTATCTTATGGGAGTTCAGTATCTTGGCTTGAATTCACTTTTCACTTCAGTTCTTCAAGTCCTGAATTTGGCAGAATTAGGTGTTGGATCAGCTATGATATATAGCATGTATAGGCCAATTGCAGAAGATGACGATGAAAAAATTTGTGCATTGATGAAATTGTATAGGACATATTATAGAGCGATTGGTTTAGTTATTGCTATTGTAGGTTGTATACTGACACCTTTTGTTCCCGAATTGATTTCAGGAGAAATACCAAAGGGCTTGAATATTTATATTTTATATCTTTTAAATTTAGGGGCAACTGTTTTATCTTATTGGCTTTTTGCATATAAAAATAGTATTCTACAGGCACATCAAAGAACAGATATTGTAAGTAAAGCAACTTAATAACAAGTACCATACAGTATATACTCCAAATATTAGTTTTATGGTTCTTCAGAAACTATTATTTATATGTTATTGTTATGCTAATTACTCAGGCGGTTACTAATATTGTAACAGCTGTTGTTGCGGATAAATTGTATCCCCAATTTAAACCAAAAGGTGATATACCAAATAAAGAAGTAAAGCAGATTAATCAAAGGATTAAGGATTTATTTACAGCAAAATTAGGAGCAGTTGTTATTGGTTCGGCAGATACGATAGTCATTTCAGCCTTTTTAGGATTGACTACTTTGGCTATTTATCAAAATTATTATTTTATATTAAATTCAATATGTGGATTTATAACTGTTATATTTTCTGCGATAACAGCAGGGATTGGTAATAGTTTGGTAACGGAGTCCACTGAAAAAAATTATAATGACTTTAGAAAATTTACATTTATTATTTGTTTTATTCTTTGTATTTGTTGTTGTTGCTTTGCAGGTTTATATCAACCATTTATGAGATTATGGGTTGGTGAAAAATTTATGCTAGATTTTAGTTTCGTAATTTTGTTTTGTATTTTATTTTATTGTCTCGAACTTGCAATGGTATGGGCTACAGTAAAGGATGCAGCTGGATTATGGCATTCTGATAGATTTAGACCTTTAATTGGAGCAATAGCTAATTTGTTAATGAATGTTGTTCTGGTTCAAATTATAGGGTTATATGGAATTATTCTTTCTACTGTTTTTAGTTATATATTGATTTCGATGCCGTGGTTGATTCACAATTTGTTCAAGTTTTTGTATAAAGAGCCTTTAATAAAATATTTGAAAGATTTAGGTTTTTATATATTAGTTGCAGTAGGCTCTACAGCATTAACTATTAGTTTGTGTAGAAAAATAGTAATAGAAGGAATTGTTGAATTAATAATAAAATCAATAGTAAGTGTTTCTATTCCACTGGTAATAGAATGTTTAGTTTATAGAAGAAAGAAAGAATTTATAGAATCAGTAATTTTAATAAAAAAAAATGTTAAAGAAAGGGTAATAAAATGGAATATAAAACTTTATCAAATGGATACAAAATTCCGAGCATATGTTTTGGAACAGATATTGTAAATTACGAACTATCACTAAAAAAAAGAACTGCACAGAGAATAAAATATATACTTAAAACTATTTTAAGAAGGGATACAAGAAAATTTAAACGAGATAAGGGAATTGTTGAATGCACTGTTCATTCATTGGAAAATGGATGTAATTTTTTTGATACTTCAAGAGCATATGGGGGATCTGAAAGAATGCTTCAAGATTCTCTAAAAAAGGTGAAAAGAGACAGTTATTATATATGTACAAAATTAAATAATTCGGCACAATTAAAAGATATACCAGCGAGAACAGTTTTAGAAGAAAGTATGAAACAATTAGGTGTTGATTATATAGATGTATATATGTTGCATTGGCCTGTTGAAGGAAAATATTTAGGGTATTGGAAACAACTCGAGGAACTTTATAAAGAAGGAAAAGTTAAGGCTATTGGTGTAAGCAATTGTAAAATACATCATTTAAAAGAAATAGAAAAGATTGCAGAAATAATGCCAATGGTCGATGAAGTAGAATTGCATCCATTGTTGTCAGAAGCAGAATTGAGAGATTATTGCAGGGAAAAAAAAATACAGATTATGGCATATACAAGTACAGCACGCTTGGACTTTAGGATAAAAGCAAGTAAAAGAATGGAACAGGTATGCAGAGAGACAGGGAAAAGTCTTTCTCAAGTTATTTTGAGATGGCATATACAAAGTGGAAATATTCCTATTTTTAATACATCTACAATTAAACATTTTAAGGATAATATGGAGATTTTTGATTTTACACTATCAGACAATCAAATGAAGATTATTGATAGTATAAATATTAATGCAAGAACGAGATATGATTCAGATAATTGTGAGTGGGATAGATTGGGGTAAAATATGATTACTAATAAAATAAAAAAAAGATTAAAGGGTATAAAAATTTCCATAATAAACGGAAAATCTAATGTTAGGATAAAAGATAGTGCGACTACATTTATAAGAATTCATAAGAATTCTATTAAAGGTAAAGGAGTTTTGAACTTAAATTCAAATGCTGTTAATTCTAAGGAAACATCTAAATTAAGAATTGATGAAGGTGGAACTTTAGTTATTAATGGAAATGTTTCTCTTTTTACGGGGTTTAATATACATGTTGGAAAAAATGCTATTTTATATATAGATGATGGTACATTTATTAATGAAAAGGCACTTATTTCAGTAGCTACTAAATGTTCAATTGGTAAAAATTGTGCAATATCAAATAATGTGACAATTATTGATAGCAATTTTCATATGATAAACGGGAAATTAACTAGTAAAGAGATAAAGATAGGGGATAAAGTATTAATTGGCGCAAATACTACAATACTTAAAGGGAGTATTATAAATGATAATTGTGTTATAGGAGCTGAGTCGTTAGTTTCAAAAGAAATCGAAACTAATACAATAGCTGCAGGAAAACCAGCAGTGTTTATAAAAAAATGTATTGATTGGAAGTAGTGTATGAAAAAAGAATTAAAGAAAATTATGGGATATCTTCATAGAGTAGTTAATTTCAAAAATGTACAAGGAAAAAACATTTTAAATTATGATCGAGAGGATTGTTTAAAGTTATCTAATAGTGCAGTTATTAGGTTGAATGGAGATTTGGTGTTAAATGCAAATAGAATTGGGAAAAATGGTCGTTCATCAATACTAAGAATGGATAAAAATAGTATTATTGATTGTGACGGATTTTCTTTTATGTATGGTGCGGATATCATTTTATTTGAAAATGCACATTTGATTTTAGGAAAAGGGTCTTTTATAAACAGCGATTGCAAAATTAGATGTCATGAAAAAATTACAATTGGTGAGGAATGTGCAATCTCTCATGATTTTACAATAATGGATTCAGATGCGCATGAGTTAAATGGAATAAGAAAAACAAAACCGATTAATATTGGAAATCATGTGTGGATTGCTACTCGAGTAACTGTTTTAAGTGGGGGTTACAATTGGTGATGGTGCAGTAATTGCCGCAGGTGCAGTTGTTACAGAGGATGTTCCGGAAGGAGCATTGGTTGGAGGGGTTCCAGCAAGAGTAATTAAAAAGAAAGTGGAGTGGAAAATTTAATGGAAAGATTTATAAAACCAGATACTTATGCTGTCTGGTCCAAAGATTGTCAAGTTAGATATAACAGTACATCAGGTGGAGCTTTTTCTGAATTTGCAAAAATAATATTATCACAAGGTGGTCTTGTGGCTGGAGCTGTATATAACAGAGAAAATTTGGTTGAACATATGCTAATTGATAGCTATGAAGGAATAGAAAAATTGCGTCAATCTAAATATATGAGTAGCTCATTAGGAGATATTTTTAAAACAATTAAGAAAGAGTTAAATGAAGGAAAATTGGTGGCCTTTTGTGGTGCACCTTGTCAGGTAGCAGGATTGTATTCTTTTCTTGGAAAGGAATATAGTAATCTTTTTACAATGGATTTCATTTGTAGAGGTATGAATTCACCTAAAGCATTTAAGTCGTGGTTGAATGAAATAGAGCAATTAGAGGGAAGTAAAGTTACAAAAGTTTGGTTTAAATATAAAGAAGGAGGATGGAAGTCTTCACCTAAAAGAACTAGATTAGATTTTGAGAATGGAAAATATAAAGTGTATGAAGGAGAAAAAAATCTTTATATGCATGGATATTTGACCTCAAATTTGTACATTCGTCCATGTTGTGGAAAATGTCAATTTAAAGGAGTGCCGAGAAAAAGTGATGTGACATTCGCAGATTTTTGGGGAATAGAAAAGGAACTGGATGATGACGGTGGAACATCAATGCTTCTTATTAACTCAGAAAAAGGGAAAGAGTGTTTACAAAAAATAAAGCAAAACTTTTAAATACTATTAGAAGAAAAATTTT
>ENA-OQAZ01001600-OQAZ01001600.1-human-gut-metagenome-genome-assembly--contig:-NODE-1600-length-10503-cov-1.921742_pt1 | contig 10503 bp, 14 predicted proteins | sample MGYA00242737_ERZ504531 | MGnify/ENA primary metagenome ERZ504531 (study PRJEB26092, sample SAMD00036244) | human gut metagenome | host: Homo sapiens | study: EMG produced TPA metagenomics assembly of...
ATCATTTCTTCACTAACCTGTTATTATTCTTAATTCTTATTTGTATGGCTGCAGCAGTTGCAGTGGGAGGTTTGTTTGTATATAACGTTATTATCAGAATAGAAATAATAATGAGAGCCAGACTGAAAGTGTAAATAAGAATAGCAAGTCAGATACAAACAGTGGAGACTCAAACGGAAGCGATGATGTAGGTTCTGATAATGGTTCAGATAGTTCAACTGGAAGTGATTCAGGAAGTTCAGATGACAGTTCCAGTGGAAGTTCAGAAAAGTCAGATAGCGATTCTAGTGGAAGTTCTGATTCAGGAAGTTCAAGCTCAGATTCATCTAATAACGGAAGTAGTAGCGATTCGTCAGATTCAGGTGACAGTTCATCAAGCGATGGCACTGATTCACAGGCAGTTGATGAAGAATAATATCCTACAAAAATAATATAAAATAAAAAAGGTTTCTTGAAAAATGCTCACAATGATGTATAATATTGTGGTATGCGTAGCATTTTTTTAGAAGCCTTTTTCTTTTAATAACAAAATACCTACAGATTCAGGGGTACTAAGTTGAATATTAAAGATTTATTAAAAAGTAAAAAGTTTAAAAATATACTGATAACAATAGTAGAAATTCTTGTTGTGGCAGGAATAATATTTGCAGCGTTAATGTATATGCAAAGCAAGATTAACAAAGATGCAGATAAGACCAGCGGTGTTGGAAACACTATCGCCACAGATGAAGAAGAGGAAACAGTACAGAAACAGTCAGATGAATTTTATTTGCAGATTAATATGGCAAAGAATGTTATGGTAGTCTACAGATATGATGCTGATAAGAAGAACAAGACAGCCTATAAGATTTTCCATGCACATTGGGAGAGAATGTTAAAAAGGGCAAATACAAAACTGAAAAGAGCTATTCATGGGTTAAAACAATGGATGGCACAGGTACAATACTTTATATACTTATTCAGCGTGGATTCAGTCAGCAGAATATAGCGACAGATATCCTGATACTTTAGTTAAGAAGTCTTATAATTCAGTAGGTAAGAATAAGAAAGTTGACAAGTCAATTATTTTGTATGCATCAGATGCAGCTTGGGTTTACAATAACTGTAAGTACAAGACAGTTCTTGAAATAGTGAAAGGTTCAAAGAAAGACCAACTTCCACTACAGGTTGGAAAAAAGACTGAAACAAACAAGTATTGTGGATGGGATCCTACAGATCCTGATAAAAGCAATCCATACTTGAAGAAAGCTAATGGTACAATATCAACAGGATACACACCTGTTAATGTTGAAAAAGGTGAAAAGATAGATTATTTTAGTAACCTGTTAGCATTAGATGAAACAGGAAAGAATATTACAGGAAAGCTTAAGTATAATAAGATTGATTCTTCCAAAACAGGAACATCTAAAGTGACATATACTTACAAGCTTAAATCAGGTAAGAAGATAACAGCTTCATTATCATACAAGGTAGTTGATACAACAAAGCCTAAGGTTACATGTTCTAAGACTCAGTTTACTTATGAAGTAAAAAGCAAAGACCAAAAGGATATGAACAAGGAATCTAACGCTAAGGCTATTAAAGAAATGGTTAGAAAGTATGTATCCTGTAATGAAAGTGACGTAACAATCACAATAACAACAGTTGATCCATTGGAATTAAAGGAAGGCAACTTCCCGGTTTCAATTAAGGCACAGGACAAGGCAGGAAACGTTGGCTCCTGTCAGGTTATGTGTGAAATAAAAATAAAAGAATCTAAGGGTAATAAGAAATTTGAACCGTCCAAGGCTCAAAAGAAAAAGCTTAAATTACCGAAGGAAACTTCAAAACCTAAAGAGTCTGAGAAAAAAACAAAAGAAAAGCAGACTAAGGAAAAAACAACAAAGAAGGTAAGCGAAACAAAGAAGAATGTTAAGCAGACCGAAACAACTAAGTCTTCTAATGAGAACACAACAACTATAGCTAAAGATTAAATTTTTATACATATTTTTAGGAGGAAATAAATTATGGCAACACCTTATAATCATAAGGAAATTGAAAAAAAGTGGCGTCACAATTGGGATGTAACCCCTATTAATAAAGACACTACAAAACCAAAATATTATTGTCTTGATATGTTCCCTTATCCATCAGGATCAGGACTTCATGTAGGACATTGGAGAGGATATGTTATTAGTGATGTATGGAGCAGATATAAGATGCTTCATGGTTATCATATTATTCATCCTATGGGATGGGATGCTTTTGGTCTCCCGGCAGAAAATTATGCTATTAAGATGAAGACACATCCAGCTATTTCAACAGCAGCTAATATTGCAAACATTAAGAGACAGATTAATGAAATTGCTTCTCTTTATGACTGGGATATGGAAGTTAACACAACAGATCCTAAGTTCTATAAATGGACTCAGTGGATTTTTGTTCAGATGTTTAAGAAAGGACTTGCTTACGAGAAAGAAATGCCAATTAACTGGTGTCCATCATGTAAGACAGGTCTTGCTAATGAAGAAGTTGTTAACGGATGTTGTGAAAGATGTGGAGCAGAAGTTACAAAGAAGAACCTTAAGCAGTGGATGTTAAAAATCACAGCTTATGCTGACAGACTTCTTGCAGATTTAGACAAGCTTGACTGGCCTGAAAAAGTTAAAAAAATGCAGGCAGATTGGATTGGAAAATCATATGGTGCAGAAGTTGACTTTAAATTGGAAAACTCAGATGAGAAGATTACAGTATATACAACAAGACCTGATACACTTTACGGTGCAACATTTATGGTACTTGCTCCTGAACATGCTATGGCAAAGGCCCTTGCAACAGATGAAACAAGAGCAGACGTTGAAGAATACATTCAGATGGCAGCTAATAAGTCATCAGTAGACAGACTTCAGGGAAAAGAAAAAACAGGTGTATTTACAGGAAGTTATGCAATTAACCCATTAAACGGTGCAAAGGTTCCAATCTGGCTTTCAGATTATGTACTTGCTGATTATGGTACAGGTGCAATTATGTGTGTTCCTGCACATGATGACAGAGACTTTGCTTTTGCAACTAAGTTTAACATTCCAATTATTCAGGTTATTGCAAAAGATGGTAAAGAAATCGAAAATATGACAGAAGCTTACACAGAAGCTGTAGGTACTATGATTAACTCAGGTGAGTGGAATGGTATGGAATCTTCTGTTCTTAAGAAAGAAGCTCCTCACATTATTGAAGAAAAAGGATTTGGTAGAGCTACAGTTAACTATAAATTACGTGACTGGGTATTCTCAAGACAGAGATATTGGGGTGAACCTATTCCAATCGTACATTGTCCTGACTGTGGAGCAGTTCCGGTTCCTGAAGATCAGTTGCCATTATTATTACCTGACGTAGAATCATATGAACCAACAGGTACAGGTGAATCACCACTTGCAGCAATTGATGAATGGGTTAACACAACTTGTCCTTGCTGTGGAAAACCTGCAAAGCGTGAAACAAATACAATGCCACAGTGGGCAGGATCATCATGGTATTTCTTAAGATATATTGATAATAAGAATGACAAAGAACTTGTTTCAAGAGAAAAAGCTGACAAGTATCTTCCTGTAGATATGTATATTGGTGGTGTAGAACATGCAGTTCTTCATTTACTTTATTCAAGATTCTATACTAAATTCTTACATGATATCGGAGTAGTTGATTTTGATGAACCATTTAAGAAATTATTTAACCAGGGTATGATCACAGGTAAGAATGGTATTAAGATGAGCAAATCAAAGGGTAACGTTGTATCACCTGATGATTTGGTAAGAGATTACGGATGTGACTCATTAAGACTTTATGAAATGTTCGTAGGACCACCTGAACTTGATTCAGAATGGGATGAAAGAGGAATTGATGGTGTATATAGATTTATCACAAGATTCTGGAAGTTAGCAGTAGATAGCATTGAAGCTAATGTTGAGCCAACTAAGGAAATGATAAAACTTCGTCACCAGATGGTTCATACAATCACAAGACGTCTTGAAGACTTTAGTTTAAATACAGTAGTTTCAGGTTTTATGGAATTTAATAACAAGTTTATTGAATTAGCTAAGAAAGAAGGCGGAATTGACAAAGAAACAATTCAGACTTTTGTTACATTATTAGCTCCATTTGCACCACATATTGGTGAAGAATTATGGGAAAGACTTGGAAACACAGGTAGCGTATTTGAAAACAACAAGTGGCCTGAAGCTGACGAAGAACTTATGAAGGATGATGAAATCCAGGTTCCTGTTCAGATTAACGGTAAGACAAAAGTTGTAATCAGTGTACCTGCTGACATTTCAAAGGATGACGCTATTGCTCAGGGTAAGGAAGCATTAGGCGACAAGTTAACAGGAAACATTGTTAAGGAAATTTATGTTCCAGGAAGAATTATAAATATAGTTGCTAAATAATTAAGTATTTAGTTGAAAAGCTGTTGTTAGGTTGTGATGACCTGATGGCAGCTTTTATCTTTATAGACAAGAAATACCAAGTGTGATAAAATCTTGAAAAAGATAACACTAAGGGGGCGGCAATTTAAATATCAAATTGGCTAGGCAAAATTATGTGAGCGTTGGTATTATAGTGAAGAGAGAAAATATAATATGGAGTAAGAGGTTATGGAATTACAGGACAAAAAATATAGAATTTTAGATATTTTTCTTTAGACTGCTTAAAGGCGAGTTTGTGTCTGTAAGGAATTGCTGGTGCTTATAGAAATTTTAATAGCAAGCCGTTCTTTGCCGAAAGACAGTATGGAAGAAATATGATTACAGTGTACAAAGTCATTCATCCACTTGTGATGAAACAAAAGAGGATGAGTGACTTTGGGACACTACGATCAATTCATTTCTTTCGTTTCCCAAGCATGCTTACCATTCTTTTTATGGTATCAATTCTTTTGATTTCCTCAGGCGACATATCAGCTTTAGAACTTCAAGTATGGCATCTGTTTCTTTGTCGGTGAAGTTTATGCCATTTTTGGATGCCTGATTTGTTTCTTTAATAAAATATGTAAGCATTTGCTTCGCATCCATATCTCCTGCACCATTTAATATTTTAGTTAGAACTTCCATTTTTTCAGTAGAAATATCTGAAAGTACAGGATTTTCCATCCATTTGTTATTAATCATAGAACCTCCTTAAATCACATACCAAACATATCCATGTATCCGCTTAAAATATCCTGCTTTGCCCCGTCATCCATATTCATCATTTCCATAACAGTCATTAAAGTTTCAAGAGTTTCCTTGTCCCCGTCATTTAAAAATTCCTTAATATCTTCAAGCATACTTTCAAGCCCTTTATGATTGGCATTCATAGCTGCAATGGAAACATTTTGGTTAACACGAAAGGTATTTTCTAGCTCTATAAACTTGATATAAACCCCGAGAACAGTTGCAAGATTATTATCAATATAAGGGATTATGGCTTTTACTAACTGCATAGTCTGATTAGTTACCATGGAATCGAATTTTGTTTGCATAAAACGGTTGTTTTCCATATAACCATAATCCCCCCGGATAATATTGTGTTGTCTGTTTTATTAAGTTTATGCTGTAAAAACAAATAAAATACTAAATTAAAAATATGCGCACATAATACTTGTAAGTAAAACAAACAGGTTTGTGTCTTCTATATTATTGTATAAAAGAGCGTTTTTGGTCAGACATAGAAAGTCGTATTGGTAAAAGTCGTTGTCATCAACTAGCAGCCGCAACCACAGCCGTTTCCATTACCAAAGAATGAACCACAACCGCCACAGCAGCTAAGAAGCAAGATAATCCAGATAATGCTTGAGCAGTCATTGCCACCACAACCACAGCCTGAGCCGTTGCCACAACCTCCACAACACAAAAGTATAAGGATAAGGAGTAAACAGTTGTTGTTTCCACCGTCTCCGCAACCACATCCACAGTTTGTTGCTGCTAAATCACTCATTTTGAATCTCCTAATTTTTGTTTACACTAAAGTATATGTAACCTGACCTGTTCCGGTTAACAAAAATAAAAAATGTTAAAAAGCTACAAGGACAAAAGCAAAAATAAGCCATATATTATAGTAGAAATATCAGATAAAATAATGGTAAATATAATGAAGAAGGTAAGACAAATTCTAAACATAGATAGTTTGCACAAAAATAATATAATGGGAGAAAATGTGACAGTTGCAGTCCTTGATACGGGAATATACAATCATCCTGATTTTGGGGAAAGAATAATAAAATATAAGGATTTTGTAAACGGAAAAACAGCCATTTATGACGATGAGGGACACGGAACTCATGTAACGGGAATACTGGCAGGAGATGGAAAAATGTCTAAACGGCTTTTTTAAAGGAATTGCGCCTAAGTCGGACATAGTATCACTGAAGGTTCTTGATAAAAGAGGCATTGGCAAGGAAGATAACGTAATAAGTGGAATTTGGTGGATTATTGATAATGGAAAGAAATATAACATAAAAGTGGTTAACATATCTTTTGGCACATTTAATAAAGAGGGAAATAATAAGAAATTAATTGAGGCTGTGGAACTTTTATGGGACATGGGATATGTTATTATAGCTGCAGCAGGAAATAATGGACCGGAATATGGAACTGTGTCAATTCCTGGAAGCAGTAAGAAGATAATTACAGTTGGGGCATTAGATGATAATATTAAGATGGTAGTAAACGGTAGGATTACAAAGAATTACTCAGGTAGAGGTCCAACAAAAGAGTGCGTTCAAAAACCTGATATTTTGGCTCCGGCCAATGGCATATACAGTTGCAGTAATGGCATAAAGTCAGGATACAGCTATGTACCAAAAAGCGGAACATCAATGGCAACACCTATAGTTTCAGGCGTGATTTGTATGATTTTAGGCATTAATAAGGAAATGTCTAACATACAGTGCAAGAAGTTGATAAGGAATACGGCAATTGATTTAAAAATGGAAGGAAACAGGCAGGGCTGGGGAAAAATCAACCTGAAAAATGGTTAATTTTTGTAAGAAATAAAAAAAAGCAGGGGAATTTGTTTACTTTAGCACTGTAATTAGTTATAATTTAGTGGAGTAGTTTGATAGCTTAATTTAGGAGGAAATATAATGGAAAAGATTAAAATGACAACTCCATTGGTAGAAATGGATGGCGATGAAATGACAAGAATCCTTTGGAAAATGATCAAAGAAGAATTGTTATTACCTTTTGTTGATTTAAAGACAGAATATTATGATTTAGGACTTGAGTATAGAAATGAGACTAATGACCAAGTTACTTTTGATTCTGCAGAAGCAACTAAGAAATACGGTGTAGCTGTAAAATGTGCAACAATCACACCTAACGCAGCAAGAATGCCGGAATACCATCTTAAGGAAATGTGGAAGAGTCCTAATGGTACTATTAGAGCTATTCTTGACGGAACAGTATTTAGAGCACCTATCATTGTAAAAGGTATTGAACCATACGTAAAGAACTGGAAGAAGCCTATTACAATTGCAAGACACGCATATGGTGATGTTTACAAGGGTGTTGAAATGAAGATTCCTGCAGCAGGCAAGACAGAACTTGTTTACACTAATGAAGCAGGAGAAGAAACAAGAGAATTAATTCACGATTTTAAGGGTGCAGGAATTATCCAGGGTATGCACAACTTAAATTGAATCTATAGAAAGTTTTGCAAGAAGTTGTTTCAATTTTGCATTAGATACAAAGCAGGATCTTTGGTTTGCAACAAAAGATACAATTTCAAAGAAATATGACCACACATTTAAAGATATTTTCGCTGAAATTTTTGAAGCTGAATATAAAGAAAAATTTGATGAAGCAGGAATTGAATATTTCTACACACTTATTGACGATGCAGTAGCACGTGTAATGAGATCAGAAGGTGGATATATTTGGGCTTGTAAGAACTATGACGGTGATGTAATGTCAGATATGGTTGCAACAGCATTCGGTTCATTATCAATGATGACATCAGTACTTGCTTCACCACAGGGTTACTACGAATATGAAGCAGCTCACGGTACAGTACAGAGACATTATTACAAGTACTTAAAGGGTGAAGAAACATCAACTAACCCTATCGCAACAATTTTTGCATGGTCAGGAGCTTTAAGAAAACGTGGAGAACTTGACAAACTTCCTGAACTTATGGAATTTGCAGACAAGCTTGAAAAGGCATGTATCGACACAATTGAAAATGGCGAAATGACAGGAGATTTATATTTAATTTCAACACTTGAAAACAAGAAGAAATTAAATACAGAAGAGTTCATTATGGCTATTAGAAAGACATTAGAAGGATTAATGTAGGGTAATAAATATTAGAACGTGTCCAAAGGTTATTTTTCTACCATTGTGCAAGCACAGATGGGAAAGAACTTTTGACACTGTAATAATATTTTATTATATATTTTTTATTATTAATGAGGTTAAAAACGAAGGGAGAAGGAAATATGAAAATTAGTAAGAAAGATTTCAGTAATTACATTGGCAGCATTGTTTTCATTGTTATTTGCAATGACAGCTTTTGGTGCAACAGGAAAGGTTACAGGATTAAAGCAGGAGAAGGCTTCAACTAATACTGTAAGTATTGCTTGGGATAACTATTTAGGAACTAATGTGAAATATATAATTGAAACATCTTATGATAATCAGACTTTCAAAAGAACAGATTCAAGTTATTCAGCATCAGATTTACTTTATGTTAAGGCATTAAAGCCTGTTTATGTAAGAGTAAAGGCTGTAAGTACTACTAGTGAGAACACAGTTTATGCTATTTCTGATTCAATTCAGGTAGCATCAGTACCTGCTGATGTTAAGGATTTAAGACAGACAACAGCTACAACATCAAGCATAACAATTAGTTGGACAGCTAGTGAAGGTGCTACATCTTATGAGATTGTCAGATTTGTAAATAATAATGAATATGTAGTAGGTTCAACAACATCAACTACATATACAGTAGACGGTTTTAACAACAAACTTAAGAACGATACTTACGTTGGTGTAAGACCTGTTAGAACAGTTAATGGATTTTCTGCAAAGACAACAGGATTCTATAATACGGAATACTTGAGTCCATATAAGATTAATCTTGTTCCTGAAAAGGTTCAGGGATTAGCAATTACAAACTATTATAATTCTTTAAAAGAGGTTACTTTTGGATTTACACAGCCTGAATACCACGACGGTTATGTATATGAACTTTATACATACAAGAAAAAGAAAGTATCTTCAGGCAATTTGTCAAGTATATCATATAATACTTTAAAGAACATTAAGAATCAGTTCTACAAGTTAAGAGTAAGAGCTTATGTAACAATTGATAACAAGAACTACTATGGAGCCTGGTCTGATTATACAGTTTTTGCATTACAGCCAAAGGTTGGACTTAAGAAGTCAGGTAAGAAGAAAACATACTATGTTTATGTAGTGGCAAACAGAAAAGAAGGCAAGAAAACTTATAAATCAAAAGCAGTTAACTGCTATTATTTATACTAAAAGTATTTGCCTGTAATGATTGCAGGTAGTAACAAAGGGATCGTCGTGGTGGCGGTCCCTTTATGATAAAAAATATTCAATAAGATTATTGGTATTTTAAAAGAAATTGAGCAAAATATATTTAAGGCAGGAAGAGAAAATGTTAGAGAATTTAAAGAAACTTGTGTCATATTACAAACCTTATAAGAAAGTTTTTATGGCAGATATGTTTTTTGCAATAATGGCATCATTTATAGCATTGCTAATACCGCTGGTGGTAAGATATGTTACGGCAAAAGTAATATATATGCCAGCAGAACAGGTTGTAAAAACAATGATTATCATAGCTATTGTTGTAGGAATTTTGATTTTGTTCCAGTGTTATTGTAATTATTACATTGCCAATTATGGTCACGTAATGGGTGCAAAAATCGAATATGACATGAGAGCAGAAATATTTGGACATTTTCAAAAATTATCTTTTTCATTTTATGATGATGAAAAAGTAGGACAGTTAATGTCAAGAATAACTTCGGATCTTTTTGATATTACTGAATTATTACATCATGGTCCGGAAAACGTAACCATATCAGTAATAAAGATTATAGGAGCTTTGGCAATTCTTTTAAGCATAAATGTAAGACTTGCTCTTATAGCATTTTTATTAGTTCCATTTATGCTTGTTTACGCATATTTCTTTAATAAGAAAATGAAACAGGCGTTTAGAGTTAACAGAATCAAAATAGCGGAAATAAACGCACAAATAGAAGATAATCTTTCGGGAATAAGAGTGGTAAAATACTTTTGCCAATGAAGACTTGGAAAATAAAAAATTTAAAGTGGGAAACGATGCTTTCCTTGAAGCAAAAAAGAACAACTATAAGTATATGGGTGGATACAACTCAGGACTTACAGCTTTTACAACAATGATTAATCTTCTTGTTATAGTTTCAGGAGGATTAATGATAACTAAGGATATGATATCGTGTAACAGATCCTTTGTTACATTTTTTATTTATATATAAAA
>ENA-OQAZ01001601-OQAZ01001601.1-human-gut-metagenome-genome-assembly--contig:-NODE-1601-length-10498-cov-2.583550_pt1 | contig 10498 bp, 14 predicted proteins | sample MGYA00242737_ERZ504531 | MGnify/ENA primary metagenome ERZ504531 (study PRJEB26092, sample SAMD00036244) | human gut metagenome | host: Homo sapiens | study: EMG produced TPA metagenomics assembly of...
AAACAACAAAAAAGAAAACCGTAAAATAAAGAAACAGGCAGATATGAATTCATAAAATCATATCTGCCTGTTTCTTTGCATCGTATACCAATAATTATTTCTTATCCACTTTTCTTCTGCAATCTATTTTTCAATCGTTACCTGATTTACGCCAAGGATCTTTGAAATCATTGCATTCGGTATATTTTCCTCTATCTATCATAGAACGACAAATCTCTTTTTTTGCATTTTACACTCCGATTAAATCTCTTTCCCTTTCGTTCCGATCACATGTACCACAAACGGAATAAACAGTGTGATCAGTGCTGCATAACCGAGATAAGCATATCCTTTCTTGACAACTGTCATCAGACCGAACTGTGCGATCGCGAAAGCCAGGAAGGTAAAGATTGCAGTGAAGACTGCATTTCTTGCCAGATGGCCTTTTGCTTTTTTCTCTTTGCTGTCCATGCGGCGTTCCATCGCGTTAACGCAACGGGTTACAATACCGGAGATCATGTTTACGGCTGTGGAGATAGCGCCGAGGATGATCAGGATCGAGATGATCGGGGTCAGGATACCGGAACCTACGCCATTTTGCACCAGCACCAGCATCGGAACGGATGCAGTGGCCAGATCTGCTACGTAAGCAATCGCAAGCAGACCGAAGATGGAAAGTTCCATGGCCAGGAAGTTGCAGATGAACATCCAGATGGCTGCTTTGTTGATCTGTTTTACATCGGTAACATCTTCCATATGCTGGTACATAACAGATACCGATGCCAGCTGGAAGAAGAAATACAGGACTGCGGACCACAGTGCCGGACCGAATGCACCGGTCTCAGACGAGATCACCGGCATCTCTCCGGAAGTCATGCGCCCGATGGAGGCTGTGATATCACCCCACTGTGCGATGATATTCGGAACCAGTACCAGTACCAGACCGATGATGATCAGCACACTCAGTAGAAGCACATTTTCTTACGACATTGGTTCCATACAGAGCAATGAAGAAGATAAATGCTGCGATGATCAGTGTACATACCCAATATGGGATGCCAAACAGTGTCTGTAAGGTAGAACCTCCGGTTGCAAATGCTGCAGCGGACGCGGTACCGATCATGATCAGGTAACAGATCTCATACAGGTTGGACATCACGTGGCGGGTCTTACCATACATGCTGTCTGAAAAACTTCTGTAGTCGTATGTTTTATGTTTGTATGCATAACGCATGCCATACCAGAAAAACAGTGCATATAAGCCTGTGTGACCAGTGGCAGGATCAGACACCAGATACCGTAATTAATAAAGTACTGATAGATCTGTGCGCCGGATGCGAATCCTCCGCCAAACTGTGTGGTAAATGCCACGAACGCAAGTCCCATCGCCAGAGGCATCTTACTTTTATCGACCAGTAATGATTTTTTCTCACTCATACTTTCTTTCCCCCGATTTCCTTTATTGTCGGAATATTTCTGATTATTTATTAAACTCGATCACCTTACCCGGATTGAGGATCAGTTTATCATCAAACGCCAGCTTGATGGATTTGTACAGCTGGATCATCCGCGGTCCCACGAACTCTTCCAGGAATTCCAGACGGCCGTTTCCGATACCATGCTCTCCGGATAACTGTCCACCCAGTTCTTTGGACAGTGCGTACAGTTCTGTCAGACTGGCGTGGGTTGCTGCCTTCCACTCTTCATCACTCATCTCCGGTCCTCGAAGCATCTCGGTGTGGATGTTTCCGTCTCCACAGTGACCACAGGCTCTACACGGATGCCATGGGCATTTGCGATCTTTTTCGCTGCCTTTACATACTCTGCGATTCTTGCTCTCGGGACAACCACATCACACTCTTCCTGTGCCACAGAATCCGCTTTCATGCCTTCCAGGATACCGCCGCGCACACTCCATACCGCTCCGGCACGTTCCGGTGTTCCGGCGATCGCACAGTCCAGAGCTCTGTTTGCCAGTGCTGCCTCTGCAGCGGCTTCCACGGCACTGTCAAGTTCCTGCTTACTCGAAGCATCGTACATTACGATCAGAACTGCCTCACCCTCTTTCACCGGAAACATTTTGTTCAGGTTCCGCTCTACAATGTCTATCAATTCTCGCTCAAGGAATTCTATCGCAGTCGGTACAAACGGCAGTTCCAGTACCTTCGGAACCATGTCCGCACACTCTTCAAGGCTCTTAAACGGCATAACCAGCGTACAGGTGCAGGTCGGTGCCGGAAGCAGTTTTAATGTCACTTCTGTTAAGATACAAAGGGTTCCCTCGGAACCGATGATCAGGTCTTTCACATCATATCCGGTCGTATTTTTCACAACATTGGATGAAAAATTCATGATCGATCCGTCCGGCATAACTGCTCGATACAGCGGACAAAATCTCTCGTCAGTCCGTAACGGACCGCTTTCATACCGCCGGCATTTGTAATGACATTACCGCCAATGGATGCAGTCTTTTCCCCTGGATCTGGCGGGTAGAACAGTCCGCCTGCTGCGGCTGCCGCCTGAACATCAATCAACAGTGCACCCGGTTGGGCAGTGATCGTCTGATTCTTCCGGTCAATCGGGAAAATCTTGTTCATCCGCATGACAGATAACATGATACCGCCGTATTTGCAGGTAGCTCCTCCTGCCAGACCGTTCCCGCTCCACGGCAGACCACCGGGATATTTTCTTTATACGCATATGCCATAATGGCTGATACTTCTTCTTTGTTCACAACTTCCACGTACAGATCCGGCTGATACACGCCGTACTCCGGCATCTCATCCCGATAATATTCGCTGGCGATCTCCGCTCCCGCCCATACACGGTCAGGTGCGGTGACAGAACGGATATAGTCACAATCCTGGGAAGTCATTTTCTTATAAGGGTATGCCATGACTTAGTCCTCCTTCTGTTTTTTTGCCAATGCTGTCAGTTCCGGGACAACCTGGTATAAATCATCTACGATACAGTAATCTGCCACACCGAAGATCTGTGCCTGTGGATCTGTGTTGATCGCTACGATACATTCCGATCCGTTCATACAGGAGGTGAACTGGATCGCTCCGGACACCCCGCAGGTGATGATCAGTTTCGGCCGCACGGTACGGCCGGACAGACCGATCTGATGCGCCGTATCGCCAAATCCATTTTCCACCATCGGACGGGTAAAGGCCAGCTGACCGCCAAGGCTTCTGCCAGTTCCCGGCACATTTCCACATCTTTTTCATTTCGTACGCCACGGCCTGCTACCACCAGCACATCCTCTTCTTCCAGCTCTTGACTTTATCGATCACCTCAGAAGAAAGGATCTTGATTCTCGATTCTGCCATCTTTTCATTGACCGGACAGACAACCACTTCGCCGTGCGGGTTCGCTACCACTTCAGCTTTATCCATGACTTTATATCTCACCGTCGCAAACTGTGGTCTGGACTTTGTGATTCCGATCTGTGCCATGATATTACCGCCAAATGCAGGACGTACCTGGATCATATCGGTATTTGGTTTGATATCCAGTGTGGTACAGTCTGCGGTCAGACCGGTATGGAAACGGGTCGAGAGTCTCGGTGCCAGGGAACGTCCCAGTGCGGTTGCTCCGATCAGTACAGAACTCGGTTTATTTGCCGCGATACAGTCTGCCACTGCATCTGCATAGCAGTCTGCCCGAAATCCTTCAAATCCCGGATCTTCATATACATACACATGGTCCACACCATAAGGAAGCAGCTTCTCGGCATTTTCCTTCGTTCCTTCGCCGCCTACGATCACACAGTTGACTTCGTAACCGACCTTTCCTGCCATCTTTCTGGCTTCTCCCACAAGTTCGTAGGTCACCGGATGGATCTCTCCACGCTCCTGTTCCACATAGATCAGGAAATTTTTCCAGTCATCTTTGTTAAATGCTTTTGCTTTCTGCTCAAACTGTATGGCCTTCTCCGGACAGTTTCTCACACAGAGACCACACATACGGCAGCTTTCGCTGACTACGATTCCCGCTCCCTCTATGGTCAGCGCACCAAAAGGACATTTTTCTACGCAGATTCCGCAGAGACTGCATTTGTCTGCATCAAATTTCATAAATTCCATATGTATCTGTTCCTCCTATATGATCTTCTTTCCGGTTAAGATGGAAAAAAGTTCCTCTGCTTTTTCTTTTGCACTGCCTTCCAGATAGACCTGCTTTTCTCCTTCCGGCGGTGCAAACATACGCTCTACAGAGGTAGGAGATCCTACCAGACCATATCGGCTCAGATCCTGATCCGGCATATTCTCAAAGCTCAGTATACGGATCGGACGGTCTGCGGTTGCTTTTTTTAGCAGATAGGACGGCAGACGCGGTACACAGGTATCTTTGTCGATTGTCAGAAGACACGGATACGGTATCTCGGATATCTGAGATACACTGACCAGATCCTGACGGACCTGAATGACTTTCTCATTCACATCCACGATCTCTGCCACCCATGCAGCATGCGGAATCGTCAGATGTTCTGCGATCGCCGGTCCTACCTGTGCGGTATCGCCATCGGTTGTCTGTCTTCCGCAGATGATCAGGTCCGCGCCGCCGATCACCTGGATCCCCTGTGCCAGCGCATAAGAGGTGGCAAGCACATCGGCTCCTGCAAATTTTCTGTCAGAGAGTATCACCGCATCGTCAGCACCCATCGTATAAGCATCGCGCATCATTTCCTCTGCCTGCGGTGGTCCCATCGTCAGTACCGTTACGGTTCCTCCCACTTTTTCACGGATCTGAAGGGCTGTCTCCAGCGCAAACAGATCGTACGGATTCGTCCTGGTCTCCCCGGACATTCTTTTCATGGCACCGGTTTCCGGGTCAATATCTACTTTGGAACTGGCCGGTACCTGTTTCATACATACTACGATTTTCATACTTTCTACTTCTTTCTTCACTTTCTCGCTTCAACGCTTTAAACGGTTATATTATTATAACATCATACGGTTAAATTGTCGAGGTGTTTGGGGCATTTTGCACAGATAGATTATTCTTTCCGCTTTTCATCTGCCAAAATACTGACTGTCATATCCGGCTCTGGAAAATAATTTTCATTTTTTAGCATGGATTTTGACTCGCTGCTCATAAAAAAATCCCGGACAATTTTATCTTCTGTCCGAGATTCTTATTTCAACATCGTGTAAACTTGTATTCAAAATTTTTATACGTTCTGTTTCCCTATTTCTCTTCCATCTGCTTCCCGCATCGGATCTTCCGAAAGCTTACCGTAAAGTAGATAATCTCCGCGACTCCCGTCAATATCCAGGAGAACGTATACAGCAGATACAACGACGGAACCGTATGGAAATACGCAAAGATCGTGTACACCCAGATCACACGGAACACGCAGGAACCGAGGATCACAATCACCGTAGGAACACTACTCTTTCCGATTCCTCTCGATGCCGCAATCGTACAATCCATAAACGGCGCGATCATATAGGAAAACCACATGATCCGAATACGTTCCAGCCCTGCCTGAATGACCGGTTCATCCGTAGCAAACAGGCCGAGGAACTGCCGTCCGAAGGTCAGAAGCAGGATACCGAAGGTGGCACCCGCCACAATTGCATAGAACATGCTGATCAGATACGATTGCAGCATTCGCTTCTTATTTCCCGCACCCCAGTTCTGGCTGATAAAGCTGGCACAGGCAGTATAGAATGCCATCATAATATTGAAGATCAGCGTATCTGCATTCATGGCTGCCGCATTACCGGATACCATCACTGCGTCAAACGAATTCATCGCCGTCTGAATAAACAGGTTTGCAATAGCAAAGATCGCATTCTGAAGTCCGGTGGTGATTCCGAGAACCAGGACCGCTTTACAGGCACTCTCATGGAACCGGATCTTTGACGGGTACAGATGACATTCATCCTTCCGGCGAAGCAGATTGGCTATTACCAGTGCTGCAGATACATACTGTGCGATCACACTTGCTGTTGCCACACCATCTGCTGCCATGTGACACCGAATAACGAAGAACAGATTCAGGATAACATTCAGCACACCCGCAATACTTAGGTAGATCAGCGGTTTTGTCGTCTCTCCTCTGGCACTCAGCACGCCGTTTCCGAAGTTATAGACCGCCATCGCCGGCATACCAAAGGCATAGATTTTCATGTAGAGCACTGCTCCGTCCATCAGTTCATCCTTCGTGTTCATCAACGCCAGCATATTACCGGCAAATGCAAAACAGATCAGGCAGATCACGATGCCGGTACAAAGGCAGATCAGCAGTGATGTATGGATCGTATCCTCTGCCTTTTTCCGGTTGCCGGCTCCAAGTTCATGTGCCACCTTTACATTGACACCACAGCCCATACCGATCAGAAAACCGGTAAAGAGCGTCACCAGCAGTGTGGTGGAGCCCACCGAACCAAGTGCCCGGTAATCGGCAAACCTTCCCACAACCGCCACATCACTCAGGTTAAATAATACTTCCAGTACCTGTGAAAACATCAGCGGGATACTAAACAGAAAATATTTTTCCAAAGAGATCCTGTCGTCATCTCTACGACCCTTTTTTTCTTCTCCCCTGTAACGCTCATTTTTTTATTTTTCCTGAAAGAACTCGATCTCTTCTCCCACCGGTCCGTTGCAGAAAGCCACACGAACCGGAAATTCCGGTTGGGACGGAATCACGATGTCTTTTGGCTCTACGGTGATCGGATATCCTGCCTCACGGACTGCCTTCACGCATCCGTCCACATCATCCGTCTTCAATGCAAAATGCCGGATGCTTCCCTGGGGCAGTTGTCCCTCGGCATCGGTAAATACTTCCACAAGTCCTGCGCCTGTATCAAACATGAAACCTGCCAGTTCCGGTTCTCCCCAGGAACGAATCACAGGCATACCCAGCACTCCCTGATAAAATTCTTTTACTTTTTCAATCTCCGATTTTTCGCATCGGATACATACATGATGAATTCCCTGTACCAACATATTATTTTTCTCCTTTCTTACGGGCCCGTCTTTTTCTTTTGATTTCTTCTTTTTTGGTCCGTATCTCCATGGCTTCCTCTTCCGTGGTATATTTCATGGTCTTTACCGCAAAGACTCTGCCCTGCTCCGTCTTCTTCATCCGGATCTTGCCCTTCATCCAGCCATGTACCGGACAGTACGCCAGGCAGTAATAATTCTTCTGCCCCGCCGCAAACCACCGGATCTTTTTGCGGATATTTTTTCTGCACAGATGACAGCGGCTGCTGGTGATCTCCTTATCCGCCATGGCTTCTTCTTTGGAGTCAAATTCCCGGGAAATAAATTTTTCATACCCCGGATAAAAGACTTTGATCTCTTCTTCCTTCCGTTTCGGATTCTGATAACAGTCAATAGAATAAAACGTGTCCACGATCTCGCTTCGGAGCCGCATCAAAACCTTTGCCGTATACCAGGAATCCGCCAGTGCCCGATGAAATTCCTGCTGTTTTTCAATCTCCAGTACATCCACGGCATATTCCAGAGACCTTCTGCTGTCTCCGTCCTCCCGGTCGATACTGAATAATTTTTGCACATCCAGATAACGGATCGGTCCTTTTAAAAGCTGCAGGATGCCGTAGTATTTCATGTTTCGCTGCAGTTCCAGCAGATCGGAATTGCCCCAGCTGCAAAAAAGGGCATCCTCACCGCACCATTCAAGAATTCTTTGACAGCACGGTAAAAAGGAATCCCTTCCCGTTCCAACAGTTTCATATCCATCTGGATGATCTCTCTGGTACGGTGATGAAGTTTCTTATATACCCGCGGCTGTATCAGTACCTGATACTGGTCTATGATCTGTCGCTCACTGTTCAGTTTTACTGCTCCGATCTCAATAATCTCAAAGGGAATTCTTTCATTTTCCTGGCCTTTTCCGTAAGGACACTGATTCCACTCCAGATCAAAGACAATATAATTCATAAGTGTCGTTCCTTCCTTTTTCCTCTATCTGCAAGTATAATGTATTCTTTCTGTATGGTCAACCTGTTGTTACAGGATGTTGCGGTCACTCCATTCACAACAGCTACAGAATTTCTCTGACCCTGCACACAGTATTTTCATTTGATTTTTCTCCTTTTTTTGCCATACTGAGTTCAGAAAAATGTATGTTATCCATAACCGGAGGTGTATGTTTTATGCGATTACTGATAGCAGAAGATGAAAAATCCCTGTCCCGGGCTCTGGCTGCCAGATATTCAGGAGCAGACAAAACACCTGACTTCCCTGACCAATAACCTGATCACACTCTCCCGGATGGAAGAGGAACGCACCCGGCTGCAAATGATCGATTTCCCATTCTCGGATGTGGTAGAAGAAACGGTACAGTCTTTTCAGGCACTTGCCCGCACACAGAACAAGACTTTTGAAACTTCGATCCAGCCGATGATCTCCCTGTACGGAGACGAAAAATCACTCATACAGCTGGTATCGATCCTGTTAGATAACGCGATGAAATACTCCACTCCGGAAGGCGAGATTTTCCTTCGTCTTGAAAAAGCAGGAAACAACGTGAAACTTTCTGTATACAACACCGCCGACTCCATCGACCGTGAACAGCTGCCACACCTGTTCGACCGTTTTTACCGGACAGATAAGTCAAGAAGCTCCCGGACCGGTGGCTACGGTCTCGGACTCTCCATTGTCGCTGCCGTGGTCAATGCCCATAAAGGAAAAATCACAGCAACCACGCAGGATGAACACTCTCTGCTGATCACTGTGACGCTTCCGTTGAAGACGCAAGGACGCTAGAGCGTGTCTGAAAAATCATTTCCGCAATCTGCAAGCCCCACTTTGCGGTATATTTTACCCTCGTTCGGTTGCCGTAGCCCGCTACGCCGCCTTATTCGGATAAAATCTCCCACAAACTGGGACTCGCAGCTCACGAAAAGCCTTTTTCAGACACGCTCTAGTAAATGCAATAATACCAGTTGTCGTGCCAGATTTTTAATTCTTTTATCTGACAGGCAACTGGTATTTTATTATTTTTTAGCAAGTTCCTCTAAGAACCGCTCCCCATATTTTTCATACTTCGCTTCGCCCACACCGGACACCTCCAGCATGGAAGCCCGGTCGGTGGGTTTTTTCACGCACATATCAATCAACGTTTTATCACTGAATACGATATACGGCGGCACTTTCTGTTCTCCGGCGATCGTGAGGCGAAGCTGACGCAGCCGCTCAAATAACTGCCAGGAGCAGCATCCAGATCTTCCGTAAGCCCGGCGCGTTTCCGGATCTTTTTCCCGCTGCCATCCGTTTTCGTCTTTTTCTCCTTTGGTTTTGAGAATTTCATCACGATCTTCCCATCCTCCTCCAGAAAATCCTCGCCCTTTTCTTCCAGATGGATCAGTGCATATTTGTCCGGTGTCGCCCACAGATACCCCTGTGCCAGAAGTTCCCCGATGATCTCCTTCAGGCGCGGCTCGGTAATCTGTTTCTGTTTTCCATAACTTTCCACAGCTTCCAGCCCATACGATTTTACTTTCGCATTCTGACTTCCCCGGAGAACCGCGGCGATCGTTCCTGCACCGTAATTTCTCGGCAGTTCCGTGATACATTCCATAATATCCCGGCAAATCTCCGTCACATCCTCCTCCACATACTCATGGAGGCAGTTCGAACAGTTTTCGCACCGCCTCGGACCTTTCTCACCGAAATATTTCAGGATAAAACCACGCAGACAGTCCTTTGTCGTGCTGTAAAACGTCATCATCCGCAGACGCTCGGCATCCCGCTCCCGGACTGCTTCCGCCTCTTCCCTGTCCATATCCTCCCGCAGATCCTTTTCCTCTAACAAAAACTGATTGATCCGGACATCCTGTGGGGAATACAGCAGGATACATTCTGCCCGCTCCCCGTCACGCCCGGCTCGTCCCGCTTCCTGATAGTAATTTTCCATGCTCTGCGGCATATTATAATGCACCACATACCGGACATTTGACTTATCGATCCCCATACCAAATGCATTCGTCGCCACCATCACCGGCTTTTCATCAAAAATAAAAAGATCCTGATTGCGCTTTCTCTCTTCCGCAGAAAGCCCCGCATGATATCTGGTCGCCGGTATATCTTCCATCTGTAACATCGTGCATACCTCTTCCACGTTCTTTCTGGTCGCACAGTAAACAATCCCGCTCTCCGTCCGGTGTTCCTTCACATAATCCAGCAGCTCCGCCTTCTTATTCCCTGTCCGCACCTCAAAATAAAGATTCGCCCGGTCAAACCCCGTCACCAGCACCTTCGGACTCCGAAGCCCCAGCACACACAAAATATCGTCCCGCACCTGCTCCGTTGCCGTCGCCGTAAACGCACTCACCACCGGCCGCACCGCCAGCTGATTCACAAACTCCACAATATTCAGATAACTCGGCCGGAAATCCTTGTCCCCACTGGGAAATACAGTGTGCCTCATCCACCGTCACCATACTGACCTGCACCCTCTGTGCAAAATCAAGAAACAGCGGCGTCAACAACCGTTCCGGTGCCACATAAATAATCTTATACCGCCCCTGCACCGCAT
>ENA-OQAZ01001603-OQAZ01001603.1-human-gut-metagenome-genome-assembly--contig:-NODE-1603-length-10469-cov-5.775962_pt1 | contig 10469 bp, 13 predicted proteins | sample MGYA00242737_ERZ504531 | MGnify/ENA primary metagenome ERZ504531 (study PRJEB26092, sample SAMD00036244) | human gut metagenome | host: Homo sapiens | study: EMG produced TPA metagenomics assembly of...
CTTGTATCAGCCGGCAGGTGTATAATTGATATAAATTTGTAATTTCGACCCAAAACGTCAGGAAGGAGCAACCCTTTTGATCGAAGAAAAAACAAAGGAGCCGCAGAGCCAGGCTCCTGCAGCGCCGGTGAAGGCAGAGAAAAACTGCGAAGCTTCTGGGCAAAGGTCCAGATCTCCGGCCTGCTGCGGCGGCACCGTTTCCGCCGCAAAACGCAGCGGCACATGAATGATGTGGCCAAAAAGCTGCGGGCCAGTGCCGTGGTGCTGGAAGTTGGCGAGGCACTTTATGCACTGGGCTTTGCGGCAGAGTACATGGTGGTGCGCACAGGGCGCGGCATTGCCGCCGTGGCGCGCAAACTGGCCCGCTGGTGCAGGAATGCCCTGCATACCATCATTGCAACAGCCTTTCCCGGTGCGGCGCAGATGTTCAAGGATCTGCTGGCACCGCTTTACCTGTTCTTCAAGGGCCTCGGCGCTGTGGCGGCCCACGCCAACGATGTGCGCCGGGAGCGGGGCTTTGGCGCTTCCGTAAAAGCGGCCGGGCGCTATTTTGTGGGCGGGCTCAAGCGCAACCTGAGCCTGCTGCCCCGGACAGCAATGTACATCCTGCCCCTGTGTATGCTGGCCGTGTTCGTCACGGTCTGGAACAGGACGATGGCTCAGCCCTATGCGCTGGCTGTGCAGGTGAACGGCCAGACCGTTGGCTATGTGGCCAATGAGGAAGTGTTCAACCTTGCAAAAGAGGATGTGATGCAGCGCATCAACTACGCCGGTTCGGACAAGACCGAGCTGACCATTGAGCCGACCTATACCATCACCGTGACCCACAAGACCATGGACGAGAGCGAGACGGCAAACGCCATTCTGCAGAGCGCCAGTGACCAGATCAGTGAGGGCACCGCCCTGTATCTGGATGGGGAGCTGACGGCAGTCTGCTCCGATGGTGACACCCTGCGCGGCTATCTGGAGAGCCTGCTGGCCCCCTACGAGGATCAGGCAGACGAGAATGTCAGCGTGGGCTTTAGCAAAAATGTGACGCTGGAAGATGGAGTCTATTTCAACGACAGCTTTGAGGATGACAATTCCATTGAGAATATGCTGACCGGCGTGCAGCAGCAGGAGAAGATCTATACGGTCAGGGCGGGCGATACCCTGTGGGCCATTGCCAGAAGAACGACCTGACTTCCGGGAGCTGTGTGCCTGAATACGAATTTCAAGGGTGCTCCCCTGGCCGAGGACTCCAATATCCAGGAGGGCGATCAGCTGATCGTGACCAAGCAGGAGGCTCTGCTGGAAGTCCGCATCACCAAGGTGGAGACGCGGGAGGAGGAGATCCCCTTCAGCACCGAGACCACCCAGTCCAACGAGTACACCAAGGTACCACCAAGACCCTGCAGGAGGGCGAGAACGGCCTGCGCCGCGTCACCATGCAGAACGTCTACGATACCAACGGCGTGCTGCTGGAGCAGACCATCCTTTCCACCGAGACCATCCGGGAGCCGGTGAACAAAAAGGTGGTCGTTGGCACCAAGAAGGTCACGAAGAACGGTGCGGCGGCATACATCGGCGGCAGCGGTCAGTTTATCTGGCCTGTGCCGGGTTACCGCAACTGCTCGCGCTGGTATGGCAGCGGCCATAAGGGCGTGGATATCTGTGCCTCTGCCGGTACGCCCATCTATGCATCGGCGGGCGGCACCGTGACCAAGGCGGGTTATAACAAGGCCGGTGCCGGTACGGGCTATGGTTATTCTGTGATCATCAGCCACTCCGGCGGCTATACCACGGTCTATGCCCACTGCCTGTCGCTGGCGGTCAGTGCGGGCCAGACCGTGCGGCAGGGCCAGCTCATCGGCTATGTGGGCAGCACGGGCCGCTCTTCCGGCAACCACTGCCACTTCGAGATCCGCCGCAACGGCTCTTACATCGCACCGCAGAGCGTGTTCTCCGGAAAGCGATAAATCAGAACAGAACCTCTCCGGTAATGCTTCGCATTGCCGCCTCTCCCAATAGGAGAGGCAAGAGAGCAGAGGCATAAACTTGGCTCCCCTATCAGAGGAGCTGGCGTGAAGCGCCTGAGAGGTTTATTTTACAAACAAAAAGGAGAATGATTATGGCAACACCCCACATCAGCGCTGAAAAAGGCGATTTCGCAAAGACCGTCTTGATGCCCGGCGATCCGCTGCGGGCAAAGTTCATCGCGGATACCTTCCTCGAGGATGTCCGCCAGGTCACCGGTGTCCGTGGTATGCTGGGCTTTACCGGCACCTATGAGGGCCGCCCCATCAGTGTGATGGGCAGCGGCATGGGAATGCCCTCCATCGGCATCTACTCCTACGAGCTGTACAAGTTCTACGATGTGGACAACATCATCCGCATCGGCTCTGCCGGCAGCTACACCGACAAAGCCAAGCTGTTCGATGTGGTGCTGGCCGCCGGTGCCGTGAGCGAGAGCAACTATGCCTGGGTCCAGAGCGGCTTTGAGGGGGACCTCACCCTGCCCAGCCAGACCCTGAACGACAAGCTGCGCGCTTCCGCCGCAAAGCAGGGCATCCCCCTGATCGAGGGCAACATCCATTCCTCCGATGTGTTCTATCGCCAGCCCTCCGATGAAAAGCCCACCTACTGGGAAAAGCTGCGGGATGAGCGCGGCTGCCTGTGTGTGGAGATGGAGAGCTTTGCCCTCTTCGCCAACGCTCAGGTCCTGGGCAAGAACGCCGCCTGCCTGCTGACCATCTCCGACAGCTTTGTCTCCCCGGAGATCACCACCGCCGAGCAGCGTCAGACCAGCTTCACCAACATGATGAAGGTCGCACTGGGCGCGGAGTACTAAGTTTATTTTTGAGAGTGAAAGAGGCTGTTGCCAAAAAGCAACGGCCCTCTTTTCAGGTGTCAGTATAGTGCCCAAAGCAATCTCATTTAATCTACCTCGATCAAATCGTGCTCAGTGAGCTTGGCTTTTCCTGTATCGATGTCGTGGACGATCTGGCGGAGATGATTGATGTTGCTTTCCGAGTAGAACGGGTCGGCGGAAACCTCAAAGGGAATGCGGTGCTCCCGGGAAACTTTTTTGGCGAAAATCGTGAATGCCGTTGTCATAGAAAGTCCCATCTCGGCGCAAACCTCTTCCATGCTGCGTTTCAGGTCTGGGTCCATCCGGAAGTTCACATTGACTGCATTTGCCATTCTAATACGCCTCCTTCTTGATTCTATTATATGCGTCTGTAATGAAAAATGCAAGAACTTTCGTTACATAATAAATGAACAACGAGAAATCTCTTGAAGAATTTGAGAACACGCCGTATAATTGAAGTGCAAAAGAGGGGATGAAAGATGAACGACTTTCAACCAAATCAGGATATCTGCCTTGTACCTTATTACCCAGCCTATGAAATTGCCCTTCCGTGGTATCAGGACGCAGAACTGTGCCATCATGTAGATAATCAGAATCGCATTTATGACCTGTCTATCCTGAAAAATATGTACCAGTATCTGGATAGTCATGGTGATTTATTCTACATTGAATATAAGGGCATTCTGTGCGGAGATGTATGCTTGCAGACAAGCGGAGAAATTTCGATTGTGGTCTGCAAAGAGTATCAGAATCGGCACATTGGGAGAACAGTGATTGGGAAGATTCTTGCACTGGCAAAAGAGAAGAAGTATCCGCAATGCTATGCAGAAATTTATTCTTTCAACAAGCAGTCCCGTAAAATGTTTGAAAGTATAGGATTTGTTCAGAAAGACGCAGAAACGTTTGTTTATACTTTAGAATAAAAAGGAGACCCCTATGACCAATCTGACTTTAGACGAAAAGAAAGCCCTGATCCGGATGGCGCTGGAAGCCCGGGAGCAGGCCTATGCGCCCTACTCCGATTTCATGGTGGGTGCCGCCCTGCGGGCCGAGGATGGCCGCATCTTCACCGGCTGCAATGTGGAAAACGCCGCTTTCACCCCCACCAGCTGCGCTGAGCGTACGGCCCTGTTCAAGGCGGTGAGTGAGGGCGTGACCCGCTTCACCGATATTGCCGTGGTGGGCTCCCGCCGCGGCGAGGTGAACAAGCAGATCACCTCGCCCTGCGGGGTCTGCCGTCAGGCGCTGTTTGAGTTCGGCGGGCCGGAGCTGAATGTCATCATGGCAAAGACCCCCGATGATTTCATCGAGCGCAGCATGGACGAGCTGCTGCCCTTCGCTTTGGCCCCTCCAACGTGGCGGGCAACAAAGCCGTGGAAGAATGAGGCGGGAAGCGGATATTTTGCCAAAATTGGTGAAGCAGTACGACTTTTACGCGAATTTTACAAAAAATCTGTAAAGATTTTGTAATCGGAAATGCCTTGCTTTCCTCACATGACCCGGCTATACTTGGGTCAGTAAATGTGCAAGTGTGCGCATTCCCTTTTTAAAGCGCAATTTTTAATGTATAAAAAGGAGAGTTTTCTTATGATGATTTCTCGTCGTAACTTCCTGGCTGTGGCTGGCGCTGCAGCTGCTGCCGCTGCTCTGACCGCCTGCGGTGGTTCTTCCTCTTCCACCAGCACCGCTTCTTCTACTGCTTCCTCTGCAGCTTCTGAGGCTGCAGCAAGATCAGCAAAGGTCGCTCTGACCTGCGATACCGGCACGATCGATGACGAGAGCTTCAACCAGGCTTGCTGGAGCGCTGTTTCCAGCTACATGGGCGATGACTGCCAGTACTACATCCCCGAGGCTGACGCTTCCGATGAGGATCGTGAGACCATGATCCGTCAGGCTGTCAACGACGGCGCTGAGGTCATTGTCTGCGTCGGCTACCTGTACGGCGCTTCTCTGGCATGGGCTGCTGAGCAGTACCCCGATGTCAAGTTCATTGCTATCGATGTCACCCAGGGCGATATCGGCACCGATGAGATCCCCTCCAACTGCTACTGCATCACCTTCAAGGAGGAGCAGGCAGGCTATCTGGCAGGTTACGCCATTGCCAAGGACGGCAAGACCAAGCTGGGCTTCCTGGGCGGCATGGCTGTTCCCGCTGTCATCCGTTACGGCTACGGCTTTGTGCAGGGCGCTGATGCTGCTGCTCAGGAGCTGGGTCAGAACATCGACATCAACTACTTCTACGGCGGCCAGTTCTACGGCGATGCCAACATCACCTCCCGTATGGAGGGCTGGTACTCCAACGGCACTCAGGTCGTCTTTGCCTGCGGCGGCGGTATCTACACCTCCGCTGTTGAGGCTGCTCTGAAGAACAACGGCTACGTCATCGGCGTTGACGTTGACCAGAACTACATCGGTGCAAACGGCGTTGCTGACGGCACCTATGCTTACAACCCGTTCATCACCTCCGCTATGAAGGGCCTGTCTGAGGCTGTTTCTACTTCTCTGTCCGACATCGAGGCAGGCGAGTGGAGCACCATCGCAGCAACCAACGGCAACTTTGGTCTGGAGGACGGCGATTACGTCGGCCTGCCCACCGCTGAGGACAGCTGGAACTTCGAGACCTTCACGGTTGAGGAGTACGAGGAACTGAAGCAGAAGATCGCTTCCGGCGAGATCGTTGTTGACAACAGCTCTGACGATGCTACCAAGCCCACCGTCAGCGAGTTCACCAACGTCACCTACATCCAGTAAAATTTGAACAGTCCGCAAGGGCTGCAGGGAACGACCCTCTCCGTCATTGCCGCCAGGCTTTGACGGAGAGGGTCGTTTTTGTCTCGCGAAAAATCGTGCAGCTTGCACAAAAGTAATACTTATAAGAGTACATCCCGCCAAAAAATCAAAAAGAAGTGTGCAAAACCGCAAAAATACGGTATAATGGTACACAGAATAGTATAGGTGTCGATTTGACACGAAAGGAGAGTGAGCAGATTGGCAGAGGATTTTGTGATCGAGATGCTCCACATTACCAAGGAGTTCCCTGGAATCAAGGCAAACGATGATATCACCCTGCAGCTGCGCAAGGGCGAGGTACATGCCCTGCTGGGCGAAAACGGCGCTGGCAAAAGTACGCTGATGAGCGTGCTGTTCGGCTTGTACCAGCCGGAGGCCGGTAAGATCCTCAAGAACGGCAAGGAGGTCGCCGTCCGCAATCCCAACGATGCAAACGCACTGGGCATCGGCATGGTGCACCAGCACTTCAAGCTGGTGGAGTGCTTCAGCGTGCTGGATAACATCATTCTGGGCGTGGAGCCCAATAAGCTGGGCTTTTTGCAGAAGGCTGAGGCCCGCAAGAAGGTCGTGGCCCTGAGCGAAAAGTACGGCCTGCGTGTGGACCCCGATGCACTCATCAGTGATATCTCTGTTGGTATGCAGCAGCGTGTTGAGATCCTGAAGATGCTCTACCGCGACAACGAGATCCTGATCTTTGATGAGCCCACCGCTGTTCTGACCCCGCAGGAGATCGACGAGCTGATGGAGATCATGCGCGGGTTCAAGAAGGAAGGCAAATCCATCCTCTTCATCACCCACAAGCTCAACGAGATCATGGCAGTGGCAGACCGCTGCACGGTTCTGCGCAAGGGCAAGTATATGGGCACTGTGGACATCAAGGACACCACCAAGGAAGAGCTTTCCCGCATGATGGTCGGCCGCGATGTTCAGCTGCAGGTGGACAAAAAGCCCGCCGCCCCCGGTGAGGTGGTGCTGGACGTGCAGAACGTTACCATGCACAACGCCCAGCACAAGAAGGATGCCGTCAAGAACGTCTCTTTCCAGGTGCGTGGCGGTGAGATCGTCTGTCTGGCAGGCATCGAGGGCAACGGCCAGACTGAGTTTGTCTACGGCCTGACCGGTCTGGAAAAGTTCAGCAGCGGCAAGGTGCTGCTGGACGGCAAGGAGATCACCAACGAGAGCATCCGTCAGCGCTCCAAGGACGGCATGAGCCATATCCCTGAGGACCGCCACAAGCATGGTCTGGTGCTGGATTACAGCCTGGAAAACAATATGGTGCTCCAGCGTTACTGGCAGCCAGAGTTCCAGCACAACGGCTTTATCCGCAGTGAAAAGGTGCGGGAGTACTCCGATAAGCTGATCGCCCAGTATGATGTGCGCAGCGGCCAGGGCAGCGCAACCATCGTGCGCAGCATGTCCGGCGGCAACCAGCAGAAGGCGATCATTGCCCGTGAGATCGACAAAGACCCCAAGCTGCTGGTGGCAGTGCAGCCCACCCGCGGCCTGGATGTCGGTGCCATTGAGTATATCCATAAGCAGATCGTGGATGAGCGCGACAGGGGCAAGGCCGTGCTGCTGGTCAGTCTGGAGCTGGACGAGGTGATGAACCTCTCTGACCGGATCCTTGTGATGTACGAGGGTGAGATCGTGGGCGAGTTTGACCCCAAGACCACCACGGTCCAGGAGCTGGGCCTGTACATGGCCGGTGCCCGCAAGCAGGGAAAGGAGTAAGCAGAAATGAAAAACAAAAAACTTTCCCACAACGGGCTGCAGGTTCTGTTACCAGCGTGATGGCTGCTCTGCTGTGTATCCTGATCGGTCTGTTTGTGGGTTTCCTCGTGCTGCTGGCCATCAACCCGGCCCACGCATGGGCAGACGGTTTTGTCCGCATCCTCAAGGGCGGCTTCCATGATGCACCCTATGGTGTCGGCAAGGAACTGGCCAACGCCGCGCCCCTGATCATGACCGGCCTTTCCGTGGCTTTGCCTTCAAGACCGGCCTGTTCAACATCGGTGCCGCCGGTCAGTACACGCTGGGCGCTTACGGTGCCCTCTACTGCGCCATCATGCTCAAGCTGCCCTGGTTCGTCTGCCTGCTGGCTGCGGCCATTCTGGGCGGTCTGTGGGGTGCCATCCCCGGTTTCTTCAAGGCCTACTTCAACATCAACGAGGTCATTACCTCCATCATGTTCAACTGGATCGGCCTGTACCTTGTCAATGAGCTGGTCTACCAGAACGGCACCGGCCCCATGTACGATGTGCGCAACACCCGCACCCTGAACCTGGGCAAGAACGCGGATCTCGCCCAGTCTGTCATCCCGGACTTCGGCCTGAACAAGCTGTTCCAGACCAACAGCACCACCATTGCCATCTTCCTGGCCGCTGTGGTGGCCATCCTGATCTGGGTGGTGCTGAATAAGACCACCTTTGGCTATGAGCTGAAGGCGGTCGGCCTGAATAAGAGTGCTGCCCGCTACGCCGGTATCAACGAAAAGAAGAACATCATCCTCTCCATGGCCATTGCCGGTGCGCTGGCAGGCTTTGGCGCGGGCCTGTTCTATCTGTCCAACGTGGGCCAGTGGAACCCCCTGAACTCCACCAGCCTGCCCGCCATGGGCTTCAACGGCATCTCCGTTGCCCTGCTGGCAAGCTCTAACCCCATTGGCACCATCTTCTCGGCCCTGTTCATCTCCCACATCTCGGTGGGCGGCACCTTCCTTTCCACCAAGTATTATCCCACGGAGATCGCAGACCTGATCAGCGGCATCATCATCTACCTGTGTGCATTCTCCATGCTGTTCCGCGGCAAGATCCAGAAGCTGCTGTTCAAGAATGCGGACAAGACCAATGTGAACGCAGAGCCTGCCCCGGCGGAAAAGGCCAACGCGAAGAAGGAGGGCAAGTAAGATGCTGCTTTTGATCAAATATACCTGCTGTATGGCATCGTCCTGATGCTGGTGGCACTGGGCGGTATGTTCAGTGAGCACTCCGGCATCATCAACATCGCGCTGGAAGGCATCATGGTCATCGGCGGTGTGGCCGGTGTTCTGACCCTGACCATGCTTCCGGCCGACATGTCGCCGTTCCTGGTGGTGCTGATCTCGGTCCTGGTGGCTGCGCTGGCCGGTATCGTGTACAGCCTGCTGCTGGCCTTTGCTTCCATCAACCTGAAAGCGGACCAGACCATCGGCGGCACGGCCCTGAACCTGCTGGCCACCGCCATTGCCGTGGTCATTGCAAAGTATTTCAGCGACAGCGGCAGCGCCAAGCTGAACTATTCCAACAAGCCGTTCCTGTTCAGCATCGGCGGCCTGGAGCTGAGCATCTTTGTGCCGTTGGGCATCGTGTTGCTCGTCATCAGCTATGTGGTGCTGTACAAGACCCGCTTCGGTCTGCGCCTGCGCGCCTGCGGCGAACATCCTCAGGCAGCCGATTCTGTGGGCATCAACGTCTACAAGATGCGCTACGCGGGTGTGCTGCTTTCCGGTGCGCTGGCGCTATCGGCGGTCTGGCATATATCGTGCCCCCGGTGCAGACCTGGAACTTTGAGGTCGGCGTGGCTGGCGCGGGCTTCCTTGCACTGGCTGTTATGATCTTTGGCCAGTGGAAGCCCTTCAACATCTGTGCCGCCGCCATGTTCTTTGCCGTGTTCAAGAGCCTGGCAAACATTGCGGACTCCACCTTCCTGGCGCAGCTCCACTGGTCCAGCAACATCTATAACATGATGCCGTTCATCGCATCCATGATCATTCTGGCCTTTACCTCCAAAAACAGCATGGCCCCCAAGGCTGAGGGTATCCCTTACGACAAGGGTTCCCGCTGAGCGAGGTTTGTTCCAAGGGCGCAGCTGCTTTTCCGGGCAGCTGCGCCCTTGGTGTTCAAAACCCAACAAAGGAGACGGAATGTGGATTGCCTTTATCAAAAAGTCTGTTATAATGGAATTTATTGAAAGTCATACTGTCAGACAGGAGAATTGCGATGCGTATTTATGATCTGATCGCGAAAAAGCGCGATGGCGGTACCCACACCCGGGAAGAGCTGGAGGCCATTGTCAACGGCTTTGTCAGTGGGGAAGTGGCCGATTACCAGATGGCTGCCTGGATGATGGCGGTCTACCTGCGCGGCATGACCAACGAAGAAACAGCCGAGCTGACGGACGTGATGGCCCACAGCGGCGTGATGTCGATCTTTCCCCCATCCCCGGCATCAAGGTGGATAAGCACTCCACCGGCGGCGTGGGCGATAAGACCACCCTTGTGATCGCCCCTGTGGTGGCGGCCTGCGGTGTAAAGATCGCCAAGATGAGCGGCCGCGGCCTGGGCCATACCGGCGGCACCATTGATAAAATGGAGAGCGTGCCCGGCACCAGAACTGCCCTTTCGCAGGAGGAGTTCTTTGCCCAGGTGAACAAGATCGGGCTGTCGGTCATTGGCCAGAGCGAGGGCATTGCCGTGGCGGATAAGAAGATGTACGCCCTGCGGGATGTGACCGCCACGGTCAGCTGCATCCCGCTGATCGCCTCTTCCATCATGTCCAAGAAGCTGCCTCCGGCTCTGATGCCATCCTGCTGGATGTGACCACCGGCACCGGTGCCTTTATGAAGACCGTGGACCAGAGCATTGAGCTGGCCAAGCTGATGGTCGCCATCGGCACCCACCATGGCCGCCGGGTGGCCGCTATGATCACCGATATGGACACCCCGCTGGGCCGCAACATCGGCAACAGCTTGAGGTCATGGAGAGCATGGACGTGCTCAAGGGCAGGGGCCCTGCGACCTGACCGAGGTCTGCCTGCAGCTGGCCGCCAATATGCTGGTGCTGGCAGGCAAG
>ENA-OQAZ01001604-OQAZ01001604.1-human-gut-metagenome-genome-assembly--contig:-NODE-1604-length-10466-cov-1.995164_pt1 | contig 10466 bp, 14 predicted proteins | sample MGYA00242737_ERZ504531 | MGnify/ENA primary metagenome ERZ504531 (study PRJEB26092, sample SAMD00036244) | human gut metagenome | host: Homo sapiens | study: EMG produced TPA metagenomics assembly of...
GAAACGAGTTCCGGCGAGCTGTGCGGACTGCCAGCAAGGCCAATCGGTCGAGACGCTGACGCTGTTCGGGATCGCGCAGCAACGCGGTGACGTGCTTGCGCCATTCGGTGTCAGGATTGAAATCCCGCCCTGGCATGCCCGGCATTGGCGTGTCTTCGACGGCGTGCAGAATGGCGGAGTCGGCCAATTCCGGCAGTCCGGAGAAATGATAGTAGAAGGAATTGCGATTCACGTCGGCCGTGCGCACGATGTCGGTGACGGTGATTTTGTTGTACTCGCGTTCCGAAAGCAGCTCCCAGAAGGCGTTTTCGAGACGATCTTTTGCTGGCAGGATTTCCGAATCCCTACGTGGTCGTGGCATCAGTACCCCCTAATAATTAGTCACGTTGCCTCATAACCACGTTTTATTGTACAAGTTGTCTAGACCGAATTTCGGCAAATGTCGTATACGAATTCACGCTTACAACACAAGTACGCTACGCGAACAGTGCCCGCCCACGTTCGCACAGTACTCACGCCTCATTCGCGCTTCACTTTCGCTGAACTTTCGGATTGCGAGCGAGCGCCGCCTGCAACAGAATCACCAACGCCTGATTGATGTTGCGCCGATCCGCACTGCTCAAGCCAACATATGTGCCGAGCATTTCAGGAATCACTTTCGGACCGGCCGCCACGATCGCAGAAATACTGCCCGCACCGGAAGCCTCAAGCACGGAGAACAGCGCGTCGACCGCATGCTCACGCTGTTCTTTGGAAAGTCCCGCAAGCCAGCCGTTCAGCGACTTGTTGAACACCACCGAACTGTCGGCACATCTTCGGCTTGGCGAATTCACCCCCGTGCATCTGCCACGAGAAGGCGAAATGCTGCATGATGCCGTCCACGTCGGATTTCACCACCACGCAACGTTCGGGGGTTTCAAACACCATGCCCACCACCGAGGAGTCCGGCACGATTTTCACAATGCGGTCGCTCACGCTCGCATATTCGAACTTTTCACCACTTCTTCGGGGAAACCCGGCCCGTCGAGCGAGTAAATGCGTTCAACGCGGTCCTTGATCTCGTCTTCGGCGTTCACTGGCCGCATATACGGCCAGATTACCACCTTTGGAGTGACCGGTCAGCAGTATCGGCCATCCCACAGCGAGGCGACTTTTTTCAGGTATTCAGCTGCGGAAACCTGTGCTGGAACCGGGTATTGGAAGGCCATGTTGAAGTCTTCCTTCCATCCGACCAGCGAATCATCAGTACCCCGAAACGCCACAACCAGCGTTCCCGACGGCAGCCGGAAAGTCACTGCCGCGAACTGCGTTTGCGCACCACCATCGAACTGCTCGCAATACGCGCTCATCTCAACGTCGGAAAACCGCGGATTCGCCGCCACAGCATGGTAGAAGTCGTGCGTCACCTGCGGATCGACAATCCCACGTTCTCCACATCATGGTCGGCCACGGGCTTGTCGTGGTTCAGCTCGTCATCGGCACGCGCAATCGTCACGCCGCCAAACGGGGGCTTGCGCAGCATACGCAACGATGCAATCGGACGCCGAATATCGAATTGCTTCGCACGCGCCTGCAACGTACCGTATTTCGCTACCAAATCGTCCAATCGCAGCACGCATTCCGGTACTTCGTCGTACGAAGCTGCGCCAACACCAATGCGTCAGCCTCACGGAACGGCAATGCCTCGAAACTGCGCGTTTCCGTGCGCGCATAGTCAATAATATTGCCCATCCACGCATCCCCCTCCTTGTCGTTGCGCAGTTCCCCGACAGCGACTTTCGCCGCACTGGTGGAATCGCCTTGAACACGTCTTTGATGAGTTCGCGCGTTTGCACGTCGGTACCTCTGGCGGCTGCCACGATTTTCGGCAGCGAATCCGTCCAATTCGCCACCAGATCAGCGATATTACCGTACCCCGCGGCTGCGAAGATGTCGTATATCTGGTTGATGGCCCGTTCGCGTTGTTCCTGGCTTACGCGGTCGAACCATCCGTCAATGGTTTTGCCGATGAGTTGCGCACCGCCTGTCAGCTCGCTTGCCTGCTCGAATTCGCCGGATTGCGTCACTTGCCAGCTTGATCCCATATGCTGCAGAATGCTTATGGCGTCGGCTTTGACGAAGGTTGGTTGATTTGCGATTGCAACAGCATGCCGATAATGGAGGATTCCGGCACGGTTTTGTCGATTCGTGCCGCGATTGCCTGATATGCGCGGCTATGCACCATGACTTGAGACATTCCAGGACCGTCATGCGAGAAGATGCGGGAGATTCTGCAGTTGCGTCCCGGCACGCTTCCTCCGAGCGCCGGCAGCAGTCCGAGCCGTTGCGCGCGTTCGTTGGTCGCTTCAATATCGCTTTGCGTGATTTGCATGGCCGCATATACCGCCATATTGCCGCCTTTGGAATGCCCGCCGATCATAATGTCGGGTGATTTTTTCGCCGAGAGGAAACGTTCCGTCCTGTCCAGAATCGAGTCCGCATATCGATATGCCGATTCTTGCGACGGCACTGGGCAGCGCACCGCCATATTAAAATCCTCTTTCCAACCGACGAGCGTGCCGTCAGTGCCACGGAACGCAACATATAAGCCGAAATCGGCACCCAAATCGAAGGTCATCGCAGCGAATTGCTGCTGCTCGCCCTCATCCAAACGTTCGTCATACTCCCCCACCCGCAACCCGCGGAATCGCGGCGATTCGCAAACCGCGCGCAGCAACGAAAGCCCGATAATCATTCATTTCAGAGGAATTCGAAACAAAACATCTCATCGTAGCTTTCGGCGCGCAGCAAGTCACGGATCGGCACGGTCGCCACCGACTTGGCCTCGCCGAATGCTGGAACCAAGCCCGGCAATCGCATGTAGGAAAGCTCGGAAAGCACCAAGGAATCGACATTGCTGAACGCCAATTCGCCAAACCCGCGGAACTCGCGGCGCACATAATCCACAACATTGCCCATGCCTCAACTTTAGTCCGTTCACGCTCCGGACACATGTCACCACGCGCATTCCCACATGTTCTCGCGCACGCCCCCGCACACCCACGCTCAAACCGACTCAGCCACGCACTGTAGGATATGTGCGAACACAAGTTGCGAACACGCATCTCGAACACGCATCGCAGACGCAGCGAACGCAAGTCGCGCGCACCAGTAATGCATGCGAATCAAACTTATGAAGGGACGCTTCAGAACACTATGGAACCGATTGGAATCGTTGTGGATTGGCTGAAAACCAATTCCGGAAAAATCATTCTGCTCATTGTCGTTGCACTGCTTGCGGCCGTTATCGACAAGGCGCTTACCCGAATCGTGAGCAAAGTGCTGGACCGTTCGCAAGTGCCGAACGCTTCGATTTTCATCAATATTCTGCGCGCGGTGGTGTGGACGTTGGCTGTGGGCACTGTGCTGCAGCCGGTGTTCGGCATTAATCCGACCACGATTTTCACCGCGCTCGGCATTGGCGGTCTTGCGGTGTCGCTCGGTATGAAAGATACGATCGCGAACATCATCGGCGGTTTCGGTCTGATGCTTGGCCGTGTAATCCAGCCGGGCGATCTGGTGAATGTGGCGGGCACCGATGGCGTGGTCGAAGACATCAACTGGCGTCAGACCGTGGTGCGCGAGCGCAATGGCAACGTCAAGATCATTCCGAATTCGATTCTGAACACCGCGTCACTGGAAAAACTCAATCCGTCCAATGAGATGCTGGTTCGTGTGCCGTTTACCGCCAAGGCCGGTACCGACATCGACGAGATGACCCGTCAGGTGGTTCAGGCCGTGCAGCGCGATACCGCCGATTTGGCCGATCCGCGCTTCCCTCCGAAAGTAAGACTGACCGGCTACTCCCCTTACGGCATCAATGTCGAAGTGTGCGCGTACGCCAAGCCGGAATCGTTGCTTCCCGACATGATCAACGCCGTGGCACGTTCCATCGCCAATGCTGATTTTCTTGAGAATCGCGCCATTAACAAAGAATCGTAATATCCTCGCGAACATAAGAAATCGCGGTTGACCCATATATATAAAGTGCCGCATGCAGTAGTCCACATGCGGCACTTTTTTATACTGAAATTATTGCATCATTAGATTGATTGACGTAATAATAACCGTCACTACAATGTAAGTAACTACACCGACATTCAGTATTGCCGTACTTGTGCGCATGCCGCGAGGCAGTTCTTCCGGTGCGGTATAGAATTCAAAGTTCTTGCGATTGCGGATAAGCAACACTATACCCGCGATGATCAGACCGTAATATAGCAGCATATAGATGCCGAATATCATCATTCCCGTCGCATTCTGGCCCATCCACTGCATCATGGCCGTTCCGTCGCCGTTTTCCGCACTGGTCAGCACGTTCATCAGACTGTCGATGTCAATGTTCGTCACCACCCACGGCGCAACCACGCCACCCATGAAGTTGACGATCATGTGCATGGCCACCGAATAACGCAGTTTGCTGGTGCGCACGTACACGTAGCCGAACATAAGACCCAATGCGAATGCGTAGAAGAACTGGAACAGGTTCATGTGCACCAGAGCAAAGAACAGCGCGGAGAACACGATCGCGGTTTTTTCGCCGTATTTGCGCGTGCGGCTGATGAGTTCCTTGCGGAAGATCCATTCTTCGAACAACGGTCCGAGAATCACGAGGAACACCACGTTCCACACGTCGAATTGCATGGCCAGATCGCTCACCGAATTGCTGGCTTTGCCTCCGGACAGCAGAGCCGCCAGCATATTGCCGATGAGACTGCCCACATACATGAGCGGGAAGCACATGATAAGCAGTTTGAAGAATTGGCCCGCTTCATGTCGAACTTGCGTGTTTCAATGACCGACGATTTGCCCATAATCAGTACCGCGAGCGGCATGGCCACGAGATACAAAGGGGTATCCGATGCCACATACACCGCCCAATTCGGCAGATTCGTGGTGTGCAGTACCTGATAGAGCATGCCGGAAAGCACCGTTGCAAGCGCATACCAGATCACCACCATCAGGCACATGCCTGCACCGATGCGGGAGAACACGCTTTTCACGCGCCTGAGCCACAGTTCGTAGGGATTGGCTTGTGGCTGCGGATACTGCGGTTGTTGCTGATATTGGGATGGCTGTTGTGGATTCTGCTGCGGATGCGGTTGTTGCGGCCGCTGCGGATATTGGGGGTACTGCGGAAACGTCATATTTGCCTTTGCGACGACGTGCACGGGGTGCATATACGAAAATGCTGATATTCAGCACCTTAGTACAGGAATGCTGAATATCAGCTTACAATCTCATGACCGTCGTCATGGGCGTCCGCAACGAGACAGCTCACACGGCGAGCGCGGCGATCGGACGCGGAGCCACCACCACTTCGGATCCAACCGTCAGGCCGGCAGGAAGCTCATTGGCCGGCAGCTGCACGGTGACGGGCAGGTGGCCCACACCTGCGGCAACCGTCAAGTCAACGCGGGCGAGCGCACCGAGGAAGTGCACCATGTCGACGCGACCATGCTCGCCTACCATGTTGCCATCGTTTGCGGCTAGAGTGATCACAAGGTTTTCCGGTCGCACGAGCACGGTGGAGGCGTCGCGCTTGGAGGCTTCGAGCAACGGCACGCGCTGGCCAAACACCACGGCTTCCTCACCATTCGTGATGCCTGGGAGTCGGTTGGTCAGGCCAATAAAGGTGGCCACGTATTCGCTGCCCGGACGGCGGTACAGTGTCTGCGGGTCGGCGATCTGTTCGATACATCCGTGGTTCATCACGCCGATGCGGTCGGCAACGGTGAGCGCTTCTTCCTGATCGTGGGTCACGAACACGGTGGTGGTGCCGGCTTCGAGCTGGATGCGGCGGATTCGTCGCGCAGCTGCACACGAAACTTTGGCGTCAAGTGCGGAAAGCGGCTCGTCGAGCAGGAGCACTCGGGGGTTCACGGCCAGTGCGCGGGCGAGCGCCACACGCTGCTGCTGACCGCCAGACATCTGCTGCGTGTATTTGCCAGCCTGATCGGCAAGACCTACGAGTTCCAGCTTCTCCATGGCCTGCTTACGGCGTTCCGTCTTGCCCATGCCGCGGATTTCCAACCGAATTCCACGTTCTGCAGAGCGGTCATGTGTGGGAACAGCGAGTACGCCTGGAACACCATGGCCATGTTTCGCTTGTTGACGGGCACGCCAGTCACATCTTGGCCGCCGACGAGAATACGGCCCGGCCTGGATGTCTTCCAAGCCTGCGAGGGAACGCAGCGCGGTGGATTTGCCGCAGCCGGAGCCGCCGAGCAGCACGACCATTTCACCAGGATTGATTTCTAGGTTGAAGTTGTCGAGCGCCTTGTTGGTGCTCTGGGTAGATTTTGTCTACATTAAGCATTTGCACGCCGCCGCCGCGTTCCGCGGAGTCGTTGAGGACTTCGCGTGCGGCTCGGGTTACGGTTTCGGCGCTCGGATTGGCGTTTACGAAGCTTCCGAAGTGCGTGCGATGGTTGCTTTCTGATCAGCGAGAGTCATGATTCGTTGCTTTCTTTGGATTTACGCAGTGCGTCGGAAATAAGATCGAGGCTACCAGCAGGATCACGCCGAACAGTAGTGCCAGCAGCGACATGGCGGTGGAGATTTGGGAGTTGGATTGGCCAAGCTGGTAGAGCGCCACCTGCAGGTTCATGCGTCCAAGCAGCGATGCGACGGTGTATTCGCCCAGCACCACGGCGATGGAGATGAACGATGCAGAGAGGATCGACTGCCACAGGTTGGGGATGAGCACACGGAAGAACACTCGCGGCCAGGAGGCTCCGAGCGAGCGGGATGCTTCGCACAGCGTTTTCACGTCAATGGAGTTGAGGCCCACAGCGAGCGCGCGGAATGCAAATGGCATCACCAGAATAACGTACGCGAAGCACAGCCAGATCGGGTTGGTGCTGAGCACGTCGGCGCTGAGCCAACGGTAAATCGGCCCCAGGCCGACTACGAGCACGATGGCGGGGATGGTCAGCGGCAGGTGGCCACCCATTCGATGGCGCGTTCCAACTGCTTGGAGCGAATGTGCACGATCACCATGGTGGGTACCATGAGCAGCAGCATGATGACCACAGTCACCACACACAATCCCATGGACGATCCAAGACCGCTCCACAATGTGGACAAGTCAGCACCAAGCGCGCTGCCATCGCCGGTGAAAATCGCAATCCACGGATCCAAACTCCACTTGCCGGAAAGCGGGTGTCGAATGGTGAACACAAACATAGACACCAGTGGCACGAACAGGAACAGCAGCGTGAACGTGAGAATAATCGCCTTGATCACGCGCTGCTTGCGCACGCGGGCGGCACGCAGCTGCGGGGGCATTGCTTCAGTATGATTCACTGCCATTGTCCGGCCTTCTTTTCCACAGCGTGGCTCAGCATCATCACCAGAGCAACCACGATGATCATCGCGAAGGCGAGCACTTGCGCGAATCCCTGCTGATTCGGATCCATTTCGTTGCGCATGGCGCCCTGAATCATAAGCGGCACCAGAATCGAACGCTGTGAGAACAATGCGGCGGCCGTCGCATATGCGGAGAACGCGCTGGCGAACAGCAACAGCAATGCGGAAAGGAAACGCGGAACCAGTATCGGCCCCGCAACGCGCGTCCAATACTGGAAGGTGTTACCGCCGAGCGATTCGCAAGCCTCACGCCACTGCGGACGAATCGAATCGACCGCAGGCAGGAAGATGATAATCATCAACGGAATCTGGAAGTAGCAGTAGACCGTGATTAGGCCAGGCAGGGAGCTCAACCAGTTCGGATTGACGGTCAGTCCGGTCAGCTGACGGATCAGCATGGTGCCGACGCCGTTGATACCGATGGTGGCGATGAAGGCGAAAGCGAGCATCACGCCGCCGAACTGTGCGAGCACCGACGAAATGGCACTGACCATGCGGCGCAGCAGTCCGTTCGGTTTGCCGCCAATCACCAGCGCATACGAGGCAACCGCACCCACGACCGCGCCCAATGAGTGCGGAGATCACGGAAACGAGAATGGAGGCGGCGAAACGCGGCGATGGTGTTCGCTTCGAAGAGTTTGCTGAAGTTGTTGAGGGTAAATCCGCCGTCGACGTTCTGGAATGCGCCGACAATCACGATAACGGTAGGCGCAAGCAGGAAGCAGGCGGTGTAGGCGAAGAACGGGATGGTCACGACGAATGTACCGATTTCGGCGGCGATGCGTGGCGAAATCGGAGGTTGCGGAGGGGCCGTTTCCTCGCGTTCCGCGGGCTTCGCGTGCGTTACGCCCGCCGATGACTCCCGCTTTGGGGGTGATTGCTGCAGTCATGGTTGCATGCGTGCTTTCATACGATTGATATGCGGTGAGATTGCATAGGATTGTGGGATTCCGCTATTGCGCTGGAGACATGCTTCAAGGCCGGTTGTTGCGGCAGAAGACGTCGGGGAACTTGCTTCAGCCCGTCGTGTCCGCCGGTCTACCGGCCTTAGATTGCATTATTTTCGATTGCGATCCAGCTCGTTTGCGTTGCTTGCGAGCGGTTGCCAATCAGTTGCCGATGGTCTTGTCCCAGTTGTTCTGGAGCCATTCGGTGATGCGAGTGGAATCATCGTTGGTATAGGTCACCGGATCGCCCTCGATGGTGATGGCGGTCTTCAGGGTGTCCTGGTCAACCGTGCCGTCTTCCTTCATGGAGTTGAGGAGCACCGGATTGGCGCCGCCCTTGAACCATTCGTTCTGAGCATCGGCGGTGTACAAGTATTCCTCCCACAGGCGTGCTGCGGCCGGGTGCGGAGCGTCCACGTTGATGGCCTGGTTGTAGTAGCTGACCACCTGGGCGTTCTTGAAGGTCTTGAACTTCCAGTTCACGCCCTTCTCCTTGAGGCTCTTCTGATAGGAGGCCTGGTTGTAGCTCCAGTCCATCACCACGCCGGTCTGGCCGGAATCGATGGTTCCGTCGGTCACGTCAACGGTGGTGAGGTTGCCAGCATCCTTGAGCTTCTTGAAGTAGTCGAGGCCCGGCTGCAAGTCGTTGATGTCACCACCTGCGAGCTGGTTGATCATGAGGTAACCGTTGAATGCGGCGCCGGCTTCGGCAGGCTTGCCGTTCAGCGCCACGGTGCCGGCGAACTTCGGATCCATCAGATCGTCAAGGCTGTTGATGTCGCCGTACTTGTCGGCGTTCCAACCGATCGACATGATGCCGGTGTAGTCGGCGTAATACTTGCCGTCAGCATTCTTCACAGAATCCGGAATCTTATCCCAGGCCTGCACCTTGTAGGAGGCGAAGTTGTCGGTGCTGGTGGAAGCCACGGCCAAGCCGAGGTCGAACACGTCGGGGGCAGCGTCGGTGCCTTGTTAGTCTTGGCTGCGTCCACTTCTTCCTTGGAGGAGGCGTTCGGGTTCAGCTCGTTGATCTTAATGTTCGGATACTTCTTCTTGAAGCCGTTGATGACCTCACCATAGTTGGACCAGTTGTGAGGAAGTGCGATGACGTTAAGCTGGCCTTCCTTTTCGGCGGCGGCAACCAAATCGTCCATCGTACCGAAATCAGCCAAGGAAGTGGCCTTTGCGGACTTTTCATCAATCTTCACGGCCTTGCCGGAAGTGGAATCAGCGGAGGAATCCGTGCTGCCCGATCCGCAGGCGGCCATGGAGAAAGCCAGAACGGCAGCAAGAGAGCCGGCAGCCAGTTTGCGCAGAGAAATCATGGAAATCAATATCTTTCTTATGCCTTGTTCATAACAACAAGAAAGAAGATAAGCCCTCAAATCAACGCGATACTGACCTTACAGTAAATATGCAGTTTATTTTGAATCGAAAAAACTAAATTTTCCCAAACTGCAGGTAAATTGGCGGAATATGTCAACTGGCACCAACGCAGTGTCAGCATTGATGCCAGTCTCATGCAAATCGAATCAGACTAAAGCGAGCAACCACCCAATCGAAATCAGCGCAGCACGCCCTCGATCAGCATGGTGATCAGATCGGTGTAGCTCACGCCGGTTGCCTCCCATGCCTTGGGATACATGGAAATCGGGGTGAAGCCCGGCATGGTGTTGATTTCGTTGACCATCACTTCGCCGTCGGCCGTCACGAAGGTGTCGACACGACTCAGGCCGGCGCCGTCGACTGCGATGAACGCTTTTTTGGCGGTTTCGCGCACGCGGTTCAGAGTTTCTTCCGGCAGGCTTGCGGGCACTTCCACATGGCTTGCGTCGGAGTTCACGTACTTGCTGTCGAAATCATAGAACTGGTCGTCGCCCTCGGCACGCTTGTCAAGCACGATTTCGCCCGGCCAGCTGGCCTGCGGAGCCTCGCCGGCCTTCGGGCAGAGCACGGCGCATTCGATTTCGCGCGCGTCGATGCCCTGTTCCACGAGCACACGCCAATCATGGTGGGACGCCTTCGAACACTGCGGCGGCAAGCTCGGCCGCATCGCCCTCATGTTCGACCTTGGTCACGCCGAAGCTGGAACCGGCGCGGGGACGCTCA
>ENA-OQAZ01001605-OQAZ01001605.1-human-gut-metagenome-genome-assembly--contig:-NODE-1605-length-10465-cov-1.431031_pt1 | contig 10465 bp, 14 predicted proteins | sample MGYA00242737_ERZ504531 | MGnify/ENA primary metagenome ERZ504531 (study PRJEB26092, sample SAMD00036244) | human gut metagenome | host: Homo sapiens | study: EMG produced TPA metagenomics assembly of...
GCTTCCAAAACTTCCTGTTTGACTGGAACAAACTCCACGGTCTTTACAAGAAGGTCATTCGAAATCCAGGGCATTGTTCTTTTTTAACGTTCTGGTACTCCATATAGAGCTCCGCAATCCGTTTCAGTCTCGAATCCCCCTCAGCCTTCGCGCTGAGCATAAATTCTTCCGGACTGATCATCTCGTTCTTTGCGGAGGAGATCACGCCGAGGACACCCCGTTCTTTTAATACCTTTGTATTCACCTCAAGATCCTTGAAGATCTGTTTCATCAGGGTTTTTGTATCATCGGAATCATAGATGGAAAAATCCGTCGTGTAGCCGATGTTCTCAATAAATCTTCTTAAGATCCGCACACAGAGGGAGTGGAAGGTGCTGACCCAGACACTGTCCGCGCCGTATTCCACAAGGCTGTTGACACGGTCCCGCATCTCTCCCGCCGCCTTGTTTGTAAAGGTGATCGCCAGGATATTCCAGGGCTTCACACCCTTTTCCTCTATTAAATAAGCAACCCGGTGCGTCAGCGCCCGTGTCTTTCCGGATCCGGCGCCCGCCAGCACTAAGAGCGGACCTTCCGTAGTGAAGACAGCTTCCCGCTGCATCGGATTTAATGTATCGTAATTGTTCATTCTGTTCCCCTTTCACGTTTCCGGAGGCTGACGGTTCTGCACGTATCTCCCACATACTGAAACCGCCGGTATTCCGACAACAGATACCATCATTCTACCACAGGAACACTCGTTCGTGCAATCTTTATTATATGAAAAGTATGTGTCTGTTCCTGTATGCGGATAGGAATTTTCTGAACTGATAATTCCGTAACAGTACAGTGGCAGCAGTAGATTTTTCCGATTGGGAATGCGAAATGGTAATGATATAAAAACGCCCCGGATCAGAGAGAACTGTCATCTCACGATCCGGGACGCTTCTTTTGCAAGCTGGCAGCCAGCATTTACTGCCAGTCTCATTTTATTTTTTTAGAATTCCAGATATGCACCTTTCATCGGGCTTGCCGCATGCTCACTGAACATACGGAGCACACCGCTCTTGTAGCGGAGCTCTCTCGGCTTCCAGTTTTTCTTTCTCTCGGCAAGGACCGCGTCGATCTCTTCCGGAGTCTTTCGCTCGCCCTTGATACCGATGATGTTTAACTTTCTCTCCATCACATCGACCTCGATAAGATCGCCTTCCTCAACGAGCGCGATCGGGCCGCCATCTGCCGCCTCCGGGCTGCAGTGTCCGATAACCGGACCTGTGGATGCACCGGAGAATCTTCCGTCTGTGATCAGGGCGATGGAACGGCCAAGCTCCTTATCGCTGCTGATGGCCTCGGAGGTGTAGAACATCTCCGGCCATACCGCTTCCCTTCGGTCCCTCGTAACGATGAAGACTGCGTCGCCTTTCTCAACCTTGTGCTTTAAAACGGCATCCAGGCACTCTTCTTCGCTGTCAAACGGTCTTGCCTTGAGGACTGCCTTGAACATCTCCTTCGGGCATGCGGTGTGTTGATGACCGCACCTTCCGGAGCAAGGTTTCCGCGCAGGATCGCGATGCTGCCGTCGGTTCCGATGGCCTTGTCAGCCGGACGGATGATGTCCTGTCTTGTGATGGAGATTCCGTAGCGCTCGTTGAACTTCTGAAGCCATTTTTCACAGCGCTCATAGAATCCGTTCTCTTTTAATTCCTTTAAGTTCTCGCCGAGAATCTTTCCGGTCACGGTCATGACATCAAGGTGAAGGTGGTCTTTGATCTCCTCCATGATCGCCGGAACGCCGCCTGCATAGTAGAAGCACTCTGCCGGCCACTTTCCTGCCGGGCGGATATCAAGAAGATACTTCGCGCCGCGGTGGAGTCTGTCGAAGGTGTCACCTGTGATCTCGATTCCAAGCTCATGAGCGATCGCCGGAAGGTGGAGTAAGCAGTTTGTACTTCCGGAGATGGCCGCATGTACAAGGATCGCGTTTTCGAAGCTGTCCATCGTCACGATATCACTCGGACGCATGTTGTCCATCTTCGCAAGCTTAACTGCCTGTTTTCCGGCCTCTCTCGCGTAGTTTAAGAGATCCGGGCTTGTCGCAGGCATCAACGCACTTCCCGGGAGGGCAAGACCAAGAGCCTCGGCCATGATCTGCATGGTGGATGCAGTTCCGATAAAGGAACAGGCGCCGCAGCTCGGACATGCGTTATGTTTTGCCCAGTTTAAGCGGTTCTCGTCGATCTCACCGCGCTCATACTGGGCGCTGTACATGCCAAGCTGTTCCAGGGTCAACATCTCCGGACCCGCATTCATGGTTCCGCCCGGAACAACAACAGCCGGAATATTCACGCGGAATAAGCCCATGAGGTTTGCCGGCATTCCCTTATCACAGCTTGCGAGATATACCCCTGCATCGAAGGGAGTCGCATTTGCGTGGATCTCGATCATGTTCGCGATCATCTCACGGCTTGCAAGGCTGTAGTTGATTCCATCGGTTCCCTGGCTCTCGCATCGCAGATATCGGTGCAGAAATATTTCGCGCCGTGACCGCCTGCCTCAGCGATTCCTTTTTTTACTTCATCTACAAGGATATGGAGATGTCCGCTTCCCGGATGGCTGTCACCTGCCGTACTCTCGATGATGACCTGCGGCATCGCAAGTTCTTCCGGTTTCCAGCCCGTTCCGATCCTTAAAGGATCAAGCTCCGGTGCAAGTTTTCTCATTTCCTGACTCTTCAGACATTTCATGATATTTCCTTCTTTCTTTGTGGGGTGTTACTCGTTATTGAGCGAATAATATCTTTTATTGGAACTGTTTTTCAATTTTGCCTTCTGTTTTAAGTTTTCTTACGGTCAGCGCAGTAAATGCGCAGACTACTGAATAGTTACTTTTGTCCTTTCTCCGCGTTTCGAATGCAACGCAGCTCTGGGCTGCGTACCTGCATCTTTCTACTACGCAAAGAATGAAATTACAAGTGCTACAAGGAATCCGGTCACACCGACTAAGGTCTCCATGATGGTCCAGGTTTTCAAGGTCGTCTTCTCGTCGATTCCCACGAGGGATCTTACCAGCCAGAAACCAGAATCATTAAAGTGGGAGCATACGGTGGAGCCGCCCGCTACTGCCGCTACGGTACATGCCAGATATAACGGGGACAGCTCACTGATTCCCGGAAGTGCCGCAACGATACCTGCCGCCATGGTCATGGCAACGGTCGCGGAACCGACACTGATGCGGACAAGGACTGCGATGATAAATGCAAGGACAACGATCGGAAGATTCATGGATGCAACCGCGTTTCCGATCACATTTCCGAGACCGGAGTACTGAAGCACATAGCGGAGCACGCCGCCGCAGGCGGTAACGAGAAGGATGAGGCCGGTCGGCTCTAAGGACTTTGTCATAACCTTCTCAAGCTCTTTCATCGTGTAGCCATGCTTTAAGCCAAGACCAAACATGGCCGCCAGAGTCGCGAGTAACAGTGCTACGAACGGCTCACCTAAGAACTCAAAGATCGGAGCAACACCGGCTAATGCCGGAACAACGCCGCAGATGGAGTCCAGAATGATGAGCACTAACGGATCAGGATGATCCCAACGATCAGCCAGAAGCTCGGAAGCTTGGACTCATCAATCTCTTCCTGATTTGCCACACTCTCCGGTACCGGAACATAAAACTTCTTACCACAGATGGATCCCCAGACCGGACCGGCTATGATCATCGCGAAGATTCCGCAGAAGATTCCGACTAAGATGACCCAGCCAAGATCTACATTTAACATCGTTGCTACGAGAACCGGACCCGGTGTCGGCGGAATGAACGCATGTCCAACCGCAAGTCCCGCAAGGAGCGGGATCACATAGTGAAGAGAGGAACGCTTTGTCTTCTTTGCAAGGGAGAATGCTAACGGGATCAGAATGATCAGTCCTGCATCGAAGAATACCGGCATCGCGATCACGAGACCTGTGATTCCAAGCGCCACGCGGCCTTCTCGTCACCGAATTTCTTTACCATCGTGACGGCGATCGTCTGTGCGCCGCCCGAGACCTCCAGGATCGCGCCGAACATGGATCCTAAGCCTACAAGCAGGGCGATTCCTTTTAACGTGTTTCCAATTCCATCATTGACCGCCGCGATAATATCTTTCGTCGGCATTCCCGCAAGAAGTCCGATGCTGATCGCTCCGATCAGGATCGCGATCATTGCCTGCACATTGAATTTAATGATCAGACGAGCAGGATCACAAGACCGATCAGTGCTGCCAGGACAAGGCGGGTCGGGTTGAGTACAACTCCTTCAGACATAGTGAATTTACCTCCCAGTGTATTTGTTTTGGTTGTTCCGCGCAAAGATCCGTTCCATACCCCTGAACCGGACTGCTCTGCGCTTCATGGTTGCATTTGGAAATAACAGTTCATATTTTGTTTTTCCTGCTTTCCGCTTTTTCATCAGACATGTCAGGCTGTTTAGTAAATTCTTTAATGCATTTGTCTGATGTCTTATGTCTATGGGCTTAATCTAACATTTTTCTGTGGTATTTGCAATACTTGTCTGATGTATTTTGTCTTTTCTCTTTTTCGCACAAAAAAAGCAGGGGAAAATTGTGCACTATTTTTCCCTGCTCTCAGCATTCTTATTCCACTCGAATGACTTCAGACATTTTACTCTTCTACTGTTCTTTCTTCTCTTCCGTCTCGACCTGCGCCTCATAGGCCGTCCGACGTTTCAAAAGCTCCTGCCTGTTATACGTCAGATGCATCACCATGGCACACCGCGCCCCGGTGGAATCATGATTTGCGATGGCTTCCGTGATGGCCCGGTGGGTCGTGATCGTCTCTGTCCGCAGTGAGCGCCTCGTCAGGTTCACGAAGGTATTGATTCCCGAATTGATGATCGGGATCAAGGACTCCATGACCTGATTCTTGCTGCACCGGGCGATCCAGGTGTGGAACTCGATGTCCTTCGGCATATGATCCTTGTCCGCCAGATATAGTTCCTCCGTCTCCTTACACAGCCTCTTTAAGGTCGCGATATCCTCGTCCGTCGCGTAAACTGCCGCCTTAGCGGCAATCTCCGGCTCTAAGATCAGACGGACGTCAAAGAGATCCAGCGCCAGCTTAAACCTGTCATGGAGCTTTGCATTAAGCCTTAACGGATCGTCCTCCGCAGGCGTCAGACTGCTGACATACGTTCCCGCGCCTCTCCGCACCTGCAGAACTCCTTTCGTCACCAGACCTTTCACCGCCTCGCGGATCGTGCTTCGTCCCACCTCAAACATCTCCGCAAGTTCAAACTCGTTCGGAAGCCGGTCTCCCACCTCCAACGGTTTCTCTTTTATATACTCTAAGATCCGGTCCTCGATCTGGCTGCCCAGAAGTTTCCGGTCATCTTTTTTCTTCGTCTCCATAGTTTCCCCCATGTTCTGTTACAAGTTGTCTGATGTCTTCATTATACGGAAGATCGCATATGCTGGCAAGCTGATTTTTCCAAATGACCGCAAATACTAAAAAATCCCGCACACAGTCCGGATATTATCCGGAATCTGTATGCGGGATCAAAATCATCAGATGAAATGCGCTTTACAGCTCATCCTTCACATATCCGGCCACATTATAGGCATGGTCGGAGATACGTTCCAGATTGCTCAGGATATCTAAGAACACAACGCCGGCAGACGGGTTGCACTCGTTCTTGGAAAGACGCTCGATGTGCTTGTCGCGCATCTCCTCCTCGAGAGTATCCACACGGTCTTCCAGCTTGCTGACCTGACGGATATCCTCCATTCCGCCATCCTGGCGGGCAGCGACTGCATGGTCCACAGCTCCGATGGCCGCGTCGAAATCTCTTTGAGATCCTCGAGCCCGGTCTCTGAGAAAGTGAGTCCATGTTCCTTCAGGTACTGTGCCGCCTCTGCGAGGTTTTCCGCATGGTCGCCCACACGTTCTAAATCGCTGATGCTGTAGAAGAGGTTGCTGACTGAACTTTCTGTTTCTCATTTAAGGACAGGTTGTTGACCTTAATGAGATATTCGGTAAGCTTCTTATTTAAAATATCGATCTCTGTCTCGTTCTTAAAAACTCATCCAGACATTCATATTTGTTTTCCAGAAGGACGTTTGTTGCAAGCTTTAAGTTTGCGAGAGCCATCTTACCCATATGAACGACTTCCATCACACCGACTTCAAGAGCAAAGGTCGGGGATTTGAAGATACGTTCGTCGAGAACCGGAAGCTCGTCCTCCTTTGTCTCCTTCTGCTCCTCTTCCTGACCTGTCTCGCGGACGATCAGACCGGAAAACGCAACGAGCTGTTTCGCGAACGGGAATAAGAGCAGGGTGTTCGTCACGTTAAAGAATGTATGGAACACCGAGATCTGGAAAGAATTGATACTGCTCTGGGCAATATCCGGGCGCATCATGGAAATGATATACATACCGATTCCAAATACGACCGCACCGAAGCTGTTGAAGGTCAGATGGATCACGGACGCGCGCTTTGCGTTTCGGCTTGTGCCTGCACTGGATAAAAGGGCAGTCAGACATGATCCGATATTCTGTCCAAGAGTAATATAAATCGCGGCATTTGTGGATACCACTCCGCTCATCGCCAGAGTCTGTAAGATACCAACAGAGGCGGTGGAGCTCTGGATGATCGCAGTTACAAGGGCACCGACAAGAATACCGAGGATCGGGTTCCTTCCAAGTACCGCAAACGCCTTCGCAAAGATCGGGGCATCCGTGTACGGTGCTACAGAACCTGACATGAAGGTCAGGCCCACAAACAGGAGGCCGACACCGATACAGATCTCACCTGCCAGACTCTCCTTTTTCTTCTTGGAAAACATCAAAAAGGCGGCGCCGATGGCAACTACGAGCGGCGCGAAAAACGACGGCTGCAGGATCTTCATCGCATCCCCCAGAGAGTTTAAGGAAACCATCCATGCGGTGATCGTTGTACCGATGTTTGCGCCCATGATGACTCCGACCGCCTGGGTCAGATTCAAAATTCCGGCGTTTACGAAACCAACGACCATGACGGTTGTGGCTCCGCTGCTGTGCAGGATCGCGGTGATCAGAGCGCCGAGACCGACTGCCAGAAGTCTGTTGTCCGTCACCATTCTCAGGAACTTGTTCAGCTTACTTCCCGCTGACTTCTGCATGCCGTCACCCATGATGCTCATACCGTAAAGGAACATGCCCAGACCACCGAGGAAACTGAAGATACTTTCCAGATATCCGATATTCATAATGCCTTCTCCATTCTCTTTTGTCGCTGCCTGTTGTCTTAACACGGCGGCGTGGCAAAAGCGCAGTTTCGATCCGATTCTGCAAAATTTGCCTTCGTGTTCCATCATATCATAGAGCACACGCTTTTTCAATTATAAATATAATATTTGTAAATTTTAGGTAAAGAATACAAAATGAATTTCGAATTTTTAGTGAATGTCCCGTTACTTCTTCAGAATCTTTATCGCTTTCTTTACATCCTTATGGAAGTCCTCCCATTTCTCCGGATAATCCACAAAATATTTCGGGCAGATCTTTCCCGTCACGTCGTAGTGGCGGATCACATCATCCGGCTTCAGATCAAATTCCACACAGAGGTACGCGCATAAGTTTACAAGCGTCTGATATGTACTGTCATAAAATTTTCCGGTCTCATCCGGGTGGCAGCACTCGATGGAGATCGTGTCGCTGTTGCGGTTGTTGGATGCGTAGGCCACCTCATTTAATGGAACGCACTGGACGACCTCACCTTCCAGACCGATCACAAAATGGCTGTGACAGAGGTGGTCTTCGAACCCGTCTGGTCCTTTAATCCCTCAAAATAATTCCGGTTTTCCAGAGCGGTGCTGCAGGGATTTGCGACATAGTGTACCACGATGCCGTTTACTTTCTCAAGTGGGATCTGCGGCCGTGAGTACTCATTCGGGGTCAGTAAATTCACATTCACATACTCCGGAACCGCCACATCCGCCGGATTTACCTGTTTCCTCCCCGTAAGCTTCTTTGTCACGAGCACAGCCGTGACGATCACGGCGATCCCGATCACGCGGCCAGTCCGCCTACGATCATGCGGCGGGTCCGCTCCTGCTTTCTTCGTCTTCTCCGGTTTTCCTCCCGCCGGATCCTTCGCTCTTCGATCTCATCTCTGTATGGCATTGTTCTTTCCTTTCTTCTATATATAGAATTGTGATGTCTATTCCGCAGGTCTATGCACTTACTGGGCTGACCGTAAGAAAACCTATGCCGGAAGTCAAAAATCCCATCGGCACAGCCGATTTGGAATGGATTTTTGCGCGTAACCGCGAGGACACTGAACAGTTACATTATAAAAGCGTAAAAATATTCTTCTCAAATTCAATCAGCCCGTCTTTTTTCATCCTGGAGAGCTCCGCAGACAATGCGCTCCTGTCCACCGCGAGATAATCCGCGAGCTGCTGGCGGTTAAAGGGGATTCCGAAGGTCTTTTTCTTCTGTTTTTCAGACTCAAAGGATAGGTACGCCATCACCTTTTCCCGGATGGACCTCTGTCCCATGTGGTCGATCTTCCGCGTCAGCATGAGATTTTTCTTTGCCATAATATAAAGAAGGTTGTGGATCAGGCGGTTGTGGTGGGAGCATGCCGGGGTGCAGACGTTTAGGATCTTCCGATGTCCAGAAACAGGATCCGGCACTTCTCCGCCGCCTCCACATTTACCATCAGAGACTCGCCAGGCATACAGGCATAGCCTCTCCGAAGAGCTCGCCGCTCCCAGCATGTCCAAGGACCTGCCTGTTTCCCCAGAAATCGTCCCGGGAGATATCGACACTTCCGGAGAGGATGAATCCCATGGAGCGGATCGCAGTTCCTGCAAGAAAGACCGCGTCGCCTTTTTCGTATTTCTTTTCGACTGCGGAGAGACATTTCAAGATGCTCTCCTTTTCTTCCGGGTGGATTCCGGCGAAAAGCGGGGAATCCGGAATTTCTTCTTTGTGGATCATAGTTTTCCTTTCTTTCACCTAACACGGGCGGCCATTTGCACTTTCCTGTTTCCTTCTTCCATCACGTGCGGTCTACCTTTTTTCAGTTCTGAATGTACCACATTGCGGATTTTTCGTTGGAAATACAACATACTTTTTGTCATCATTGTAGTATATTGACGATACAAAAAGTCAATACATGACACTTACAAAATCTGCCACGATCCGCTTTTTCCGGATACATGGCAGCAAATACACCGCAATAGAAATTGCTGAGACAATATTTACACATTTTGAAAGGGGAACTTAAATTGAAAAGAACGATCGTAAAAATTGATGAAGAAAAATGCAAACGGCTGCGGAGCATGCGCAGCAGCTGTCAGGAAGGCGCAATCGCGATGATCGACGGAAAGGCGAAGCTGATCCGCGACGATTACTGTGACGGCCTTGGAAACTGTCTTCCGGCCTGTCCGGCGGACGCCATCAGCTTTGAGGAGCGCGAGGCTGCCGCTTATGACCATGAGGCGGTTCTGGCACACATGGCGGCAAGAAAAGCTGCTTCCCTCATGCCGACAGAGGCACCGTCCCCGAAGCCGGAATTTACAGGATGCCCGGGAAGCATGAGCCGCACGATCACACATGCCTCCGCGCCTGCATCTAACAACGCAGCGATTCCGGGACACACTGCACCTGTCTCCATGGAGAGCCGACTCTCCCAATGGCCGGTTCAGATCAAGCTCGTCCCGGTCCGCGCCCCGTACTTTGACGGTGCAAAGCTTCTCGTTTCCGCGGATTGTACTGCTTACGCATACGGAAACTTCCACAACGATTTCATTGACGGACATGTGACACTGATCGGATGTCCGAAGCTGGATTCCGTGGACTATTCCGAGAAGCTCACAGAGATCATCCGCAATAATGATATCCAGAGCGTGACCGTTGTCCGCATGGAGGTTCCGTGCTGCGGTGGGATCGAGTCGGCCGTGAAGAACGCGCTGATGGCCAGCGGAAAGTTTATTCCGTGGCAGGTGTACACGATCAGCACCGATGGACGATCTTAAAATAAGATCCCGCCCCTGCCAGTTCTTTTTGGAAATCCCATCAGCATAGCCGAATCTGGAAGGGATTTTTGCCTGTAACTATGAAGCTACCGAATAGACATTTTTATATTTAAGAAGGGAACTTATATGTCTCTATCAACTACTATAAACATCTCCGGCCGCACTCCGGAGCAGGACGCTGTCATCTGCGCCTCATCGGGCTCGCCCGCGCCGCGGAGGCAAAGGAGCTCCGGCCGGAACCGCGCCGGTCCTTTTCGCGGCCCTCTCAGCCGTGACACCAGGGGATCCGCTCTCCACCTCTGCCGCCAGAGACCTTGTGGAGCAGATCCATAAGCAGAAATCCATTGTCTCCCCAGACTGCGCCGCTTGCCCATCCCCCTGCGGAAGGACTGCGGACTTTCTTCCGAAGGACTTAAACTGCACCGACAACGGCCTCTTCGAGGACGGAACCGGCTGCTCGCAGAACT
>ENA-OQAZ01001607-OQAZ01001607.1-human-gut-metagenome-genome-assembly--contig:-NODE-1607-length-10458-cov-2.211499_pt1 | contig 10458 bp, 10 predicted proteins | sample MGYA00242737_ERZ504531 | MGnify/ENA primary metagenome ERZ504531 (study PRJEB26092, sample SAMD00036244) | human gut metagenome | host: Homo sapiens | study: EMG produced TPA metagenomics assembly of...
TTTTTAAACTCGATTGCATTCTAATAAAGACACACAAAAAAGTCTGAAAGCGTCTTTTTCTTGAACTTTCAGACTTTTACATGGGACATATATTGAGCCAGTAGTGACACTTTGTGAGCCACCGTCCCTGTCCCCATGGCTCACTTGACTGCATCTGCCATCTCTTTCACATAATTGTACACCGGCTCTGCAGCGTTCTCTCCATATTTTTCGATAATCTTTACGATTGCGCTTCCGACAATGACTCCATCTGCTATTCCTGCGTATTTTTTTTGCCTGCTCTGGTGTATTGATGCCAAATCCTATTGCTGCTGGAACGGATGTATTTTCTTTTACTACACGGACAATGCTTTCAAGATCTGTTGTGATCTCGCTTCTCATTCCTGTTACTCCCATTGAAGAAACGATATAAATATAGCCTGTTGCTGACTTTGCAATCTTTGCGATACGTTCCTTGCTTGTTGGTGCTATTAAAGAAATCACATCAACACCGTGCTTAGCTGCAATATCTGCACCTCGCCTTTTTCCTCAAGCGGCATATCAGGCACGATGATTCCTGAGATTCCTGCTGATGCGCAGCGTGCAAAGAAGCGATCATAGCCGTATTTGAATACTGGATTTAAATAGGTGAGAAAAACAAGCGGAACAGACACTTTTTTGCTGACGCGCTCTACCATCTCAAATACCTGATCTGTTGTGCAGCCATTTAGATTAGACAATGCACGAATGTTGGCTGACTGAATCACTGGTCCTTCTGCAATCGGATCTGAGAACGGGATTCCAATCTCAATCAAGCAGCTCCTGCCTCTTCCATCTTAATAATAAATTCTTCTGTACATTCAAGTGACGGATCACCTGCTGTCAAAAATCCAATAAATGCTTTCTTATTCTGAAATGCCTCTGCTATTTTTGTCATTTTCATTTTCCTCTCAGTCGTGTAAATCGATTCCTCTATATCTTGCAATTGCTGCTACGTCTTTGTCTCCTCTTCCTGATACACAGCAGATGATGATTTGATCTTTTCTCATGGTAGGTGCCAGCTTCATCACCTGTGCGATTGCATGAGAACTCTCTATTGCAGCTATGATTCCCTCTGTCTTTGCAATGTACTCAAACGCACAAACTGCTTCCTCATCCGTGACTGGCACATACTCGGCTCTGCCGATATCATGCAGATATGCGTGTTCTGGTCCTATACCAGGATAATCAAGTCCGGCAGAGATGGAGTAAACAGGTGCAATCTGTCCATATTCATTCTGGCAAAAATATGATTTCATGCCGTGGAAGATTCCCTCTGTTCCGACTGCAATAGTAGCTGCTGTCTCACCTGTGTTAACACCGCGTCCTGCTGCCTCACATCCAATCAGACGTACATTCTCATCCTTAATGAACTCATAAAACATACCCATCGCATTGCTGCCGCCGCCTACACATGCAAGCACTGCATCTGGCAGCTTTCCTTCTTTTTCAAGAATCTGCGCTCTCGCTTCCTTGCTGATTACACTCTGGAAATCGCGCACGATCATCGGGAATGGATGAGGACCCATTACAGAACCAAGCACGTAAAGTGTATCGTCCACACGATTTGTCCACTCTCTCATGCACTCGTTAACAGCATCCTTTAATGTCTGTGTACCACTAGTTACAGGATGAACCTTTGCGCCGAGAAGCTCCATTCTGTATACATTAAGTGCCTGACGAATCGTATCTTCCTTTCCCATGTAGATCTCACACTCCATGCCAAGAAGTGCAGCAACTGTCGCTGTCGCAACGCCATGCTGTCCGGCACCAGTCTCTGCGATCAAACGTGTCTTTCCCATCTTCTTTGCAAGAAGTGCCTGACCAAGACAGTTGTTGATTTTATGAGCACCTGTGTGGTTTAAATCTTCTCTCTTTAGATAGATCTTAGCTCCTCCCAAATCTTTTGTCATGCGCTCTGCATAATAAAGAAGTGATGGTCTTCCTGCATATTCCTTCAATAAAGTATCTAATTCCTGAACAAATTCAGGATCGTTTTTATAATGCTCATACGCTTCCTCCAAGCGTATGATTTCATTCATCAATGTTTCTGGCACATACTGGCCGCCATGCTTTCCGTATCTTCCTCTGCTCATCTGTCTAGTTCCTTTCTGTATGTCATTCTTGAATTTGTCTATTATTTGTTTATTATATCTATTTAAATAGTTATATTATTCTTTCTACAACTATTTGTTGCTGCCTGTTTTGTTTGCTTTTATTTGCTTGCTTTTGTTTTGGTTATGGCCGAAGTAAATCAAGTGCTGTCTTTTTGTCTGGACTTTTCATCAGAGTCTCACCGATCAGCACGGCATTTACATGATATGCTGCAAGCTGTCTTGTATCCTCTCTTGTCTTGATGCCGCTCTCAGAGACAAATACTACATCTTTTGGAACAAATGCCCGAAGCCTCAAGCTGTTTCTCACATCTACCGTAAAGTTCTTTAAGTTTCTGTTATTCACACCTATGATTTTTGCTCCACATTCAAATGCTGTATGCACTTCCTCTTCATCATGTGCCTCAACGAGTGCATCAAGTTTAAGCTCATTCGCCAGATCTAAAAATTTAGATAATGTTTTCCTATCAATCAGTGAACAAATCAAAAGAACTGCTGATGCACCTAGAAGCTTTGCCTCGTAAATCTGATACTCATCTATTGTGAAATCCTTTCTAAGCACCGGAATGTGTATCGTCTTAGCAATTTCCTTTAAATATTCATCTCTTCCAAGAAAATATTCTGGCTCAGTCAAAACTGAGATAGCTGCGGCTCCCGCCGATTCATATTCTCTAGCTATGGTAAGATATGGAAAATCTGGTGCTATAAGTCCCTTTGACGGAGATGCCTTCTTTACCTCGCAGATAAATGAAAGCTTATCGCCTGCCAGACTGTCGTAAAAGCTTGGCTTTGCTGATACTTCGCCAGCTGCTTCCTTTTGCAAAAGTGCCTCTGCCTGCGAAATCAAGTTTTTTAGTGGCACCTGCTTTTTCTTTTCTTCTATATAAATGCGACGCTTCGCTGCAATCGTCTCTAATATATTCTCTGCCATGCTGCTTTCACCTCACTGCCATATTTTCTTATTTTTACTGCTTTGTTGCTTTTGCAAAATCATCTAACTGTTTTGCTGCAAGACCGCTTTCTAGTGCCTCTCTTGCAATCTTAATACCATCTTCGATTGTGATGTCTTCTCTTGCTGTGTAAATGGCAGCTCCGGCATTGAATAGTACTGCATCAGTTTTTGGACCTTTGACTCCATTTAAAATATCTAATGCAAACTTTGCATTTTCCTGTGGGTTGCCGCCAATAAGATCTTCCTTTTTACATCTTTTAAATCCAAACTGCTCTGGTGTAATTACGTAACTCTTGAAGTTTCCGTTTCTTACCTCGCACACTGTTGTCGGTGCACTCAGCGAAATCTCATCCATGCCATCCTGTCCATAAACAACCATTGCACGCTTAACACCCAGGTTGTAAAGGACTCTTGCAAGCGGTTCTACAAGCGCCTCACTATATACGCCAAGCAGCTGCATGGAGGCACCTGCCGGGTTTGCCAGAGGTCCTAACACATTAAATATTGTGCGAATACCGATCTCTCTTCTGACTGAACCTACAAAGCGCATTGCCGGATGATATTTCTGAGCAAATAAGAAGCACATATTATGTTCCTTTAAAAGTATAGCACTTTCAGCTGGAGAGAGATTTATGTTTACTCCAAGTGCCTCAAGGCAGTCTGCTGTGCCGCATTTACTTGATGCTGCACGGTTTCCATGCTTTGCAACCGGTATTCCTGTCGATGATACAATAATAGATGCGATGGTCGAAATGTTGATCGTGTTTGCACCGTCTCCGCCAGTTCCAACAATCTCTAATACATCCATATCATTCAAGAACTTCTCACAATGACTTCTCATGACCTTTGCCGCTGATGTAATTTCATCGATTGTCTCACCTTTCATCGTCATTGCCGTGAGGAAAGATGCCTTCTGTGCATCAGTTGCCTCTCCTATCATGATTTCTTCCATAACCTGCTCCATCATCTCTGTCGTCAGGTTTTCTTTCTTTATCAGTTTTGCGATTGCTTCTTTTATCATAGCGTTATCTCCCTTGCTGTCTGTTGTTGCTTGCTGCTGTCTGTTGCTATATATATTTATGTTCTTCTATTTTTTTCTATTTTCTTATACTCTCTACTAAATTTCGTAAAATATCGATTCCTTTTGGTGTGAGGATTGATTCTGGATGAAACTGTAGTCCATAAACCGGATACTTTTTATGCTCTACTGCCATAATTTCACCGTCTGCCATTGCTGTCACCAAAAGCTCAGCCGGCAGCGTATCTGGATCAGCTTCAAGAGAATGATATCTTGCAACCTGAATCTCATCATCCATTTCTTTAAATAAAACTCTTGATCTGTCTAAACGTGCAATTGAAGTCTTTCCATGCATCAGCTTCTTTGCGTGAATGATTTTACCGCCGTAGGCCTCGTATATTGCCTGATGGCCAAGGCACACACCTAAAATCGGAATACTTGAGCCTAGCTTTTTTACTACTTTCTCACATATACCTGCCTGATCTGGGCGTCCCGGTCCCGGAGAAAGGATTATAAGCTGTGGATTTAATGCTTTTACTTCCTCGACTGTCATCTCATCATTTCGGATGACTTTGATATCTGGCTCAATCGTACCGATTAACTGATATAGATTGTAGGAAAAGCTGTCATAATTATCAATCAATAGTATCATCATCATTCTCCTTTCCCTCATAAGCTGCCATCTGCTGTGCTTTTTTTATGGCTTCTACTACTGCCTTTGCCTTATTTATGCACTCTTGAAATTCTTTTTCTGGAATGCTGTCTGCCACTATTCCTGCCCCTGACCTGACAAATACCTTCCCATTTTTCTTGTACGCCAAACGGATTCCTATACAAGTATCTAAATTTCCGGTAAAATCAAGATAACCAACTGCACCGCCATAAATGCCTCTCTTATTATTTTCCAGTTCATTTATGATTTCCATTGCACGATATTTTGGTGCACCTGAAAGTGTTCCTGCCGGAAGTACTGCCTCTACAGCATCAAGCGCTGTCTTGTCATCTCTAATCTGTCCCCTGACAGTTGAACCGATATGCATAACATGTGAGTAGCGAAGCACCTGCATATATTCTTCTACTTCAACAGTGCCATACTTGCTGATCTTTCCAATGTCATTTCGTCCCAGATCAACTAGCATGTTGTGTTCGGCACATTCCTTTTCATCAGCAAGCAAATCATTTTCAAGTGCCAGATCTTCCTGTCTGTCCTTTCCTCTTGGTCTTGTTCCTGCGAGCGGAAATGTATGAAGCACACCATTTTCTAATTTAACAAGTGTCTCTGGTGAAGCTCCTGCTACCTCCATATCGTCGCTGCTAAAATAGAACATGTACGGTGATGGATTTGTGGTTCTCATGATGCGGTAGGTATTTAACAGGCTTCCTTCATACTCAGCTTCCAAACGGTTGGACAGCACGACCTGGAAGATATCACCCTGATAGATATACTCTTTTGCATTTTCTACCATCCTGCAATATTCATCTTTCTGAAACAACGGCTTAAATTCTGTTTTTAAGCATCCCGGCTGCTCTTTTTTCATCTCTCCACGAATGATCAGCTTTGCAATTTTCTTTATTGTCTGTACAGCGTTTTCATAATTTTTTTCAAGCTCATCTGTCTTGACTGTCACCATAATGATGATCTTTTGCTTTACATTATCAAAAGCAATGACCTTGTCAAAAAGCATCACATCGACATCTTTAAAGCCTTCCTCGTCTTTTGCGTCAAGTTTTAGCTTAGGGTTACTGTACTTTACGTAATCATAAGAGAAATAACCGACCAATCCTCCTGTAAAAGAAGGAAGATTTTCCATGCGCGGACTTTTATATTCCTTTAAAACTTCTTCAATTCGTCCTCTTGGATTTTTGCCTCCTGTAAATGCAATCTCTTCTTTCGGGTCAAATCCAAGAAATGTGTATCGTCCCCAAATTTCCTGATTTTCCACACTCTCAAATAAAAAGCAGTGACTGCTGACATTTTTTAATATACGTAAGACCTCGATTGGTGTTCGCACATCTGAAAACAGTTCTCCTGCAACCGGTACGGCACGATATCCAACTGCTTTTTGTCTTAATTCTTCTAGTGATGTAATAATCTGCATTGTGATCCTCCTTTGCTGTCATGCCGGTATGCGGAGCTTTTTTATTTTCTATATATCTACTCCAAGATCATAAAACTTATCGTGCAAGCACGAACGTTTTTGACTTTGGAAACTTGGTATAACAAAAAAAGTCCCTGACAGACTCATTGTTATGAATCTGCCAAGGACGGATAAAATTCTACTTTCCGCGGTGCCACCTTGTTTCCCTTTTCAGGCTCTTTTTAGGATACCAGCATATCCCTCGCAACTAACGTATGCGCACACGTTATGGAATACTTGGCTTACGCCTTTGACCATACCCTCAGCGGTCCATTTAATAAGCTGCTCTCTGTCTGGTTCTCATCATCCCAAACTCTCTGTACTGCGCATTTCCTATTTTTATCTCCGCTTCAACGGTTTGAAGTGTTACTTTGTTATTTAATTATAGCGCTACTATATAACGCATTTTCCTATTTGTCAAGTGTGATTTTTATCATTTTTCTGTTCACAGAGTTATCGTTACAATTCATGCGTCATACTACAAAAGCCCTTCGGTGCAATGGTTTATCCATGATCTGTAACCATCATATTTTCTCCCAGCGCATTCTCACGCCACTTGGATGGTGCATATCCTGTACACTTGCGAAACTGTCTTGAGAAATGCACTGGGCTGTTATATCCACATCTGTCTGCAATCTCTTCCATCGTCAGGTTTGTCTGTGCCAACATTCGCTTAGCCTGTCCGATACGGCTCTGAATAATATCAGCCCACATGATACCTGAAACGCCTTTTTATAAAGATCCTGGAAATAAGCAGGGCTTAAGCTAACCTGATCTGCCAGCTCCTGTATTGACCATGGACGCGCCGGAAATGCATAGATTTCCTCTCGAAGCTCCAAAAGCTTTTGATAGTGTGCAATCTGTGGAAGCGATGAATTTAAGTAATTATCGATCAATGTAAAGAAGGCCATCATAAGCTGTGACAGAACATTGTCACGCTGTGCCATTCCTGAATGAAATGCATTCATCATCAGCTGCATATATTGAGACACTGGAATATTTTCCTGGAGGCTTACTGGTTTATTTATCGGAATCCGAAAATTTGCAAGCTGATTGTCTGGATCATAAAAATTAATCCAGTCATCGCAGTAGCCCTCCCAAACTCCTGTATAAGATGCACGCTTATCTGGACTGATCAAAAGAAGTGTTCCCTTTTTTACTGGAATCTCCTCATCATCAATCTGAAACTGAGCTGTTGTTCTTGTATAGATTAAAATATAGTGCTGTCTTTTTTCATAATGATAAACAATTTCGCCTTTTCTGTGTGGCGGCTGTCTATCCCTACTGCATACGTATAAAACATACTTTTTGCCTCCTGTTGTGTTCCAGTCTTTACTATACACGAATCTTTCGTTTTGCTCAATAGATACTTATATATTTGTCCAGAAAATTAGATTTTCTCCATTTTTAAGCAATCTGATGATATGTTAAGGAAACAATATGATATGTTATTCCTTTTTTCTTACTTTGCCTTTATTATAAAGGCAATCCAAATATAAATTTTAAAAAGGAGAAACAATTATGATCGCAAAAAAACCGCCTATGGGCTGGAACTCATGGAATACTTTCGGAGACAAAATCAACGAGCAGCTGATTAAGGAGATGGCTGACCGTATTGTAGAGGACGGCTATCGTGATCTTGGCTACGAATATGTTATTATTGATGACTGCTGGTCTCTTCGTGAGCGTGTTGACGGAAAGCTCGTTGCTGACCCGGCACTGTTTCCAAATGGTATGAAGGCACTTGCCGACTATATTCACTCAAAGGGCTTAAAGTTTGGTATGTACTCCTGCGCTGGAACAAAGACTTGTGCAGGCTATCCAAGCAGCTATGGTCATGAATTTTCTGATGCAAAGCAGTTTGCTGAGTGGGGTGTTGATTATCTGAAATATGATTTCTGCAATTTCCCTGTCAGCGGTGATGCAAAGAATGCCTACCTGACCATGGCAATGGCACTTCGCAGCACTGGACGCGATATCTTATTTGCAGCCTGCAACTGGGGTATGTATGACCCATCTGGCTGGATGCGCTCTCATGGTGCTCACAGCTACCGCTCTACTGGAGATATCTTTGATGGTCCAAAGAGCTACAAGGATCTTTTCATCAGTCAGGTAGAAAATGTGGAAAACAATGCACCTGGCTGCTGGAATGATATGGACATGCTGATCGTTGGTATGCACGGAAATGGAAATGTAGGAATTGGCGGCTGCAGCGACCTTCAGTATCTGCAGCACTTCGCAATGTGGGCATTTTTAGGCTCTCCGCTTATCATCGGTGCTGACCTTAGAAAGCTTGACGAGGCAAATAAGAAAATCCTCTTCTGTAAGGGACTGATTGATATTAATCAGGATGATGAGTGCCGCCCGCCATTTTTAGTAGATCATGCTGACACAAGAAAGTACACCTTCGCAAAGCTTCTGTCTGGAAACCGTATTGCGATTGCATTCTTTAATCTTGCTGCTGAGGATCAGTGGAGCCAGAATGTAGGTATCTGTTTCGATGATCTTGGTATTCACTCAGAGTCTGGCATTCGCCTTCAGCTGACAGATGCGATCACTGGTGAGGATCTTGGCATCTATGAAGACAGCTATACTACAAAAATCGCTCCTGATGAATCAAAGGTAATCATTGCACAGCTTATTTTCCCTGAATAATAAAAAAACAAATACCCCCTGCCAGCGCAATACTGGCAGAGGGTAACTCATTTAATATATTTTGACATTCCTCATCAGTCAATGCCGCTCTACGCAATATTTTCAAGGGTGTAACATCAATTCCACCAACGCAAATACTGTCGATGCTTTTCTCCATATTGAAATGATATCCCGGCAACCGCATAGAGAAACGTGACACATGCAAATATTTACACTCTATATTTAAGTGTTTTTGTTTAACGATTTCATTTGCAATCAAATACATCTGATAACCGTCTCTGCTTAAAAAATAAACTCTGCTTTTATGAAGCCTTACTGCTTCATCTAAAACCCACTCTGTAAAACCAACAAGTGCCGGAGCTATCACCATAAGATAAAGTTTATTATCGATCGGCATCTCTGACATTTTTCATTTTTAAATTCTGATAAAATGTTGTTGCTATTCGCTCTTTTAATAATTGGTGCTGCCTGCAGAATATCAAAATATTGTTGCTGTCTGAACTGATTTATATTATTACTCTCCATCTCCTGTACCTGTAGGCTGTCCCTCTGAAGGATTTTCTGTTTCTGTTGGTGTTTTTTCATCCGTTGACGGTTTTTCTTCTGTTCCCGGTGTCTTCCGTTGACGGTTTCCCTGTTGATGGCGTCTCTGTTCCTGGTGTTTCCGTTGACGGTTTCTCTGTTGACGGTGTCTCCGTTGACGTTTTCTCTGTTGATGGTTTCTGATCCGTTTTTCCGCCTGTCGATGATTGATTTGTCTGTGACGACTGACCTAAGCCACTCGATTGCGTTGTTGAATTTGACTGGCTGCTTTGTGTTGACTGTTTTGTATTTGTGTTCTGTGCAGCCGGAGCTGTCTGAACTGTCTGATTTGCAGACGTATTTTGAGTCTCTTGCTGTATCTTCTGAGTTGCCGTCTTGCCTACATCATCTGTCTTTTGCTTCTCAGTCTTTTTTTCTGCCTCGTTTTCATCGCTCTGCTTTACCTTATCAGCCTTAACGTATGCGACACGACCACTGTAGGCTATCTTGCACCACTTTTCATCATCAGATAATGCAATTACACTTATATTTTTCCCTTTTTTCAAATTTCCAACTACTGTTGCCTCTGTATCCGGTTTACTATATACATCAGCATTAGCTGCAAGTTCGCGTGTTTCTATTTCCTCATTTCCATCAGCTTCCTGTTCTTCAGTTGTGACTATTTCCTGCTCAGCCTCTGTTTCAAAAATCGTCATCTCTCCATCGTTATTCAAATTTATCATCTGTTCATATTCAGTAGATGCCACTTTCTCATTATCTGCTTTGCACGCTGTCAGCTGTGTTGCCAAACTCAAAGCTATCAATGCCATAACTGCTCTTTTCTTCATAATCTTTTTCTCCATTCCAATATCTATTTTGCTGTATTGATGATTCTTTACGTTTATACCATGCCAATAACCAATATGGAATCGCGCATGCTGCAATCGGTCGTAAAACATATATCCATCCCTTTGGGAGTAAAATACCCAAGGCTTTAAAATTACGATATCTGCATTTTGCCTCATTCCATCTATGGCGAAA
>ENA-OQAZ01001608-OQAZ01001608.1-human-gut-metagenome-genome-assembly--contig:-NODE-1608-length-10454-cov-4.859882_pt1 | contig 10454 bp, 18 predicted proteins | sample MGYA00242737_ERZ504531 | MGnify/ENA primary metagenome ERZ504531 (study PRJEB26092, sample SAMD00036244) | human gut metagenome | host: Homo sapiens | study: EMG produced TPA metagenomics assembly of...
CCCCAAAGTGGGAGGCCTTGGCATTCCACGCAAAGTTTCCGGTTTTGTCAAGAGCTCCCCCTTTGGGGGAGCTGGACGCGGAGCGGCTGAGAGGTGAGGATGCTTTCCTTTTTTACTTTTTGATTCTCTGCAAATGCTTCATGCCGTCTTCAAAGGCGTTGAGGAACGCGTCCACATCCTCTGGGGTGTTGTCCGCGCAGAAGGACACGCGGATGGCCGTATCAATGGCCAGCGGGTCCCTGCCCATAGCGGCAAGGGTATGGCTGGGCTGGCCCCGGCCGCAGGCACTGGCCGAGGAGACATAGACCTGCTGCTGCGCCAGATGGGCCAGCATGGTCTCGCTCTTGATGCAGTTCTCGCTGAAGTTCAGCACCTCGGGCACCGCATTGTCCGGGCTGTTGATGACCACCTCCGGAAAGGCTTTCAGCCCTTCCCGCAGGCGCAGGTTCAGGCGCGTACAGCAGCATCCCGGCTCTTCATGGTCTTGTTCAGGCGGGTGGCCGCGGCAGCAAGGCCCAGCGCATAGGCAGGTTCTCGGTGCCGGGGCGCTTCTCCCGCTCCTGCTCGCCGCCCAGATAGGGAGCCTGGAACGCCTGATACAGGCTGTCGCTCAGGTAGAGCGCACCAATGCCCTTGGGTGCATGGATCTTGTGTCCGCTGACAGCCAGTGTGTCGATGTTCGCCAGCTTGATGGGCACCCGCATCCAGCCTGCACGGCATCCACATGGACGATGGTGCGGCTGTTGCGGCGCTTGACCTCGGCGGCCAGACGCTCCACATCGTTCCGGGTGCCGACCTCGTTATTGACCATCATGCAGGCCACAAGGATGGTGTTTTTGTCCACATGGTCCAGCATCCGGTCGATGTCCAGCGTGCCGTCTGGGCCGGGGTCCACCACGGTCACATCATAGCCCATGGCGGCCAGACGCTCCAGCGGCTTCTGCACGCTGGGGTGCTCAAAACCGGACACCACGATGCCCTTGCCGAACCTGCGGGTCAGGGCCGCGCCCAGCAGGGCCATGTTGTTGCTCTCGCTGCCGCAGGAGGTAAAATAGAGCTCCCGGCTCTTGCAGCCCAGGGTGCGGGCCACGGCGGCGCGGGCGGCGTTCAGTGCTTCCTCGCTCCGGGCACCGGGGGCATACAGACTGGACGGGTTGGCCCAGTGCTCCCGCATGGCCTTGTTGATGACATCCGCCACTTCCGGGGCCACGATGGTGGTGGCGGCGTTGTCCAGATAATGCAATTCAGGGTTTTGCAGCATAAATTTTGATTCCTGCTTTCTCAGTTACGCCAGCGGCACCCGCCGCCGACAGGATTTCATACTAAACCATGATGATTATACCACAAAGCATCTGCCGCCGTAAAGTAGCACGGCCCACTTGCACGGCCCCGCCGGGTGCTGTATAATGAGGGTAACGAACACAAAGAAAGCCGGGTGTTTTTATGGCCGATTATCAGGAATACCGCCGCCGCATCCTGCGCAAGCGCTGGCGCAGGACTTTTGCCGTTGCCGGGCTGCTGGTGCTGCTCATCCTGCTCAGCGCCGTAGGCCTGCTGTGGAAGCACCTCCACCGGGAGCAGAGCCCTGCCGCCGTGCAGGGCCCGACCATCTTCCAGCAGGAGCTGCAGAGCAGCGAGTGGAACACCATCAGCTACACGCCCGCGCGGCGACTGACCGTGCAGACCACCTCTGCCGGGTCCACCGCCATGGATTTCCGGCTGGCCGCGCTGGACCGCACCACCGCCGTGGACCGCAGTTATTTTGCCAACGTCTGTTTTCTGGGCGACAGCCTGACGCAGGGGATGCAGATCTATTCCAGCGGCCTGCCGGAGGCCTCTTTCTGCGCTTACCGGGGCGCAGGCCCCAGCGTCGTGGTCAATGGCACCACCTGCAAGCGCTCCGATGGCGGCACAGAGGTCCCCATGGAGGTGCTGACAGCCCGGCAGCCCCCGGTGCTGTATATCCTGCTGGGCACCAACGTGCTCAACCGGGACGGGGATTATTCCAGCTTTCTCACCTACTACCGGCTCATGCTGGATATGATCTCCCAGGCCCTGCCCAACACGCAGATCTACGTGCAGTCCATCACGCCTGTCCGGCTGAGGTGCGCAGCAGCCATCCCGGCCTGTACAAAGAGCGGCTGTGCGAGATCAACAATGAGCTGGCTGCCATTGCGCTGGAAAAGAACTGCGCTTTTCTGAACCTGTGGGAAGCCCTTGCCGACGACAACGGCGACCTGAAAGCCGAATACGCGCACCTGACGGCATCCACATCAAACCCGAGGCTACCCCGCTTGGGTGGAATATCTCGCCACCCACACCGTGGGCCAACAGACGGCTTAAACTAAATATTCGGATAGAAAAACCGCCCTTCCGGCATCAAACCGGAAGGGCGGTTTTGTCATACAAACAGGAACGGGGAACGGCATCTGAACCGTTCCCCATCGATTGGTATTTGGCAGGCGTGGCGTTCTCCTGCATCTCTCAGAGCCTAAGCCTTGTCGTTACCATCGGCGTGTGGCTGCCACGAAATTGACCACCTCAAATACCTTTCTTATCTTATGTTTAGGATACCACATTTATCCCTTTTTGTAAAGTATCTCACTCTGACGCAAAAGACGGCGGAAGCATTTCTGGCTGATGCTCCACATTGTAATAATGGAATTTTTGTATTCTTCCGGATCACCGGAAACTTTCAGTCTCAGAATAATTTCTGCATAACATCTTATAGTTGATTTGTATATAGAAAAGGGAGAGTGGCCTAACACAGGGATTTCATAGAATGGTATTTTGATTTGCCAAACAATAAAACTAAAAGTTTTCATTGTTTGACCCGGCCAAGGGAATCAAGTAAGATTTCCGTTATATCTTTTGTTGCTATCGCCGGTTTGTCACTCATAATTTCCCAAACAGGGTTATTGCTACATTCTCCAGAAAAATATTTTCGGGCGCATTCTACTACACCCTTTATATTTTTTGTGTTCAACATAACATCAAAAGCTTCATCGAAAAGAAGCATATCACATTTTGTAGGTTTCTCTTCTTCAAGGTCAACCTCAAAAAGTCGAATTTGCGCTCTCTCTTCTTCCGATTTCTGAGCCCAGCCAGCTTCATATAACACTTTATAATATTCAATATTGTCGAAATAGTAGCTGCAATTTAAACGGCTTGGAAGAAAAGAAAATTCGGTTTCTCTTACAAATTCAAAGATTCCTTCAACACACCATTTTACATATTCACGCCATTCATCACCTTGCAATTTCATCGACGCAATCGTTGTTTTGAGACACTGTTCAGATTGTTCTAATGTGCTGATAACCTCTCTACAACGAATTTCATTTCTCTTGTATCCAGCTTTTAATTTATCCCCAACTTGTAGTGTCTGACTCATGTGGTAAACTTTCATCTTTTTCTCCACCACTTCCGATTTGTTGAGCTAAAAAGTCCCATACCCAGCACCTTAACGGTGCGGACATGGTACTTCATATTTTTTCAATCAGAACAGCCCCGTGATCTTACCCTCGGCATCCACGTCGATATTGACGGCGGCGGGCTTCTTGGGCAGGCCGGGCATGGTCATAATGTTGCCGCAGATCACCACCACGAAACCGGCACCGGCGGCAAGGCGGACTTCCCGCACCTCCATGGTAAAGCCGGTGGGCGCACCGGTCAGCTTGGCGTTATCGCTGAAACTGTACTGGGTCTTGGCGATGCAGACCGGCAGGTCGCCGTAGCCAGTTCGGTCAGTTCGGCCAGCGTCTTGGAAGCGGCGGCGCTGAAATTCACACCATCGGCACGGTAGATCTTTTTGGCGATGGCTTCCACCTTCTGCTTCAGGGGCATCTCCAGCGGGTAGACGTACTGGATGGGACGATCCTCCATGACCTCCAGCACCTTCTCGGCCAGAGCCTTACCGCCCTCGCCGCCCTTGGCGAACACCTCGCTCAGGACGCAGGGCACGCCCTGCTCGGCACAGACCTGCTCAACGTATGCCTGCTCCTCCGGGGTGTCGGTGGGGAAGGCATTGATGGCCACCACCACAGGCAGGCCAAAGCCGTTCTTCAGGTTGTCGATGTGGCGCACAAGGTTGGAGGCACCAGCTTGACAGCTTCGAGATTCGGCTGGTTCAGGTCAGCCTTGGCAACGCCGCCGTGGCTCTTGAGGGCACGGACAGTGGCCACCAGCACGCAGGCGCTGGGGGCGATGCCAGCATAGCGGCACTTGATATCCAGGAACTTCTCGGCACCCAGATCTGCACCGAAGCCAGCCTCCGTGATGACGTAATCGGCCAGCGAGAGGCTGAGCTTGGTGGCCATGACGCTGTTGCAGCCGTGGGCAATGTTGGCAAAGGGGCCGCCGTGGATGATGGCGGGGTTGTTTTCCAGCGTCTGAACGAGGTTCGGGTCAAGGGCATCCTTGAGCAGCGCGGTCATGGCACCGGCGGCACCGATGTCGCCAGCCGTGACGGGCTTGCCCTCGTAGGTGTAGGCGCAGACGATCTTCGACAGCCGCTCCTTCAGGTCGGAGATGCTGGTGGCCAGGCAGAAGATCGCCATGACCTCGCTGGCAACGGTGATATCAAAGCCGTCCTCACGGGGGGTACCGTTGACCTTGCCGCCCAGACCATCCACGATGAAGCGGAGCTGGCGGTCGTTCATATCCATGCAGCGCTTCCAGGTGATGCGGCGGGGGTCGATGTTCAGGGGGTTGCCCTGCTGGATGCTGTTGTCGATCATGGCAGCCAGCAGGTTGTTTGCGGTGCCGATGGCATGCAGGTCACCGGTAAAGTGGAGGTTGATATCCTCCATGGGCACCACCTGGCATAACCGCCGCCGGCCGCGCCGCCCTTGACACCGAACACGGGGCCAAGGCTGGGCTCACGCAGGCAGAGCATGGTCTTTTTGCCCAGAGCGTTCATGGCATCGGCCAGGCCCACGCTGGTGGTAGTTTTGCCCTCGCCTGCCGGGGTGGGGCTGATGGCCGTGACCAGAACCATCTTGCCCTGCCTGGATGCCTTGTGGATGAGGCGGTGGTTGATCTTGGCCTTGTAGCGGCCATAGGGGATCACGTCCTCATCTGCAAGGCCCAGCGAGGCAGCGATCTCGGTGATAGGCTTCATTTTGGCTTCCTGTGCGATCTCGATATCAGACTTCATGCTCAAATCCTCCCTGAAATGCAAAAAGGACAGCTTTGCGCACCAATAGCGCAAGGCTGCCCAGACGGTCGGCGTAACAAAACCCGGTTTTGTCTGCACTGTGGTGCTCCACAACGTTCCGTCAGCAGGCAAACCCGTTCTTCTGGGTCAAAGATATCACATCTGCCGTGGTTTGTCAAGCAGAAACTGTCCGCAAAGAAAAATCTGCCTGTACGGCCCCTGCGGCTTGCATCCATCCTGCCAGATGTGTTATACTAAAGTGTATCAAACGATAGGGAGGCTTTCACGATGCCATTTACACCGAAACTGACTTATAAAGGCAAGCCCCTCGTCCGTAAGGACAACGAGCTGTATTACGGCCGTATGACCGACCCCTATGTGCTGCGGATGCAGATCCTGAGCACCAAATCCGTGGGCGGCATGGATGTGGCCGATAAGGTACACATTCAGGTCTTTTCCACCAACGACAGCCTGGCCCCTGAGGCCCGCGTGTTCCGCCAGACCACCAAGAATGGCCTGTACAACGCACTGGACATTGGCAGCATCTGGCTGCAGAAGGCAAACGAGACCCGCTGAACGGCATAAAAAAAGGACCGTCTCCCGCTGAGGAGACGGTCCTTTTTGTTGTGCTTTACTCTTCGGTCACTTCAAAGTCCAGGGGCTTGCCGCAGCCGGGGCACTTGGGTGCGCCATCCAGCAGGTCGTCCTCCTCAAACACAGTGGTCTGACCACAGGCGGGGCAGGTCACCTCGTACTGCACGGGGCCTTCCTCCTGCTCCTCGTCGTCATCCTCCAGCGCAACCTCAAAGGTCACGCCGCAGTGGGCGCAGTTTGCTTCGCCCGCGTCCAGGTCGTCCTCGCTGACGTAAACGGTCTCGCCGCAGTTGGGGCAGGCCACCTCATAGAACGGCTCACTGGCGATATCATCGTCATTGTCGTCCTCTTCGGTGTCCTCTTCCTCTTCTTCGGGCTCCTCGTCATCCTCATCGTCCTCATAGAGGTCGGCTTCCAGATCCTCCAGCTCCTCGCTCAGGTCGTTGATCTGGTCGTAGGCGCGGGTCACATCTTCATCGATGCCGTCCACAGCCTCTGCCAGTTCGCCCAGCAGCTCGCTCATGGCCTTGATGACCTTGCCCTCTTTGGTGGTCTCGTCGATGCCCAGGCCCTCGATCAGGCCCCGCAGGTATGCAGCCTTTTCCTTCATAAGAATGACCTCCTATCTTAATCAAAAAACCGGGCACACGGTTGCCCGCTGCCCGGTCTGTCGGTAAATTAGACGCGCTCCATATACTCGCCGGTGCGGGTATCGATGCGGATGTGGTCGCCCTCGTTGATGAACAGAGGAACGCGGATCTCAGCACCGGTCTCGACAGTAGCGGGCTTCAGGGTGTTGGTGGCGGTGTTGCCCTTGACACCCGGCTCGGTCTGGGTGACTTCCAGCTCGATGAAGTTGGGGATCTCGACGCTGAAGACCTTGCCTTATAGCTCAGCAGCTTGCACGGCTCGTTCTCCTTGCAGAACTTGAAGTTATCGGGCACATCGGAAGCGTTGACGGGGATATCGTCGTAGGTCTCGTTGTCCATGAAGTGGTACAGATCGCCATCCTCATAGCTGTAAGTCACGTCCTTGCGCTCGATGAAAGCCTGAGGGAACTTTGCGGTCGGGTTGTAGCTGGTCTCAACCACAGAGCCGGTGATCACGTTCTTGGTCTTGGTGCGGACAAAGGCAGCACCTTGCCGGGCTTCACGTGCTGGAACTCAACGACCTGAAGAACCTGGCCGTCCTGCTCAAAGGTCACGCCGTTGCGAAACTCGCCTGCAGAAATCATAGGAATTCCTCCATTAGTAAAATCTCATTGATGCTTAACGCATATCTCTATTTATTTTACTCAATCCCGCATGGTTTGGCAAGGGGTTTGAGCAAAAAAAGACGATAAATCAGAAAAAAAAAAACACGGACCAAACCTCTCCGTCATCCCTTCGGGATGCCACCTCCCCTAGTAGGGGAGGCCTTGGCAGCCGGGTGAAGCCTTCTCTTTATGCCAAAGGCTCCCCTACAAGGGGAGCTGGCGGGCGCAAGCCCGACTGAGAGGTTGTACAAAGACAAGCCTCAAAAAATCGCTTCATTGTTTTCGCATCCTCTGCCTGCGTCCCGGCGCTCTCACAGATGATGACTGGCGCAAGCCGCGCTCGGCCAGCAGCTCCATCAGGGGCTGGGGTTCAGGGCCGAACTGGGTCTCGGCAAAGGTCCAGTGCCGCTTTTCACCGCCCTTGGAATACTCGATGCGGGAAAAGTGGACATGGAACTGCCGGGCCCGCGCATCCCCCAGCGCCTCCCCGATGCGGTCAAGGATAGCGGCATAATCCGCCTTGGACCGGATGCCGCCCAGCGTCCGGGCGTTGAGGTGGCCGAAGTCGATGCAGGGGTGATGCGGCTGTCCACCCCGCAGAGGGCCAGCACCTCTTCCAGCGTGCCCAGCTGGCCGATCTTTCCCATCGTCTCAGGGCAGAGGATGATCTCGCAAAGCCCGCTTCATCCAGCGCGTCCTGCGCCCGTTTCAGGGTGTCCAGCGCTTTTTCCAGGGCAGCTTCCCGGCTCTGCCTGCCGCAGCTGCCGGAGTGGAAGATGACCCGCCTGCCGCCCAGCGCCCTGCAGAGCGCCGCGCTCTGGAGCAGATAGTTCACGCTGTTCAGCCGCTTTTCCTCGTCCAGGCTGGAGGCGCTGATATAGTAAGGCGCGTGGACGCTGAACAGAATCCCCCGGGCGGCGGCATCGTCAGCCATCTGCCGGGCCTTGTCCAGCCCCAGCCGGACTCCATGGCCGCACTGGTATTCAAAGGCATCCAGCCCCATTTTTTCGGTATAGGCCGGAATGTCCAGACTGTTCTTATACCCCATGGCCGTGAAACTGTCGCTGGTGCCTGCGGTGCCAAACCGAATTTTCCACTCACTCACAGGGTCTTACCTCCCCGGTCGTAGTATTCCTGCCAGTGTTTTTTCTCCCACTTGCGCTTGAGCACCACCTGTGCCCCGAGATCCGGCCCGCGGGGGATGACCATCAGGCCCGGAATACCATAGAGCGCCGCCGCCATCCGGTCGGCATAGAGCTGGTCGCCCACCATGGCCATTTCCCTGCGCTTCACCTGCATCCGGCGGCGGGCCACCCCCAGCGCAAAGGGCAGGGGCTTGGCGCTGCGGTAGAGGTAGGCAAGGCCCAGCTTTTCCGCAAAGGGGCGCACCCGCTTTTCGGCACCGTTGGAAACGATGGTCAGCTTTACGCCCGCCCTGCGCATGGTTTCCAGCCACCCGGCCACTTCTTCCGGCAGCTCCTGACTGCGGTCGGCGGTCAGGGTGTTGTCGATGTCCAGCACCAGTGCCCGGATGCCCTTTTGGGCCAGCCACTCCGGCGTGATATGGGTAACGTCCTTAAAAACATATTCGGGGGTAACTAACATACAGAACCCTCTCTTTGCCTTTCACAGGCTCACCCTCTCAGTCCGCTTCGCGTCCAGCTCTCCCAAAGGGAGAGCCTCTGGCGAAACCAATAACTTTGCACGGATTGCCAAAGCCTCTCCCCTTGGGAGAGGTGGCATTGCGCAGCAATGACGGAGAGGGCGAGGATGTTTATCTTTTTCATAAATGAAAATAGGAGAGCCTGAGTTTCAGGCTCTCCTACATCGGCGTTAGCAACGCGTTTGAAATCTAAAGCAACGTGCGATTTCAAGCAGTTAATTACTTGAACTTGCGCTTGCGGGCTGCTTCGGACTTCTTCTTGCGCTTAACAGACGGCTTCTCGTAAGCCTCGCGCTTACGGACCTCTGCGAGCACACCGCTGCGAGCGGTGCTGCGCTTGAAGCGACGCAGTGCGCTTTCCAGCGACTCGCCCTCTTTAACACGAATTTCCGACATCTTATTCCCTCCCTTGGACCGTGAGGCAGGAATTTCGTTGTTACATGGTAACTAACAGTAGACAGTATAGCGCATTTTCATGCGTTCGTCAACCTTTTTTGAAAACTTTTTTTGAGATTTTGTTTGCCTCTGTCGCAGGGCCCAGCTGTTTACGCAACACAACACTTTGTGCGTCCAGCACAGCCCCACCGGTATGCCAAGGGCTCCCCTATTAGGGGAGCTGGCATGCGAAGCGTGACTGAGAGGTTTACTTCACGGCCAGGTTGACCAGACGGCCCTTGACGTAGATCTCCTTGACGACCTGCTTGCCCTCCAGAGCGGCGGCAACAGCGGGGTCAGCCTTGGCGGCGGCAATGGCGGCGGCAGCATCGATGTCGGCAGCCACATTCAGGCGGGCCTTCACCTTGCCGTTCACCTGCACGGCGATCTCCACGGTGCTCTCCACGCACTTAGCCTCTTCGTACTGGGGCCAGGGGTAGTAGGCCAGCTGCTCATTGTGGCTGTGGCCCAGCTTCTCCCACAGCTCCTCAGTCATGTGGGGAGCAAACGGGTTCAGCAGCTGAACAACGGTCTCCAGCTCGGCCTTGGTCGCGCCGCCGTTGTCGTACAGGGCGTTGACCAGCGTCATCAGCTGGGCGATGGCAGTATTCATCTTCAGGCTCTCAATGTCAGCGCCCACCTTCTTGATGGTCTGGTGCATCAGGGTCTCGATGGCGGGGCGATAGCCCTCGCCCTCCACCAGCTTGTCGGACAGCGCCCACACGCGGTCGAGGAAGCGGTTGCAGCCGGCAATGGCAGAGGTCTGCCAGGGTGCGGCCTGCTCAAAGTCGCCCATGAACATCTCATACAGACGCATGGTGTCGGCACCGTACTGATCCACCACCTCGTCGGGTTGATGACGTTGCCAGGCTCTTGGACATCTTGACGATGGGATGGCGTGCCATCTCGCCGTACTTCTCTTCCAGTGCCTTTTCGGCGGCCTTCTGGCTGCCATACTCCTTCAGCAGCTTCTCCTGCTCGTCAGCGGGCAGGTTGACAAAGCTGTGGGGGTTCAGGCCCAGGATCATGCCGTGGGCGGTGCGCTTCTGGTAAGGCTCGGCAGTGGCACCACGCCGATATCGTACAGGAACTTGTGCCAGAAACGGCTGTACAGCAGATGCAGGGTGGTGTGCTCCATGCCGCCGTTGTACCAGTCCACGGGAGACCAGTACTCCAGCGCCTCCTTGGAGGCCAGAGCGTCCTTGCAGTGGGGGTCCATGTAGCGCAGGAAGTACCAGGAGGAACCGGCCCACTGGGGCATGGTGTCGGTCTCGCGGGTTGCGGGGCCGCCGCAGCAGGGGCAGGTGGTCTTGACCCAGTCGGTGTGGCGGGCCAGCGGGGACTCACCATCG
>ENA-OQAZ01001609-OQAZ01001609.1-human-gut-metagenome-genome-assembly--contig:-NODE-1609-length-10447-cov-2.370736_pt1 | contig 10447 bp, 15 predicted proteins | sample MGYA00242737_ERZ504531 | MGnify/ENA primary metagenome ERZ504531 (study PRJEB26092, sample SAMD00036244) | human gut metagenome | host: Homo sapiens | study: EMG produced TPA metagenomics assembly of...
CTTTAATGGAGTATATGCGGACAACATGTTTGTTAGTACATAAGTTATAGTAAGCAGATGACAAGAAGGAGCGACAATATGCTTATTATAGAGAAGAATGCAGTTTATGAGGTGGATTGTGAGTGTCTTCAGAAAAAACGGGGGCGCTATGCCAATTTAACATGTGAGGAGCGACAGATTGAAAAAGAACAGATTATTGTGCCAACAGGCGGCGTATGCAAAGAATCACTTTCTTATACAGGAAAAGGCGTAACGGTAGCCATTTTGGATACAGGTCTATATCCGCATCCTGATTTTAAAGATCGTATTGTGGGTTGGTATGATGCGATAGGCCATGAGGCGTATCCGGTCGATCCAAACGGACATGGAACACAGGAAGGAGGAAATTAATGTTGCTTTTTTTACAAAGGTGTGCTATTCTGTCTATAACAGATGCCTACAAAGGTTTAGAACAACGAGGTGTGGGGAATGAATATGATAATTAAGAAGGAAGCAGCGACACTTGAAAGAACATCTGCGAATGAAGGAGTGCAGCTGCAGTCGCTGACATTAAGCGAAGGTACTATCCGTTTTGAGCCGGATGTAACTGATTACAATGTAACGGTTGCAGAGGATGTGACGAAGATTTTGGTAAAAGGCGTTACAAGCGATGAGAACAGCTTTTATACGGTAAGCGGAAATACGAATCTTGTGAAAGGAAAAAACGAGATTGTTGTTACTGTTACCGATAAGGATGGCAACATCGGACATTACTACATTCATGTGCAGGTGGGAGAGCAAAAAGAGCAGACATCACAAAGTGATTCCCAGTCACAGACAAATCAGGCAGCTCAAAGTGTTTCTGAGTCAGTGGCTAAGCCGGGTGATGAAAATGAGCTTCTTTCAAACACCGTTAATGAATTTCAGACTTTTGCAGAAACTGTTACCTCAGGAAATCTTCAATATGTCACATATGGCGTGCTAGGATGCGGTGCACTGGCAGTTGTTTGTGGATTGCAGTCTTTATTAGAAGAGCAGCGGCAAAACGGCGCTACAAAAAGGAAAGAAATGAGCGCAAGGCCCGCAGAAAAGAACAGGAAAAACAGTGGGAGCTTGCCCAGACGCAGCAGGATATTCTCTTAAAGCAGGTTGATGAGCTGCTTGAGAAGAAAAAAACGCAGAATACACGAGGACTAAAAGTGCATGACGAAGAGCCAGAGGACTTTGATTATGACGAAGGCTATACAGATGATGAAGACGATTACGGCGATTATGATGAAGAACAAGAGGCCGAGCTGGATCGTTGGTTAGCCGGACTGGATGATGGCCAGGACGAGGACAGGTGATTAGATGATAATAAAGATAGATTTTAACAGTGATGAAGCAATTTATATGCAGATTACTAACCAGATTATTATGGGTATCGCAAAGCGGCAGATCTGTGATGGAGATCAGCTGCCTTCCATACGAAATATGGCAGATGAGATCGGCATAAATATGCACACTGTCAATAAAGCATACACAGTACTCAGACAGGCAGGTTATGTAAAGTTAGATCGCAGAAGAGGTGCTATTGTCAGTGTAGATGTTGATAAAATTGAGGCAATCGAAGAAATTCGAAGAGAATTGTCTGTTACACTGGCGAAGGCAGGCTGCATGCATATATCAAAAGAAGAGATCCACGAGCTGGTGGATGAGATTTACAACAAACATTTGTCAGATGTTCAAAATTAAATTTGTTTTGGACGAAAACAGTTATTTTTGTGAGGAGGAATAACTATGCTTTGTGAGCAATGCAGGATGAGGAAGCCAGCATTGTCATCCGGGAAGTAGTAAACGGGACTGTGACGGAGCGCAACTTGTGCAGTGAATGTGCATCTCAGTCTGATCTGGCGAATCCTTATGGATTCTTCAAGCCCATTTGCAAAACTTTTGTCAAGGAATCCTTGGAATCAGCGATTCCAGACGCAGCGAGGAGGAGGACGCATCTAGCTGTCCTGTCCGACTTGTGGGATGACATACAAAGAATTTGTTCAGGACGGACGCTTTGGCTGTGCGGACTGTTACAATACATTCGGGCTTTTAATAAATAACAGCATTAAAAAGATACAGGGAAATAATTCCCATACCGGAAAGAAACCGCGCTTTTTGGGTGATAAAAAGATTCATGCAGATATGGTAGCTGATGCCAAGAAGCGTCAGAGTTTGCAGGAGCAGCTTGAGATTTGTCAGGCAAAGCAAAAGGAAGCTGTTTTGGAGGAAGATTACGAAAAAGCAGCCTACTACCGTGATGAGATCAAAAAGATTAAGGAAAGGATTCAGGCCGGTGATGAAGTGGTATGAGGAGAAGGATGCGGAAAATGATGTAATCGTTGCAAGCAGAATCCGTCTGCTTCGCAACCTGCGTGATTACAAATTTCCGTGGAAATTAGAGGAAGAGGATGCAAAAAGGCTGACGAAGGAGCTTGAAGAAAAGCTTTGTGGAATCGGCAGCCTTGATGGAAGAAGTTACCAGACATGGGATCTTTTAACGATGACGCAGACAAAAAGAAATGCCCTTCGTGAACGGCGCATGATTAGCCGCCGTGCAGCAAAGGAGCCAGGATATGCAGGACTTATTTGTTCAGCAGATGATGCCGTGAGTCTGACAATCAATTGTGAGGATCACCTTCGGATGCAGATAAGTCATGCAGGTTCACAGCTTCGCCAGTCATGGAAGGAGATGGATAAGATCGATGATTATATAAATGAGCTGTATCCATATGCGTTTGATGATCAGGTTGGTTATCTTACGACATATCCTACTAATATAGGAACTGGCATGAGAGCATATCTTGTGCTTCATCTGGCACTTCTTGATTCTGTCAGCCGTTTTGATGATATGGTTGATGAGATTGGGCGTTTTGGATTAAAATTAAAGCAGCTTTTTCAAGTGACAGACAGTTAAATGGAAATATGTATGTGCTGTACAATGAAAAGACACTTGGAACAAGCGAGGAGGAAATTTTAGAGCTTCTTGATAAAGTAGGCGGTCAGCTTGCCAGTCAGGAGCGAACACTTCGCGATAATTCCATTGAACAGCATAGGCTTGAGGTGGAGGATATCTGCTATAAGGCATATGGTACGATTCGTTATTCAAAGCTCATGACATTGAAGATGGGCATGCATCTTGTATCACAGCTTCGCTGGGGACAGGAAAAACAAATTATTAGATTCAAGGAATATTGCAATTTTTATGAAATTATGATGGGAATGCAGGAGGCAAATCTGACAGCACAAAATAAGACGACAGGTGTATCAAAGCAAAATCAGCTGCGTGCAGATTATCTTAGAAGCTGTCTGCCAGAGCTTGTGCAGCCGTAACTCATCACATATGGAGGAAAAACACTTATGTTTGAACGATTTACAAATCGGGCACAGGAAGTTATAGGTGAGGCAAAGAAAGCCGCTGCGCAGCTAGAGCAAAATTATATCGGAACTGAGCACCTTCTTCTTGGCCTTGTGCGTGTTTCGGACAGCGTGGCAAGTAAGCTTTTGCAGGAACAGGGCGTTACAGAGGAGCGTCTTGAGGAATTGATTTCATCGCTCATTACACCGACGGGTTCTGTCAGTGTGCGTGAACCAGATGGATTTTCACCGGAAGCATACCGCGTAATCCAAAGCAGCTACTTAGAGGCAAAGCGCTTTCATTCCAGTCTGGTTGGAACAGAGCATATTTTAATCTCAATGCTCAAAAGCTTCGACTGTGCCGGAACAAAGCTTTTGAATACAATGAAAGTAAATATTCGTCAGCTTTATATAGAGCTTGTATCTGCAAAGGATGGCGATGTGGCAGCGGCAAGGGAAGATGTGGAATCACTTCAGTATACAAGAAATGCAGAAAGTAAAACACCGCTTCTTGATCAGTATAGTACAGATCTGACAGAGCTTGCTAAAGAAGGAAGGATTGACCGGTTATCGGCCGTGAGCAGGAGATTAATCGTGTGATCCAGATTTTAAGCAGACGTACAAAAAATAATCCTTGTCTGATCGGTGAACCTGGTGTTGGAAAAACTGCGATTGCAGAAGGTCTGGCAAGCCGTATCTATGAGGGAAATGTGCCAGATACTATTTCTGGAAAACGTGTGGTGACACTCGATATGGCTGGCATGGTAGCCGGCTCAAAGTACCGCGGTGAGTTTGAAGAGCGCATGAAAAATGTGATCAATGAAGTGCGAAACGATGGTCAGACACTTCTATTTATTGATGAACTCCATACATTAGTTGATGCAGGCGGCGCAGATGGAGCTATGAATGCTTCTAATATTTTAAAGCCATGCCTTGCAAGAGGTGAGCTTCAGATTGTCGGAGCAACTACTATGATGAGTACAGAAAGCACATCGAAAAGGATGCTGCTCTTGAGAGAAGATTTCAGCCTGTTATGGTAGAGGAGCCTTCTGAGGATGAGACAGTTGCTATTTTGAAGGGTCTTCGCCATGTTTACGAGGAGCATCACAGAGTTAAGATTACAGATGCAGCATTAGAGGCGGCTGTTAAGCTTTCATCACGCTACATCAATGACCGTTTCTTGCCAGATAAGGCGATTGATCTTGTCGATGAGGCCGCTTCTAAGGTTCGATTAGCAGCATTTGTTGCGCCAGAGGCAGTATCAAAGCTTAAAAAAGATATTGAAAGCTTAAATCAGGAAAAGGAAAGTGCAATTCAGGAAGAAGCATTCGAGAAAGCTGGAGAGATCAAGAAAAAGCAGGATAGAAAACAGGCACAGATCAATCGTCTGATGGAAAAGTGGGAGCAGGAAAAGGAAAATACGCGCTTACAGGTAACAGAGCATGAGATTGCAGATGTTGTTTCTACCTGGACAAAGATTCCGGTTCGCTCACTCGAAGAGGGTGAGGCAAAGCGTTTGATGAATCTTGAAAATGTGCTTCATGAACGCGTTGTCGGACAGCAGGAAGCTGTAACTGCTATTTCTAAGGCAATTCGCAGAGGACGTGTCGGCTTAAAGGATCCAAAACGTCCAATCGGTTCTTTCTTGTTTTTAGGTCCAACAGGTGTTGGAAAAACAGAGCTGTCAAAGGCACTTGCTCAGGCAATGTTTGGAACAGAAAATGCAATTATACGTGTTGATATGTCCGAATATATGGAAAAGCACAGCGTCAGCAAGCTCATTGGTTCACCGCCAGGATATGTAGGATACGAAGAGGGTGGTCAGCTCTCAGAGCGTATTCGCCGCAATCCATACAGTGTACTTCTTTTTGATGAGATTGAAAAAGCACATCCAGATGTATTTAACATTCTGCTTCAGGTGCTTGATGATGGACAGATTACAGATGCGCATGGCAGAAAAGTCAGCTTCAAAAATACAGTGATCATCATGACCTCTAACTGCGGTGCTGCCAATATTATGTCACCAAAGCGTTTAGGATTCGGTGCGTCATCTGATGCAAAGGCAAATTACGAGCAGATGAAGGCAAAGGTTATGGAGATGTTAAGCAAAGCTTCAAACCGGAATTTTTAAATCGTATTGATGAGATCATTGTATTCCATCCGCTGTATAAGGAGGATATGAAAGCTATTCTTGATATCATGCTTCGTTCAGTCACATCAAGAGTAATGGAAAACATGGAACTCAAGCTTAAGGTGACAGATGAAGCACAGGACTATCTGATTGACAAGGGCTTTGATGAAAAATATGGTGCACGTCCGCTTAGAAGAGCTCTCCAGACATACCTTGAGGACTCAATGCAGAGGAAATACTAGAGGGACGTATAGAGCGCGGTGACAGCGTAACAGTTGAAAAGGGTGAGAATGGACTGAAATTTTCTGTGCGCCATAAAAGAAAAACGCCTGTAAAAAAGGCTGAATAAAGTTTAATTTTTGGTTGGAAAATCAAATTTGATATGCTATACTGAAATAGCGATAGGCGGTTCGCCTGTGGGGTGGGCCGCAAATAGTATACGATGCAATGCAGCAGCAAAAATCAGGAGGAAACAGTAATGGCAGGAATTAAGGAATTAATCCGCACTGAGGAAGACAATACATTAAGCTTTGGAAATTATGATCTTCCGACAAAAGGTAAGGTTTCGGATTATGTATTTGACGGAGATGTATATAAGGTAAAGACTTTCCATGATATCACCAGATTAGAGAAAAACGAGACATTTGCCTATGAGTCAACACCGGGAACCGTAGTTACCGATTATAAGGAGACTGAGGATACATTGTCCTTTATCGTAAATGGTTTCCAGGATACACAGATCATCGTTGCAGTAGAGGATGACACTGAGTATCAGGTAAGTGTGGATGATGCCGTAATTGAAAATTATGAGACTAACCTTTCCGGAAAGATCGTAATCTCACTTGAGCTTGAGCCGGGATGTGTAAAGAAGGTTCAGATTTGCAAGAAATAATGAACTCGCTCATATAGTTCATACATAGCCCAATATGGCAAATCATGGGGACGGGATTTGTGGCTGCTTGAGGCCAGATCCCTGTCCTCTTTTTTTAGGAGGAATGATGAAGGCAAAACAAACCGCTTTTTTTTTGCAAAGAATGCGGATATGAGTCCGCAAAATGGATGGGGCAGTGTCCGGGATGTCGCCAGTGGAATACTTTTGTTGAAGAGCCTACGGCAGGAAGTTTTGCCACAACAAAATCAGGTGGCGCGAAAAAGCAGGGACTAGAAGCAATCAAAGCCGCTTCGTCTTGAAGAAATAAGTACAGATGAGGAAGACAGAAGCAGTACAGGGCTCCATGAGCTGGATCGTGTTTTGGGCGGTGGTCTTGTTACAGGTTCTTTAATTCTTGTTGGCGGTGATCCTGGTATTGGAAAGTCAACGCTTCTTTTGCAGGTATGCCGAAATCTTGCTGTATCTGGCAAAAAGGTACTGTATGTGTCAGGTGAGGAATCTGCCGTCAGGTAAAGATGCGTGCAGATCGTCTTGGCGGTTTTTCGGGTGAGTTATTGCTGCTATCGGAGACAAATCTTGAAAAAATTGATAATACGATCACAAAGGAAATGCCGCAGGTGGTAGTGATTGATTCTATTCAGACTATGTATCGCGAAGATATCTCATCAGCGCCGGGAAGTGTTGGTCAGGTAAGGGAATGTACTAATACGCTTATGCAGATTGCAAAGGGCAGAAATATCACGATTTTTCTTGTCGGTCATGTGACAAAGGAAGGTGTAGTTGCAGGTCCGAGAGTGCTTGAGCATATGGTTGATACAGTACTTTATTTTGAGGGAGACCGCAGTGCAATGTACCGTATTCTTCGTGCAGTAAAGAATCGTTTTGGTGCGACAAATGAGATGGGTGTATTTGAAATGGTACAGTCAGGCTTAAAGGAAGTTGCAAATCCCTCTGCTTACCTGCTTGAAGGAAGAAGCCTCGACAGCAGTGGAACGGTCACGGCCTGTCTTATGGAAGGAACGCGCCCAATTATGCTTGAGGTGCAGGCACTAGTCTGCCGGACAAGCTTTGGATTGCCAAGACGTACGAGTGCCGGAATTGATGGAAATCGTGTAAATTTATTGATTGCTGTTTTGGAAAAACGAATGGGTATGGCACTGTCTTCATGTGATGCGTATGTAAATGTCACAGGAGGAATAAAGATTAGTGAACCTGCGCTGGATTTGGCAGTCGTCATGGCAATTGCAGGAAGCTTTCGTGATCGCGTGATTGATGCGCACACTGTTATTTTTGGAGAAGTCGGACTGGCAGGAGAGATTCGTGGTGTAAGTATGGTGCAGCAGCGAATCAACGAAGCTGCAAGACTTGGTTTTACCTGCTGTATTCTTCCAAAGATCAGTGCGAAGGATATCACCATCCCAGAAGGATGAAGTGCATTCCGGTGGCGACCGTCAGGGAAGCGCGGGGCTAATTGAGAAGATGCAGGGGGCGTGAAGCCACAAAGATGATTAAAAGATGATTATAAGGAGGATAAGAGATTGATTCGATATAAGATAGACATATCGCAAAAAGAATGTGATGCGTTAATTGAAATGCAACTAAAGCATTCTGTAAGTCGTGGAATACAAAATTTCTTCAGAATCGTGATGGCTATTTTGGCAATTGCGTTGCTGTATTGTACATTTTTTCTCCGACAAACCACGGAATCTAAAATTTTGGGAATCGTAAGCGCTGCCTTTTTTCTATGGTTTGCTGCAGTAGGAATGATTGCTTATCAGAAATTTCTTTTAAAGAAAGTACAGAATAAATTGGATAAGCGAGCAATATTCGGTGAACGAGAATATGGATTTGATCAAGATGGTGTTATTGTGTGGACTGATTTCAGCTATAGCGAATTACAATGGGAGGCATTTAAAAATTGGGGAATATTTAAAGATTACATTTATTTGACAACGATTGCCGAACAAAGGATTCTTGTGAGAAGGATGAATTGTCAGAAGAAGATCGGGAAGAATTATTTGATCTTTTAAATGCGAATGTAAAACGATAAGAAAAGTGATGAAGAAATCTACGAGGGGCGCTTCGACGGCTGTGTCAGCGTCCCTTGTTTATTTTTATACAACAAAAGAGACATCCACAACGGATGTCTCTCAAGCAGGGGTAACAGGATTCGAACCCGTATTTACGGTTTTGGAGACCGTTGCTCTACCATTGAACTATACCCCTTTATGTTTGTCAGCTTTTGTAGCCGACTTCTATATACTATCATATGAATATTAATTTGTCAACACTTTTTTTGAAAAAATTCCGAAAATTGATAAAATGTATTACAGTTCACTCGTCATGTTAGATCTGGACAAATTTCATGCTTGCATAGAAATTTGACAGATCAGCAGGACGAAGTGGACGCCCGTTCACGGATAAGCCAATAATTACGGCAAAGCCTAAGGTGAATGGATTTCACGAGCCGGACACTTGGAGCAGGTCTTTCAAAGTAATGTATGATAAGAAAGAACATAAAAGGAACCTGCGGAGTTTGGTCCGGCGACGAAACCATTACACCGAAGGGCTTCGTAACCTAACGCGTGAACTGTAAGAAAATGGTAAGAACAAAAACTGCGGCATAGTGCTTGCGAAGAAGCATTAAGTGTGGTAAAATTGTTGTGATTCAATTTATGATAAGATTTCAAAGGGGTACAAGCATGAACACACATACAGTTGAAGAATTGTACCGCCTGGCACAGCAGGGAAATACTGAGGCGCTCACGAGACTTGGTATCTGCTACAAAAATGGAACCGGTACGGCTGTGGATCACGGTGCAGCAGCACAGTGTTTTTACTCAGCAGCGAATGCAGGAAATGCAGAAGCACAGTATCAGCTTGGTATCTGCTATGAGGAAGGCATTGGACTAGAGCAGGATATGTCTGCTGCCGGATATTGGTTTCAGGAAGCGGCAAGGCGGTTTTACGAAGCTGCCCAGGTTGGAAATCCGCAGGCTCAATATGGACTGGCAAATTGCTATGCAGAGGCCGAGGAGTGGAAAAGGATGAAGCTGCTGCTGTTTACTGGTATCAGGCATCAGCACAGCAGGACTATGCGGATGCACAGTATAATTTAGGCTATTGCTTTTTATTTGGCATCGGTGTAGAGGCAAATGAAATCATAGCACTCAAATGGTACAGCAGTGCCGCATCTCACGGTGATCCGCAGATGCAGCATAATCTGGGACTAATTTATAAAAATGGCTATGGCGGAGTCAGCAAAAACTACGGAAAAGCTGCAGAATGGTTTTTTTAAAGCGGCCAGACAGGGCTATTCCGAGTCGAAGGTTGAGCTTGCACAGATTTACTTTCGGAATCCGCTGGCGGTAAAGGATATTTCCATTGCAGAGCGTCTGATGACAGAGGCGGCAGAGGAAGGAAATACACGTGCCCAGGAATATCTGGTGCATTATTATTTTGATCAGGATGCAGAAAAGTATGATTTGAAAAAGGCATGCAGATGGGCATCTGAGTGTGCAGACAGCAGTGATCCAACAGTTGCTGTCGTTCTTGGTATTAGCTTTGCTAATGGCGAGGTAGCGAGATCGATGAGAAGCAGGCATTTGAGTGGCTGTCAAAAGCAAAGGATCAGGAGAAAAAGTTAAATGGAGAGGCATGTTATTACCTTGGAAAGTTTTACGAGGAAGGTAATGTGACAGAAAAGTCACTTGATGATGCTGAACATTTTTATAAGCTGGCTGTAAGAAAGCACTTTGTAAACGGAACTGAAGCACTCGAAAGAATTAGAAGAGAGAAGGAAGAAATCCGTAAGGCAGAGGAAGTAAAAGCTCTTCAAGAGCAAAAAGAGGCAGAGGAGCTTAAAAAGCAGGAAGAAGTAAAGCAGCTTTTGAACTTAAAGCCAGAGCAGGCAGATGCGATGCCAAATCAGAGGAAGAAGCTTCAGAACCAGAAGAAGCCAAATCAGAAGGAAGAAGCTACAGAACCAGAAGAAGCCAAATCAGAGGAAAAGCTCAGAACCAGAAGAAACAAAACCTGAGGAAGAAGCTTCAGAACCA
>ENA-OQAZ01001610-OQAZ01001610.1-human-gut-metagenome-genome-assembly--contig:-NODE-1610-length-10443-cov-1.691741_pt1 | contig 10443 bp, 14 predicted proteins | sample MGYA00242737_ERZ504531 | MGnify/ENA primary metagenome ERZ504531 (study PRJEB26092, sample SAMD00036244) | human gut metagenome | host: Homo sapiens | study: EMG produced TPA metagenomics assembly of...
CTTTTGGATTATTCGGGATAAAAATAAAATTTTAAATTTTGCTATAAAGGAGGTAACTGCTATGAACCGGAAAATATTTTTCTGCCTCTCTTGCTCCTGATCCTTTTGCTTCTGGTCATGCCTTTTTCGCTCGGCGGATGTTCCAAGGACTCTCCGAAACGTGCTGTCAAAAAGGAACTAAACCTGATCAAAGAGCTGGATGAGAGCACGATCAAGGCTTTTGTTTCCTATGAGGATATGATGAGTTCCCATTCTTCCAGCAGCGATGTCGGAATCGAGACAACTGAAGCGGTAAAACGGTTCTTTCAGAATTTCGATTATAAGATAAAGAGTTCTTCCGTGGAGGATAAGAAAGCGACGGTGCACGTAGAGATCACCAATCTGGATACGCATGCCCTCGCAAAGGATATCTGTCTGGCTCTCGTCAAGAAAGGTACGGGCAGCGGCTCATCGGAAAATATGACGCTGAACTCTTATTTTGCACTGCTTGGCGATGTTTTATCCGAAAACACCTATGATCTGGTGACCACCGAAGCGGATATTAAGCTTCTGAAAACGGAGGATGGCTGGATGATCCAGAATACGGATCAGCTGGAGGATGATCTGGTCAGCGGTTTTATCACCTATCTGAAAGATCCATATCTGGTCACACCGAAAGAGATCATTAACGTTGTCATGGAAGGCTGAAAGAAAAGTCCCCGGATCAATGGAAATCTTATCTGAACATGCATGATATTTTTTCCACGTACAGCAAGGACTATGAGAAAGTGGACCATGCTCTTGCCGAACAATTAAGTAAATGTATCTCTTATAAATCCTGTCGGTTCAGGAAGACAGGCAGAAAAATCTGCCACGGCAACACTTTCCATCACCAGCCTGGATATGGAGCGTGTATTAAAACATTATCAGGATCTTCTGATACACTATGCGGCTACCTCAAAGTCACTCCGTGCCTCTTCCAGTGAGCTTGCCGATGAAACAGCCGCTCTGCTTGCACAGGCACTGACGGAAAACACCGACACGACGGATACCGAAGTGACGATCCATTTTACAAACAACGGCTCTTCCTGGGAAATCCAGCTGAACGAAGATTTCACCAATGCACTTCTTGGAAATGCCGGAGCTGCCATTCAAGCTTTTCAAATGGATCCGTTGATGTTTCTGACAGTGTATCGGATACAGAACAGTAAAAACCGACCCAGCGAACGAACGGTCATCCTGGTCGGAGATTGCAATCCGAATAAGATAAAAAATCCCGGATTTCTGAATTTCTTCAGTTATCCGGGATTTTCTATTATCCTGTCTTTTTATTTTTCTTCTTTTTCTTCTTTTTTCTCGATCTCAAGACCAAGCTCTTCCAGCTGCTTCGGATCTACTTCATCCGGTGCCTGCATCATCAGGCAGGAAGCATCTTTTACTTTCGGGAAGGCCATAACTTCACGGATGCTGTCTTCTCCTGCCATCAGCATGATCAGACGGTCCAGTCCGTATGCCAGTCCTGCGTGTGGCGGTACTCCATATTTGAATGCATCCAGAAGGAATCCGAACTGTTTCTGTGCCTGTTCCGGTGTAAATCCAAGTACTTCGAACATCTTGGACTGAATATCATCCTGGTGAATTCGGATACTTCCGCCACCGATCTCATTTCCGTTCAGTACAATATCGTATGCCTGAGCACGTACTGCTCCCGGATCGCTGTCGATCTTATCGAGGTCTTCTTCCATCGGCATGGTAAACGGATGATGCATGGCAACGAAACGATTCTGTTCTTCGGACCACTCAAGCAGTGGGAACTCCGTAACCCACAGGAAACGGAAATCGTCTTTTTTCAGCAGATCCAGACTCTTTGCCAGATGCAGACGCAGTGCACCGAGCACATCCCAAACAACTTTTTTCTTGTCCGCAGCAAACAGCAGTAAGTCTCCCGGTTCTCCGTCCATTGCTTTTACCAGTCTTTTAACTGTTCTTCTTCAAAGAATTTTGCAAAAGAAGATTTGTAAGTTCCGTCTTCATTGACTGCCAGATATGCCAGTCCTTTGGCACCATAAGTCTTTGCTACTTCTACCAGTGCATCAATCTTCTTTCTCGGCATATGCCCCTGCCCTTTGGCATTGATACCGCGAACGGTTCCGCCGTTTTCCAGTGCTCCGGTAAATACACCGAATCCGCAGCCTTTTACGACTTCCGATACGTCCTGCAGTTCCATGCCGAAACGGATATCCGGTTTGTCAGAGCCGAAACGTCCATGGCTTCCTGCCAGGTCATACGCTGGATCGGCAGCTGTACATCCACGCCGATCTCTTTAAAAATGTATTTCAGGAGACGCTCATTGACATCAATGACATCGTCCATATCAACGAAAGAAAGCTCCATATCGACCTGTGTGAATTCCGGCTGACGGTCTGCTCTTAAGTCCTCGTCACGGAAACATTTTGCGATCTGGAAATAGCGGTCGTATCCGGAACACATAAGCAGCTGTTTGAGCAGCTGCGGTGACTGCGGCAGTGCATAGAAGCTGCCCGGATGTACACGGCTTGGTACGAGGTAGTCTCTTGCACCTTCCGGAGTACTCTTGATCAGGATCGGTGTTTCGATCTCCAGAAACCCTTCTGCATCCATAAAGCGACGGATCGCTGTTGCTACTTTGCTTCGAAGCAGCAGGTTTCTTTGCAGGTTCGGACGACGCAGATCAGATAACGATATTTCAGACGAAGTTCATCTCTTGTCTGGATATGCTCTTCGATCGGAAACGGCGGTGTCTCGGACTCGGAAAGAATACGCAGACTCTCTGCTCTTACTTCCAGCTCGCCGGTTGCAAGATTTTCGTTTACTGCTCCGCCGCGTTTTTCCAGTTTACCGGTTACGGCAATGACAAACTCACTTCTCAGCTTGCCAGCTTTTTCATATCCTTCGGTTCCGATATCATTCTCATCAAAAACAATCTGTAACAGACCGCTTCTGTCTCTTAAATCAATAAAGATCATACCACCAAGATTTCTTCTTTTCTGTACCCAGCCCATAACAGTTACTTCGCTGCCGATCGCTGCGTTTACGACTTCTGCACATCTGTGGCTTCTGTGCAGGCCTTTCATTGATTCAGCCATTTGCTTTTGTCCTCCTTTATTTGATGCCGTCACAGAAAAATTCTTTGAATTCTGTGTAGCCTTCTGCCGTCATCTGTTCCTTCTGGAATTTTTTATTTTTCTTCATTATATTGACGCTTACGATGCTGCCGTTCTTGCGTTCTTCTGCGGCTTCTTTGAAAATTGCAGCCAGCTTGTCACCCGGCATATTCTTCTCGATCAGATATGCTTTCTTACCTGCATTGCTCGGAACCTGATAATCACGCTCCAGAAGCAGCATGACAATACGTTCAAATCCGATGGAGAATCCGCATGCACAGGTCTTCTGACCGGTGAATTTGCCGATCATTTCATCGTAGCGGCCACCGCCTCCGACGGAACCTCCGAATCCATCAATGCTGATCTCAAAGATCGGTCCGGTATAGTAGGACATACCGCGAACGAGGGTCGGATCGAACACGATCTGGAATTTTGCTGTCTTGACAGTGTCAACACTCTGGATGATCGTCTCCAGTTCTTCTGCGATCTTCTGATCCAGGAAGCCTTCCAGAAGTTCTTTTAAGCGGCGTACACCGTTTACATCTTCGGTCACCTCATCAAACAGGGACAGGTACTTGTCGATGCTCTCTTTTGCAAATCCTTCTTTTTCCAGCTCTTCTGCCACGCCTTCTTTGCCGATCTTGTCCATCTTATCCAGAATGATAAAGACGGTATCGTAGCTTTCTTCCGGGAAACCGCTGCATGCTGCCATGCTTTTAAGATTCTGCGGTCGTTGATGCGGATCGTAAAGTTTCAAAGTCCAGTTTGCCGACCAGCGTGGAAGTTGCCAGGATCAGCTCGATCTCTGCAGGATCGTCGGCTCGCGAGAATATCGATATCACACTGCATGAACTGGCGGTAACGTCCTCTCTGCGGTCTGTCTGCACGCCATACATTTCCCATCTGCAGTGCTTTGAACGGACTTGGCAGATTGTTTGCATTGTTTGCATAATATCTGGACAGTGGAACAGTCAGGTCGTACGCAGTCCGCCGTCGACCAGATCCATCTCGGTTTCGGCCGTGTCGATCTTCAGTTTTTCGCCTCTTTTTAAAATTTTAAAGATCAGTTTTTCGTTTTCTCCGCCCTGCTTGCTGGAGAGGTTCTCGATGTGCTCCACGCAAGGTGTCTCGATGGAAGAAAATCCAAACGTTCCGTAAGTATCTTTGATCATACGGATCACGTAATCGCGGATCTCCATCTCGCGTGGTGTAATATCTTTCATGCCGGTTACCGCTTCTTCTTCATTGCCATAAAGTATCCTCCTCTAAATCCCATTTCATCTGTTCACATGTCCGAAGCCTTTCACAGATGACCTCATCATGAATGATCTCCAGAAAACACAAAAAACAGTTTCAGGTCAAAAATTTTTTATTTCTTCAAATCATTAATGGCAACCGCCTTTTCCCAATGAAAAAGCTCTGCGGTACGGTCGATCGGAGATCAGTGCCGCAAACACATCACAGATCCGAAGGATCCTCGCCCCAATGGGGATCTCATCTTCCTTCAGGTTCGATGGGAAACCGCTGCCGTCATAATTTTCGTGATGATATAAAATGCTTTTTATGATAAAATCCGAATAATGATTTTGCGATGTGATCGCATATCCCAGTGTCGGATGAAGCCTTACATACTTGATCTCTTCGATCGTAAGCGGCTTCTGTCCTTTCTGATACACATATTTTGCCATCTCAAGTTTTCCGATGTCATGCAGAAGTCCTGCGATCGACAGCTCGTGGCACTGTTTTTCTGACAGTCCCGCCTTTCTTGCAAGCTCTCCGGCCAGAATACTGACCATCATCCCATGCTGCAGTTCTTTGCTCAGGCTGAACTGTATGATATTATACCCGGTTTTTTTCATAGTCACAATAACCCTGTTTCTTACGTTCTATCATTTCATCGATCCGCTCGATATAGTTTTTAATATCCTTTACATTTTCCGCACGCTCAATACGGTCATTCATCACAAACTTGGTCGAAGCACCGGCTCCAAGTGCCAGGATCGACTGCTTCTCTTCCATGATCAGGATATTGTAAATGCCTTCTTTTTCCGGTTTTGCATATCCGACATTCTCAAAATTGCCCTTCATATTCTTCTGGCGGTAGAGATAATATGGGAACATACCGGCTTTTGCCGCATACTGCTCCGTCATCTCCATGATCCTCTGATTGTTTGTGAAAGTCATCTCTTTATATTCATCTTTAAACAGGTTGAGACGTGCCGCACGTTTGATGGCCAGAGAATGTACGGTGATGCTGTCCGGATCAAGAGATAACACCTCCTGCATGGTGTGCTCCACCTCTTCGATGCCTTCTCCCGGAAGTCCTACGATCAGATCCATGTTGATATTGTCAAACCCAAGCTCTCTGGCATCGGCAAATGCCTTTCGGATGTCTTCCACCGTATGCCGTCTTCCAATGATATCCAGCGTCTTCTGGTTCATCGTCTGCGGATTGATGGAAATCCTGTCACCGGATGCTTTCGGATCACCAGCCAGTTTCTCCCATGTGATACTGTCCGGTCTGCCCGCTTCCACAGTATACTCTTTTATGTGGCTGATATCAAAACATTTTTCCACTTCAGACAATAAACGCTCCAGCTGATGCGGCTCCAGCGTGGTCGGCGTGCCCCTCCGATATAGATCGTATCCAGGACCTGACCGGCCCACATACTCGCCGTTTCCCGGATTTCATGGCAAAGTGCATCCAGATAATCATCGACCTTATTTTTCCACACTTTTAACGGACTGGAACTGAACGAACAGTATGCACAGATCGTTGGGCAGAATGGAATCCCGATGTAAAGGCTGTATCCGTTTTTATAGTCAATATCCTCCAGGATATGACGTTCTCTGTTGGCAATTGAAACAGCCAGTGCCGTTTTTTCCCTGCTGACCAGATACTGCTCCCTCATGATCTTTGCCGTCTCCACGTTAGAATGTCCGGCATCGATCAGTGCCATCGGTATTTTCGTCGGCCGCACACCGGTCAGTGTTCCCCACGGAAGTTCCTGTCCGGTTCTTTTCTGCAGCATATGGTACAGCAAAATTTTTGTCTGATTTTTTCTTTCTTTCCGCCCGTGCATCTCTTCTGTGAGCCACACGCCTTCTTCCTGACGTTTCCGGTCACCGCTTACACGCTCGATGCGGATGCTTATCTTATTTTTCCCGTAAAAAAGAGAGATTTTTTCATCGTATTCCGCTGCCGGACTGTCATCGTCAGACAAAACGATCTCTTCTTCCGGATAAAACGATTTCACCAGATTGTATACATCATACTCAAAATCTCTCTTTTGGAACTGTATTGCTATCATCTGTTCTACTCATTTCATTTTTATTTGCAAACGTTCCGGTCGGCACAAAGCCATGATCTACCGGACAATGTGTGCCTCGCGGAGCGTTATCTTAGTCGGAGATCGCACTCCCGCTAAGATAAATACGGGTTAAATCTTTGTTCATAGGCAATCGTCGTTATTTCCTGGTGTCCCGGATAAACGACTGTATCACCAGGCAGCTTCTCCGTCAGATACTGCACGGAACGCACGATCTGTGACATGCTGCCGGTTGGAAAATCCGTTCTCCCGACGCTGGTGCGAAACAGTGTATCCCCGGAAAACAGTACTCCTTCTTCCGACAGATAATAACAGACACCGCCCTTTGTATGCCCCGGTGTCTCGATCACCTTAATCTTAAACCCTGCAAGAGTCAAAGTTTCCTTATCTCTCAGCAGACGGTCTGCACGGATCGACAGAGCAACAGCCCAGGAAGCAGAAAGATTGTAACTGCCATTTTCCAGTACTTCCTCTTCCTTCTCGCCGGCATAACACTGTACACCTTTAAAATATGCTCTTAAATCATCCACCGCACCGATATGATCAAAATGACCATGCGTGAGCAGAATCCCCTGCAATTTCAGGCCATCCGCCTCAATCTTCCGGATGATCCGCCCGGCATCATCCGCCGGATCGATCAGGATCAGTTCCTTTGTTTTCTCATTTATCACAAACCAGGTGTTGGTCTGCACCATGCCAAGCACCATCTTTTCTATTTTTATATTTCCCATAAACGCCTCCTCTGATCAGCCTGAAGTACGCTGGATATCGATCACACTCTCGATCTGACGTATCTTGCAGTCAGGCTTGCAAGTTCTTCTTTGCCCTGTACATCAAAGGTAAGCAGGATCGTGGCAACGCCCTGTTTGTTCACACGGCAGTTCAGAGAACTCAGGTCAATCTTCCGTTCTGTAAAAATCTTGGAAATATCCACAAGAAGTCCGGTACGGTTGTATCCAAAAATCTTGATCTCTACGGTGTAACGTTCGTTTTTATCCTGCTCAGATTTCTGCCATTCTGCCTCGATCAGTCTTGCCCTGTCTGTCTCTGAAAGGTTCATCACATTTACGCAGTCTGTCCTGTGAACGGAAATGCCGCGCCCCCTTGTCACAAATCCGACGATCTCATCTCCCGGAACCGGTGAACAGCATTTGGAGAAACGCACTGCCACATCATGGATGCCTTTTACGACAATGCCGTTCCCGGATTTGGCGATCCGCATCTTTTCTTTGCCCTCAGCAGCTTCCATGATATGCTCATCCGTGATCTCCTTCTGGTGCTGCTTGTTGTACTCATCCAGAAGCTTGTTAACAACCTGTCCTTCTTTCAGACCGCCATGTCCGATCGCTGCCAGTGCAGAATCCCAATCACGAAAACCATACTTACGCATCACACTCTCCATGTAAGACGGTTTCATCAGTCGCTTAATGTAACACTACGGCTCTTGCAGTAAGCTGCCATCAGTTCCTTACCGCGGGTAATATTGTCTTCTTTTAATTCATTGCGGAACCACTGATTGATCTTGTTCTTTGCCTGGGCACTCTTTACGATCTTCAGCCAGTCACGGCTCGGACCTTTGGAATTCTGCGAAGTGATGATCTCGATACGATCCCCGTTCTGGATCACATAATCGATGTTGACCAGCTTGCCGTTCGCCCTGGCACCGATCATCTTGTTTCCGACCGCACTGTGGATGCTGTATGCAAAATCGATCGGTGTGGAACCATTTGGCAGATTCTTGACGTCACCAGCCGGTGTGAAACAGTAGACACTTTCTGCAAACAGATCCAGATCGCTCTTTAAGAGACTCATAAACTCTTTGCCGTCCGACATATCCTTCTGCCATTCCAGAATCTGTCGCAGCCAGCTCAGTTTCTCTTCTTCCTGTTTGGAAACATTGACGGTTCCTCCGTTGTTTGATGCTTCTTTGTATTTCCAGTGTGCCGCAATACCATATTCTGCGGTACGATGCATCTCAAACGTACGGATCTGTATCTCAAACGGTCTTCCGCCAGGTCCGATCAGTGTCGTATGCAGAGACTGATACATGTTCGGTTTCGGCATCGCAATATAATCTTTAAAACGTCCCGGAATCGGTTTGTACATCTCATGTATCACACCGAGTGCCGCATAACAGTCCTTGACCGTATCTACGATGATACGCACTGCAAAAAGATCATAGATCTGATCGAGCGTTTTGTCCTGGTTTACCATCTTTTTGTAAATGCTGAAGAAATGTTTGACACGGCCGTCGATCTGTGCTTTGATACCCGCTTTTTCGATATGGGCACGCACTTCTGCGACAATACCGTCCACAAATTTCTGGCGTTCTGTTTTACGCAGAGCGATCTTTTCTACCAGATCATAATAAACTTCCGGCTCCAGATATTTCAGCGAAAGGTCATCCAGCTCTACCTTGATCTTGGAAATACCAAGTCTCTGAGCAAGCGGAGCATAAATATCCATCGTCTCTCTCGCTTTTTCTTTCTGTTTTTCCGGCTTCATATATTTCAGCGTACGCATATTGTGAAGCCGGTCTGCAAGCTTGATCAGGATCACACGGATATCCTTGCCATGCAAGGAACATCTTACGCAGGTTCTCCGCCTGTACTTCCACCTTATCTGCAGAATAGCTCAGCTGTCCCAGTTTTGTAACGCCATCCACCAGAAGTGCGACCTCTGCCCCGAACTCTTTGGTGATCTCCTCCGTCGTCATGACCGTGTCCTCAACCACATCGTGAAGCAGTCCTGCAACGATCGTCTCTTTGTCCAGCTCCAGATCTGCCAGAATGATCGCAACGCAAAGCGGATGAATGATATATGGTTCTCCGGATTTTCTCTTCTGACCCTCATGTGCCTCATAAGCAATCTTGTAAGCTTTTTCAATCATGCTGATATCCGTGGATGGATGATATTTCTTCACGCTCGCGATCAGTTCATCATACAAGATCTCCGGACTTGTAAAATCCTCCATGGTTTTTACATTCGCATCGGCTTTTTTGATCTCCGCTTTTTTCATCTCTGAATTTTTTATTTCTGTCGTTGTATCTACTTTGTTTTTTTCGTCGCTCATAGCCAGTACCCTCTTTCCGGAAATCCGCAGAAAGCAGATTCTGAATCTGCCCCTGCAACCATCTATTGTCTACTGTTTTTATTTCCCATCATAGCAGAGTACAGACTCTACCTCATATCCTTTTAATCTTTCACGGCCTTTTAATCCGGCCAGCTCCATAAGGAAAACAACCTTTACAACTTCTCCACCGAGTTCCTCAACCAGTTTGATCGCAGCTTCGATTGTTCCGCCTGTAGCAACCAGGTCATCTACCAGCACAACTTTCTGTCCCGGTTTGATAGAATCCTTATGCATTTCGATCACAGCACTTCCGTATTCCAGGTCATATTCCATGCTGACCGTCTCACATGGCAGCTTGCCTTTCTTTCGAACCGGTACAAATGCCTTGTGCAGGTATATGCAATCGGTACACCAAAAATAAACCCTCTGGACTCTGTGCCGACAACGACATCAAACTCGGTATCTTTCAGCTTATCCTGCATGGACTGGATTGCCAGATGCAGTCCGTCCGGATCCTGCAAAATCGTTGTGATATCGCGGAAAATAATCCCCGGCTCCGGGAAATCAGGTATACTTCTTACATATTCTTCCAGTTTTTTCATATGTCTACTCCTCCTGTACATGGCATTTGTTCAGCATTCTGCTGATTTTTCTAATCATTTATCCAGTATATCATCCAAAGATTATCTTTGCAAGACTCTACCTTTTGCTTGATAACAAAAAATGCCCACGACCAAAGTCATGGGCATTTTCGCAAATAAAAAGTGCGGAAGGCGGGACTTGAACCCGCACGATATTGCTACCACAGGCACCTGAAGCCTGCGCGTCTGCCAATTCCGCCACTTCCGCATTTAGAAAAAATATAAAATTGTATGTCGCTCGCACTTTACAGAAAGAAGAGTGCGGAAGGCGGGACTTG
>ENA-OQAZ01001611-OQAZ01001611.1-human-gut-metagenome-genome-assembly--contig:-NODE-1611-length-10427-cov-2.115243_pt1 | contig 10427 bp, 10 predicted proteins | sample MGYA00242737_ERZ504531 | MGnify/ENA primary metagenome ERZ504531 (study PRJEB26092, sample SAMD00036244) | human gut metagenome | host: Homo sapiens | study: EMG produced TPA metagenomics assembly of...
GCCCACGCGTCGCTCCTCCTCCGCTCCGCCCGTCCCCTTCTCCGGCGTCCGTCCTAAACGCATTTCCACGCAAAATCCCATCCCCCTCTTCTTTTTTGGGGCAAAATATGCTATTCTATAAATATCTATGGGCAATTGACCTGCCCGCGATCCAAAGGAGGTTGAAGTTGATGAAATTATCAAAGATTCTAGAACGTTTGGAATATACATGTCTGCAGGGCACTCTCGATCAGGAAATAGAGGAAGTCGTTGCGGATTCCAGAAAAGCAAAGGAAGGTTCTCTTTTTATCTGTATCCGTGGTGCCGTTGTGGATGGTCATACATTTGCAAAAAGTGTAGCCGGACAGGGAACGAAGGCAATTATCGTGGAAGAACCGGTAGAAGTGCCGGAGGATGTGACAGTGATCCAGGTAAAGGACAGCCGGTATGCGATGGCACTTGTGGCAGCAGCCTACTATGATTATCCGGGAGATAAGCTGCGTGTGATCGGAATCACCGGAACAAAAGGAAAAACCACAACGACTTACATGGTAAAATCCATTCTGGAAAATGCCGGTTACAAAGTGGGTCTGATCGGAACCATCGAAACAATCATCGGAGATACCGTGATCCCGTCTGCAAATACTACACCGGAATCTCTTCTGGTGCAGAAATATCTGCGACAGATGTTGGATGAAGGCTGTGACTGTGCAGTGATGGAAGTATCCTCCCAGGGACTGATGCTTCATCGAACCGCAGGATTCACCTTTGATATCGGTATCTTTACCAATATCGAACCAGATCACATTGGACCGAACGAACATACCAGCTTTGAACATTACCTGTCCTGTAAAAAGATGTTACTTCGTCAGTGCCGGATCGGTATTGTCAACAGAGATGACGAACATTATGAGAAGATCATTGACGGACATACCTGCAGCCTGGAGACCTACGGATTTTCACCGGAGGCAGACCTTCGCGCGGTCAATCCTGAACTGCTTACAAAAAAAGGAGTGCTGGGAATCTCCTATGATCTGCAGGGACTGTTGAATTTCCGGTGGAGATCGATCTTCCTGGAAAATTCAGTATTTACAATTCGCTGACGGCTATTGCAATCTGCAGACATTTTAACGTATCTGAAGAAAACATATGTAAAGCCCTGAAATGTGCAAAAGTAAAGGAAGAATCGAGATGGAAAAGGTATCCGATGATTTCACTCTGATGATCGATTACGCACACAATGCGATGAGCCTGGAATCCCTTCTTACCACACTGAGAGAATATAAACCGAACCGTCTGGTATGTCTGTTTGGCTGTGGTGGTAACCGTTCCCGTGACCGTCGGTTTGAGATGGGAGAAGTGTCCGGTAAGCTGGCAGATCTGACGATCATCACATCCGATAACCCGAGAAATGAAGAGCCTCAGGCGATTATTGATGATATCAAAACAGGAATCAGCAAGACAGAAGGAAAATATGTTGAGATCATCGATCGGAAAGAAGCTATTGCTTACGCCATTCATCATGGACAACCGGGAGACATCATTGTACTTGCAGGAAAAGGTCACGAAGACTATCAGGAGATCAAAGGAAAGAAATATCCGATGGATGAACGTGTACTGATCCGTGAGATTCTGGAAGAAGATGCCAAGAAAAAAGCATGATAAAGACATATGCGGATATTATTGTAGATATTACCAGTGAAAAACTGGATAGATCCTTTCAGTATCTGGTTCCACAGCATCTGGAGGGCAGGTTACAACCGGGGATGCAGGTGCAGGTTCCTTTCGGAAATGGAGGAAGGATGATCAAAGGATACGTGATCCGGGTGACGGATCAGCCTTCTTTTGATGTCAGCCGCATGAAAGAGATCCGGGGAGTGGAGACAGGAAGCAATTCCATTGAATCCCGCCTGATAGCACTTGCTGCTGGATGAGGGAGCAGTATGGCGCCACGATGATTCAGGCGTTAAAGACGGTACTTCCGGTAAAACAGAAGATGAAACAGAAAGAAGAACGCTGGATCCGTCTGTTGCTCGAAAAAGACGAAGCAGAAAATCAGCTGGAACTGTGCCGTAAAAAACATTATGTGGCCAGGCAGAGACTTCTCGAGGCACTGATTGAGAATGATACGATCTCTTATGCATTGGCAATGGATAAACTGCATCTGACAGCCAGTGTGATAAAGGCCATGGAGAATACAGGATGATCCGGGTACAGGCTACGGAAGTGTATCGTAATCCCATCCGGACTACGGAATGTGAGCAGACAAAAGCACTACTGTCACCGGTACAGAGAGAAGTGGCGGATGGGATTCTGAACGGCTGGAGAGAAAACGATTTTCGCCCGGTGGTGATTCACGGGGTAACCGGGAGCGGAAAAACCCAGGTATATATGGAACTGATGGAAGAAGTACTCAACCAGGGAAAGCAGGTGATTCTGTTGATCCCGGAGATTGCGCTGACTTATCAGACAGTGCAGCGTTTCTATCGGCGGTTCGGAGACAGAATCTCTGTTTTACATTCCCGGCTTTCTCCAGGTGAGCGTTCCGATCAGTTTGAACGGGCAAAAAAAGGGGAACTGCAGGTGATGATCGGACCGCGATCTGCACTGTTTACCCCGTTTCCGAATCTCGGGTTGATCGTGATCGATGAGGAACACGAAACTTCGTACCAGAGTGAGACGGTGCCCTGTTATCATGCCAGAGAGACAGCGATTGAGAGAGGCAATCTGGAACACTGTCCGGTGGTACTGGGAAGTGCCACACCATCGGTAGATGCGTATTATCAGGCACAGAATGGAACGTATCGGCTGTTTGAACTGAACAGCCGATATGAAAACAGGCAGATGCCGAAGGTTTATTCTGTAGATCTGAGGAAAGAATTAAAACAGGGGAACCGGTCGATCTTGAGCAGTATTTTACAGGAAAAAATCGAAGAACGGTTAAAAAAGAAAGAGCAGATCATGTTGTTTTTGAATCGTCGCGGATATGCGGGATTTTTCTCTTGCCGTTCCTGTGGAACAGTGATGAAATGTCCCCACTGTGATGTTTCTCTGTCACAGCACCGGAACGGAAAACTGGTGTGCCACTATTGCGGGTATGAGACGAGACAACCACAGCAGTGTCCGGTGTGCGGATCACCCTATATCGGAGGATTTCGTGCGGGAACGCAGCAGATCGAAGAAATTGTAAAAAAGCGGTTTCCACAGGCAAAGGTTTTGCGGATGGATCTGGATACAACCAGAAAAAAAGAAGGACATGCGAATATTCTGGCTGCATTTGCAAACCAGGAGGCAGATATCCTGATCGGTACACAGATGATCGTCAAGGGACATGATTTTCCGAAAGTGACGCTGGTCGGGGTGCTGGCAGCGGATCTTTCACTGAATATCAGTGATTACCGGGCAAGTGAGCGGACTTTTCAGTTACTGACGCAGGCAGCGGGAAGAGCAGGAAGAGGAGAAAAGCCCGGGGAAGCGATTATCCAGACATATCAACCGGAACATTACAGTATTCAGGCGGCGATGCATCAGGATTACCGGGCGTTTTATGAAGAGGAGATCGGTTATCGGAAACTTCTCGGTTATCCACCGGCATCCAACCTGCTGGCAATCCATGGAAGCTGTGGTAATGAGGAACTGCTGGAGACAGGAATGCAATATATAAAAAAATTCCTGAACCGGGTAGACAGTCACGGACAGCTGCAGATCATCGGACCTGCAGACGAAACCGTATCGAAGATCGCCGATATGTATCGAAAAGTAATTTATATAAAGCAGGAGGATCACCAGCTGCTGCTGCGGGCAAAGAGCAGACTGGAACAATATATAGAAGTAAACAGCGGATTCAGGGAAATTCGGATCCAGCTGGATTTTAACCACTGACAGGAGGAAAAAGAATGGCAATCAGAAAAATCAGAACTATGGGAGACAGAATCCTGAATAAAGTCTGCAGACCGGTGGAAGAGATGACACCAAAGATTCAGGAACTGGTAGAAGATATGCTGGAGACCATGTATGATGCTTATGGTGTGGGACTGGCGGCACCACAGGTGGGAATGTTAAAACGAATTGTTGTGATTGATGTCGGAGATGAGAATGGTCCGTATGTATTGATCAATCCGGTGATCAAAGAGACTTCCGGGGAACAGACAGGGGAAGAAGGATGTCTTTCGGTACCAGGCAAATCCGGTGTGGTGACAAGACCGAATGTAGTAACCGTAGAAGCACTGGATATTAACATGGAACCGTTTAGTCTGACAGGAGAAGGACTTCTGGCACGTGCAATCTGTCATGAATGTGAACATCTGGACGGTATTTTGTACGTGGAACACGTGGAAGGTGAGCTGCACGATGTGAATTACGAAGAAGAGGATGGAGAATAGATGAGAGTAGTATTTATGGGAACCCCGGATTTTTCTGTGGGGACTTTAAGAGAGCTGGCGAAGGCCGGTCATGAGATTGTCGGTGTGATCAGCCAGCCGGATAAACCAAAGGGCAGGGGAAAGAACCTGCAGCCCACACCGGTCAAAGAGGCGGCGATGGAACTGGGACTTCCGGTATATCAGCCCAAAAAAGTAAGAGATCCGGAATTTATTCAGGTGATGAAAGAACTGAATCCGGATGTGATCGTTGTGGTGGCGTTCGGACAGATTATTCCGAAAGAGATTCTGCATATGCCAAAATATGGATGTATTAACGTACACGCATCCCTGCTCCCGGCCTACCGTGGTGCGGCTCCGATTCAGTGGGCTGTGATTAACGGTGATAAAGAATCCGGTGTTACTATTATGCGGATGGATGAAGGTTTGGATACCGGAGATATGATCAATAAAGTGATTGTTCCGCTGAATGAAAAAGAGACTGGCGGCAGTCTGTTTGACCGTCTGAGTGAGTCAGGGGCCAAACTTCTGGTTGAGACACTTCCGATGCTGGAAGACGGCAGTGCCGTTTTTGAAAAACAACCGGAAGAGAGTACAACGCCATATGCAGCCATGATCAGTAAAAAAATGGGTGAGTTGGACTGGGCAAAATCAGCAACAGAACTGGAACGCCTGATTCGCGGACTGAATCCGTGGCCAAGTGCATTTTCCCATCTGAACGGAAAAACTTTAAAAATATGGGAAGCATCTGTGGAAGAAGAAAACGGTGAGAAAAAAGCACCGGGAACTGTACTGCAGGCAGATACAAAAGGATTCCGGATTCAGACCGGGGAGGGGATTCTGAAGATTGATACCCTGCAGCTGGAGGGGAAAAAACGAATGGATGCGCAGGCATTTTTACGTGGCTATACGGTGGAAGAAGGGATGATACTTCCCTGTTAGTATATCGTTTTCGAAAATAAATGCGCCATAGACTTGGCGGCGGATCTGATTGCACAGTTCTTGAAGATTCAGCGTAGCCACCGCTGCGTCTGTGTTTTCAGAACTGTATACCGGTATAAATGATATACCGGTGAATCAGTGGAAATCGATGCCAACAGAAACAACCGGAGGAAAAAAACGTGGCAAATGGAACAGAACTTCGGGGAATCGCCCTGGAGATATTATTGGAAATTACACAGGAAAAAGAATACAGCCATCTGGCAATCCGAAATGCTCTGAATAAAGTTCAGTATCTTCCGAAACAGGACCGTGCATTTATCAACCGGCTTGTGGAGGGAACTCTGGAATATATGCTCCGGATCGATTATGTTCTGAATCAGTTTTCCAGTGTCAGAGTAAATAAGATGAAACCGGTGATCCGTAACATTCTTCGAAGCGGTGTTTATCAGCTTATGTTTATGGACAGCGTGCCGGACCCTGCAGCCTGCAATGAAGCGGTAAAACTGGCACAGAAAAAAGGATTTTACAGCCTGAAGGGATTTGTCAACGGCGTAATGCGTAACGTGGCAAGAAAAAAAGAAGAGATTATTTATCCGGATAAGAACAGGGATCCGGAGGAATATCTGTCGGTTTATTATTCAGTACCGCAGTGGCTGGTAAAACGATGGGTACAAACTTACGGAACAGAAACAACGGAATGTATGTTGAAAGATTTTCTGACGGATCATCCGCTGACAATCCGATGCCAGCTGTATCGGGTGGAGCTGGAACTGACGGTCAACAGTCTGAAAGGCCAGGGAGCAACGGTTGAACAGGCACCATATCTTCCGTATGCATTCTATCTGTCAGACTACAGCCATCTGGAAGGTCTTAAATCTTTTGTGATGGGACGATTTGTAGTGCAGGATGTAAGTTCAATGCTGGTAACGGAAGCAGCAGATCCGAAACCGGGAGATTATGTGATCGATCTTTGCGCAGCACCGGGAGGAAAGAGTCTTCATATTGCAGATAAGATGCAGGGACAGGGTATGGTAGATGCAAGGGACCTTACAGATTATAAAGTGGGTCTCATTGAGGAAAATATTGAAAGAACACAGACACTGAATATTCGTGCGCACCGGAAAGATGCCACACTTTTAGATAAAGAATCTGTAGAAAAAGCAGATATTGTACTGGCAGACGTACCATGTTCCGGTCTTGGAGTTATTGGAAAGAAAACAGATATCAAATACCGTACGGATGAAGATAAGATTCAGGAGCTGGCAGTGCTTCAGAAAACAGATCCTTCACAATGCAGCTTCTTATGTAAAACCCGGCGGCATTCTGATTTACAGCACATGTACGATCACTTCGGAGGAAAATCAGAGCAATGTGGCATGGTTTACGGAGAATTATCCATTTGTACTGGAAAGTCTGGATCCGTATCTGTGTGAAGAACTGCACAGTGAAACCACCGCCCGGGGCTGGCTGCAGCTGCTTCCCGGAGTGCATAAGACAGATGGTTTCTTTCTGGCAGGATGCGGAAAAAGTAAGAGAAGCACCGGATGGACAGCTCTGTAAGAAACAGATGCGGAAAATGCTGAGAATACATCAGCGATAAAAAGAGGAAAAACAATGGAACAATTAGATATCAAATCGCTGTATGAAGAAGAACTGAAAGAAAAGATGATTTCTCTTGGAGAAAAGCCGTTCAAGGGGAAACAGCTGTATCAGTGGCTTCATCAGAAAGCAGCGGGAAGCTATGAGGAGATGACGAATCTGTCAGAAGGTCTGCGGAAAAAGCTGACAGAACAGGAACCACTGACACATCTGGAAGTTGTCGAAGTTCAGACTTCAAAGATTGACGGTACACAGAAATATCTGTTTCAGCTGGCAGATGGTAACGTGATCGAGAGTGTATGGATGCAATACAAACATGGCAATTCCGTATGCATTTCTTCTCAGGTTGGCTGTCGGATGGGATGCCGTTTCTGTGCATCCACGATCGGTGGACTGACCAGAAACTTCTGCCTCCGAGATGCTGGATCAGGTCTACCGGATCCAGGAACTGACCGGGGAGCGTGTGTCGAATGTGGTTGTGATGGGAACGGGAGAGCCGTTGGATAATTATGATAATCTGATCCGATTTATCAGAATTCTGAGTGATGAAAAAGGACAGAATATCAGCCAGAGGAATCTTACGGTGTCAACCTGCGGGCTGGTACCGCGGATCCGACAACTGGCAGAGGAAGATCTGACAATTACACTGGCATTATCTCTTCATGCACCAAATGATGAAAGAGAAAAGAACTGATGCCGATCGCCTATAAATATTCTTTGTCTGAGGTTCTTCCGGCATGCAAATACTATTTTGAAAAAACAGGAAGAAGACTGACGTTTGAATATAGCCTGGTGGGCGGAAAGAACGACAGTCAGGAAGATGCCAGACAGCTGGCCGGACTTGTACACGGATTAAATTGTCATATTAATCTGATTCCGGTTAATCCGATCAAGGAACGGAATTTTGTACAGTCTGACAAAAAAGTAATAGAGAATTTCAAAAATAAACTTGAAAAATATCGAATTAATGTTACTATTAGAAGAGAAATGGGCAGGGATATCGATGGGGCCTGTGGTCAGCTGAGGAAAAAATACAGTGATCGGCAGGAAAATACAACAAAAGACTCCGCCGAAGAAAAATAAAAGTGACTGTGAAGGTACTGAACAGTTACAAATAAAAAGACAAGGGAGAAGCTGGCATGAAGTCATTTTCTTTGACAGATGTAGGACAGGTCAGAAGTCAGAATCAGGATTATGTATATGCGTCCGAGCAGCCGATAGGAAATCTTCCAAATCTGTTTGTGCTTGCCGATGGAATGGGCGGGCATAATGCCGGAGATTTTGCCTCACGCTGTGCCTTTCTGTAATCGAGGCATCAGTAAAAAAAGATATGAGTTTTAATCCTATAAAGATCAATGCGTCATGCAATTGAGGAAGCGAATGAAAAGATTCATGAGCTGGCGAAAAGCAGATGCAGGAAAAGCCGGCATGGGGACAACACTACGTGGCGGTGACCGTTGTGGGATATTATGCGTATGTGGCCAATGTGGAGACAGTCGTCTGTATATTTCCGGTGAACAGGGCTTGGTGCAGATCACCAGAGACCATTCCTGGATCGCCGAGATGGTGATGCGGGGAGAACTCAGTAAAGAGGAAGCCCGGAATCATCCGGATAAAAACATTATCACTAGAGCATTAGGAGCGTCCGAAGAGGTGGATATCGATTTCTTCGATGTGCAGCTGGAGGAAAAGAATCGGATTTTGCTGTGTTCAGACGGACTGAGTAATATGATAGCGGATGAACAGATCCAGGAGATCATTCAGAGCGCAGAAGATATCGAACAGTCCGGCAGACAACTGGTGGCAACTGCCAATACAAACGGGGCAGAGATAATATATCAGTAATTCTAATCGAACCATTTACAAACGAGGTGAAAGAATGTTAAAAGAGGGAATGATTGTAGGAGAAAGATACGAGATCATCAGCAGAATCGGCAGCGGCGGCATGGCAGATGTCTACAAAGCAAAAGATCATAAGCTGAACCGTCTCGTAGCAGTGAAGGTAATGAAAGCGGAATTCAGCCAGGACAAAGGCTTTATTTCCAAATTCCGCAAGGAAGCACAGGCCGCAGCAGGTCTTGCGCATCCGAATGTGGTAAATGTCTATGATGTTGGGGAGGATAACGGCATTTACTATATTGTTATGGAGTTGGTACAGGGAATTACCCTGAAAGACTATATTACAAGAAAAGGAAAACTTTCCGTAAGAGAGGCAACGAGTATTGCGATTCAGGTTTCTCTTGGACTGGAGGCGGCACATAAGAGCAATATTGTGCACAGAGATGTAAAACCGCAGAATATTATCATATCTGTAGATGGTAAAGTAAAGCTGTCTGACTTTGGTATTGCGCGAGCAGCTTCTTCCAATACCATCAGTTCTAATGTGATGGGATCGGTACATTACAGTTCACCGGAACAGGTACGTGGTGGTTACAGTGATGCCAAGAGTGATATTTATTCGCTTGGTATTACCATGTATGAGATGGTAACGGGACATGTTCCATTTGACGGGGATACTACTGTTGCAATTGCAATCAAGCATCTGCAGGAAGAAATTGTATCACCCAGAAAATATGTACCGGATCTTCCATACAGTCTGGAACAGATCATTCTGAAATGTACACAGAAAAGCGTTGACCGCAGATATGAAAACATGTCAGAAGTGATCGAAGATCTGAAACATTCGCTGCTGGATCCGAATGGAAATTTTGTTGTAGTGACACCGCTGGCACAGCATGCACAGACGGTGATGCTTCCAATGATGAACTGGAAGCCATCAGGGAAGGACGTTCAGGATATGCCACTCCTCAGAAAGATACGTATGAGGAAGAAGAGGATGATGGCGAAGAAGAATATGATGACGAGTATGATGACGATGAGGAAGACGATGAGGATGGCGAAGTAAGTTCCAAACTGGAAAAAGCTATGACGATCGGCGGATTTATTATCGGTGCGATCATTATCTGTATTCTGATTTTCTTTATTGCACGGGCAGCAGGTCTGGTAAATATCGGCGGAACTGCAAAAAAAGATGACACTCAGCAGACAGAACAGGAAGAAATTGATGATACAGTAGATGAAAACGGACAGGTATCTGTACCGAAGCTGACCAGCATGACAGAAGAAAATGCGTTGAGTGTTCTGGAACAGCTTGGCTTAAAGGGAAATAAGACAGGAGAAAGTCAGTCTTCCGAATATAAAGCAGGAACCATTATGTCTCAGGAAACAGAGGCAGGAACAAAGGTAGATCAGGGAACGGTAATTAACTATGTTGTAAGTTCGGGAACAGACGCACCGAGTGTGCCGAGTGTAACCGGTAAATCGCAGAGTGAGGCAGAAGCTCTGATCAAAGCACTGGGTCTGAATACTGAGATTCAGCAGGATTACAGTGATACGGTAGCCGTCGGAAAAGTTATCAGTGTAAATCCTTCCGAAGGAACAAAGGTAGACGCAGGATCCACCATTACGTTGGTTGTCAGTCTGGGGGAAGAGAACAAACAGGTAGAAGTACCGAATGTCATCGGACAG
>ENA-OQAZ01001613-OQAZ01001613.1-human-gut-metagenome-genome-assembly--contig:-NODE-1613-length-10414-cov-6.328278_pt1 | contig 10414 bp, 7 predicted proteins | sample MGYA00242737_ERZ504531 | MGnify/ENA primary metagenome ERZ504531 (study PRJEB26092, sample SAMD00036244) | human gut metagenome | host: Homo sapiens | study: EMG produced TPA metagenomics assembly of...
CGTACGCTTCTGTCGAAACTCAAGCAGAAGCCGTAAAAGGCTATTCAACGTAGAACTGACTGCCAATTAGGAGATAATGCTCCTCTGTGGATGAATTTAATCCTTATCTTTACGATGCTTCTGTAGAATTAGTATCCGGAAAATCGACTTCACTTACAACCGAAACTTTCGGATTGCGTGATATACGGCATGAAGGAAACAAGTTAGTGCTGAACGAAAAACCGATATTCCTTCGTGGTACATTGGAGTGCTGCATTTTTCCTTTGACCGGCACACCTCCTACAGATGAGGCTTCGTGGGAAAAACTTTATGCTTCTGCACGCGAATATGGAATGAATCATCTCCGTTTTCACTCCTGGTGTCCGCCGGAAGCTGCGTTCAATGTAGCCGATGAAATGGGATTCTATGTGCAGGTAGAGCTTCCAGTATGGAGTGTGACGCTTGGAAAAGATTCTGCTACGGTCGAGTTCCTGCGTGCCGAGGCAAAGCGTATAAGTAAGGAATATGGCAACCATCCTTCTTTCTGCTTCTGGAGCATCGGAAACGAGCTGCAATATGATTTCAATATTTTGGCATCCATGTTGGGTGAGATGAAGGCTGCAGACGACCGCCATTTATATACCACCACGTCGTTTACATTTGAAAAAGGTCACGGCGACTGGCCGGAAAACCAGGATGATTTCTTCGTCACTCAGTGGACCAAGAAGGATGGGTACGTGGACAGGGAGTATTCAATCAGGAACTGCCGTCATTCGATAAAGATTTCCGTGCATCCATAGAAGGTATGGAAGTGCCTTTGGTAACTCACGAAGTAGGACAGTATTCTGTCTATCCGGATCTTACGGAGATTCCTAAATATACGGGAACTTTGATGCCGCTGAACTTTATGGCAGTGAAAGAAGACTTGGAGAAAAAAGGATTGATAGACAAGGCCCCGCAATACCTGCAGGCTTCTGGAAAATTGGCTGCCATTCTTTATAAAGAAGAAATAGAACGCGCCTTGAAAACGCCGGGTATCAGCGGATTCCAGTTGCTCGACCTGCACGATTTTCCGGGACAGGGAACGGCACTGGTAGGACTGCTCAATGCATTTTGGGAAAGCAAAGGTATTCTTACAGGTGAAGAATTCTGTGAATTCTGCGCGCCGGTAGTTCCGTTGCTGCGTTTCCCGAAAGCTGTATATACGAATAATGAAACATTCGAAGCACAAATAGAACTTTGTAATTACGGAAAGGATGAGTTGAAGAACAGCACTCTTTCCTGGGAGATTACCGCAGACGGACGTTCGTTGGGCAAGGGAAAGACTCCGGCAGCTGCATTGGCTTTCGGTCATAACGGTGGACTGGGAAAAATTTCATTTCCGTTGCAGCAGGTAACCAACGCTTCGAAATTAGAAGTTTGCTTGTCGCTTGACGGGACAGAATACCGTAACCGCTGGAACGTATGGGTTTATCCGTCATCTGTAGATACAAAATGGGGAGACGTGAAATACACCCGCAATTACGACGAAGCAATGGCATTGCTCAAGAAAGGTGAGAAAGTGCTGTTCAACCCTGACTGGCGTACACTTCAAGGCATTGAAGGAAAGTTTGTGCCGGTATTCTGGAGTCCGGTACATTTCCCGAATCAGGCTGGTACCATGGGTGTACTTTGTAATCCCACTCATCCGGCTTTGGCTGACTTCCCGACCGACATGCACACCGACTGGCAATGGTGGGATTTGAACATCAATTCGACCACTTTGGTAGTAGACAGCCTTCAGGGAGGTGCTCCTGTGGTAGAGATGGTAGACAATTTTGTCCACAACCGTCGCCTGGCTTCCTTGTATGAAGGACGTGTAGGAGAAGGAAAACTGATGCTGGCTACTTTTGATTTGCAGACCGCTCTTGACAAACGTCCGGTAGCCCGTCAGATGCTTTACTCTATCCTGAACTACATGAACAGCGAGGAATTTGCTCCCACTCAGTTGGAAGGACTGGATAAGATAAAAGATATGTTTGGAACCGCACGTAACCAGAAACAGTCAGCTAAGGGTATTTACTAATGAAAAATCTATTATAACCGTATAACCATGAAAAATCATCAATTGTTTATCTATTTTATTTGCCTGGTGTCTGCCATGGGAGGGCTCCTCTTCGGGTATGACTGGGTAGTGATAGGAGGTGCCAAACCTTTCTATGAAGAATATTTCCATATTGCCGGCGATGAGGGTATGCAGGCATTGGCCATGAGCATCGCCTTGTTGGGATGTTTGTTGGGGGCTACTATGGCAGGTTTTCTGGCCGACCGTTATGGACGCAAGAAGCTGCTGGTGTTATCCGCTTTTATCTTTTTTGCTTCTTCGTGGGCCACAGGAGCTGCCACAACTATTCCTACCTTTATCATTGCTCGCCTGGTGGGAGGGATGGCCATCGGGCTGGCAGCCGACCTTTCTCCGATGTACATCGCGGAAGTGGCACCTACTCAGATTCGTGGTAAACTCGTCACATTGAACCAGCTGACCATCGTATTGGGAATTCTTGGCGCACAGATTGTAAATATGCTGATTGCAGAGCCGGTGCCGGAAGGTGCTACGGCAGCCGATATCTTGAACTCATGGAACGGACAGACCGGATGGCGCTGGATGTTCTGGGCCGTATGCGTTCCTTCGGGACTCTTTTTCCTGCTGGCATTGTTTATTCCAGAAAGTCCGCGCTGGCTGGCCAGCATGAAGCAGATGGAGAAAGCTAGAAAAGTGCTGTGTTCCATTGGGGGAGCAGCGTATGCAGACAGTGAAATTGAAAATTATACTCGTGCAGGTGCTGCTTCACATGCCGAAAAAGGTGTATTGTCCTTGCTCTTCTCTTCTAAAATGCGGAATGTACTGATTATCGGTATTGTGGTAGCCATGTTCCAGCAGTGGAGCGGTACCAATGTCATCTTCAACTATGCGCAGGAAATCTTTCAGGCAGCAGGTTATGGCATTTCAGACGTACTGATGAACATCGTCGTGACAGGTATTGCCAATCTGGTCTTTACGTTTGTGGCCATCTATACCGTCGACCGCCTGGGAAGAAAGACGTTGATGCTGACCGGTTCCATCGGACTGGCAGGTATCTATACCCTGTTGGGATTAAGCTATTTCTTTGAGTTCAAAGGATTCATCATGATTGTGTTTGTGGTATTGGCCATCGGGTTCTATGCCATGTCGTTAGGTCCTGTCACCTGGGTGTTGCTTTCTGAAATATTCCCCAATAAGGTGCGTGGGGTAGCATGGCAGTATGTACGGCTGCGTTGTGGATTGCTTCCTTCCTGCTTACCTACACATTCCCTTTCCTGAATTCCGGACTGGGCACTGGCGGTACCTTCCTGCTTTACGCCGTTATCTGTTTCTGTGGCTTCCTGTTCGTATGGCGCCGTATTCCAGAAACCAAAGGAAAATCGTTGGAAGAATTAGAAAAAGAATTGATTAAATAAAGGTCTGAAATATTAGGGTTATAGATTGCAATAGGTATGAATAAGTCGATTCTTTGCTTAGGATTTTCTTTGTATGCAGTCTTGGGATGTGCTCAGAATGAACAGAAGCTGGTGTTTGATTTTGCTTCTCCCCGCCAAACCATTCATAGCTTTGGAGCGTCCGACTGCTGGCGTGTGCAATATATCGGTAAAAACTGGCCGTTGGAAAAACGGAATCAGATTGCAGATTTGTTGTTCAGTTCAGAGTTTGATTCATGGGGAAATCCGAAAGGAATCGGACTTTCCATGTGGCGCTTTAATATTGGTTCGGGAAGCCATGAAGCTGGGGATAATGGAGGAGTGACTTCTCAGTGGCGTCGTACAGAATGTTTTTTAGGAAAGGAAGGAGATTGGGATTGGGATAAACAAAAGGGACAACGGTGGATGTTGCAAGCCGCACGCGAACGGGGAGTACGCTATTCTTTGGGCTTCTCCATCACCGCTCCCTATTTTATGACGAAAAACGGAATGGCCCGTGCCAGTGAAAAAACTCCGTATGCGAATATCCGTGAGAATCAGTTTGATGACTATGCTGCTTTTTTGGCAGAAGTCTCCACTCATTTGAAACTGGATTATTTGAGCCCGATTAATGAGCCGCAGTGGGAGTGGTAGGTAGTGGGCAGGAAGGTATGCAAGCTACTAATGCAGAATGCAGTCGGTTGATTCATTTGTTGGATAAGGAATTGCAACAACGTCATTCAAAAACCAAAGTCGTTTTCGGAGAGGCTGCTGATATCCGGTATCTGTACCGTTCGGAAACGGATAAACCGGAAAGAGACAATCAACTGGAAGAGATTTTTTCTAAAAAGGGAGCATATTCCATTTATGGCCTATCATCAGTAGCTCTTGTTGTGAGTGGTCATTCTTACTGGAGCACATGGCCTGTGGATACATTGGTGCAGACCCGTAAGGAACTGGCTGAAGAGTTGAAAAAACAGCTTTCTTCGAATTATACTTATTGGCAGACAGAATATTGTCCGATGGAAAAGAATCCAGATAATCCACGAGGAGGTGGCTGTCGTGATTTGGGTATGAATACGGCTCTTTATGTGGCGCGTGTGATTCATCATGATCTGACTGTCGCTAATGCAGCTTCCTGGCAATGGTGGACGGCCCTTTCTGAATGGGACTATAAGGACGGTCTTATTTTTATAGACGATGGGACATTGGCCAATGGGGCATCGCGTGGTGACGAGAAAATGATAGAAACATGTAAGCAGGATGGGGTGTTCCGTACTTCTAAACTATTGTGGACTTTAGGTAACTATAGCTTCTTTATACGTCCGGGTATGGTGCGTTTGAGCAGTGTAACAAGTACGGATAATACGGCTGAAGTCATGGCTTCGGCATATGCAGACAATTTTTTTAAGCGGATTGTTGTGGTATTGGTAAATTCTTCAAGAGAGGATAAAATGATAGACTTGTCTTTTCAATCCCTTCCTGCTGGATATTGTGTACAGAAATATAAATTATATGAAACTTCAGTTCGTAGTGATTTGCAATATAAGGGGATTGTTGGAAGCCAATTGTTAATACCCGCCCGTTCCGTGGTGACTTTAGTTGGGGTGGAATAAATATGAATAATTATAAATAAGGTACTTATGACTTTAAATCGATTGTTTTTTTTAGCTGGTTGTTTATTGATGGGTGGAATGCTTCAAGCCCAGGTAGCGGACAAGCAGACTTATTTGAGTGAATTCAAGAAGGAAATGACTTTGAAGTGGCCTGAAAATCGTACGTTGAACATTGTTGTTCATGGACATAGTGTACCTACAGGTTATGCACGAACTCCTATTGTAAATACGCTTCAAGCTTATCCGCATTTAGTTTTTCATGCACTGAAAACTCAATATCCTTATGCTGTATTGAATGTAATCACCACATCGATAGGTGGAGAGCAGGCTGAACATGGGGAAACACGTTTTAAGGATGAGGTGCTTACGCACCGGCCGGATGTGTTGTTTATTGATTATGCGTTAAACGACAGAAATATCGGACTGGAACGTAGTGAAAAAGCTTGGAGGAAAATGATTGAGTCTGCTTTAGCTCAAAAACTGAAGGTGATATTGTTTACTCCGACTCCTGATTTGAAAGAAAACATATTGGATGATAAAACTCCTTTAGCTGGACATGCAGAAATGATTCGAAAATTAGCAGCTGAATATCACGTCGGACTTGTTGATTCGTATAAGCTTTTTAAGGAGAAAGCTGAAAATGGTGAAGACTTGCATAAGTATATGAGTCAGAACAATCATCCAAACTCTGCGGGGCACAGCTGTGTGGCTGCTGAAATTTTGACCTGGTTTTTCTAATAATTTTACAGATAGTGATTTTGTACATCATTTTAGAAATATACTACATTTTTTTGTTGACCTTTTCTTCGGACATTTGTAACACTAAAATGATGTAACACAGTTAATTAAAATCATAGTTTTTATGGAAAAGATAACAGAATATTTGATTCAAAGTACGGTAAATACTTCCGAAGTGAAGGCTTGGGAAGAAATCGTGATGTTGCCGACGTATGGCATTGGTAAAGAAGAAAAAAATCCGATTTTTCTTGAAAAACGCGTATATCAGGGAAGCTCCGGTTCGGTATATCCTTATCCGGTAGTTGAAAAGATTGAAGATGAAAAACACGACCGTCCCTGGAGAGCTTTCTTTATAGAGAATGAATACATCAAGTTGATGATTCTTCCGGAATTGGGCGGACGTATCCAGATGGCATACGATAAGATGAAGAAACGCCATTTCGTATATTATAATCAGGTTATCAAGCCGGCATTGGTGGGACTGACCGGGCCGTGGATTTCAGGTGGTATCGAGTTCAACTGGCCGCAGCATCATCGCCCCAGTACATATCTTCCGACCGACTGCATGATTGAAGAATTCCCTGATGGAAGTAAGACCATCTGGTGTAGTGAGGTAGAACGTATGTTCCGTACCAAAGGTATGGCAGGCTTTACCCTCTATCCGGGAAAAGCTTACATCGAAATCAAGCAAAGGTGTACAACCGTACTCCGTTCCCGCAGACTTTCTTGTGGTGGGCTAATCCGGCAGTAGTAGTGAACAAAGACTATTATTCTGTGTTCCCGCCCGATGTGAATGCAGTGTTCGATCATGGAAAACGTGCCGTATCCAGCTTCCCTATAGCTACAGGTGAATATTATAAAGTGGATTATTCTGCCGGAGTAGATATTTCACGTTACAAAAATATTCCGGTGCCGACTTCTTACATGGCCATCAATTCGAAGTTTGACTTTGTGGGAGGCTATGAAGAACATATCGAATCGGGTCTTCTTCATGTGCCGATCACCATGTAAATGCCGGCAAGAAACAATGGACTTGGGGACATGGTGACTTTGGCCAGGCTTGGGACCGCAACCTGACGGATGAAGACGGACCATACATCGAATTGATGACCGGTATGTACTGCGATAACCAGCCAGACTTTACCTGGTTGCAGCCATACGAAGAAAAATCATGGGTACAATATTTCATGCCTTATCAGAAAGTAGGTATGGTGAAGAATGCTACGCGTGATGCGCTGATTAATATGATTCCTGAAAAAGGTGGTAAGATGAAGGTTATCCTTTATACTACAGCTGCTCACAAGGAAGTTCGCGTAATGCTTACAAATACAGAAAACGGTAAGATTTATCTTGATGCGCTTACAGCAGTGGCACCGGATAATTCATATATCAATACTGTAGACTGTGACACTCAGAAAATGGAAGAACTGAAACTTACAGTTCTTGATGAAAAGGGTAAGGTACTTGTAAGCTATCAGGCTGCAAAACCAGAAATCAAACCTATTCCGGAACCGGCTAAGGCGGCACTCGATCCGAAGAAGATTGCCAGCATGGAGCAGCTTTTCCTGACTGGCCATCATCTGGAACAGTATCGTCATGCTACTTACCTGCCGATGGATTACTACATGGAGGCTCTGAGCCGCGATGAAAGCGACATCCGTTGTAATAATGCCGTAGGGTTGCTCCTTATGCGCCGCGGACGCTTTGCGGAAGCACAGAAATATTTCGACCGTGCCATCAAGACACAGACAGAACGTAACCCGAACCATACGAGGGAGAACCTTACTACAATTTAGGCTGGAGCAAGAAAATGCAAGGCGACATAGACGGTGCATACGATGCTTTCTTCAAGGCTACCTGGAATGCCGCATGGCAAGATTCTGGTTACATGGGCCTGGCACAGATAGACATGCTTCGTGAGGATTATGTAAACGGTATCGACCATATCAACCGCTCATTATATCGTAACTGGTTGAACCACAAAGGTCGTCAGCTGAAGACTTCATTCTTGCGTAAGACAGGCGATTATGCACAGGCCGAAGCGCTTATCAATGAATCACTGCTGATGGATAAGTTCAATATGGGATGCCGTTTTGAATCTTACCTTATCAATATACTTCAGGGAAAATCTGAAGAAGCTGCTGCAGCTAAAGCTGAGATGAAGGCTCTTATGCGTGGTGCCGTACACAGTTATTTGGAATATGCCATCGACTATGCATCAGCAGGTATGTATGATGAAGCTGCTCAGTTGTTGTCGTTTGTAACAGAAGATGCTGAAGTAACTTACCCTATGGTTTACTTTGCACTTGGTTACTTTGCATCTAAGATGGGTAAAAAGGATGAGGCTGTAGCTCTTTATAAGAAAGCTGAAACAATCTGTCCGGACTATTGCTTCCCTAACAAGATTGAAGAAGTTCTTATGCTTAACGATGCTATGAAACTTAACCCTGAAGGTGCTAAAGCTCCCTATTATCTTGGTAACTTCCATTACGCTGCACGTATCTATGATGAGGCAGTTGCTTGCTGGGAAAAATCAGTATCAATTGATGATACATATCCTACAGTATTGCGTAACCTTTCATTGGCTTACTACAATAAGCTGAATAACCCGCAGAAAGCTCTTGCCACACTTGAAAAGGCCTATAAACTTGATGAATCTGATGCACGTATCCTGATGGAACTTGACCAGTTGTATAAGAAACTCCGCTACTCACACCGTCAGCGTCTTGACTTCCTCAATGCACATGCAGAGGTTGTGGAACAGCGCGATGACTTGTGTATAGAACGCATAACTCTTTACAACCAGCTTGGAGAATACCAGACTGCATACGATTTGATTAATTCACGTAAGTTCCATCCATGGGAAGGTGGTGAAGGAAAGGTAACAAGCCAATATGTATTTTGCCGTGTGGAACTTGCCAAGATAGCTTTGAAGGAAGGACGTTATGCCGATGCGGTACGATTGTTGAAGGAAACAGAAAAATATCCTGACAATCTTGGTGAAGGCAAGCTTTCAATGGCTGAGGAAAATGATATCCACTACTGGATGGGATGTGCATACGAAGGTCTTGGCGAGGCAGATCTTGCAAAAGAATACTTCGAAAGAGCAACTAAAGGCTCGGCAGAACCGGCTATCGCATTCTTCTATAATGACCAGCAGCCTGACAAGATTTTCTATCAAGGACTTGCATGGCGCAAACTTGGTGATGAAGATAAAGCTCGCAGTCGCTTCAACAAGCTTATCAAGCATGGTGAAAAGCATCTGTTTGATAAGGTGAAGATTGACTACTTTGCTGTATCGCTACCCGACCTGCTGATTTGGGATGACGACCTGAATGTACGCAACCTGTTACACTGTAATCTGGTGATGGGTATGGGCTATCTCGGATTGGGCGACAAGGAACAGGCTCGCAAGTTCCTGTCTGAAGTGGTTCATCTGGACATCAACCATCAGGTAGGAGTACGATTGCTGGCTATGTGTGAATAATCATAATTGAGATTTAAGGTAGGTATGCAAGCGGTATATCTACCTTTTTTTATTTATTTAAATCTTAAATTTAATATGATGAATCGATTTAATCTGCTTTACGCACTTCCTTTTTTCTTATGTTCTTCAGTGTTCTCTCAAACATTGACGGAAAACCTTGACGGAACATGGACTTATAGACTTGACCCCAATAATTTAGGTGAGAAAGAAGAATGGTTCGACAATGATTTTTCTGAGACGCTGCTTCTTCCTGGATCTCTCAACACCAATGGTATAGGTAATGATGTGGATATTAATACCAAATGGACAGGCTCAATGTGGAACAAGGACTGGTATGAGAGTGACTTTTATGCGAAGTACCGTTCTCCTGAAAACATTAAGGTGGTATTTTGGCTGACTCCTGACAGGCATTATGTAGGAAAAGCATGGTATCAGAAAAAGGTTACGATTCCTAAAGACTGGAAGGGTGAATTTATTGAATTGAGTCTTGAAAGATGCCACTGGCAAACCACTTTATGGGTTGATGGGGAAAAAGTTGGACATAGAACTCTCTTGCTGTTCCTCATCGTTATGTATTGGAAAATATTAAAGCAGGAGAAGAATATGTTTTAACTCTATGTGTTGATAACAGTATAGGAGATATTGATCCGGGCGTAGATGCTCATAGCATTTCAGATAATACGCAGTCCAACTGGAACGGTATAGTTGGAAATATTTCTTTGACTGCACGGCCTAAGACTTATATTGAAAATATCAGAATAGAGACTTTGTATAAGGAAAAGAAGGCTAAGATAACTTTTAATATTCTTTCTTCAAAGGACTATACAAGAGGCTCTGAACTTGTGTTGTCGGTAAAAACAGGAGATAACACTCCTCTTCCGGAATTAAAAAAAAGTGTGTCTCTAAAGAAAGGTGCAAATAATGTAGAAATACTATACGACTTGAGCAGGAACTTCAGAACATGGGATGAGTTTTCTCCAAATCTATATACTTGATGCACGGCTTGAAACGAAGGAATGGAAATGATATTGTAAAAGAATACTTTTGGAAGTATCGGAGAATTGGGGAAATTCGAAAAGGAACATCAGATAAACTTACGTAAACGGAAAATTCCGGAATT
>ENA-OQAZ01001615-OQAZ01001615.1-human-gut-metagenome-genome-assembly--contig:-NODE-1615-length-10401-cov-3.091201_pt1 | contig 10401 bp, 17 predicted proteins | sample MGYA00242737_ERZ504531 | MGnify/ENA primary metagenome ERZ504531 (study PRJEB26092, sample SAMD00036244) | human gut metagenome | host: Homo sapiens | study: EMG produced TPA metagenomics assembly of...
CGGGCTTCGCCCAGCTTCCGGGCCTGCTGGCGGCCCCGCTCGGTGAGGGGGCTGTCGGTCTATGCCGCAGATCTTGTTTTCAACGTTCCAGACGGTCTCTCCGTGGCGGGTGAAATAAAGCGTATGCATGGGTGGCTCCTTACTGGTCGTATCCCGCCTCGATCTCGCGGATGCGGGTGTAGAAAAAGTCGTTGGCAGGGGTGGGCATCCCGTACTTCTTGGCCCGCTGGCGCACCACACCGGCAAACTCCTCCACCTCGGTGGGGCGCTTTGCCAGCACATCCTGCCGCATGCTGGGCATGCCCTCGGGGTTAAAGGTGGGCATCATGGCGTCGATGAATCTCACATCGTTGTCCGGCGGCAGGGGCACGCCCTCAAGGTTCGCCAGCCGGATGACCTCCTGCATGGCCGCGCGCATCATGTCCTGTGCTTCGCCGGGCTGGCGCAGGCCGCCGTAGGGCTGGTCAAAGGCGGCTGCGGCCTGATTCAGGCCGTCATTCACCATCAGCTTGTTCCACTGCTTGTAAAGGATATCCCACAGGGCTCGTTGGCAATGCCGCACTCGTCCAGATAGTCGGCCACGGCCTGCACACGGTCGGTCATCTCGCCGCTGCGCTCACCGAACTGGATCTTGCCCGCCTGATTGAACACCAGCGTGCGCCCGGTGCGGGTGGCATCCATGCCGATGGCAACGCTCCACAGGGTGTGGCCGGGATAGGCTGCGTCAATGTGCTCCTCGCTGGTGATGCCGTTCAGCACGCTGAGGATCACGGTGTCCGGCCCTACGAACTTTGCAATGTCCTGAATGGCCTGTTCCAGCACCGTAGCCTTGACGGCCACCAGAAGCAGGTCTACCGGTTTGCCCTCGGCAGGGGTGACGTAACGAAAGCTGCACGCTTCGCCGTTGCAGACGACCGGTTCGGCAGAGTAGCGGGCGATGCGATCCTCATCGGCAATGACCTGCACGCCGGGCATTTTGCGGCCGAACAGGATACCCAGTGCGCCCAGACCGATCAGGGCCGAAGTTTCGATCTTTTTCATAAGTTCCTCCTGCATTTTATGCTTTTTTCAGTGTGCCGTCTGCGGTCAGGACGACCATGCTGCCCTCGTCGATGCCTAGGCGGGTGAGCTCTTTGTCCGGGTAGGGCAAGGTGCGCCGCTCCCCGGCGGGATCGGCCAGCGTGACATCGCACAGCACCGGCTGACCGGCGGGCAGCTCCTCGCAGCCATACATCTGCTCTTCAATGCGCAGAACGCGGTAGGTAGTCTCCATAGCAGCTAAACTCCTTTTTGTAAATACAGCATTTTTATTATAAAGCTCTGCGCGGGGCGCGTCAACCGCATTTGGCTTGACAGCCGGCCGCCCGGCTTGATAAAATAGGAATGATTTTTGGAACAGGGGGCAGTCACATGAATATTACGGAACTGCGTTATCTGGTGGCCATCCGCAAGTGGGGTTCGGTGAGCGCGGCGGCAAAGCAGCTGTATGCGGCCCAGCCCAATGTGAGCAAGGCACTCAAGAATCTGGAAGAGGAATACGGCATCCGCATCTTTGAGCGCTCGTCCACCGGCATGATCCCCACCGAACAGGGACGGCATTTTATCCGGCAGGCAGAGCGGGTGCTGGACGAGGTGGACCGGCTGGATCTGGATGCCCGCAGCCGGCAGAGCAGCTGTGCGGAGCTGCGGGTGGTGCTGCCCCACGCCACCTAGCTTCCTACGCGACGGTGGATTTTTTGCAGCAGATGGCAGACAGCCAGCAGCTGCGGGTGCATATCCGGGAATCCGGCTCCATGGAAGCGCTGGACCATGTACTGCGGCGGGGCTATCATCTGGCCCTGCTGCGCTACGCGGAGGAGGACGAGGATTATTACCACGCTACTGCGACCGTCACGGCCTGCACCGGGAGCCGGTGATGGAGTTTGAATACCGGCTGCTGACCAACCGCGAAGGCCCGCTGGCAAAGTGCGAAGTGACCGACATCACCCAGCTGAACAGCTATATGGAAGTCCTGCACGGTGATTTCCAGCTGCCCGGCGGTGAGGACAGCGGCCTGCGCTGGCATACGAACCCGAACCGCCGCATCCATGTGTATGAGCGGTGCAGCCAGTTTTCCATCCTGCAGAACCTGCCCAATGCCTATATGTGGCTTCGCCCATGCCAAAGCGGGCGCTGGAACAATACCATCTGGTGCTCAGAAAGTGCCCGGCCCAGCGCCAGCGCATGAAGGATGTTCTGGTCTATCCGGACAGGGGAACCCTGCGCCCGGAAGAGCAGACCTTTGTGCAGCTGCTGCACAAGCAGGCGGCGCTGACCGTGAAATGACCGCCGAAACCGGTTAAGAACTGGCAAAACATCGGAATGCAGAAAAACCGGAAAGCAAAGGAATTTGGCCGACAGCCGCAGCGCTTTATGCGCTGCGGCTGTCTTTTTGTTGATAAACCGCACGAAAAAGAGACGAAGCATCGGCTAAAAATCTTTGCTGGTATATGGCCTTTGATATGCCCTATACCAGAAGCATATTATCACTTTTATGAAAAATATGTTAACATAGACACAGAAAGCTGGCCGGGATGGATGAAAAATATGGAAAATACTTCCATGGTTCCGGCACAAAGAAAAAGGAGGTTTCTGGTATGATCAGTTTCTTACTCTGTCTGGCGATCCTGATCGTGGGCTACTTTGTCTATGGTAAGATCGTGGACAACACCTTCGGTCCGGACGACCGCGAAACGCCTGCTGTGCGCATCAATGACGGTGTGGACTACGTTGTGATGCCCCAGTGGAAGCTGTTTCTCGTTCAGCTGCTGAACATCGCCGGCCTTGGCCCCATTTTTGGTGCCATGCAGGGCGCATTGTGGGGGCCTGTGGTCTTTTTGTGGATCACCTTCGGCACCATCTTTGCAGGCGGTGTGCACGACTACTTCTCCGGCATGATGAGTGAGCGCAACGACGGTGCTTCCATCGCTGAGATCACCGGCAAATACTTAGGCCCTGTGATGCAGAACGTCATGCGCGTGTTCTCGGTGGTGCTGCTCATCATGGTGGGCACTGTGTTCGCGGTAGGCCCCGCCGGCCTGATCGTGGAGCTGTGCCATCAGAGCGGCGCTTCCGGCGTGCTCACCTCGCTGCTGTTCTGGCTCATCATCATCCTGGTGTACTACTTTATCGCGACCTTTATCTCCATCGACGCGGTCATCGGCAAGATCTACCCCATCTTCGGCATCTGCCTGATCATCATGGCCATCGGCGTCATCTTCGGCATCTTCACCAACCCTGCCTACACCATCCCGGAGATCTGGGATCACTTCGGCAGCATGCATCCGTCGGGCACCCCCATCTGGAGCTTCATGTTCATCACGGTGGCCTGCGGTGCGATCTCCGGCTTCCACTCCACCCAGTCGCCTCTGATGGCCCGCTGCATGAAGAGTGAGAAACAGGGCCACTTCGTGTTCTACGGCGCAATGGTCTGCGAGGGCGTCATCGCTCTGATCTGGGCCGCTGCCGGCTGCAGCCTGTACGAAGTCACTGGCGGCCTGAACACCGGTCTGGCTGAAGCACTGGCCATGGGCCAGTCCAAGGCTATTTATGATGTCTGCTCCAAGACCATGGGCGGTGTGGGCATCGCGCTGGCAATGATCGGCGTTGTGGTGTGCCCCATCACCTCCGGCGATACCGCATTCCGCTCCGCACGTCTGACTCTGGCCGACTGGTTCAAGATCGATCAGGATAGCTACGCAAACCGCCTGAAGCTCTGCATCCCGGTTCTGGGCGTGGGCGCTTTCCTGGGCATCGGCAACGCACTGGGCTTCATCAACTACACCGTGATCTGGCGCTACTTCAGCTGGACCAACCAGACGCTGGCCATGATCGTTCTGTGGGCCGCCTCCATGTACCTGTTCAAGGAGAAGAAGAACTACTGGATCACCGCTGTGCCTGCCACCTTCATGAGCGCGGTCTCTTCCACCTACTTCATTCTGGCTCCCGAATGCCTGGGCGGCCTGCTGAACAGCAAGACCGCAGAGGGCGCCACCATTTACAACACCGCCGTTGCATACCCCATCGGCATCATCTTTGCCATTGCAATGCTGGCGGTCTTCCTCCACGCAACGAAAAAGGCAGCCCAGAAGGCATGACACGATATATACAAAGATATATACAAATGATCCGCTGAATAAGGCACCCTCCGCTGAAATGGCTCGGCGGAGGGTGCCTTGTATTTTGCGGCGTTTCAGGCAAAGAAATCACGATTTGCGGAGAAAATCGAAAACGATTGAGCAACTTGCACAAAAACGGACTGGAAAGTTTGGCGGCAGCGGTTTTGACCGGTTCCGGGAAAGGTCTTTGCCGGGGAATTAAGAAAATTTGCCGTGAATGCGATAAAAATTCTTTGCAGGTATTCCGCGGAAGCATCTTGCCATATACTTTTTGATATGGGAACCATACCAGAAAAATATTAACTGCTTTATGAAAAAAGTGTTAACATGAAGCCAGAGATTGGTCAGAGCCGCAGCTGGGCACGCAAAATGCTGGCTGTGGTTTGAATCAAAAAGGAGGTTTCTGGTATGATTAGTTTCTTACTCTGTCTGGCGCTCTTGATCATCGGCTACTTTGTCTATGGCAAGATCGTTGACAACACGTTCGGACCGGACGACCGCGAAACTCCTGCTGTGCGCATCAACGACGGCGTTGACTACGTTGTGATGCCCCAGTGGAAGCTGTTCCTCGTCCAGTTGCTGAACATTGCAGGTCTGGGCCCCATCTTTGGTGCACTGCAGGGTGCTCTGTGGGGTCCCGTGGTGTTCCTGTGGATCACCTTCGGCACCATCTTTGCAGGTGGTGTGCATGACTACTTCTCCGGTATGATGAGCGAGCGCAACGATGGCGCATCCATCGCTGAGGTCACCGGCAGATACCTCGGACCTGTCATGCAGAACATCATGCGTGTGTTCTCTGTTGTGCTGCTGATCATGGTTGGTACCGTGTTCGCAGTGGGCCCCGCAGGCTGATCGTTACCCTGTGCAAGAACAGCGGCATGTCCGGTCTGCTGACCACCACCCTGTTCTGGCTGATCATCATTCTGGTGTACTACTTCATCGCAACCTTTATTTCCATTGATGCCATCATCGGTAAGATCTACCCCGTGTTCGGCATCTGCCTGATCATCATGGCTGTGGGCGTTATCTTCGGCATCTTTACCAACCCCGCCTACACCATCCCCGAGATCTGGGCAAACTTCGGCAACATGCATCCGTCGGGCACTCCCATTTGGAGCTTCATGTTCATCACCGTTGCCTGCGGCGCTATCTCCGGCTTCCACTCCACCAGTCGCCTCTGATGGCTCGCTGCATGAAGAGTGAGAAGCAGGGCCACTTCGTGTTCTACGGCGCAATGGTCTGCGAGGCGTCATCGCTCTGATCTGGCCGCTGCCGGCTGCGCACTGTACACCATCACCGACGGCAAGATGCTGGTCTGGCCGAGGCTCTGGCTGCTGGTCAGTCTGCTGCCATCTACGACGTGTGTGCAAAGACCATGGGCGGCGTTGGCATTGCTCTGGCAATGATCGGCGTTGTCATCTGCCCGTCACCTCCGGCGATACCGCGTTCCGTTCCGCTCGTCTGACCCTGGCCGACTGGCTCAAGATCGATCAGGACAGCTACGCAAACCGCCTGAAGCTCTGTGTTCCTGTGCTGGGCGTTGGTGCTTTCCTGGGCATCGGCAACGCACTGGGCTTCATCAACTACACCGTGATCTGGCGCTACTTCAGCTGGACCAACCAGACGCTGGCCATGATCGTTCTGTGGGCTGCATCCATGTACCTGTTCAAGGAAAAGAAGAACTACTGGATCACCGCTGTGCCCGCTACCTTCATGAGCGCTGTGTCCTGCACCTACTTCGTGCTGGCACCTGAGTGCCTGGGCAAGATGATCAATACTTACGCAGACGGCAAGCTGGTCGCTTACAACACTGCCGTTGCATACCCCATCGGCATCATCTTTGCAATCGCAATGCTGGCACTCTTCATCCATGCCACCAAGAAGCACACCGCTTCTCAGAAGGCATAAGGATGTCTGCCGCACCGCATAAGCCTTAAACTCTGACACCCCCCGCCGCTGCACCCCGCAGTGACGGGGGTGTTTTGACATAACAGACAAACCTTTTGTGCAAATCTTAGCAGCAGAAGGGGTTGCATTTTGAGGGCTGCAGTGCGAAAATAGAACCGGTGATTTTATTTGGAATGGCTGCAGCATCTGCGGCTGGACCGGAAACTAACAGTAAAGAAGGGAACTTCCATGATCTTCAAACCTGCACAGCTGGGTATGGCAAAGCTTGATAAACAGGAGCTGGTGGAGGACAGAAAGTCCTGCAAAAAGATCGGCCCCTGCGGCGTTGGCAAAAAGGCGCTGTACCTCAACAGCTTTTACATCGATCGCCGCTATTATCTGCCCTATGGCAGCATCAGCCGCGTGTTCAAGCGGGTGGCTATGAGCTCCGGCGGCTTTACCGGCAAGGGCATGTTTGCCTCCATGGCCTACCTTGTGGTGGAGTACGATGGCGGCAAGCAGAAGCAGTGCAACTTCAAGGACGAGCGGGATGTGGACAAGCTGCTGGAGGTGCTGGCCAAAGAGCAGCCGCAGATCCATCTGCTCAGCGCAGCCGGTGAACAGATGCTGCAGAAGAAGGAAGCCGAAAAGGCTCCCGCAAGCTGCCGGAAAGCGAGCTGACCGACGAAGCCCGCCACAGCATCACGGTGCTGCGCAGGGCAAAGGAATATCTGGAAGCAAAGCCGGAAATCGCCGATGAGCTGAGTGCAGCCGAGCGCCGCAAGCGTGCCCAGCTGCAGAGCAAGCCGGTGTACCGCTATGTGGCGCTGGCCATCTTTATCATGGGCATCGTCTCTGCGGCCTATGGCCTGTATGCCGTCACCACCCATACCGGCGGCTATGGCATCTACTTTGCGCTGTTCGGCTTTGCAGCCATCTTCCTGTTCTCCAGCTACAACATGCTGCCCACCGCCCACAACAACCACAGCGCCATCATGAAGCGGGCCGAGAAGGCCGAAGCTGCTATGGCAGAATACGTGAAGCACTACCCGAACGGTGCCTTCCGGTGCCCAGCCATTACGCACATCCCATCGTGCTCAAGCAGATGGCCGATGCCATTGAAGAGGCCGCGCCGTCACCGTGCCGGAGGCTTTGACTGCCGTGGAAAACCGCCTGAAGTCCCTGAACGCAGATGTGCAGGTGGAACAGGAGGAATACGACGAGGTGGTAGTTATCAAGGCGATGTTCCTGAACCACGATTATCAGTAAAAAGTAAGCAAAGAGGGCTTTTCCTTCGGGGAAGGCCCTTTTGCTTTGCCTAACTTCTTGCACAGCAGAATCGTTCGTTTTATAATGAAAAAGGAGAGTCTTTACACCCACGAGTGGAGGAAACAGCTATGGATATGGTCACCCTTGGCAGCACCGGCATCACGGTGAACAAAAATGGCTTCGGCGCACTGCCCATCCAGCGCATCTCGCAGGAAGATGCCGTCTATCTGGCCCGCAAGGCTTACAAGGCAGGCATCCGCTTTTTTGATACCGCCCGCGCCTACACCGACAGCGAGGTGAAGCTGGGCGAAGCCTTTGACGGCATCCGCACGGAAGTGTATATCGCCACCAAAACGGCAGCGCAGAACGCAGAGGACTTTTGGAAGGATCTGCACACCTCACTCACCAATCTGCGCACCGATTACATTGACCTGTACCAGTTCCACAATCCCGCATTCTGCCCGAAGCCAGGCGACGGCTCCGGCTCTATGAGGCTATGCAGGAGGCCAAAGCCAAGGGCATGATCCGGCATATCGGCATCACTAACCACCGCCTGAAGGTGGCCCACGAGGCCATTGACAGCGGCTTGTACGAGACGCTGCAGTTCCCGTTCAGCTATATCTCCGGTGAGCAGGAGCTGGAATTGGTGAACAAGTGCAAGGCGGCAAATATGGCTTTATCGCATGAAGGGCCTGTCCGGTGGACTGATCACCAACAGCGCCGCAGCCTATGCCTTTGAGGCGCAGTTCGATGGAGTTCTGCCCATCTGGGGCGTGCAGCGTGAAAGGGAACTGGACGAGTTCCTCTCCTATATCGACAACCCGCCGCGCATGACCGACGACATCCGTGCCGTCATTGAGGGGGATCGTGCCGAGCTGTGCGGCGAGTTCTGCCGCGGCTGCGGCTATTGTATGCCCTGCCCGGCAGGCATCGAGATCAACAACTGCGCCCGCATGAGCCTGCTGCTGCGGCGTTCGCCTCGGCAGAGCATCTCAGCCCCGCAGGTCAGGCCAAGATGAAAAAGATCGAGGGCTGCCTGCACTGCAACCGGTGCAAGGCAGGTGCCCATATGGTCTGGACACCCCCGCCCTGCTGGCCCGCAACTATGAGGATTACAAGCGCGTTCTGGCCGGTGAAGTAAAAGTTCAGTAACACAAAAGCTCCTGCCCATTCAGACAGGAGCTTTTGTGCTTTATGCGGCAGCTTTTGGCTGCTCAAAAATCCTCATTGATTCCTTATAGCAGTGTGCGAAGTACACGATCTCGGCAAGGGCGGTCAGCGCCCAGCTGCAGGGGTACAGTGCGTACAGCGAGGGAATGGTGTGAAAGTGCGCGAAGATGGTGTATACCCAGATCACCCGGAACACGCAGGAACCCATTACCACAATAATGGTGGGCACCACAGTCTTGCCAAGTCCGCGGGAAGCGGCGATGGTGCAATCCATAAAGGCGGAGATGCAGTAGGCAAAGCCCATCACGCCCACGCGCTTCATGCCGGCATCAATGACGGCGCTCTCGGTGGTGAACAGGGCAAGGAAGGTGCGGCCAAAGAGGAACAGGCTTCCGCCCAGGATCAGGCCCACACCAAAGGAGTAGGCCAGACTGATGAAATAACTCTTCTTTACGCGGTCCGGCTTGCCAGCGCCGTAGTTCTGGCTCATAAAGCTTGCACAGGCCATATAGAATGCGGCCATGCAGTCGTAGATCATGGCATCGGCATTGGCGGCGGCGCTGTTGCCCTTGACCATGAGAGAGTCGAAGGAGTTGACCCCTGCCTGAATGAACAGGTTTGCAATGGCGAAAATGGCATTCTGGAAACCGGACGGAAGACCAAGGCCCAGAATGCTCTTTGTTGTGGCGGGGTCCAGATGCAGCTTTTTGGTGTCCAGTACATAGCAGTCCTGCACTTTGGTCAAAGCGTGCAGGATCAGCCCGGCAGAGGTGCACTGCGAAATGGCACTGGCCAGCGCCACGCCCATGACGCTTAACTGGCACACGATGACAAAGAACAGGTTCAGTGCAATGTTCAGTGCGCCCGCAATGGACAGGTACATCAGCGGCTTTTTGGTGTCGCCGATGGCGCTGAACACAGCGTTGCCGAAGTTGTACAAGGCAGAGCGGGCATACCAAGGAAGTACACCCGCAGGTACAGGATGGCACCGGGCAGCAGGTCGTCCTTTGTGTTCAGCAGCCGCAGCATGAAGGGGGAACCCAGCAGGCCGACGAACAGCAGCACCACACCCGCGATCAGGCTGACGATGGCGGCGGAGTGGACAGTCTTTTCCACATCGTGCTCGTGCCGTGCACCGTAGAAGCGGGCCACCAGCACGTTGATGCCGCCGCTCAGGCCGATCAGGAAGCCGGTGAACAGGCTGACGAGGATGCTGGTGGAACCCACCGCGCCCAGCGCTGTAGAGCCTGCAAACCGGCCTACCACGGCCACGTCCGACATGTTGAACAGCACCTGCAGCAGGTTGGAAAGCGCCAGCGGCAGACTGACCAGAAAGATCTGTTTGGCCAGAGGGCCTTCGGTCAGCGTTTTGGTATTTGATTTCATGTTCTCTTTTTATCCTTTAACCTAAACCGTGCCCGCGCACACCGGGGCACACCCTCTATTATATGGGTCGCTGCGGCTTTTGCAAGATAGCATCGACATTTCATATTTGATTTTTTTGTGTGGCTGTGCTATACTACTTTACACCGATGAAATAAATATGTGCGATCGTAGCTCAGCTGGATAGAGCGTTCGGCTCCGACCCGGAAGGCCAGAGGTTCGAATCCTCCCGGTCGCACCAAGATCCCCGACACACTTTCGTGTGCCGGGGAATTCTTTTTGTGCGATCGGGAGAATTCGAACAGCAACGACGACGACCGCAGCCTGCGGCTGAAACAGGAGGAGTTGTTGGGGCCGCGTTCTGATTTTTCAAAGCCCTGCCAAGGGGCTGCAGAAAATCAGCAAACGCAACCCGTCAGGCCCTGCACAGCAGGGCAAGCAATCAGCCCAGCGGGCTGTTGCTTAGTGCGCGGTTCCCAGCGTGTAGGAATGTCTAACAACAGGCTGCGATTTACGGTGCGTCGGGAGGATTCGA
>ENA-OQAZ01001616-OQAZ01001616.1-human-gut-metagenome-genome-assembly--contig:-NODE-1616-length-10393-cov-1.611631_pt1 | contig 10393 bp, 12 predicted proteins | sample MGYA00242737_ERZ504531 | MGnify/ENA primary metagenome ERZ504531 (study PRJEB26092, sample SAMD00036244) | human gut metagenome | host: Homo sapiens | study: EMG produced TPA metagenomics assembly of...
CATTCACCTTCTCTCAAAGTCAGATAGGTTTCGGGAGCGGAAAAGTTTCACCGCCGTCGCCACGGAGGCGAGCAGTCCGGTAAGCACCGCGAACACGAAACTCACTGCGATCAATGCCAACACATTCCACATGTTGGTTTGCAGATACGGCAACTGCAGCTGCCGTCCGATAAGCGTGCTGAACGGGAAAATCGCCAGCGACGCGACCGCAATGCCTATCACACCGCCCAAAGCTCCGATCATGGCCGATTCCTTCACGATGATGCCGACCAAAGTGGAACGATTGGCACCAAGAATGCGATACGCGGCGAATTCACGTTTACGTTCGTTCATGGCGGACGAGAACACAGCAAGCAGCACGATCAGCCCCATGACCCAGAACACCGCGACGAAAAGGGTCACGTAGCGAATGATCACGTTCAGATTGGATTTCGTTGTGGCTGTGATGCCCCCCGGATACACGTATCCGAGGCTTTTGATTCCTGTTGTTTTGGTGATGTTCGAAGCGACCTGCTGGGCGGAGTAACCGTCCTTGACCTTGATGAGCACGGCGGAAACGGCTTTGTCGGCATATTCTTCCGGAATGGCGGCATGCCCCACCTTGGCGGAATATCCGACCACGTCGGGAACGGTCTGCATGTTCACGAACACGGAATCGTCGAGCGACGTGCCGGTATTGGCGAGTTGCGCCGCCACGGGGAATTCGTGCCCATAGAGTTTGACCGTGTTGTTGCCCGACACGCTGATGCTGGCTCCTGCAACGATCTGCCGCGCTGGAGCGTGCCGTCGAACTGCGATGCGATCCAAGGGGTGATCACGAAGTCGGTATCGGGGTTGAATCCGATGATCTGGACTTTCTCGTCGCAGCATGCGGCGGCCAACGATGAGATATATGTTTGTTCCGTGATTTCGTCGATGCCGTCGGCTTTTGCCACTTCGTCGGTGATCTCGTTGGTGAAGTAGAACGTGCTTGCCGATCCGTTGGTCAGCAACGCTTCGGCTTCGTTTTTGGTGTTTTGCGGCGTGACCATGAGATCGGCGCCCATACGTTCCTGCATGCTATTCAAGCCGGCTTCAAGGTTCATGGACAGCAGCGAACCACCATAGAAGGCCACGGTAAGCATGGCGACGACGATGGTGAGCGCCGCGGTACGAAACGGTTTGCGTTTGAGATTGACCAGGGGCAACCCGCCAAGGGTGATGTGTTGCGTCATATTGGGTCAGGCGCGCTTCGCCGGCTTGAGATCGAGATATGCTGCGATTGCCGCAAGTACAGCCAGCAGCACGCCGAGCACGATCAGCGTCGGCAAGGTGACCATATGGCAGCGCATCATGGCACCCTTGCACACGCCGATGAGCACGGTCGGCACGGCGATGGTCAGCACGCCGAGCACCGCATTGGCGAGGTCGAGACCGGCGCGGGTCTGATCGGATACGAACAGGCCGACAATGCCAAGCGCCACGATCACGATGCCGATGCCGAGCGCGGCCTGAGCCGTGTAATGACATGCCATCGGCGTTTCTTTGACCGCGCATACGTGAGCGAAGTCTGCGGCGCGATGGCGATCAAGATGCCGAGCACGATCTGCGAAATGCCTGCGTACAGTTTCTTATTCATAGCTTCCTCTCAAAAAAGACAAACACCGCCGATTATTGCAGGGTCTTTTTGAAAAAGAAAGTCTTGTTTTTTCCTCCTTTTCGTGCTACAGAGGAGATTTCATCCGTTCTTCATCTCCGTCATAGCATTTCAATGGGTGCCATACGCAACAGCAGACGCTTGACCTCACCATTGCCAAAATCAACGGTAATGACCGAATTCATGCCCTTGTCCTGCGTTTCAATGACCGTACCCAACCCGAAATGATCATGCGTAAGCTTGTCGCCGACATGCACGTCTGCAATGTTCAGATCATTATGGCTACCGGCCGGGCCTGCGGATGAGGATTTGGTTAAATCCACAGGCTTGTTTTTCGGCTTGACACGTCGCGTGGTGACCTTGCCCGATTTCCCTCCTGACTTGCCGGAGCCATACGAACCATACGAACCGTATGAGGAACCGGTTCCCGATCCTCCGCACGAGCGCCGGGATGTGGAACCATACGAGGATGATGAGCCCTGCGTAGCCGGGCCGCCGTACTGCGAGCGCCCTGCCCCATATGAAGACGATCCGTATGAGGAACGAGACCACCGCGAGCCGGAACCGTATGAGGAACCATAATCCGACTTTCCATACGAGGAACCGCCGAATGACATCGATCCGAAATCGTCATCATCGTCCCAGCCGCCGAACTCGTCGTCGTCATCCTGCCAGCTGGCACGCATGCGTTCGACGCCAGCTTCGCGTCTTTTCCAATCAATCAGTTCGTCTGGAATCTCATCGAGGAACTGACTGGGCATCATGTCGCTGGCTTGCCCCCATTGCGCGCGTACGGCCGCGCGTGTCACATACAGGCGTCGCTTCGCGCGAGTGATGCCACGTAGGCGAGACGGCGCTCCTCTGCCAGTTCGCTGGTGTCTTCCATGGCACGCTGGTGTGGGAATGTGCCTTGCTCCATGCCGGTCAGGAACACATACGGGTATTCCAGACCCTTTGCGGTATGCAGGGTCATCATCGTCACCTTGCCGGAATCTTCGTTCTCCCCTGGCAATTGGTCGGAATCGGCCACCAACGCGGTGGTTTCCAAAAATCCCGCCAATGTGGCGTCTGGCGTGTTCTGCTCGAATTCCGCCGCCACTGATTGCAGCTGGGAAAGATTATCGACGCGGGAAGCGTCCTGCGGATCCTCGGAGCGCTGCAGCTCTTCCAAAATCCCACTCTTGGCAAGCACTTCGGCAACCACTTCGGATGGCTTCGTGTCATGGTCCTTCGCAAAAGCCGCAAGCTCATGCATCATGTCTCGGAACGCACTCAACGGTTTCGTCGTGCGCGTGGACATGCCTTCGATCTGTTCCATATGTTCGATCGCTTCGAAAAAAGTGGTGCCATGGGCATCAGCATACGAGGCAACGAGTCCTTCCGCACGAACGCCCAGTCCGCGCTTCGGCACATTGAGGATACGTCGAACGTTCACATTGTCCGCAGGATTCACGATGGCCTGCAAATACGCGAGCGCATCCTTGATTTCCCTGCGTTCGTAGAATTTGGTGCCGCCGACGAGCTGATACGGCAGGTTGGCATTGATCATGGCCTCTTCGAGCGAGCGTGATTGCGCGTTGGCTCGATACATGATGCGATGTCGCGATACGCCACGCCTTCCTCGTTGTGGATTCGTGCGATTTCGTTGGCGATCCATCCGGCTTCCTGTTGCGCGTTGTCGGCCGCGTATCCGACGATTTTGTCGCCTTCGCCAAGTGCCGTCCACAGTTTTTTCGGCTTACGATTTTCATTTCTTGCGATCACCGCATTGGCTGCGTCGAGAATGGTCTGCGTCGAACGATAATTCTGTTCGAGCATGATGGTTTTCGCGTTAGGGAAATCCTGCTCGAAATCCTGAATATTACGAATATCCGCGCCTCGGAACGCATAAATCGACTGGTCGGAATCGCCCACCACCGTAATCCAAGACGGTCCGACACGGCCTGCCCCTCGCATATGTGGATCGGGCTGTTCTCCCGAATCAATGCCGGAAAGCTCACGTACGAGCACATATTGCGCATGGTTGGTGTCCTGATACTCGTCCACGAAAATATAACGGAACTTATGCCGGTAATATTCGCTCACCTGTGGGCAACGCTGGAACAATTCGACGGTGCGCATGATCAGATCGTCAAAATCCACGGCATTCGCCATGGCCAGACGGTACTGGTACTCCGCATACATCACGGCGACCAGCTCGTCGACGTCGCCGGTCGAAACCTGATATCCGCGCTGGCCGGGCTTGTAGTCGCAGTTCACGCTTTTCAGCTGGTCCTGCCATGAAATCAACGAATTCTTGCAATCCGAGATCTTGCCCAATAGCATGCGCGGCGTATACCGCTTCGTATCGATGTTCAAATCGCCGCTGATGAGCTTGACCAAACGTTCGCAATCAGCCGTGTCATAAATGGAAAATCCTGAGGTAAGACCGATTTCCTTGCCGTCACGTCGGAGGATGCGCACGCACGCGGAATGGAAGGTGGAGATCCACATGTGTTCGGCTTCAGGCCCTACGAGGGCCGCAAGGCGTTCGCGCATTTCGGCCGCGGCCTTGTTCGTAAAGGTGATGGCGAGAATGCTGCTCGCCCAAAAACCGTGTGCCAGCAGCCATGCGATGCGTCTGGTGAGCACGCGGGTCTTACCGGATCCGGCACCAGCTCCGATGAGCAGGGCTTGTCCGTAGTACTTCACCGCTTCCATTTGCTGCGGATTGAGGTCCTTGATCAGACTTTGCGGATCGCACAGGACTGGTCCCATATTCTGCTCCACCGGTTCCTCTTTCCATGAAGATTCGAAGTCGATTACTGCGAAATTCATGTCTATCACACATGCAGGTCAGCGCAACACTCGCATGGTCAATTGACGCGCGTATGCTGAACGTTTATATGCGGTTCACCGTATGTCAACATCAACGCCGCCTTATGCGGCCAACAATCTAAGGGGATTCATGAAGGAGCTCGAAGAGCGCATTCGCCTGCAGGGTACCGTCAAGCCAGGTAATGTGCTGAAAGTGGATGCTTTCCTCAACCACCAGTGCGATGTCGAATTGTTCGACCACATGGGTGCCGCTTGGGCGGAACATTTTGCCGGTAAAACCATCAACAAGATCCTGACCATTGAAGCTTCCGGCATTGGTATCGCCTGTGTTGCCGCGCGTCATTTCGGCAATGCGCCTGTGGTGTTCGCCAAGAAGGCGCAGTCCATCAATCTCGATGGCGACCAGTACACCACCACCGTCTACTCCTTCACCAAGCAGAAGGAATTCCCCGTCATCGTGTCCAAGAGGTATCTCAACGAGGGCGACCATGTGCTGTTGCTTGATGACTTCCTGGCCAACGGCAAGGCTCTGAAGGGCCTGATCAATCTGTGCCATGATGCCGGAGCGACGGTCGAGGGCATCGGCATCGCGGTGGAGAAGGGTTTCCAGGGCGGCGGCGATGAGCTGCGCGCAGCGGGATACGACGTTGATTCCCTGGCAATCGTGGAGTCGATGGATCCGGAAACCGGTACCATCGAATTCCGCTCCTGATCATCGCATCTCACGGGCGCGCATCAGAAACCATTACAACCTGTTACTCATCGCAGCATGAATGAGAGAGGATTCATTGTGAGAGAAGAGAAGAAGAAAGACAACACGAACGAGAAGAAGGGCGTTTCCTTTGAAGCGCTTAGCAGCTTGGACGCGCCTGTTTCGTTCTGGAAGGGCATCCCGTTCGGCCTGCAGCATGTCATGGCGATGTTCGTGGCCAATCTGGCTCCGATTTTCTTGGTGGCTTCCGCCGCCAACATGAGTGCCGAGCAGTCTGCCACGATTATTCAGCCGGTCTGCTGGTGGCAGGTCTGGGCACCTGCCTTCAGCTGTATGGCGTGTGGCTGATCGCTCCCGCCTGCCGATGGTCACTGGCATTTCCTTCACCTATGTGGCTGCTGCCATGTCGATCGCCCAGAACCAAGGCTACGGCGCGGTCGCCGGCGCGGTTGTGCTTGGTGGCCTGTTGGAGGTTGTGCTTGGTTTGACGGCCAAGTATTGGCGTCGCTTCGTGCCGCCGATCGTATCCGCGATTGTGGTTACGTCGATTGGTTTCTCACTGCTTTCCGTTGGTGCCACCAGTTTCGGCGGCGGTTCCGGCGCTGAGGATTTCGGAGCTGGCAGAATCTCACGCTCGGTCTGATTTCGCTGGTCGCCTGCTTGGCGTTCCAGCTGCTGATGAAGGGTACTGCCAAGCAGCTTTCCGTGCTGTTCGGCTTGGTTGTCGGCTATGTTGTCGCGATTTTCATGGGCAAGGTCGATTTCTCTGGTTTCGCGAGTCTGCAGGTTGTGTCCGTGCCGCATTTCATGCCGTTCCAGCTTGAATTCGATCCGGGCGCGATCATCTCCTTCGCCCTGCTGTATGTCGTGTCTTCCGTTGAGGTGCTGGGTGATACCGCTGCGCTCACCAAGGTTGGTCTCGACCGTCAGCCTACCGATAAGGAGACTGCGGGCGCATTGCAGGCGACGGTCTCATCTCCTCCGTCTCCGGCCTGTTCGGCTGCTTGCCGTTGACGTCGTTCGCACAGAATATCGGCTTGGTCGCCATGACCAAGGTCGTCAACCGTAAGGTGATTCTTTCCGGTGGTCTGATTCTGGTGATAGCCAGCTTCGTGCCTGCCGTGGCGGAAGTGTTCAATTCCCTGCCGCAGGCCGTGCTTGGTGGCTGCACCATCATGATGTTCGGTAACATCATCCTGTCTGGCTTCCAGATGATTTCCGAGGCTGGCTATACGCAGCGCAACATCACCATTGCGGCGTTGAGTCTCACCATCGGTATCGGTTTCACGCAGGTCGGCGACATTTTCGTCAACTTCCCGCCGCTGTTCCAGTCCATCTTCGCATCCAATTGCATCGCCGTGGCGTTCGTTGTGGCCGTGCTGTTGAATGCTCTGCTGCCGAGTGAAGAGCATTTTCTGTCGGCTCCGCAGCATCAGGAAGACTGAGTCCGTTCAGATCCTAAAAGGTTATGAGGAATCCCCCTGCTCAAACGAGTCAGGGGGATTCCTCATATTCATCGCAAAACTGCTTTGCCGCGATTCGCAAGAAGGATGTTTCAGTGCCTTGCTTGATCCAGTTCGCAATCGCATCCTTGACAGCCTGGGCGTACAGCGTATTGGACATGCCAGGGTGAATACCATCTCCGGCAAGCTCATCAGGATGCGCCGAAATCGTAGCGTCCCAGTCAACGAGAACAACGTTGTCGGAATGGCGGCCGCGAAGTTGCTCAACGCGTCGTTCGTTCCGGGGACCCAAGACACGGGGGCATGCGCATTAATCAGCACAAGCACATGATCCGGTCCAATGTCGTTCAGTATGTCATTGAGTTGGCCATCGGTCACCGCTGAATTCGTAGCCAAGCCGACCAGCACCCATTGGCGCAATCCTTCCGGCTGGCTTTTGGCTTGGTCTATAAGTCCCAATGCCTTGGTCATCGAACGTGAGGTTTCCGCATCAACAGTGATTCCGGGAAAAACGGATTGCAAACCTTTACTGGAGCAAGCATCACCGAGTCACCGAATGCGACCATCTGCTGCCCGTCAGGCATGGTGTATGCGGGTTTCTTGGGCGCTGGCGGATGCTTCCTATCGAAGTCGAGGTGCATGCCCTGCTGCTCTTTCAGCATTTTCGCATTCTCTTCCAACGCGCGTTCACACTGGTCTGCTTTGGTGCGTTGGCTACCGCGTATCCGGACATCAAGCATGTACTCAATACCACGGCGATCGTAATCCAGCATCTGGTTACATCCCACATTCCGTTTTCTGGCAGCGGGCGAATCATGGCGATAAATCCGCCACGGGCGACGGGCTGTTCTACCAACTTCCACGACATGGCGGTACAACATGCGGTAAGAGCGAGTGTGATTAGCAGCATCCATCCCAGATGCCGAGCACCCCACTGGGGGAACATCGCCTTGGTGAACAACCATAAAGGCCAATGCCACAGGTAAATGCCGTATGAATATCGGCCGGCCACATCAAATGGTTTGAACACCAGCAGATCCTGCATCCAAGATCCGAAAGGAATGGAACCGGCGACCAGAACCACTGAAAGTAGCGAAGCCGCGAAAATCCCTCCATAGAAGGCAGCAGGACCCTGCTCAACGTGCTGCATCATCCATAACAGAATCAGTAATGCCACAAAAGCCGCCGCAGGGCCGATCTTGCTCCAGACCAGACGAGCGCGTTCCATGATCGCCGTTTCTTCCGGACGACCGTTGCCACGCCGTATGATCATCAGCAGCCATGCCAGCATGGCACCTAGCCAAAGTCCCATGGCATGTGTGTCCGAACCGAAATACACTCTGGTTGGATCGGTTCCCGGGTGATACTGCAATCCCATGGAAAGCGCACTGCACACGGCAAGTCCGGCAAGTACCGCCACCGGCACCCAACGTACCAGAATTTTTCGAAGCAGGTAGATCAGCAAAGGAGCCAACAGATAGAACTGCATCAGCACCGACATGAACCACAGATGACGGAACATGTCTGGATTCATCTGCGAGAAATAGCTGGCGCCACTGCCGATGGCATACCAGTTGTAACAACCCAGCATAGCCGTCACTATCTGGCTGTTAATGTCCACCAACATGTCTTGGTTGATGAACCATGCCAACGATACGGTGACGGGAATCATCAGAATCAACGCCGGGTATATTCTGCGCAGACGCTTGAGGTAATATTCCTTGAAACCTATTCCCTTGCCGGAATCAATATGATTCAGCAACGACGAGAAATCAGAAAACCTGAATGGTGAAGAATATGTCAACACCTAGGAATCCGCCCCGCAGAGTGCCCTGGTCGCAGTGATACAACACTATCGCGATCAAGGCGATGCCCTTGAGGCCATTCAGACCGACAAAACGACGTCTTACCACAACAATCAACCGCTTCTCTCAACATGCGACGTATGCGCGTTAGGCACAACGTTTTCGTATCGTACTACCAGCCCCTCCCCCCATTATGCGGATCATGAACAGATATGGAAAGGTGTTGTCTGGGACGATTGGAAACGTTCGGTGAACGCAACCTCGGAAGCGGTGGAGACATAACGATTATTCCAAAAAGGACCGTACGTTCATTGGCATTGGATTTGATGCCGATGGAACGTATGGTCCTCTTCATACGGTCCCGTCAATCATTTGACTGCGGGATCTCCTCGCTCACTTGGAGAAGACGTTGCCGTAAGTGTCTTCGCCTGCTTCTGCGATTGCCGCGGACTTGCGGGCGATTGCCAGCTCCTCGTTGGTCGGAATGACGCAGATGGTGATCTTGGAATCCGGGGTGGAGATGATGCGCGGTTCCTTGGAACGGGTGGCGTTCTTCTCTTCGTCCAGCTTGACGCCGAACGGGGCGAGCTTGTCGCACACCATCTTGCGGACCACGTCATCGTTCTCGCCGACGCCTGCGGTGAAGGTGATCACGTCTACGCCGCCCATCTGAGCGGTGTAGTTGCCGATGTAGCCGACGATGCGGTGTACGTAGACGTCGAGAGCCAGCTTGGCGTCCTCGTTGCCTTCGGCGACCAGACGGTGAACCTCACGGAGGTCGCCGAAGCCGGTCATGCCCATCATGCCGGAACGCTTGTTGAACAGAGCGTCGAGCTCGTCCACGTTCATGTGGGCGTTGCGGATCAGGTGGAAGACGACGGCCGGATCGATATCGCCGGTACGGCCACCCATCATGAGGCCTTCGAGCGGAGTCAGGCCCATGGAGGTCTCGACCGGCTTGCCGGAAACTTCGGCGGAGGCGGAAGCGCCGTTGCCGATATGCAGCACGATCTGCTTGAGCCTTCAGCCGGCTTACCGATGACGCTCGGCACCACGGAGGAGATGAACTCGTGGGAGGTGCCGTGGGCGCCGTAACGGCGGATGTGGTACTGGTCGGCGATTTCCTTGTTCAGCGCGTAGGTGCTTGCGCCTCGGCAGCTGGAAGAAGAAGGAGGAATCGAACACGAAGATCTGCGGGACGTCCGGCAGGAGCGCGCGCATGACTTCAGCACCCTTGGCTTCCGGACCGTTGTGCAGCGGGCGCGAGCACGGCGAGGTCCTTGACTTGGTTGATGGTCTTGTCGGTGACCAGAGCCGGGTTCGGGAAGATGGAACCACCCTGCACCACGCGGTGACCAACAGCCACGATGCCGGCCTCGTCCAGCTTCGGACCGAACTCGTTGAAGAAGCCGAGCACGCGCTTCAGACCCTGCTCGTGGTCGTGGATCGGCTCTTCCAGCTCATGCTTCTCGCCGTTGAACTCGTGCTTGTAGTGGCCGTCAACCGGCTCGCCGATCTTCTCGACCAGGCCGGAAGCAATACCTTCACCGGTTTCAAGATCAACCAGCTGATACTTGATAGAGCTGGAACCGGAATTGATGACAAGGACGGTTTTCGCCATTGTGGGCATCCTCCATGTGTTAATCGATGTGCCGCTTGCGCGACTTTCCAAACTTTAGATTACTCTTTGCTTGCTACAAAATAGCGTTTTACTGGGCTTCGATGGCGGTCAGGGCAACCGTGTTGATGATGTCCTGCACGGTTGCGCCTCGGCTCAGTCGTTGACCGGTCGGTTCAGTCCCTGCAGCACAGGTCCGACGGCCACTGCGCCGGAGGAACGCTGGACGGCCTTGTACCCGATGTTGCCCGCGCACAGATCCGGGAACACGAACACATTGACATGGCCCGCCACATCGTTGCCTTGGCCTTGGTGGCTGCAACGGTCGGCGACCAAGCCGCG
>ENA-OQAZ01001619-OQAZ01001619.1-human-gut-metagenome-genome-assembly--contig:-NODE-1619-length-10367-cov-1.740918_pt1 | contig 10367 bp, 10 predicted proteins | sample MGYA00242737_ERZ504531 | MGnify/ENA primary metagenome ERZ504531 (study PRJEB26092, sample SAMD00036244) | human gut metagenome | host: Homo sapiens | study: EMG produced TPA metagenomics assembly of...
GGAAATCCTTAATGACCTTCTCGTGGGACCCGGACTCCACCCGGCGAACATCTTTCCGCGTCACCATGTAATCCTGCATCAATCTGATTCCGCTCATTAGTAGATACAGTGGCCCTTTAACCGGTAAAATCCGTCCTCCGACGTGACATAGACCGCCTCCTCGCCTTCCAGTCCATGATTCAGGTACATAAGCTTGTTCTTCCCATTGAAATACTGGTTGTGCTGCTTCCAGTAATTCAGCGGACTCAACTGGCTCGACGGCGCCCCGCAGATAAACCATCCCTGGACCGTCCGCTTCGGAAATGACTCCTCAATTCCCCGGTATGCCTTCTTCCAGGCATTCTCCGAGAATTCTATCTTCTCCCCGGACACCTCCACGTCCTCCATCTCGATGGCCCCATCGATAAAGATATACGGCGTCCCGTCATAATTTTCCGTGCTGCCCAGCAGAAGTCCCACCCGCAGCGTCTGGTTTCCCGCCGGATACAGGCGCTTTAAATATGTATTTACATAATCCTCCACATACAGCCGGACCACCTGGTCCGTGTCACCGATCTGGCGGATATTTTTCGGAAGTTTCGGAAACGGATTGTATAATTCTCCCATGCTGTCACCTCGTTCTATCTTCAGGCGGCCGGCATGTCCAGATACCGGCCGCCTCTATATTTACGCGAACCACGAAACCGTGCTTCGTCGGATTCTTTCCGAAGTATAGCATGATACACCCGCAAAACATGTCAAAACGGTGCAGCCTGACTGGAAAAGTTTTCGACACGTCTCCCAATGATCCGCATCCCGAGACAGATGCTGCGGCTGATGCAGTCCGCCAGGCGCATGACCATGGACAGGCGGATGCTCTGCAAAAACAGGGGATCCCGCTCTCCGCCCCGCCGACGATCCCGGTAATGGAGATGTCACCCACGGCGGCAAGCTCCTTCCGAACGCCCAGTCCCGGGCGGAGCGGTCCTTTTTCCAGTGTCACAAGCCCCACATGATCCAACGGCCAACGGCGGCATCCACGGCGATGATGATCGCGTCCGGATAATGTTCCTCGATATGTTCCAGCGTCCGGTCCAGGTTCACTGCATGGACCGGATGTTCCAGCGTCCCGATCACCACCGCTCCACCGATCTCCTCTGCCTCCAGACGCGAACCGATCAACGGCCCCAGGCTGTCCCCCCGTGGACCGGTCCGTCCCGATACACAAAAACACCACCTGGCGGCGGCCAGATGCCCGCATCTCGTTCATCAAAAGAAGCAGAAGTCTCGCCGCAAATTTCTCTGCCTCAAATCCCGCTTCCGTATCGTAATAAGTGATCTTCCGCCTCCCGAATCTCATGGTAAACACTCCGTTTCCTGGCTGGTTTCTATGAGACATTATAGGCAGAATACGCAGAGATTATACATGTTATTCCCGCTCCATTCTGCTCGTTACTTTTCACGATATTTTTATGTAATTATGGAATTTCTCAAAAATTCTCCCATTATAAAAAAGAATGTGCCTTGGCACATTCTCGCGCCTCGCGCGGTCGCTTGCGACAATCTACATCTTCGCGCGAGTGCGCATCTTTGGCACGTTAGTGCCTTTTTATGTAACAGGGAATTCCTCGGAATTTCCTGTTACATAAAAAAGAGGTTCATCTCCCCATAAGTGGAAATGAACCTCTTTCTTTTCTGTTTTTCAGTCTTACGCCTCCGGTTTCTCAACCTGGACGATCGCCTGCTTCTGCATCGGGATACGGCAGTTCTTATTGTTGCCAAACTCAACGATAACGGTATCGTCTGTCATATCAATGATCACTCCGTAGAATCCGCTGGATGTCAGCACGCTGTCACCGACTGCGATGCTCGCCATCAGTTCCTGCATTTTTTTCTTTTCCTTCTGCTGCGGTCTGATCGCAATGAAGTACATGAAAGCAAAGATTAAAACAATATATCCAATCCAAAATGCCGGGCTGTTAGTCATATCCGTTGCACCTCCTTTTCTTATACCTTGTCTTTATAGTTCCCTGTTACGCCCTCCAACTTTTTCTCTTTGTACTCGGCGTAGCAGTGGTTCTCGATAGCTTCCCTGATCTCCGTCATCATTGTGTTGTAGAAGTAAAGATTGTGGAGCACGCATAAGCGCATTCCAAGCATCTCTTTTGCCTTCAGGAGATGGCGGATATAGGCCCTGCTGTATGAGCGGCAGGCCGGACACTGGCATCCCTCTTCGATGGGGCGCATATCCTTTGAAAACTGCTCATTAAACAGGTTGATCTTTCCGTGGTTTGTATATACATGACCATGACGGCCATTTCTTGTCGGGTAAACGCAGTCGAAGAAATCGACGCCGCGGTCCACCGCCTCAAGGATGTTCGCCGGGGTTCCGACGCCCATCAGATAAGTCGGTTTCTCTTCCGGGAGATGCGGAACCACCGCATCGAGGATACGGTACATCTCCTCGTGACTCTCACCGACCGCAAGTCCGCCGACCGCGTAGCCGTCGCAGTTCATCTTCGAGATCGTATCCGCATGCGCGATCCGGATATCCTCGAAGGTTCCGCCCTGATTGATGCCGAACAGAAGCTGTTCCTTATTGACGGTATCCGGCAGGGAATTTAATCTCGCCATCTCCGCCTGGCATCTCGCCAGCCACCTTGTAGTTCTCGCGACAGAATTCTCCATGTATCTCTGGTACACGGATGCGGAGCGCACTCATCGAATGCCATCGCGATCGTGGAGCCAAGGTTTGACTGGATCTGCATGCTCTGCTCCGGTCCCATAAAAATCTTATGACCATCGATATGGGAGTTGAAGTACACGCCTTCTTCTTTGATCTTTCTGAGTCCGGCGAGGGAAAATACCTGAAAGCCGCCGGAATCGGTGAGGATCGGACGGTCCCAGTTCATAAACCTGTGGAGCCCGCCGAGCTCTTTAATCAGCTTGTCGCCGGTCCGGACATGAAGATGGTAGGTGTTGGAAAGCTCCACCTGTGTCCCGATCCCGCGAAGGTCATCGGTGGACACAGCGCCCTTGATCGCGGCGACAGTTCCTACATTCATGAATACCGGCGTATGGATCGTGCCGTGGACTGTCTCTACGTCAGCCCGTTTGGCACGTCCGTCTTTTGCCAGAATCTTATATTTCATATTTCTCTTGCCTTATCGTTATTTTCGAAACGACGTTCTTCCGGTTATTTTCCGGATTTCTTTCGCTTCCTTTGCTGCCTTCTCAGCATCCTTCTTTGCCTGTTTTTCAACCGCATCCTTCTTCTGCTTCTTTGTGGTCATTACATACCACATAGCGCCTGTCAGGCATACGGAAGAGTAGGTACCACAGATGATACCTGCCATTAACGGGAGTGCGAACTCACGGATGGAGGATACGCCCATGATGAACAGAACAAATACCATGACAAAGGTCGTCAGGGATGTATTGATGCTTCGTGTGAAGGTCTGGGTGATACTTGTATTTACGATATCAGCGGTGGATGCCTTCGGTCCCATGAGCTTGATGTTCTCACGGATACGGTCGAAGATAACGATCGTCGCGTTGATGGAGTATCCGACGATGGTAAGCAGGCAGGCGATCGCTGTGGAGCCAACGGACCACTTTGCGAGGGCATAGCATGCAACTACAACCAATACGTCATGGACAAGGGCTAAAACAGCACTTGCAGCGAAGCGGATATCCTTGAATCGTACCCAGATATAGAGAAGCATAAATACGGTAGCGATCGCTGTAGCCATAACCGCGTCGCGCTTCATCTCAGCACTTACCGCACCGGAGATGCTCTCTGCGGTAATCTTGGACTCATCAACGCCGAAGTTCTCAACAAGTGCCTCGTCTAATGCCTGACGTTCTTCCACGCTTAAGGTTCTTGTCTTGATGATCACCTCGTTTGTTCCCGCAACCTTCTGTGTCTGCGTATCCGCACTGTTTGTGATGGATTCGACTACCGGAACAACCTCGCTTGAGATTCTCTCCAGAGACATGTCCTCATTAAAGGTCACGCTTGTGGAGGTACCGCCCTGGAAGTCAAGGGAGTAATTGAACGCGTTTCCGATGGAAGACTTGTTCATTACCATTCCCGCAACGCCTGCGAGGATCATAACAGCAGAGATGATAAAGCAGATATTTCTCTTTCCGAGGAAATTGAGCGCCTTCTTCTCTTTTCTGATGCCGTAGAACTTCTGATCCTGGAATCCAAGGTTATACAGGGTGTTCAGTGTGAACTTTGTAACGAAAAGTGCTGTGAACATGGAAAGAACGATACCAAGGGCAAGTGTTGTAGCGAAGCCCTTAACTGTACCGGAGCCTCTCCAGTAAAGAACAGCCGCTGCGATCAGTGTTGTCACGTTACCATCGACGATGGCGGATAACGCTTTCGCAAAACCTGTCTTGATTGCGGAATGAACGGTCTTTCCGAGACCGATCTCCTCCTTGATACGGGTGAAGATGATGACGTTCGCATCAACCGCCATACCGATGGAAAGGATGATACCGGCAATACCCGGAAGTGTTAATGTAACCTCAAAGGCCGCGAGCAGGATCAGCATCAATGCCACATAGAGGCAGAGTGCAAGGGATGCCGCAAGACCCGGTATGAGGTAAACTACGATCATGAATACGCATACGATTCCGAAACCGATCGCGCCGGCCTTTAAGCTTGTCGTGATCGCTTCCTGACCAAGTTTCGCGCCTACCACGTTGGAACGGAGTTCCTCCAGTTCCAGGGAAAGGGAACCGATACGGATCGTGGACGCAAGATTCTCAGCCTCTTCATAGGAAGTCATGCCGGAGATAGAGGCCTGTCCTCCTGTGATCGCCTGCTGTACGGTCGGGTTAGAGTACATCACATTATCGTAAACGATCGCGATCTTCTTGCCGACGTTCGCTGCAGTCACATCTGCGAATTTCTTAGTACCTTCATCCGTAAATGTAAGCGCTACTTCATAGTTATTGTTTCCTGTCTGCTGGTCTTTATAGATCACAGCTTTCGCAGAAGCTACATCGGTTCCTTCCAGTACAACATTCCAGTTCTCATCATAGAACTGTAAGGATCCCGGCTTACCGAGCTCTTCCAGGATCTTGTTCGCGTCTGTGACACCCGGAATATCAACATTGATACGGTTTCCGCCTTCCTGATAAACCTCTGCCTCAGAGCTGTAGTTCTGTACTCTCTGCTGCAGCTTGTACTGGGTATCGGACATATCCTCAGCGACTCGGATTCTCTTCCTTCGCCTGGTAGGTAATGCTGACGCCGCCTGCCAGATCCAGACCGAGCTTGATTCCGCCATTCTGGGAAGTTACTCCGTTCTCATCGGTGACCAGCTTACTCTTCTGAAGAGTATCATAGCCGAAAAATCCGAAGATACCGAGCACAACGAGCAGTCCCAGGAGGCCGAGCAGTCCCTTTCCTTTGTTGCTCTTCATGATAAAATCTCCTTCTTGATATGATTTCGAGGTTCAAAAGGCTTTTTGTCCCTCTTGATTCCGGAGTCTGTCGTAATCACCGCCTCCGTCATCCTTACAATAACAATCCGGGGTTTTCTTCCCCTGACCGCTATGATCGATTTAGTTGTTTTCCTCGTCCTCCGCTAAAGCAGCACGGATCATAATCGCGCACTCGATACGTTTTTTCTGCATTTCGCAGCCGATATCGTAGGCATCCGTAATGCTGCCGTGGAAGTTGAAGGAATTTGCCGCGCATCCGCCGCTGCAGTAGAATCTCGCAAAGCAGTTTTTGCATTTTTCTTTCGCATATACGTTGCAGAGCTTGAATTCATCGCGCACCTTCGTGTTGACCACGCCGGTATCCACGTTTCCAAGCAGGAACTCTTCATTTCCAACGAACTGGTGGCACGGATATAAGTCTCCCCACGGAGTTACCGCAAGATACTCGGTTCCTGAACCGCAGCCGGACAGACGTTTCGCAACACACGGTCCCTGACTTAAATCAAGCATGAAGTGGAAGAATTTGAATCCTCTTCCCTCTTTCTGACGTTTTACAAACTCTTTTGCGAGTCTGTCATACTCATCCATGATCTGCGGAAGATCTTCCTCACGGATGGAGTACGGCTCTTCCGGAGCTGCAACTACCGGCTCCATAGAAAGCTTCTCAAAGCCGAGGTCCGCATAGTGGAGGACATCGTTTCCGAAATCCAGGTTGTTTCTTGTGAAGGTTCCGCGGACGAAATAATCCTTCTCGCCGCGTGATTTCGCGAATTTCTGGAATTTCGGAACAATAAGTTCGTAGCTTCCCTTACCATTTCTGAACGGACGCATCCGGTCATTGACCTCCGGACGTCCGTCAAGACTTAAGACCACGTTGCTCATTTCCCTGTTGCAGAACTCCATGATCTCATCGTTTAAGAGTACGCCGTTTGTTGTCAGTGTAAAACGGAATTTCTTATTGTGCTCCTTCTCCTGGGAACGTCCGTATTCCACAAGCTGTTTTACAACGTTCCAGTTCATAAGCGGCTCGCCGCCGAAGAAATCAACCTCAAGGTTGATGCGGTTTCCGGAGTTCGCGATCAGGAAATCCAGTGCCTTCTTTCCGACCTCAAAGCTCATGAGGGCGCGGCGTCCATGGTACTCTCCTTCCTCTGCGAAGCAGTACTTGCAGGCAAGGTTGCAGTCATGGGCAATATGAAGGCAGAGTGCCTTCACGACCGTCTGACGTTTCTTGAAATCGATCACATAATCTTTGTAAATATCCGCAGCAAACAGCTCCTCCGCGTCGATGAGCTCCTGAATATCGGAGAGCGCATCCTCAATATCTTCTGCAGAGTACTTACAGACCAGTGCTTCTCTCACTGCTTTTTTCTGGTCATCCGTGAGAGGCATCGGTTTTTCCATATCCGGGACGATCTTCGCGAGAACCTCCACGGCATCGTAGAGCAGCGCATCCACGGAATGAACCGATCCACTGTTTACGTCCAAAACAATATGGTATCCATTATTTATATACTGATGTATCAAAGCTAACTTTCTCCTACTGTCTTAATTTTCAGGTGACTGTTCCGTCTCTTCCCGATTACAGTCACGATCTGATGGTCTCCTGACTTCTTTCTTACCTGCCCTTTGTGGTCTGTCAGTGGCGGCTTTCCCGGCATCGCTGTCCGGGAAACCCGTCACCGGCAGATTCTTTGATCAGACAAGAAATAGCCCCTACAATCATACGACCGTAGGGGTCTCTTTAAAAACTTCCGTTTATTCGAAGCCCCGCATTAGCGGTTGCTGTTTTCACAGCTCTGGTTTCCTACTGTGCAGGATGTTTTGCACGCAGACTGGCAGGATGTCTGGCATTCGCCGCAGCCGCCTTCTTCATGCTGTTCTTTAAAGTGTTGGAACTTAAAGTCTTTACATGCTTCATGGTATCATTTCCTCCTGTTCTCTTATCGTGGGCATAATACCCCGAATTTAAATGAAATTATACCATACGATTTTCTATTATGCAACGGATTTTATTGCCGTGATGCAGGAAAATCCGGTACAGAGATCCACTTTTTGTCTGCATAGCATGCCGCAGGCAGCTTCCCGATCATGTCCGGCAGCCACAAGGGAAAAATATCCGGGTGCTTTTTTCAGCCAAATCGGCTCATCAGTTACAAGATCAGCCGCGCAATGCATATGCATGGCCGTTCCCCACATATCCTGTATAAAGCAAACGCTCACATCATGATGTCCTCTCAGGATCTTTCTGTACCTGATTTTATGAGTTCCGGAAAGACTCCCGGAGTACATCCTTCAAGAAAGGAGTTTTCTCATGCAGACAAACCCGGTATGGCGCATGGTACGCGCCTGATCGCAACTTATATCCTCTCCGGAATTCTTCTGGCGATACTGTCCTTCGCCCTTTTTAAGTTCCGCCTCCCGGAAAACCAGGTCAATCTCGCTGTCTGCGCAGTCTATATCCTCTCCTGCTTTTTTGGCGGCATGATCGCCGGAAAAACAATGAGGACCAGGCGTTTTTTCTGGGGCCTGGTCCTCGGAACTCTCTATTTTCTGTTTTTATATCTCATGTCCCTCGCCCAGAAGGACGGTGTCACGGAAGACACCAAAAGACTTCTCTCTGTCCTCGCCATGTGCACATTGAGCGGAATGGCGGGCGGGATGGTGAGCTAACGGTCTCCCACCTTCGTGAGGAGATAAACAACGAGCGCCAGGATCCCCATCACAACGAAGATTCCAAGCATTCCCTTCCACATGATCCCTAAAGCAAGCATTACATTTACATTCATAGTCCAGACCTCCTACATAAAGAATCCAAGGATGATTCCGCCGGCAACTGCAGATGCGACCTGACCGGATACGTTCGCTCCGATAGCATGCATCAGAAAGATGGTTTGTTTTGTCCTCCGCAATTCCCATCTTCTCAATGACACGGGCAGACATCGGGAATGCGGAGATTCCTGCTGCTCCGACCATCGGGTTCACTTTGTTCTTGCTGAACAGATTTAAGAATTTCGCAAACACGACGCCGCCGATGGAGTCGAAAATAAAAGCGAAAAGTCCAAGGCCCATGATCATCAGTGTCTGTAAGCTTACGAACTGGTCCGCTTTCATTGAGAAGGAGATCGTGATTCCGAGAACAAGTGTGATCAGGTTCGCGAGTGTCGTCTGTGCTGTTTCGGAAAGGCTGTTTAAGCAACCGCATTCACGGATCAGATTTCCGAACATCAGGAATCCTACAAGAGCAACCGATGCCGGAGCGACAAGTCCTGCGACAAATGTTACAATGATTGGAAAAGCGATTCTTGTGAACCGGCTTACTTTTCCCGGCTCATACGGCATGCGGATCATGCGTTCTTTCTTTGTCGTAACCGCTTTGATCGCCATCGGCTGGATGATCGGCACAAGTGCCATATAGGAATATGCCGCCACCGCGATCGCTCCGATGTAGTTTGACTTCAACACCTGAGATACCAGGATCGAAGTCGGACCATCTGCCGCTCCGATGATTCCGATAGAGGCAGCGTCCTTGATATCAAAGCCGAGAAGTGATGCCATAAAGATCGTAAAAAAGATGCCGAACTGGGACGCTGCACCAAAGAGGAACATCTTCGGGTTCGAAAGCAGCGGTCCAAAGTCGATCATAGCTCCGATACCGATAAAGAGCAGCAGCGGGAAAGCCTCCGACGCCTCAATGCCGGATTCAAAGAGCCACTGGATGATTCCATGAGTCTCACCGGCGCCCTCCATAAACTGGTTTAATACACCGCTGGCCGGGAGATTCACAAGGATCGCACCGAAGCCCATCGGCAGAAGAAGGGCCGGCTCATAATTTTTCTCGATTGCCAGGTAGATCAGTAAAAGCCCTACCACATACATGACGACCTGCTGCCAGGTGATCGATAGTAATCCACTCCATAAAAAGTCCATAAAAACTCCTCCTTGAAAATAGTATGCGCAGGTTTTTCTCTTTCCCTGCCAATGGATTCCATGAAATTTTACAGACCGTCTTTTTTTGCCGCCATATCGGATCGCCCTCGGATCCTCAGAGCAACAAAAAAAAGACTTTCTGCAGAAATTTCTCTCTGCAAAAAGTCTCGTTACCATTTTACCGGTATGCACCACCAGACGTTTCCGCCGCGATTGTTGACAGTGCATTTCAACTACTCCCCTTTTGGATAGTTTCATATTAATTGGTTTGAAAAAAATTGTCAAGACCGAAAGCTGTACATTTTTCGCTAATTTTGTCGCGGTTCAGTAACTTCACCGTTCGGGTTTGCTCTCCTGCTCACTTTCTTCGCTCTTCTGCGGCGCATCCAGAATATACAGATGCACCTTGTCAATCCGGTTTCTCTCCACCGTATCCACCACAAACCGGAGATTTCCGCTTGTGACTTCCTCCCCCGCCTGCGGGAGATGGTCTAAAAGGCCGATAATATAGCCGCCGACAGAGTCGTAATCTTCTGACTTGAGATCCAGACCAAGCTGGTCGTCGAGATCATCGAGTTTCATAGCGCCCTCGATCACATATTCCTTCGGATTGATCTTCCTGATGCTGTCTTCCTCATCCGCATCGTACTCGTCGCGGATCTCTCCGACGATCTCCTCAAGCATATCCTCCAATGTGATAAGCCCGGCCGTCGCGCCATACTCATCAAGAACGATGGCAACGCTGTTCATGGTCTTGCGGAGTTCCACCATAAGCTCCGTCGTCTTTTTAAACTCGTAGGTGTAATACGGCTCACGCAGGTAATCCCGCAGCTTAAATTCCTTGTCTTTCGGGATCAGGAACAGGTCCTTGATATTCACGATGCCAATGACATTGTCCGTCGTCTCCTCATAGACCGGATATCTCGTATACTTCTCCTGTCGGAAAATATCCATGATCTCCTGATAGCTGGCATTCACATCGAGGAATGTCATATCGA
>ENA-OQAZ01001620-OQAZ01001620.1-human-gut-metagenome-genome-assembly--contig:-NODE-1620-length-10363-cov-1.762016_pt1 | contig 10363 bp, 11 predicted proteins | sample MGYA00242737_ERZ504531 | MGnify/ENA primary metagenome ERZ504531 (study PRJEB26092, sample SAMD00036244) | human gut metagenome | host: Homo sapiens | study: EMG produced TPA metagenomics assembly of...
AATTCGTCCAATTCCCGCACTCATCGCAAGTACCCGGACGTGAATCTGCCAATAATGTATGCGCCATACAGGTCGACCGAGCACGCCGAACGTCAACAGCACGCTGCCGACGATCTGCACGGAAGCGACGACGCACGCGAACCGGCTCATCCATGCCGTTCGCAAACGTCGCGGCAAGCGTGATCATTGCCACTCCGCCGACGATCAGCAACGCCATGATCACGTCGGTCGGCCGGTGCCACTGTCCCGCAATCACCGACAATCCGACGAGTACCGCATACAGCCAGCCGATCACGGCAACGAGCGCACGGCATACGCGAGGCACGGCGCATAGTAGGATCATCCTGCCGCGGCGGCGAGTATGACATGCCCGGAAGGCGCGGAATTATTGGGATTTGATTCCAGATTGATTAAGTACGGACGTGGCAGCAGCGGCTTCAGCAACTCTGCTGCGGCAAAGCAGATTCCGCCGAATACCGCCAGTTGAGCAATCAACAGCCATCGTTTTCTTACGATAAGTACGGCGAGGGCGATTATCGACATAATCGCGCTTGTTGCGATTACAACGGTGGAAATGGTGAAAACATGCACGACCGGTTCCAGCCATCCCGGCAGGGCCGCATCGAATTTCGACCAGACCATGTCTTCATAGCTTTGGCCTTCCATCGTGCGCACGCCCAACCACCAGACGCCCACCGCGGCGGCAAGCAGCAGCAGACCGAACACCACGCTGAGCATAATGCTCGACGCGCGCGGATGACGGGTCAGCGGATCGGCTTTGGCAAGCCCTTCGCTCACTTCACGTGGGGAAAGCACCTGTTCGATCGGATCAGACGGCGGCTGCGGCACGGGAACGGGCGCGACCGGCTGTTCCAGCATATTCGCGGACTTGTGCGGGTCTCGGATGATTGGCTTGAATTCGTCGGTCATAATCATCGAGAATACGGCATTGGCTCTACGGTATGCGCGAATGGCATGAAGATATAAGAAAACCTCCACGCACCCGGAAGAGGCCACTTACCCTGCTGCATTCCTGCCCTGGGGGAGTTGGGTGACGTACCGCCACGCGGAGGCAAAGACCAGTGTACACCATGCCCGGACCGAACCGCGTCGCAAGCCGCACGAACCGCGTCGCAAGCCGCACGAACCGCAGCACAACCCGCGCCACAGGCCGCGCACGAACCACACAGACCATGCCATGATCCGTGAAGCAGCCAGCCCCACGACCAGCGACACAGGGAAATCAAACGTCAAAATGCCGCTTCCCCATGAGCATCCCGCGTTAAGGAGGCGGACGGGTATGCTTGATGAGGAATCGCACACGAATATTGTGTGTTTGTTTTAAGTTCGGAAGGTTGTTCTTATGACTGAAGCGGTGGAATATCCCGATCTGGTGGTCGTGGGCGCGGGCCTGTTCGGCCTGACCGTGGCCCAGCAGGCCGTGGAGAGGCTCGGCGTGCGCGTGGAGATCATCGACGTGCGCGACCACATCGGCGGCAACGCGTACAGCTACATGGACGAGGAGACCGGCGCGGAGATCCACAAGTACGGCGCCCACCTGTTCCACACGTCCAACAAGCGCGTGTGGGACTACGTGAACAGGTTCACCTCGTTCACGAACTACGTGCACCGCGTGTACGCCACGCACGACGGCGAGGTATACCCCCTGCCGATCAACCTGGGCACCATCAACCAGTTCTTCCGCGCGCACTACACGCCCGCCGAAGCCAAGGCGCTCGTGGCCGAGCAGGCCGGCGAGCTGGCGGGCAAGGATCCCCAGAACCTCAACGACAAGGGCATTTCGCTGATCGCCGCCCCCTGTACGAGGCGTTCATCAAGAACTACACGGGCAAGCAGTGGCAGACCGATCCGAAGGACCTGCCAGCGGGCATCATCAACCGCCTGCCGGTGCGCTTCAACTACGACAACCGCTATTTCAAGGACACGTGGGAGGCCTGCCGGCCGACGGCTACACCGCGTGGATGGAGCGCATGATCGACGATCCGCGCATCCATGTGACCCTGGAGACCGACTTCTTCGACGGGTCCCAGCCGTACAACAAGGCGGCTTTGGCCGCGGCCGGCGTGCCGGTGGTGTACACGGGCCCGGTGGACCGCTACTTCGACTACTCGCTGGGCGAGCTCAAGTGGCGCACGGTCGACTTCAAGGAGGTGCGTTACGACGAGGGCGACCATTTCGGCTGCCCGGTGATGAACTTCTCCGACGCGGACGTGCCGTACACGCGCGCGATCGAGTTCAAGAACTTCAATCCGGAGCGCGCCGCCTCGCAGAATCCCGACAGGACCGTGGTGTGGGAGGAGTACAGCCGTTTCGCCGAGCGTGGCGACGAGCCGTACTATCCGATCAACACGGAGGCCGACAAGGCGCTGTACGCGAGGTACGAGGAGCTCGCGAAGGCCGAGCCGAAGACGGTGTTCGGCGGCCGTTTGGGCACGTACAAGTACTACGACATGCACAATGTGATCGACACCGCGTTGACGCGTACGAGGAACAGGTCGAACCCCTTCTCAAGAAGTGACGATACGCATCGTTTCCAAATCGTAATTAAAAATCCCCAATCCACCGACGGTAGATTGGGGATTCCTCATATCAGGCGAACTAAAAATCAGGCGCGCCACACATCCTTGCCAGCTGCCTTGGCGGCGGCGACATCGGCGTCAAGCTGCTCTTCGCTGCCTTCGACCTCGCCCTTGATGAACTCCTCCACCAAGCGGCGGGCCTCGCCATCCTCGTGCTGCACGGCCGGCGACTTCATGAAATAGGAGCTCGGAGCCAGAATCGGGCCGGCCAGATGACGGTCGAGCGCGATCTTGGCGGCACGCACGGCGTCGATCACAATACCGGCGGAATTCGGGGAATCCCACACCTGCAGCTTGTATTCCAAGCTCAGCGGCACATCGCCGAACGTAGTGCCTTCAAGACGCACGAACGCGAACTTGCGGTCGTCAAGCCATGCCACGTAATCGGACGGACCGATATGCACGTTATGCGGATCCATATCGTGCGGCACCACGGAAGTGACGGCGCGGGTCTTGGAAATCTTCTTGGATTCCAGGCGCGAGCGCTGCAGCATGTTCATGAAGTCCATGTTGCCGCCCACGTTGAGCTGGTACGTGCGGTCCAGACGCACGCCACGATCCTCGAACAGACGGGCGAGCACGCGGTGCGTGATGGTGGCGCCGACCTGGGACTTGATATCGTCGCCGACGATCGGCACACCGGCGTCACGGAACTTCTGAGCCCATTCCGGATCGGATGCGATGAACACCGGCAGGCAGTTCACGAACGCGCATCCGGCGTCCATGGCGGCCTGGGCGTATGCCTTGTCGGCCTGCTCGGAACCGACCGGCAGGTAGGAAACGAGCACGTCGACCTTCTTGTCGCGCAGCACCTGAGCCACGTCGACCGGCTCGCGTCGGACTCTTCGATCATCTGGCGATAGTATTCACCCAGACCATCGTTGGTCGGGCCGCGCAGCACTTCGACGCCAGATTCGGCACGTCGGCGAATTTGATCGTGTTGTTCTGCGACGCTTCGATGGCTTCAGACAGATCCTTGCCGACCTTCAGCGCGTCCACATCGAATGCGGCGACGAATTCAATGTCACGCACGCGATATCCGCCGAAATTGTTGTGCATCAGACCGGGAATCTTATCCTCGTCCTTCGTGTCTTTGTAGTATTCAACGCCCTGCACCAGCGAAGAAGCGCAATTGCCAACGCCAGCGATAGCTACACGAATGCTCATCTGTAAACGACTCCTCTGTTATATATATGCAATATATGCGTTTCACAGGTACCAAATTTCAAGCATACCTGCGAAACAGCGAAAAGGCAACCTGAAAAACTGATAAAACCCTGAAAATCAGCCGATATTGAGACAACGACCCACAAACTGTCGATTTGTAAAAGAGCTGCGCAAAAAAATGCCCTCCCAAGGGCAAACTCACCCCATTTTCACCTGATTTCTCAAGTCAATCAGCTACGGTGGAACCTATGGTTTCACACACACGAAGCGTAAGCTCACGCTCAAGAAGCGCCCGCAGCGGCGGCGCCGGCAGCAATCGCAGCAACGCATCCCATAGCGCGCCCAAGCCGCAGAACCACGGATCGCACCGCGCCAACGGACCTCAGAAAAAGCAGAACAAGCGCAAGCATCTCGTGCTGAAGTGGGTACTCGGCATCTTCGCAGCGCTGCTCGCGGCAGGTATCGGCCTGTTCGCATACATGTATATCACCACGGAAATCCCCGAACCGGAAAAGTTCGCCCTCGCCGAAAAAACCACCGTCTACTATGCCGACGGCACTACGGAAATTGGCAGCTACGCGGAACAGAACCGCGAAATCATCGACTGTGCGGTATTGCCGGATTATGTGGGCAATGCCATCGTCGCGTCGGAAGACCGTTCCTTCTACACCAACAAGGGCATCGATCTGTATGGCATCGCGCGAGCGCTGTATACGAATCTGACCACAGGCAGCCGTCAGGGCGGTTCGACCATCACCCAACAGTATGCGGAACGCTACTATTTGGGCGAAACCACGTCGTATTCCGGCAAGCTGAGGGAAGCGTTCCTGGCCATCAAGATCGCGCAGGCACAAGATAAGAGCCAGGTGCTGTGCAATTACATGAACACGATTTATCTTGGTCGTGGCGCATATGGCATTCAGGCGGCGGCGAAGGCGTATTTCAACAAGAACGCCAGCGATCTGACCTTGTCGGAAGCCGCCATGTTGGCCGGTATCATTCCGGCGCCGAGCTCATGGGATCCGGCCGTCAATCAGGAACAGGCCGAAAAGCGATATGACCGCGTGCTCAGCATCATGAAGGAAGACGGCTACATCACCGCCCAGGAGAAGAAGGAAGCGCAGTTCCCTGCCGTGGCGGAAATACAGCAGAGCAACCAGATGGCCGGCGCGAACGGGTATCTGCTGACCACGGTGAAGAACGAACTGGTCAATTCCAAGGCGTTCACCGCCGATGATCTGGAAACCGGCGGCTACAAGATCGTCACCACGCTCGACAAGGACATGCAGGACGAGATTCAGCAGGTCGGCGACACCCGACCGGAGGGCATGCCGGAAAGTATTCAGGTGGGCGGTATTGCGGTCGATCAGAAGACCGGTTCCGTGAAAGCCATGTATGCGGGCAACGATTACCTCACCAAGCAGCTCAACAACGCCACGCAGGCCACGTTCGAACCGGGTTCCACCATGAAGCCGTTCGGCTTGCTGGGAGCCGCGCAGGAGGGTGTGAATTTCAACACCATCTTCAACGGCAATTCCGGCCTGACGTTTGAAACGACGCCGGGAACCACCGCGCAGGTGCCGAACGCGTTGAACACCAATTACGGGTATATCAACCTCTATCAGGCGACCGCGAATTCGGTGAACACGGTGTTCATGGAGGTCAACAAGCACCTCGGCGCCGCGAATCTCGCCAAAATAGCGCATCAGGCGGGCATTGAGGGAGACATCGCCGAAGACACCACCTACAACATTCTGGGCATCAACGGCATTACCGTATGGGATCTGGCTCAGGGCCACTCCACCATTGCGAACGATGGCGTGAAGAACACGCTGCACATCGTCGACACGGTGCTCACGTCCGACGGTTCGAAGGAGCTGTACAAGACGGCTCAGGAGAACCAGCAGGTGTTCGATGCGAACGATTGCCATCTGGTGCAGAAGGCCATGCAGGGCACCACCACGTATGGCACCGCGGCTGGCGTTTCGACACGTCTCGGACGTCAGGTGGCCGGTAAGTCCGGTACCGCAACGACGAGAAGGCCGCTTCGTTCGTGGCTACACGCCGCAGCTGCTCAATGTGTGGGCCATTTGGAATCCTGCGGAAGACGGCAGCGCGCAGGAAGTGCCATCGTTCGCAGGCTATGGCGTTTCCTCCACGGGCTACCCGTCGCATCTGTTCGAGGAGTTCATGTCGCTCGCATTGCAGAATCAGGAGGTGCTGACCTTCACCGAACCGACCGACAACGGCAAGATCGGCGGCCCGGACGGCACATGGGGCACCGGCGCGCAGAAGACCGAGACACGGCAGAATCAGGAGATGCCGAAGGCCGAAGAGAACACCGAGCAGACCACACCCGATCCTACGCAAAACAGCGATCAGAACAGCGGCGGTAACGGAGACGGAGACAATTCCGGAACCGGCGGAACCGTCAGCAACGGCAGCAACAGCGGAGACGGCAGCGGAGACAATTCCGGGGACGGCGGCAACGGCGGCAACAGCAGTGGCGACAACTCCGGAGACGACCAGTCAAACGGAGCCCAATAACCGTCGCAACGACCGTCGGCGGCAGGCAAGACACCCACTCATTGACAGCAACCGACGCCAGCCGGAACGGCAACCGGCAAAGCAACCGCAAAAAACATTGTGGCGCAACGAATACCATCGTTGCCGCCACAATGCGTATCAGCATCCTCCAATCACCGGATCGCCATGCAGACGCCCCCGGACGGTCAGTCGTCTGCCATATCGCGATTTTCATCGCTGCAATCCTACTTATGCAATCGTAGGGCGGTGATTTTCGCGCCGTCATGCGCCGAAGCCGAGATGCGTACGATCGCAGCGTCGTCAGCATTGTCGTTTTCTCCGGTATTCTCAATATTTTCCGCGGTTTCCGCAGTTTCTATGGCATCCGGCAGCGGATACACGTCGATTGCCGTGGGATCGCCGTCGATGCGACGATGCTCGCCACGCTGCAATGGCAGGCCGTCGAGCGTCACTTCATACGCCGCGTTTTCACCGTCGCTTTCCGCGGAATCGGCAATCACCTCGATTTCCAAACGATGCGCCTGACCACGCCCGCGCATCGCATACTGGAATTCGCCACCAGCCAACGCGCGACGCCAATGCAACGTGCCGTCGGCACCCATCATGTCGTTATCGCCCGAATACCGATGATCGACTTCCGATTGCTGCTGACCGCATGCGATGGTGTCGACAACGGTCTGCTCGCTAGCGGCCTGACGCGCATCGATATCGGCCAGTTGCGCGCCGCAACGCACACACGTTGCCATCGTCGGCAACCGGCAGATACACGGAATACCGGCAGCCATGCATACTGCTGAACTCATGCATGTCGAACAGCATGGTACGGCCGGAAACGTCCGTCGCGGCAACGGTGAGGCCATGCACGTAGGTCTGGAAACCTGCGCGCACGCCTTGACCGGATTGCCGTTGATGATCGGCATGGATACGAGCGGACGCAACGGACCGGTGGCAATATGACTCATACGGCCGGCGTCCGCGAATTCGCCGTCCATATCGTCGCTATCCGAAGCCAGCGCCATCACCTTCGGCCCCTTCATGAAACTGACCCAAGGCGAACCGTCCGGCATACGCTCGACGGTGATCCGCGGCCGCAACCGCATCACCACTTCCGCAACGCCGTTCCAGCGCAGACGCAACGGCAGATATCCTTCGGGAATATCGTTGGTGCGTGCCGGATCAAGCGTGCAGACGGCGCATGTGCCTCCATGACACCGTAATGCTCCGCCCACCACGGACGGCGCAGAAACAGCGTGGTTTCCCGCAAACCACCGGGAGTATCGGGAACATGCTCGGCCGTGGATTCCAATGTGAACGTCACCGTGTAATCGACGCCATCCTCAATGCGAGCGGCGCGCTGCGTGATGCGCAGACCCTGCTCCGGGCAGTCGAAGGTGGAATCGATGTACAGATTGACCAGCAGGCGCGTAGCTTCCGCCTCGGCATTGTTTGAAACGGTATTGCCCGTCTCGGCGGCAGAACTGGCAAAACCAGCAGCAGCCGAATCAGCCGAATCCTGCGCAGCCGGCCGCTGCAGCGCGTAAATCAATCGTCCATATCGGGCGTGATTCTCCAATCCCGAACCGACGCAACACCAGAAGCATTCCTGAGGTGTGGAATAGGCACGATAATGCTGCGATCGCATCGGCGTGAAATACACGAATCCCGGCTGCTTCGGATTGATGGTGGACAGCAGGTGATTTTCCAGCACCCGCTCGTAGAAGTTGATATAGTCGGCGCTGCCGGAACGCAGCCACAGTCGTTCCGCAAGTTTCGACATGTTGTACGAATTGCAGGTTTCCGGACCTTCTCGCGATTCGATCATGGATGAAAAATCGTCCGTCGGGTGGAAATGCTCGGACACGGAATGCGCGCCGATGCTTACGGAACGGTGATGCACCACGGAATCCCAGAAGGTGTTAGTGGCGGCGTCGGCCTGTTCATCGTTGCAATCGCGCCCAAACGTTCCCATCCAAGCACTTTGGAATCTGCGTGTTGGCGTGCATGCCGGTGAGCACATCCTCGCCTTGCGCCAGCGGTCGAAGATGGCGTGGTCTTTGAAGCGGTCGGCCATCACATGGTAGCGCTCCTCGCCGGTACGCGCGTACAGTTCGGCGAACGATTCGCACATGCCGCCGAATTCGCTCACCAGAATCCTGTCGAAGGTCTCGTCGTCCAGCGGCTCGGCGATACGGCACCACCAATCGGCCAGATCAAGCACGACGGTACGTGCCAGCTGCGAAGTCTGTTCATCGATAGAAGCAAAATCGGCCCATGTATCCAACAAACCGGCGAACGTTTTGTGAACGTTGTACATGGGCACCCATGCGTCGTTCATCGAGAAATTCTGCGATTCAACATCGCCTGCGGCAAGGCGCCCGAACACGGTGCGAGAATCAGGCACACCACCCACATACCCGCGCATCACAGCATCGCCGGCAAACGACTGCTGGCATTCATGCCATGACCGCACCACGGTGGCGGCGCGGTCGATGAACGGTTGCGGATCGTCTGCGACTTGCGCGAATCCGACGCAAGCCGACAGATAATGCCCTGCGATATGGCCGTCAAGCCCCGTTTCCTCCAATTCGGGTACGACGTTACCGGATTGCCGTCGGCATCGGTCGGCTGCGGCAGTCCCGCCTCTCTGCGGAAGGGGTATAGCAGGCGATCGACGTCAAGCTCAAGCAGATACCGTGCGCCGGCCTGCTGCGCGTCAAAATGTTCTCCTGGCAGTAGCCTCACCTGCTGTAGGGGGACCCGTTCGAGAATATGCGAAGTCATATGCGCGCTCCTTTGCGTCGTCTACATGCGTGTATCAAAATACGTGTCCAAACGTTTCTTACGAGAATACAGAACAAGGCCGCCACCGTGGGGAGGAGCCACGCCGACGGCCTTGTTCTACGCACTCAACAGCGCAGTTATCGAAGGAAGGAAAACAAGGTTTGATTATGGATGTTCAGTTATGGATCGTTTCGATCGGATGAAGTCGGGCTTTACTTCATGCCGGTCATGGCGATACCTTCAACGAAGCGCTTCTGCACCAAGAAGAAGACCACCAGCAACGGCAGTGCGGAGATCAGGCACCTGCCATCACCACACCGTACGGGGTGACGGAGGAACCATGGCCGGTCAGCATTGCGAGGCCTGCGGTGATGGTGCGGGTCTCCGGCTTGGAGGTCATGATCAACGGCCAGAGCAGGTCGTTCCAGTTGCCCATGAAGTTGAACATGCCCACGGTGAGGATGGCCGGCACCGCGTTCGGCAGGATGATCTGCGCGAAGATGCGGAATTCACCTGCTCCGTCGATGCGGGCCGCGTTGTCAAGGTCCTTCGGAATGGAGATGAAGAACTGACGCAGCAGGAAGATGCCACCGACGTCGGCCATACGCGGGATAATGATGCCCCAATAGCTGTTGATGAGCCCATGTTGGCGAGTAGCTTGTACACCGGGATGAGCAGGGCCATGCCCGGGATCATCATGGTGGCGATCAGCACGCCGAGCAGCAGGCCACGGCCCTTGAAGTTCACACGGGACAGGCCGTAGGCGGCCAGGGAGTCGAAGAACACGGAGATGATGGTCACGGCACCGGCGAAGATGACGGTGTTGAGCATTTCTCGGCCGATCGGCAGGCGTTTGAACAGCGACTGGTAGTTTTCAAGGGTGAACTGGCTCGGAATGAGCTTCGGCGGCCAGGTCTGCGTGATGGCGTTCGGGGTGAACGACACCAGCACGACGATCAGCAGCGGGAAGATCATCAGGATGGTGATGAGGATCAGTGCGAAGTAGCTGAAGCCCAGGCCGATGCGACGCTTGCGGGTCGCTGCTTGCGAAGACGCTCGTTTTCGGCGTTGATGCGGGCATTCTCTTGCTCTTGTGCGGAAAGAGTCGCGGTGCTCATGCGATTTCCTCCTTCTCATGCTTGTTGTTGGTGTACAGCTGGATGAGCCCACGATGAGCGTCATGATCAGCAGCACGTACGACAGTGCGGATGCGCTAACCGAGCTTGCCGTTGCCGAATGCCTCGGTGTAGATGCGGTACACGATGGTT
>ENA-OQAZ01001621-OQAZ01001621.1-human-gut-metagenome-genome-assembly--contig:-NODE-1621-length-10363-cov-1.332454_pt1 | contig 10363 bp, 14 predicted proteins | sample MGYA00242737_ERZ504531 | MGnify/ENA primary metagenome ERZ504531 (study PRJEB26092, sample SAMD00036244) | human gut metagenome | host: Homo sapiens | study: EMG produced TPA metagenomics assembly of...
ACACTGAATACTGCATCTTCTAACGCAGTGATAAAGCTTGGCATTGAAGGAACAACTTTTACAAAGTCAAAGACGATTTTAAAAAATGATATGACGAATTTAAAGAGTGTTACTATACCGGCAGGACAAAGCTATACTGCTGCCGCAGTTTTTCAGATTCCGGAAATTTTTGCACAGAGTCTTGAAAATACAACTCTGACAGTTGGCAAGTGCTAATGCAATACTGGGGACGATGGAGTTGAAAAAATAATCAGCATAAGCGACAGGTACAACAAGTACAATAAATTAACATAAAAAATGAGATGTTTCCGTTACCGGTATCAGACCGGCAGGGACATCTCATTTTTTATAAAATTCATTTTAAAGATTAAAGAAGTCAAAGCCTATCTTCCGAAAACCTTTTCCCGTGTATATTCACCCGCTTCACGTTCTGTCAGCTGATGTACATAATCCGGGCGTTTTTCCGGTACATAGCCTTTTCCTGTACAGGCATATTCAGCATAATAACAGGTTTCGTGCGATTCCGGTTTATTCCAGTCGTGAAATCCAATTTCGGATACCTGCTCGCTTAAATCACAGCGGAGCAGGACAACCTTTGCATAAATCCGCCATGGACGGGAAAGCATCGTTGTGCGTGGCGGACAGTTCCCACTAAAAGAGCAGCTTTCAAATACGTAACCATACTTCTGACCTTCATATGTAGATGGTGCAGTATAATAACTGTTAATTGTTTCGTTTCTGTTTAAAGCATATAATTCACAGTTTTTAAAATAACAGATTGCACTGCCGAAGATAAAATCGACTTCACCACTGATAAAACAATCTTCATATAACTGACGTCCGGGAATGCGCGGTGCAAATTCTGTCGGACCGACAAATCCACCCGGTTGTTTTTCTTTCATCGGAAGCGGACCGGTAAAGAGCGTATCCTGATGTCCGAGCATATGACAGTTTTTAAAACCAGATCATCTCCTTCGGCATATACCGCAATTGCCTGACCGACCTTTTTTCCGAAACCTGCAGAATTTTCAAATGTGATGTTGTATGCATTAAAATGATTTGCCTGCACAAAAAAGTATACGAACGGAATGTTCCGCGTTTACTTCCGTCCTCCATTGGCATAAATGCGTAATAATTATTGGTAATCACCGTGCCGTCTGCATTTTCACCGATGAGTGTAATATTGTCTTTATGAATCTCTACCCGTTCTTTATAAATACCATTCTTAATAAAAACCGTTTCCGGTACGGAAGTAATGCTGTCGATGGCCTCCTGAACAGAAGTATAGTCACTGGAGCCGTCTTTTGCCACTGTAATCATTGTTTATCTCCTTTGTTATCATGCTTTTCGTCCTGCCTGATATGACGATTCGTTTATTAACGATATTATGTTTATTATATCATATTTAGACGGAAAACACATATAAAATTCGTTGATTTTATAGACTTTTTATATGAAAACGTGTATACTGTCGTTATCTTTTTTGAGGAAATTATACGAAGGTGGAACAGTTATGATTACATTTGCAGAAGATATAAAAGACGTTTCCATATATCTTTCTTTAAGACAACAGGTTGGCTGGGTTTCTTTGACGAAGGAACAGGCACAGCAGGCATTAGACCACAGCCTGAAGATTATTACAGTATATGATGATGAGTGTCCGATTGGCATGGGACGGATTGTTGGCGATGGGGCTGTGATCTGCTATATTCAGGATTTGATTATTATTCCGGAATATCAGAGCCGGCACATCGGCAGTATGTTGATTGAACGACTGATTGCTTATGTGAAAAGCATTACATTAAAAGATTCCCGGATGATGCTTTGTCTGATGTGTGCAAAAGGCAGAGAAGTTTTTATGAAAACATGGATTTACGGCAAGGCGACCAGACAGCTGGGACCGGGCATGATTCAGTATATCCGGGTGGAGGAATCGTGAAAAAAGTATTGATTTTTCAAATGAGTGGCATTGCCTATGATTCGACACGCTTTTTTTCATCGTGTCTTGGCAAAGCATTAGAAAATGCCGGTATAGAAGTAACTTGGTTTGACTTCCAGAGACAGACGATGAAAGATTTGGAGGCTTTATGCGGACAGTCTTTTGATGCCGTCATTGATTACAATTCAAAACTGCCGGGAGCAGTATTGGATGACGGTACACCCTTCTTAAATCACATACAGTCTCCATTCTATAACTATATTCTGGATCATCCGGTATATCATCATGCAAATTTGAGCGTTCTGCTGGAGAATTATCATGTCATCTGCATTGATGATGACCATAACAAATATATAAGCAAATGGTATCCGCATATTAAAAGTGTCCATACCCTGTCTGTTGGTGCGGCTAAAGCGGAAAATGCAGTAAAAAGCAGGACAGCACAGAAAAAAAGGGTATTTTATTTCCGGCAACGTATCTGAATCCACGTGACTATTATGAATTAATCACTGCACTGCCAGACAGTATGCAAAAATATACCAAGGCTGTTTTAGACTGTCTGCTTTCGGATACGCATTGTACCTTTGAAGCTGCGGCGATGCCAGGTGTATAAGGAATATGATACCGGAATGGCATTTCCGGTGTTTGCACAGAGCAATTTTCTGGCAGATGTCTATGTCCGTGCATTATACCGTGAGCGTGTACTGGAAGCTGCTGCCAAAAGTGGTTTGCCGGTATGCATTTTTGGTGAAAAATATCATGAGAGCAGCATTGGTGAATTTTCAAATGTGACAGTTCTGCCGCAGATGTCATACCGTGACAGTTTATCTGCTATCGCGGAATCTGCCTTTGTATTAAATGTTATGCCGTGGTTTAAATCCGGTATTCATGACCGTGTGCTGAATGCAATGTACAACGGGGCGGTGAGTATCACGGATTCCAGCAGCATGATGGATACCTGTTTTACGCCGCAGCAGGATTATATTGCGTATTCACTGGATCGTATTGAAGCGTTGCCGGATTTGTTAAATACGTATGTACCGGACGAGGATTTCAGAGCGCAGACCGCCGCGCGGGCATTTGCAAAGGTACAGAACTTTACCTTGCAAAACAGGCAGAATATATCAGGACAAATATTTGTAGTAGGAAAGTAACATATCAATGCACATTGTAAACTGATTTTAAATATAGGTTGACAATACTTCTTTCAAATTGTAAACTAATAAAAGAACAGACAGCAGGCATCGTAAACAAAGGACTGTCCGTTCAATTTATAGGACAAAAAGAAGGATAAAACAATGCAGAAGAAAAAATTTTCTTTAACACAATTAATTTTCATGGCACTGATGGCAGCCGTCATGTGTATTGCAGGGCCGCTTGCCGTGCCGATTGGGCCGGTTCCGATTACGCTGACCAATCTGGTTATTTATATTGCAGTCGGGGTGCTTGGTACCGCACAGGGAACCATTAGTTACTGTCTGTATCTGCTTCTGGGAATGGTCGGTCTTCCAGTTTTCTCAGGCTATGCCGGTGGACTTGGCAAACTTGCCGGACCGACAGGCGGATATCTGATTGGCTTTATTGCAATGGCACTGATTGGTGGAATTGTGATGGAAGTATCACACAGAAACTGATTCCAACACTGATTGGCTGGTTTATCGGAACAGCCGTTGATTATCTGCTTGGAACACTGTGGTTTATGTATATCATGCACACGACATTTATGCAGACTATGGCAGCGTGTGTTTTTCCGTTTATTATCGGTGACTGTATAAAACTGATTGCCGGTGTCATGCTTGGCAGACAGCTTCATAAAATACTGGTACATGCCGGATTTATTAAAACAGCAGTAGCATAACCGCTAAAATTTTTTGATAAATCAATATAATAAATGAATAGTTAATAAGAATTAATAAAACCCCGCACTTTCAATGTCCTCTACGGACGGAAAGCGCGGGGCAGCTTTTTATACATTTATATTATCGCACAATTTCAGATGAAATTATACAAAATCTACTATGCAAGCAGTGTCTTTACATAATCTGCAATTTCCTGATTCTTGCAGTTTGCAAAGAATAATTCCTGGAATTTTTCACCGGCAACAGCACCCTTTACAAGGTCCTGATCAAGGTTCTTTAAAATGTCGATTAAGCTGTCTTTGAAAGCAACCTTTCTTACTCCATCAAGAATCTTCTTATTTCTCTGTTCCGGAACAACTCTTTCCTTTGGATAACCGCCGCCCGGTTCGCCTTCAAATAATTTTTCAAAAATGTATGTAAGATTTAATTCAGCACCCCAGCCAAAGCCCTTTGCAAATGGGAGTGAAATGGCATTACCGTCATTAATCTGCATAAACATATATGCATCTGAAGGGTCTACAACATGTCCGCACAGAACACCCGGGAATGAATTTAATGCAAGCATGGCGCCTTCACCTGTACCGCAGCCTGTTACAACGAAATCAGCAGCACCGCTGTTAATTAAAAGAGCAGCTAAAATACCGTTCTGTACATATGTCAGCTGTGCAGCATCGTCAGCAGCATACATACCGTAATTATCAACTGTATGTCCCTTGCTTTCTGCAACCTTCTTTAAAGTGTTATAAACCATTTCATTTTTTGCAGCCTGGCTGTTTTCATTAATCAATGCAATTCTCATGATTTTAAAACCTCATCTTTCTTTATTTTGCAATATTGCAATTAAATTAACTATAAGCAATTATGAGAGATTTGTCAATGTATGTGAAATTTGTAACAACAAGTGTTAACTTTGCAGATTTTTATGTTGACATTTAACGGCGCAGGTATAAATTAGTTGTAAACTTATTTTTTTAAGAGGTTTACAATTTACAACAAAAACGGAGATCGTGTAAAAAAACACACTGATGTGCTGATTTTTTACACAGCACTTTGTTTATGAGCAAAAATAAAGTGCTATGATGCAGATGAGAAAACGCATGCACAAATTTTCATCGCCGTTTCGCAACAAGTTGCTCAGAAATGGAGATTAGTATGTTAGAACTTGCAAAAGAAATTGTCGGCGGAAGACGGCTGACAAGAGAAGAAGATTGTTCGTTTTTACTGGAAGCGGATATTAATGAATTGTGTGAAGGTGCGGATTATATCCGTAAAAATTTATGCGGAACACGCGCGGATTTGTGTGCAATTATCAACGGAAAAAGCGGTGCATGCAGTGAAAACTGTAAATTCTGCTCACAGTCCGCACATCATCACACCGCCTGTCAGGCAGGAGATTTTATTGATGAAGAAGCCATTTTATCCGGCTGCCGCGAAAGCATGGGAGCAGGGAGTAGACCGCTACTGCATCGTAACGGCGGGACGCGCCATTAAAGATGAAGACTTTGAAAAAGCACTTATGCGTATAAAAAATGCATGAGGAATTTCCTGATATGAATTTTGTGTGCATCCCACGGTTTTGTATCGGAAGAAAAATTAAAACAGTTAAAAGAAGCCGGTGTTTCCATGTATCATGAAAATATTGAAACGTTCCGAGGAAAATTTTCCGAAATGTCTGTCACAACACACAGCTTTGAAGATAAAATCCATGAAATTAAGCGGATTCAGGAAGCGGGCTTAGAGCTTTGTACCGGCGGCATTGTCGGCATGGGTGAAACATGGAAAGACCGTCTTAGCATGGCATTTACGCTCGCAGAACTGGGTATCCGTTCCATCCCGATTAATATCTTAATTCCTGTAAAAGGCACACCGTTTGGAGAACTTGAGCCGATGACGCAGGAAGATATATTAAGAACCGTCGCCATACTGCGTTATATCAATCCGAAAGCAGATGTGCGGATTGCTGCAGGCAGAAATTATTTTAAAGATGGCGGCGGGGAACTGTTTTTGTCCGGTGTCAATGCCGCGCTGACCGGAAATCTTCTGACAACCGGTGGAAGCAGTATGGAGCAGGACAGAAACATTTTAGAGGAAAAAGGATATATTTTGAAAAAGAAACCAACTGGAAAATAATTTATAGAACGGGAGAAGAAAATGAATAAAATCAATGCTGAAAAAACAAAAGACATGGTAATCATCGGACTGATGGCAGCAATTATTTGTGTGATGGGGCCGCTGTCAATCCGACTGCGTTTACACTGGTACCGATTTCGCTGACCAATCTGGCAATCTATTTCATTTTATATGTAGCAGGAACCAGACGCACTGTTATCAGTTATCTGATTTATCTTTTAATTGGAATGTGCGGTGTACCGGTATTTTCTAATTTTTCATCCGGAGTGCAAAAGCTTGCCGGTCCGACCGGCGGATACCTTGTCGGTTTCATTTTTATGGCAATGGTCAGCGGCTTCTTTATTGACCGCTGGTATAACAAGCCTGTGATTGCTTTTGCGGGAATGTGGCTCGGCAAAGCAGTCAGCGCGGCATTTGGTACAATCTGGTATGCGTATGTTGCAGGGCTTTCTTTTAAGGCAGCTTTAATGGGCGGTGTTGTTCCGTTTTTACTGGGAGATTTAATAAAAACAGTCCTCGTTGCGGCAGTCGGTCCGGCTGTGCGTAAGCGGCTGGCAGTCAGCGGACTTGTAGAATACAGCGTGAATAATTCTTCAATTTAAGCGTATGCATTCGGATTTAAACCATTGTCATTTTATAAATTCATTATATAATAGTCCAAGCAAATTGCAGGAGGGACTTATGTCAGCACAAAATGATACACAGGCGGCATTCATGGAAGCCATGAACGGCTTAAAAGAATATGCCAAAGTCAATGGCGGCTTTATTACCAAAGACGATGTACTCAGTTATTTTAAAGATTTAGATTTAGATGACGGTAAACTACAGATGGTTTACGGCTATCTGATGGCAAATAATATTAAAATCAAAGGGGCAGCTTCCGAAGATAATGAATTTTTAAAAATGATGGAAACCGCGGAAGCGGAAGAAATCCAGAAGCAGGAAGCCGAGGAAACCAAACAGGAAGAACAGGCGGGCGCAAAGCAGCTTGAGGAATCACTCGACTATGCAGAAGATGAGAAGTATTTACAGCTGTATCTGGAAGATTTAAAGCAGGTGGATATGCTTTCCGATACCAGTCTTGCATTTCTGTTAATGAATATTGTTGAAGATAATGATAAAAATTCACTGGAACTTTTATCCCAGTCTTTTTTAGGCAAAGTTACCGAATGGATTACCCCGTACCGGGGCAAAGGTGTGCTTGCCTGCGATCTGGTGCAGGAAGGTAATCTGGCAATGCTGTCCTATATCGGCCAGAAGCAGTGGGCAAACAATTACGAATGGAAAGATAAGATTAAAGAAGGAAATACGCAGGATTTGCTCGAAGTCCTTCACGGCATTGAAAAAGAAGTCCGTGAACTGGTTGAGGCAGTCTTGAAATGATGATTGATGAACAGAAAGAATCCAATCAGGTCGCGGGCAGAGTGCTAGGAAAGGTCAATCTTGTCAACGATTGGGCAAAACGTTTAAGAAATGAACTGGAACGCAAACCGACCATTCAGGAGGTTGCTGATAAAATGGGCATTTCCCCAGAACAGGTAACGGAAGCAATCCGCTTATCGGCAGAAGCAATAGAAGACATTGATTATGTAAAAACCATGCCGCAGGCAGATACAAAGACAGATGTTCCAAATAAACCGGTTGGAAAAATCAGCTTCCAGTAACAACATTTAAGAATAAAATATGAAATTTTACATAAGATATTGTGTAAAGACAAAGATTGTTGTATAATACGTTTAACGAAAACGAGATACAATTGAATAGGGCATTTCCTGGGGTGTTCGCCAGCCTGTTTATTTTGATCCTACATTATTCGCACGGGACTCCTATATCTTCATTTTCAATGTCAAGCCTCCTTAGTCAGTGGAAGGCAGCGGAATGAATGCGGTAACCCACCTAGCTAAGCTAGGAGTCGAAAAACGCAGGCAACGGCATTTTGGGAATGTTTAATTGACAAAGTACAGACAAACTTCTTTTTATCCGCATAATGATGATAAAAGGAAGTTTTTTTCATTTATATCTTAATTTATAACCGCATAAAATCATGAATACGTTTATTCGGTTCATACAAATCAGTATAGAAGGGGACGGGTGTGATTTTAAAAAAGCGAAAACGGATTTGGATAATGGCAGGACTGTTTCTTTGTATTTTTCTTATTTTAGCGGCAGTTCTTTTTACAAAAAAGAAAAGTACAGATATCTTTACCATGGCAGAAGCTTCTAAAATGCTTGCTTATGCCGCAACGGATTTTAAGACGTCTGGAACGGATGACACCGGTAAATACTGGTATTCCGGTTATGTCAATGCCGTCAGCGAAGCCGGTCTGCTTAAAATTAAAAAAGCCGGAGGCGAAGGTGCGTTTTAAGGATACATATGCACTGGCAAAGAAACTGGAAGTGCCGGAAAACGGTTCTTGCAGAACTTCAAAACAGTGCAAAAGCGATGACAAAGCAGGAATTTTTAGATGTATTTACGCAGCTGCTTCCTTATATGAAAAACGGCGAACAGGTCGTTAAAATGCAGGCGGGGATTGCAGGCACGCCCGCAACGCTTAAACAGGCGGGGGAGTGGGAAGCCTACACCACCAAAGGCACCTACGTTTACGGTAAGTTGTACTGGACGATAAGATTGATAAGACGGTAACAATATATACCTGCGGCAAAGAAATTCTTGCAGTTGAAGATACTGTGGAAAATCTGGTGGAATATAAAAACATCTGGATTAAATCCAGTACGGATACCACGGTTGAAACCAACGTCTACGGCGCAGACGCATTTTTAAAATTCCGGGACTGACAGCGCCTGTTGAAAATGTACTTGCTGATTTAAAGGTGGAAAACGGCAGTGTCACACAGATTAATACCAAAACCGATACAATTACCGGCATGGTACAGGCCGTCACAAAAGACTATGTGGAAGTGCAGGGCTACGGAAAAGTCGCGTTAGACGATGCGTTTATGATTTATGACATTTACAACGCTTTGCCGTAAAGACCTATCAGGATATTATTGTGGGTTATTCCTTGCAGGATTTTATCGTTGCAGAAGGCAAAATCTGCGGTGCGGTTATCTCTAAACCGCTGAATGTGCAGAATATCCGCGTTATTTTGAAAAATACCGGGTTTAAAAGCATTTTCCATGAAAATGTACGGCTGACATGTTCTAAAAGCTTTACGGTCAGTATAAATGAACAACAGGCGCGCTATAACGCAGGCGATGTTTTTGAGCTGACACCGGATAATGAACTGCTTTTACAGGGACGAGTGACCGTCACACCGGATAACGGCGGTGAAATCTCTATTTTGTCGGTGATGCGCAGCCAGGGTGTGCCGTCTTATGAGGGCAGTATCGAACTGGCGGCGGCAGATGACGGCATTGTGATTGTCAATGATGTGCCGGTTGAATCCTATCTGAAGCGTGTTGTACCAAGTGAAATGCCTGCAAGCTTTGCCGTAGAAGCCTTAAAGGTGCAGGCAGTGTGTGCCAGAAGTTATGCTTACAAACATCTGGAAAACGGTGCCTACAGCGAATACGGTGCGCATGTGGATGATTCCACGATGTATCAGGTATACAACAATACATCGGAGCAGTCATCTTCCAATGAAGCCATTCAGAATACGCGCGGACAGATTCTGACCTATAATGGTGAAGTTGTGCAGACTTATTATTATTCGACCTCCTGTGGCGTAACGACGGATGTTGGCATCTGGGGTTCAGATTCATCGTCTTATCCGTATTTTGTAAGCCGCTTTGTCAACCGCTCACAAAAGGAGCTGGATTTGACGGATGAAGCCGCTTTTGAAGCTTTTATTACGTCAAAAGATGAAAATGATTACGATTCAGGGTATGCACTTTACCGCTGGGAATTGCAGGCGGATATTACGGCACTTTCCAACAGTTTTAACGCAAAGCTGTATGAAAAATATCTGTCAGCTCCGTCAAAAATTCTGACACAGCAGGCAGACGGCAGTTTCCAGTCACAGAAAATAACAGACATCGGCACGATTACATCTGTTACCGTCAATGAACGGGCGGCGGGTGGTGCGGTAAAAAGTGTGACTGTCTGCGGCAGTGCGGCAACGGTGCGCATTGACAGCGAATCCTGTATCCGCGGGTTATTCGGTATGACAGATGCAGAAATGACGACCAATACCGGAACGACAAAAATGGCATCGCTTCCGAGTACCTTCTGTATCTTTAAACCGGTATACGAGAAAGGCTCTTTAAGCGGCTACCGCATTATCGGCGGCGGATACGGACACGGCATCGGCATGAGCCAGAATGCAGTCAATGAAATGGTAAAAGACGCAATGAATTATCAGCAGATTTTACAGTTTTTCTATCCGGGAACGGCAATCGAACAAAAATAAAACAACCGCAGAAAGCATTTTGATTTCTTGTTTTCACCCTGACCGGTGAAAATGAAGTCAACTGCC
>ENA-OQAZ01001623-OQAZ01001623.1-human-gut-metagenome-genome-assembly--contig:-NODE-1623-length-10360-cov-1.587218_pt1 | contig 10360 bp, 9 predicted proteins | sample MGYA00242737_ERZ504531 | MGnify/ENA primary metagenome ERZ504531 (study PRJEB26092, sample SAMD00036244) | human gut metagenome | host: Homo sapiens | study: EMG produced TPA metagenomics assembly of...
GGCAGCCAGTTATTGACTACATAACGAAGAAATAACTCCGGATGCTCTGGCTGCGGCTGGAAGTGGAAGAAGAACGCCCGCGCTGTGCATGTGTATAAAAAGAGCGGGTTTGAGTTTTTTGAGTATAAAGAGATGAAAAAATTTCGGAAGAATAAAAAACGAATTTGTGCAGGAATATTAGCGTTTGTTCTTAGCGCATCGCCAATATTAAATGATATCCCATCATTTTTTCTTTCCAGTGAAGCTGCAACGTATGGTGATACGATGCAGGCTTATATTAAGGACTCTGGATTTCGCCAGTATTGTATTGATGGAATGTCACCAAATAATGCATTGGGAGTGGCAGACCGATATGTGTATGTAAGTCCGTATGCATCGCTGAGCGAAGCAGAGGCTGGGCAGATATTTTTTGCACTGCTATCATTAGAGGTGAGTCAAGGCGGTAGCCAGGATATAAATAAAGCGTTAAATCAGCTAAATGTGGCTGCAGCATCTATTGGATTGATGCCTATGGGGCGTACTATGTCAAAGGATGATTTAAAGCTATATTTGCACAGCGCTGCCACCCAGGGCAAAATATCCGTGGGTACAGGCCTGGAGTGATAATGCAGATAAATTGTTGGAAGCAGCTGGGTTACTAAGCAGTAGTTCCTCCGGATCTACAATGGGTGGACTGGTTCGGCAACTCTGGCAGGCCATACCACTCCGGAAACAGCGGTAGCAGCAGATGGCACCCTGAGTATTAAGTTTGCGCAGGACGGCTCAGATGCCGGGTTTATCCAGTCGGTACCGCTAAAATTTTCTGCAACGGGGGAGGCTGGCTCCTATGTATCTGAAATTCCGAATGGTTGGACGTATGTAAAAACGGATACGGAGATCATCTTTACCAATCCTGGAAACAGCCCGACTCCGTTATATGTGCAGTTTGATCCAATAGGAACAAGGTATGAAACGGCAATGGGAACATTTGCTTCGGCCAGAGATTTGTATGAACAGTGTCTGCAGCTGTGGGTGCTTCAGCAGTGTGCTGGTCAGCATAAGAAATTCCCGCGAATTGGGGTAGTGCCGGCGCAGCAGCATCAGAGACTGGCATACGTGGAAATGGCTCTTCCAAGTAGTGTATATTATGCGTCCGTGGGAGCATCAGGAGTTTTTGGTACAGGAATTTTCTGGGGCCAGCAAGGTTTTGGTGGGAATGGTGGAAATACGCCATCGTATCCTTCTGGAACATCCAGCAGTGGCAGCCTTGAATTTAACTGTTATCGGCATGAGGAGGACTGGACTTCTACTTATAATACACAGCTGACTAAGTATGATCACGAAACAGGGGAAACTCTGGAGGAATCGAGTTTCCGGCTTTATGAGCGTTTTGATGATAAGGACCAGGTCAACCTGGAACGTGACGGTGCGGTAGAACTGTATGGCGGAACAGATCATGAAACGTATCTGTCAAAATACCTGGATAATCCGGTTGTATGGGATGATTATCGGTTTGTTGCGACCGTTACGACCAATGAAGAAGGCTATGCATCCAATACTGTAGAGCACAAATATCATTACGATAAAACCTTCTGTGATGGACATCCGGCACCGGCTTTTGTCGAAGTCCCGGAAGAGGAAGAAGATGAGGAAGGAGAAGTTACAAATCAGGACGAAATTGATGAAGCAAAGGAAGAAAACCGAAGACTTGCAAGTGGCTGGTTGGAATGTTTTGATGCGTGTGACGAAACTGCATCTGCAGGTACCTATGAGGGAGTCCACTTTCATTGGCTGATGTCGGAAGTCAGCCAGGGAGAAATCTCTTCCATTGCATCAAGCGGCGGCGAGGAGGGAAGCACTCCGAATGCAGGACCGACCAGTTCGGCATCCGGGGAGGATTCCTATGTGAATTCTGGCTGTAAGCAGGATGCGGAAGCGACATACAATAAATTTATTGCTTTGAAATACAGCTATACCTATCAGGAGGATACCGCGCGAAATGGGTATATTCTCCACGATCTGCATAATGATGACCTTCCAATTGAGGTGATCACAACAGATTCTTCGGAAAATGGTGCAAATTCATTTTTTGCGAATGAATACAGCAATCATATCCAGATCAACGAAGATGCAGCTCCAGAGGCAGATTCTTCCACGAGTAGAGTGGAGCAGGGCGCGTTCATAGTATCACGGAGTCCGAGTATGCGGAGCTGACGGGAGAAGATCTGGATGTTCCGGAACTGGAGGAAGAGAAGAAAGAAGGAATTCTTTCAAAGGCCATTTCATTTTTTACAAAAAATATTTAAGATCGAAAAAGAAGTGGAGCTTGAAGAAACAAAGGCACCGGAGCGTGTGGACGGCTCGGCTGCGGATACAAAAAAATCAGATGATGAGGAGTTTCAGGAGCATGAGACAGTGGACGGAGCGGATGAAACAACAGATTCCGACGACATTGATAATAAAAACTCATCGGATTCCGATGGTGAAATTTTGGATTCCACGGAAGCTTCGGATAAGGATGAGGAAGATCAGGAGAATAAAGGTGAGGTAGAGAATCCTGACGGCGGAATGTCAGATACGGACTCAAAAGATGAGTCCGAGAAAAATGATTCTGGAACAGGCTCTGAGGACGTAGCAGAGAAAGATTCCGATACTGGTAATAACTCTGGAGATCTGGAAAATTCAGACAGTGTGGATGACGCAGCTTCTAAAGAGCCGGACAGCGCGGTGGGAGATGTGTCTGCGAGATTGGAAACCTTTGAAGGAAAGGTATTTTCCGGCTGGATTGAAAAAGGCATTCAAAAAAATTTTCGGTATTATGACTGTTTACGCAGAGACAACAGAGAATGCTGCAGGCAGTGATATAGAAAAAGAGTCGGTTTCTGCCAGGGAAACAAAGGACGATGATTCTGAGGATGTTTCTGATGAAGAGGAAAGAAGACCGTCTAAAGAAGAAACGCCAATTCAGGATGTTGTAAAAGATAATCGTGATTTAAAAAATGAGGAAAATCCATCAAAAGAAGAATTGGCAGACATTGATTCAGAAGAATTCCTTGATGACGATATTGAAGATGAACAGGAATTTATCGAGGATGAAGAACGGATCAGTGAGATAGAGGCTCTTGGCGGCAGGAAGGTAGATCTTGCGTCAGATTCCAATGCGACCTATGTGGCGTATGTGGAATTTACAAAGCAGAGGGATGAGGTGGTCTGACTGTATCCGGAAGTGATGAACCGGACATTTCCCTTTATGCGCAGCTTTCAGGATCTGGTAAAGAATTATTTGAAAGTGCCTACAGCACGGCAAAAGGTTCACCGAGTGTGGGCGTACTTATTACACCAGGCTCGGCGGACAATTTCAGTCACTGCAATGATGAAGATGGCTGCGGAAATATGTGGCGTATCTATGACCACCGGACGGAGGGAGAAATCCATATCAATAAGCGGGATTTGGATCTGGGAAATGGGGCAAACGACGCATATGATTCCTATGGAGATTCTCAGGGAGACGCCACTTTAGAAGGAGCGGTATACGGCCTGTTTGCAGCAGCGGATATCATTCATCCGGACGGAAAAACGGGAACCGTTATATGGCAAATGATCTGGTGGCAGTCACGACAACGGATAAAAACGGCGATGCTTCGTTTATGGCCTTTACGGAAGCCCCAGGAATGATCTATGACTATGAAGAGGGTGAGATCGTGGATCGCGGCCAGGGCTGGAATGCAGCATCTCCACAAAATCTCTATGATCATGCAGAAACATACGATGAGTATACGGCAGACGCAGATGTGGTAAGAACTTATCCGGATTATAAACTGGCGAATGGAAACTGTTGGATTGGAAGACCGCTGATCCTGGGGGACTATTACGTAAAGGAATTGACTCGCTCTGAGGGATATGAATTGTCGATTGGAAACCGAATGCAGCAGCAGACCAATCTGGGACAGGATGTAAATGCGGGAGTTCCGGGCGATTTGACCGGTTATGCTGGAATTGTGGGGATCCTTACCGCGGAGGAGCAGATCAGTGATGAACCGACCGGAGATGTGGAAGATCCTGACTACAACCAGTTGTTTTTTACAGCTGAAAGTGAAAAAACAGGGGATTCGGGATTTGATCTTGTATTCCGAAATCTGCCGGAGGGAGCAAAATTTTACCGGAAGGACAGTATTTCTACGACGAAAGAGGTAGAGGCCGGTACGGGTATCTATGATGAAGTGCCAGTCAAAAATATTTTGGCCTGCCGGAGTATGTTGTGACAGAAAACGATCATCAGTACCCGAAATATAATGCAGATGGAAGCATTAAAACCAAAACGACCAACGTGAATTTTACTGCGAAAAACGTAATCCGTGTGACCAGAAAAGGGTTGGATCCTGCGAAAGTTACGGATGTAATCCTTGCATCTGTGCCAGGAATGTCCGATGATGACCTTCTTTTAAGACTAGCATCTGTACCAGATGTGGATAATGACTTTGCGCTGCTTAAAATCAAGGTGGAGCAGGCGCTTCGCACAAATGGAAAAAGCTCACCGAACTATAAAAGAAGCGGAGTTGCAGCTTATTCGAGCATGGATGAGCTGGTATTTGACCGCGGTGTATGGGAAGGTGAGACAGATACCTATGGTATATCCGGCGTTAGCAGTGGAAACGCAGCTGATAAAACGGTATGCGGTTCTCCTCTTGTAACATTGACGATCAATAAGGAAGGAACAGACGGAGAGGCCGTATCGTTATCTTCACTGATTGTTTCGATTCTGGATTATTACAATACCCATGATTATTACAATTATGGTGGAGTGGACTATATCAAAGAAGATGCGGACAGCTGGACGGTCGGTTTATATGCAAACCGGACCAATTATCCGATGCTCTTTTATGTTCCGGCGGACAGTTCTTCTGGAGATGCAATGTTTTACCGGGTAGCAAGTACACCTGCAGACCACAGTAAACGGCCTAGAGCCATTTATGTTGCATACAGTGAGGATGCCATTTATGATCCCCGCGGTGAAATGAAGAATTTTTCCGTGAACGAGGACGGCACCGTTAATGCGATCCTTTCCCCGGCCGTACAGGCAGATGAGAATGGGGATATCGTGAATGGTGTCGTAACCGAAACTGAATTTTATAAAACCGGGGAAACACCTCTGGATAAAAATGGCAATAAAATTCTGAAGGTAACCTATGTGGAGAGGACAGAAAAGATTTTCGTTGAAGTTAATGAATGCAAGTGGACGGAGATCCTTCTCACAAAGGAAGGGAATGTGTGGATCGCCCATCAGAATGGTAATTATACGGATGGATATGGAACAGAGCATACTGACGAGGCAGCAGCACGTTATGAATATACGCTGAAACTTCCATCCCGGTTCATTTCCCTGACTGAGCAGGATTGCATAGATTTTGGAATTTCAAAAGAACTTGCAGGAAACCAGGTTGGTAGCGCCTCCTATTATCTGGCAAAAGGTTCCAGTGTAAAAGCATACCTTAACTATCGCAGCCTTTTAGTAGGCCAGGAAAACTCCTATGTAAAATCGGTGGAACTTGATTACCCAGGCCAGGATTATACTTTCCAGGATGGTACAGAACAACCTGGAACCAATACCAGAAAGCTGCCTGTCGGCGTAGAAGAGAGGATCATCAGCCAGCAGATCAAGGTTACAAAAACGATTGATGAGAAGAGTTACCGCAATACGAACTCCTACAGTGAGGTGCATGAGGACTGGTGGAGTCGCTTATTTGGTAATCATGCAGGGAATGGAGCATCGGATCATTCGGCGAAAAAGCTTGATAATTTCCGTTTCAAAACCTATTTGAAGTCAAATCTGGAAGCATTGTACCGGAATGAAAATGGAGAAATTGTATGGCAGGACCGTATGGGAACTGACCGGACGGATGCTGAGCAGCTTGCCGCAAATAAAGCATTTCCAATGCTGGTCAATAAGATCTATACAAAGGTTCCTCATCAGACGGATCCGCTGTTTAAAAAATCCAATGATGCAGCGATTGCCAATACGGCTCTTTATGATTATCATAACGGTCTGATCAGTGATGAGGCAAACACGGGCTATACGAGACTGCTGGAAACGGCAGACTATCTGGTTGAGGACGGTAACAGCACAAGAACGGTCAAAAATTACAATTATGAGAAGTTTTTTGATGCGATCAGCGTTTCTAATGGAGATAAATGGGATGAAAATCATCCGACCTACACAAGTTGTAAGCCGATTGGAAATCTCATGAACCGTACCGAAGAGCAGCTGGATAATGCAGGGTACCTGACCGGGTGCGTCAGTTTGCAATCAGCTGGTACCTGGATAATGAGGTAAAAAAACTGGTGCAGGAGGTGGACGCAGGTACTGGAGAGAAGGAGGCCAGTGCCGGTGCGACAGCATACAGTGAAGAAACGTATGATCTGGCACTCCGCCAGGCCATTATAAAGGCAGAAAACTATTTGAAGCCATTCTTTGCGTATGATCTTGATGAGCTTTACGCAATTCACTGGGATAGCGAGGCAAACGGAGGCAACGATCATGATACAACAACACTGGCTGCCAATACGATTTATGGAGATAAAGATCTTTCAAAAGATGGTGGGTATGCCTATGGGTTATCGAAATATTTACCGTATGGAACCTATGTGGTGGCAGAGCAGCAGCCTCATGTTGATGAACTGAAGGATTTTAAAAACCGACATTATCAGATTGATCAGCCAAGGGAAGTAACCTTGCCGAGTGTGTATGCATCTTATGATGCATCACAGGAAACTCCGGAAACGCTCAATTCTTTCTATAATTATGACTGTTCTGATTCCATGCAGCAGCTGGAACAGAAATATCAGATCCGGTTTGGTGAGGAGGACCATAAAATCCAGGCCCATAATCACCATGGGGATTTTGAAGTTTATAAGTATGGACTTGATCTGAATGAGATCACAAATGGGGTTCTGGCAGAAGCAGGTAACTATTTTGCATTGACGCAAAGCCCATGGCGGCCACTGAAAAATTATTATAATCCGGAGAATGATCGTTCTGCTGCCGAAGTTACCTATTATCTGACGGAGGGGCAGAGCGGTAGAAAAGGAATTTCGGAAAATTACCGGTATAGTTCTGTCTGAGATGCGGGACTTTCCGATGGATGTTCCATATCCGGGTGCGGATATTACTGGCAGATAACCGGTTAGGAATCCAGTACCGGGATCATGTTGCAACAATGACGGGAATGCAGACAGCTTATGAGGGGAAATATGCTGCCATGCTGGTTCCATACAGCGTGATTGCATCAACGGATGAGCAGGCGGAGGTGACAGATGAAGAGCCGGGCCAGGGAGGAAGTGCATCATACCGGGGATTTGCTTACGATAAGTTTGTGAACCGCTTCTTTACGGCAAAGCTTAGAATAGAGAAGATTGACTCGGAAACCCATGAGAATATCCTTCACGACGGTGCACTTTTCAATCTGTATGCGGCATCCCGTGATGACATTGAGAGTGGCCAGGGAACAGTAAATTTACGACAGAACCCACGCAGTTTACCGGAACAAAAGAATTCTTAACGGCAATGGGGGCTACCGACATCCGGCCGATTGCAAAAGGCCGACTTGCAAGGTGGATTGATCGTATTACCGGAAAAGAGAATGGCATCGGTGATCTGTATAGCGGCACCGTGCCGGAGGGTACACCGATCTGCAGTGAGGATGAGCAGATTGTCCTGGGAGATGAATACGGGAATAAGACCGTGGCCTTTAAAACCTATTCAACAACCAGGGACGGCCTGATGCGGGATGAGATGACAGACCAGGGAGCGTCCTATCAGGACCAGAATGTCGGTTATCTGGAACTGCCACAGCCTTTGGGCGCGGGGGTTTATGTTCTGGCGGAAGTAGATCCGCCGGCCGGATATGCGCGGAGTAAGCCGATCGCGATCGAGGTTTACAGCGACAAGATTACTTATTATAAGGAAGGAACAAAGGATAGCCGGGTATTGGCAGTCGTTTATGAGGATGATGCGGACCACCAGACAACCAATGCAAACAAACCGGAAGACAAGGTAAACGTGGCGCAGGTCTATGTGGAGAATACTCCGATCCGGCTGGAGGTTGAAAAGGTAAAAGAATCCTATGTAGGAAAGGCCAATACGACGGCAGATAAGACGGTCAGCTACAAGATTTCCGGTCGTGTGGATGGAAAATACAGCGAGATCGGAAAAATCCGGACCTGGTTTATGCGTATCGGGATGGAAAATATTTGGGATATGCATGGCAGAAAGGAACCCTGGAGTATTTAGAGGAACGCAAGGCAGCAGGAGAAAAGGTGGAAATCGTTTATTCCCACGGAACATTTGCGGGCTATGGGTATGTTACCAGGACTCTTGAAACTGCAGATGATGAAAATGGCTATGTAGCAGGGGCATTGATGACATTGTTTGATGCAATCCCTGTGGAGCGTTCTGGATTTGAGGGAGATGAGGCTTATAACGGACTGAAGATTGAAAGAAATCTCACGAACAATATCACCAGAATGTATATCGAGCAGGGATATGCCGGAGAGAAAGTAGAGTTTGTCCGTGAAAAGGACGAGGCGGGTAAAGAACTGGAAGTGACTTTTTCGGCCGGTATTGATAAAGACGGAAACACCATTTCGGCAACCGGCGGAGTATGGTCTGCGGTTACGTTACAGCGGCCAGATACAGATATCTTATATTATGATCTGGATGGCCTGGATCCATATCAGGAGCGGTATATTGACGGCCAGTTCATTACCTATGTGTATGATAAAACGCATAAGCAGACGCCTGTGGAAGATGCAGAACGGGACCGCAGAAACTTTGAAAAGACTGATATAGAGCATTCGATGTATGTTTTTAAGGATGGAGTCCCATATTTAGAGATTACAGAAGGCGATTTTACAAAGGTAAAATACCGAAAGAATGATAAGCAGCTTGAAGTGGAGGCAGGCACCAAAATTTATCATTTGGATAAAGACGGGTACCGCGATGCTTTGGTTGATCCGGCAACAGGAATGGCATATATCGAAGAAGGCTGTTCAGACGGAACGGTAAGAACTCTGGTATGGCCAGTTAATGTAAGAAAAGATGAATTCGGAAATGTGATTGCCCGTGATAAGATCACGACTTCCCGTATTGCTACGGTGGCAGAAAATAAGGACGGATATGCAGAGGATGAAACGCTGGATGTGGTAAATAATTCCACCGCGGAGATACCGGATGCGGATAAACCGTCGTATACCCATGCGGAGTCTGGCCATATTACCGGAACCTGGAAAGGAAATGGTGAGCAATCACACGAGGAGAGCAGCGTTGAGCAGAACCGTTTTAATCAGGATATGAATGGTTCTGTCCTGGTAGATGACAATGATGGTGATTTTTCTAAATGAACTCAATCCGGTCTATGATGACCATGGTTTGGTTTTGTATTACCAGAGAAGTTCAGAAACCTACAAAAAGGGAGAGGATCTTTATGACCGGAATGGAGATTTTGTACGACACCAGGATTCAGATAATCTGGAAGAATACAATCTGAACGCATATCGTATCAATGAACACGATGAACTGTATGATGCTTCTCAGGAGAAGAAAACACCGGAGCGGAAAAATCTGTATCACCGGCTGGGTGAGGGATATATCCTTGAAAACACCTGGTTAAGCTCTGACAAGACTCCGAATGATCCATTCGATACATTTCAAACAGACGGACAGGCAGATGTTTTAAAACGCCTTCCGAGCGGAACCTATATTTTGGAGGAGTTAAAGGCACCGGAGGGCTATGTAAAGGGGCTGCCTAGTGGCATTTCTGTAGCGGAGACGGGAGAGCTTCAGCATGTTCAGATGGTTGATCGGACCACAAAGATTGAAATTAGTAAGATCATGCGCCGCAGGATACCAAAATGCCGGTTCTGGATATGGACCATGAACATCCGGAAACGGGAGAGAAACCGTATGAGCGCGAGGTGGTGACTGGTGATATTGCTTCCTATACATACAGTTCTGTTTCTGGAGCAAAACTGGCGCTGTATCCGGCCAGACGGGTATATAGTGCGGATACGGAGAAATATCCGAAGGGATATTATCTGGTAAAAACGCAGAATACTCCGCTGGTTTGGGAAGATACAAACAGTACCGCTTCCAACCCGGTATTGGAATACCGCGGAATGGATCAGTGGAAATGAACCGGCCTATTTCGAGCGGATCCCGGCGGGAGATATTTGCTGGAAGAGATTGAAACGCCGGAAGGATTTGTAACAGCAGATCCGGTGGAAATTACAGTTGGAGATCAGTCAGAAGTTGAAACCGTCTGCATGAAAAATGATACCACAAAGGTTGAGATTGAAAAATTCTTTACAGATGAGCACGGAGAGAAAG
>ENA-OQAZ01001624-OQAZ01001624.1-human-gut-metagenome-genome-assembly--contig:-NODE-1624-length-10358-cov-1.869514_pt1 | contig 10358 bp, 7 predicted proteins | sample MGYA00242737_ERZ504531 | MGnify/ENA primary metagenome ERZ504531 (study PRJEB26092, sample SAMD00036244) | human gut metagenome | host: Homo sapiens | study: EMG produced TPA metagenomics assembly of...
TATTTTTTAGCTTAGTATTTAATTTTTTTGATTGTTTTAACTTTATGTTTAGCTTTTTTTGTCTTATTTACTTCTTATTCGTATTTGTTCTGCTATTAGTTTAAGTAACTCCTCTTTTGTAATTGATAATTTCTTACTTAGTTTAATTAATTGTTCTGCTATCTGTTCCACTTCACTATGCCTCTTCCTTTCTGAAATCATACTTATGGCATCGCCTGCAACTGTCATTGCCTGCCTCTGTGCTTTATAAGAATCCCTCTGCGAACCAAAAGATTAATTCCTTTCGCCGCAGTAGCCGGATTGACTTTAAGCTCCTTCGCCAAAACTAATTGTGAGTAACATGTATCGTTCTCCTTCAATTTTCCTGATAGTATGTCATCTTCAATGGAATCAGCAATTTGCACATAGATTGGAATCATACTGTTTTCATCAATTTTCAATGATGTACCTCCTTGTATAATATCTTTAATCAGCTATACTACATTACTGATATAATGTAGTATAGTCCCGTGGTAGTTAGAAGTCAAGTGGATTTATGTCAAAATCATGACTTCCTTAATATTTTCATAAGCGTGTTATGACTTTTAACATAGATTCATATAATTTATTCTTTATTTTCATAACCATATGAGGTTTTTAGATTATTTGTTATGATTTTCTAATGCGGTAGACTTGATTTTTTTGCTCTGTGGACAGGCTTAATTGGGAGCATTACGTATCATACACTATTTTCTTTCGCTGACACGTAATTATTCATAAAATATCAATGAACTTTTGGAGAATTACGTGTCATATAACATTTTCGTTCACCGACACGTAATTCCATGCAAAAATACAAGCTTAATTTCAATAAATTACTTGTCACACAGCATTTTCGCTCTACTACACGTAATCGGTTGCGAATCAAGACAAATATTTCAATATTTTACGTGTGCTACAACATTTTTGCTCTACGACACGTAATCAGCAACGAAACAAGACAAAACAAACCACTTCCACAATTGCAAAACAAACCACTTCCACACCCACAAAAAAACTAGTCAAATCAACTATGGTTAATCTGACTAGTTTTACTCTCTTTATTTTTCTTTCACAACTTTTAGTCAAGCTCTCCGCTTGTTACCCTTTGGATGTGCATTGCAAGATATCCTATCTCCGACTCATCAAAGGACAACTTAAGCAAATGGCCTATATTGTCACATATGGTGATTGCCATCTGAAATTCCTGTGGAAATTTATTTTCCATATAGTCGTTCAGATTAAGCTTGATTTTTTCACCTTTAAGGCTCTTGCTATCATATATTTAATGTGATTCATTAGACGGTTGTATGAAATAGATAAAACATTTATTTTTCTTCCTGTTTCAGTTTCTACCATAGAAATACACTCACGCACACCCTGAGCTATAATCATTGACTGGGATACGTTCTCTGTATCAATGGCTGAATGAATATGAAGTGCAATATAGCCCACCTCATGTTCATCTATTTCAACACCCATCTTTTCGAGAAGCAGCGGTTTTATTTCCTCTGCCACTTTGTATTCTGAATGAAAAAGAACTCTTATATCCGGTGTTAACGGATTGCTTATTTGCTCATTGTTCTTTATTCTTTTGACTGCAAACTCAATATGGTCTGCCAATGGAAAAAGTATTCTTCTATCAATATTTCCAAATTCTTCTTCCGCCTTGTTTAAAACTGCATCTGCAATCTCTAAACAAACTGGAGAAACTTCATTAACAATGTCTTCTGCCTCTCCTCTTTCCGTACATTCTTTCATTGAATATACAGTGTCTTCCTCTCTTGGTTCAACATACTCAGTAACTTTCTTACCGAACCCGATGCCTTTTCCCAAAATCAAAAATTCCTGACATTTTTCTGCATCAATTGCCACAACCGCATTGTGGTTTAACGCTTTTTTTACTCTATACATATCCTAATTACTCTGTGACATTATTCGTAAATATCAATAGCAAAAAAGTGATTCCCCCTGCCTGTATATCGCCTTCCTTAAGTAATCTGATTTTTTGATTGTCGCTAAGCTCTGTACACATTACAGGTGATGCCAATGATGGTGCATTGGCAGATAAATAATCCAAATCAAGTTTCATAATAGGATCACCCTTCTTAACTTTCTGTCCTGCTTCTACCATTACATCAAAGCCTTCGCCATTAAGTTTTACTGTGTCAATACCAACATGGATAATCATACTAATACCATCTTCTGTTGTAAATCCTACTGCGTGCTTAGTATCAAAAACAAATACAATTTCACCATCAGCAGGTGCCTTAACAACTGAATCTGTTGGAGTTACAACTGCACCGTCTCCCATCATTCTGCTTGCAAAAGCTTCATCCGGCGCTGTACCTAAATCTGCGGCTATACCTGTAATAGGGCTTGAGATAATAATTGATTTTACTATTTTTGTCTCTTGCTCCTTCTGATTATTTCCATCCTCAGTCTTGTTTTCAACTTCGTCTGACTGACTATTGCTACCATTATACTCTATATTTGGAGCTGTTTCCAGATAATCTTCTAAGTTAGACTTAATTACTGTTACTTTTGGTCCATAAATCACCTGAACGCCGTTACCCTTGTGTACTACACCTGACGCACCTGTTGCCTTAAGCATTCCGTCATTAACCAATTCAGCTTTAAAAACTGTACATCTAAGTCTTGTTGCACAGCAGTCAACATCAGAAATATTTTTCTTTCCGCCTAAACCATTAGTAATCATTTCTGATAATTCGTCAACATCACTATTTTCTCCGTTTTCTGACTTGCCGTTTTTCTTAGCTTCAACATCGCTTCTTCTATAAAGTTTGACTTCCTCACTGTCATCCCTACCAGGTGTCTTCAAATCTAATTTTTTAATTAAGAAGCTAAATAAGAAATAATATACGATAAAGTAAACAATACCTACAATAACAATCCAAATCCAGTTAGTCTTTCCATTTCCCTGCATTATTCCGAATAAGAACATATCTATAAGTCCGCCTGAGAAGGTCATACCTACGCCAACCTTAAATACATGCATTAACATATATGCAAGTCCTGCAAATACGCAGTGAATACCATAAAGTAATGGTGCAACAAAAAGGAATGTAAATTCCAATGGTTCTGTAATACCTGTAATCATTGATGTTAAAGCTGCTGACAAAAGAAGACCTGCTACTGCTTTCTTCTTTTCAGGCTTTGCTGTTCTATACATTGCAAGTGCTGCTCCAGGAAGTCCGAAAATCATAAGTGGAAACTTACCTGACATAAATCTTGTTGCTGAAACTGCAAATTTTGTAACTGATGGATCTGCAAGCTGTGCAAAGAAAATATTCTGTGCACCTTCAATTAACTGACCTCCAACTTCCATTGTTCCGCCAACGCCTGTCTGCCAGAATGGAAGATAAAATACGTGATGAAGACCAAATGGAATAAGAAGTCTTTCCATAAATCCGTATACCCATGTTCCTGCGTAACCTGAATTAAGTACTAAATCTCCAACAGAGTAAATTCCGCTCTGGATAACCGGCCAGATAAAGAACATTAAAATACCAACTAATGTGAAAACTAATGAACAAATAATTGGAACAAATCTTGTTCCTCCAAAGAATGATAATACCTGTGGCAATTCGATTTTGTAAAATTTGTTATGAAGTGCTGCAACACCAAGTCCTACAATAATACCACCAAAAACACCCATCTGTAATGAAGTAATTCCCACAACATCTGTTGTAGCACCTTCAAGCATCTTTTCTGCTCCACCGTTAATTGTAATCATGGCACCAATTGATGCGTGCATAATGAAGAAAGCTATAGCTGCTGCAAGTGCTGCAACTTCCTTTTCTTTTTTTGCCATACCGATAGCTACACCCATTGCAAAAATAATAGGTAAATTAGTAAAAACAATATTTCCTGCATCACTCATAACCTGAAAAATAGCATTAAATACTGTTCCCGGTCCCATAATTCCTAACAGACCGTATGCTTTAAGCATTGTTTCATTTGTAAAAGAGCTACCAAGTCCAAGTAACAAACCTGCTACAGGAAGGATAGCTATTGGAAGCATAAATGATCTTCCTACACGTTGTAAAACACCAAAAATTTTGTCTTTCATTTTTTCTCCTTTCAAACACTAATAATATTTTGGTTCATTTGGGCATGTATCATACATTTACGACTATTTTTGTTATAAGTTGCAGCTCTTTTAAACACAAAAAAAGTAGGTACAACAGATACACGACCCCTTTGAGATGTGTGTATAGTTAATGCCTACTTAAAGTTACATACTATTTAAAATTATTTAATTTACTCCTTTAGAGTAACATCTTATGGTTGGGATGTCAACCCTGATTTTGATTTTTTCTATCAGATTAGTAGATTTTTATATATAATACCACTGTGGTAGGAATTGCTAGGATAAACTCAGATATTATCTTTATTGTTCCTCAATTTTCTTTGCCAAATCTTCCAAATACTCCCAACGGTCCATTTTTTCCATAAGAAGTGTTTCCGTTTCTTCCTTACTTTCCATAAGTTCCCTAAGCTTAACTGAATTAGTTGCATTCTTGACTATTTCACCGTCAAGCTTTTCAATCTTCTCTTCTAATTTTGCAATATCGTCCTCAATTGTCTCGTATTCTCTTTGTTCATTGTAAGAAAACTTAAGCTTTTTGTTTCTTATTTTGTATTTCTCTTTTTCGGTTTTGTCTGAATCTGACTTTCCTGCACTGCTACTTTTTGTTTTTAACAAAACATTTTCTTCAAGCAGTCCCTTTTCCTTCTTTCGATTTATGTAATCTGTGTAACCACCTTCGTACTGGTCGATTACCCCATTTTCCTCAAAAGAAAAAATTCTTCTGACAACTCTGTCTAGAAAATATCTGTCGTGGGATACGGTAATTACAATTCCATCAAAACTATCCAAATAATCTTCAAGAATTGTCATTGTTTCAATGTCCAAATCGTTAGTTGGCTCATCAAGTATAAGCACATTTGGGGCTTCCATAAGCACACGCAAAAGATTTAAGCGACGTTTTTCCCCACCTGACAATTTTTCAATCTTACTATACTGCTGTGACGGTTCAAAAAGAAATCTTTCAAGCATAACCGAGGCTGACACAAGCCCTTCCTCTGTTCTTACAAACTCGGCAGTATTTTTTATATAATCAATAACCTTATCATCAGGATTCATATAAGCAATTCCTGCTTCTTTGTTATTTTCAAGCTCCTGTGTATAATAACCTATTTTGATAGTCTGTCCAATGTTTACACTACCGCTGTCAGGCTCAATTCTTCCATCAATAATCTTCATTAAGGTAGTTTTTCCACAACCATTTTTTGCCCACAAAACCTACTCCGGTCGCCCTTTAGAAAATTATAAGAAAAATCATTTATCAAAACTTTGCAGTCATATGCCTTTGAAATATTTTCAAGTTCAATAGTCGTCTTGCCCATTCTTGACTTAATGCTACTTAACTCAATTTTTTCGTCCTGAACAATCCCTTTTTGATTCTTTAGATTTTCATATCTTTGAATGTGTGCTTTCTGCTTAGTAGACCTTGCTCTTGCCCCACGCTGCATCCATTCAATTTCTTTTCGAAGAATGCTCTGACGCTTTCTCTCGCTTGCCTTGGCACTTGCCTCACGCTCAGCTTTTCTCTCCAAAAATCCTGAGTATTTTTCGTTGTAACTATAGATTTTTCCTTTATCAAGCTCGATAATCCTGTTAGTTACGCTGTCTAGGAAATATCTGTCATGAGTAACCATAACAAGCGCCCCCCTAAAACCGCGCAACTGATTTTCAAGCCATTCTGCCATTTCGCTATCCAAATGGTTAGTAGGCTCGTCCAAAATCAAAATATCACAAGGTGTAATCAAAACAGAAACCAACGCTAGTCTCTTTCTCTGTCCACCTGAAAGTTCTGAAGTTTTCTGCTCAAAATCAGTAATTCCAAGTCTTGTCATCATCGCTTTAGCCTTAACCAATTCATCTTCATTGGCATGATGGTGAATCATGTTCTGAACACTTTCAAGCACCGTGTCTTCTTCATTAAAAATAGGATTCTGTGGCAAATAATGAATCATCATATTAGCTGCCTTAATTACCTGTCCTTCATCCGGGATTTCAAGACCTGCCATAATCTTAAGCAAAGTGGACTTTCCTGTCCCATTAATTCCTATAACTCCTACCTTCTCCCCTTCGTGAAGGTAAAAACTTGCCTCGTCAAATAATTTTCTTTCTGTATATGAATGTGTTATGTTTTCTACTGATAGAATGTTCATTGTGTTCCTCTTTCTTTGGATTGATTTTCTAACTTGTCATTACTGTTATACTTTTTAGTCTTGCTTTTAATATTACTTTTTAATCTTGCTTTTTATTATTGCTTTCTAAGCTTCATAATTATCTTAAGTGCCGCAAACTTATCCTCATCTTCAACAAACTGAATCTGACCGCGTCCCATTACACTTTCGTATGCCATAGTGCAACTCATCTTTTATTTCTCTATCGCTTCTTCTCATAGTGTCCTCCTTATATTTTTTGTTTTTATTTATGGTTATTTGTTGATATTTACTGATACTTCTTGCTACCATTATTTCTTTTTTTATTAATAGCTTTATCTTAATTTGTATTTCCCCGATTTCACACTATTTATTATACAGAAGTAGGCTGTGAAAATCTATGGTAATTCTAAGAAACTCATATGTTCAAATTACTTGTGGAATAGCATTTTTTCTCTCTGACACGTAATCTCAGGCATAAATAATCAAATATTTCAATCATTTACGTGTAACACAGCGTTTTTTCCACACGGCACGTAATCCAAAACAAAAATAAATGAGTGCACCATTTCTGATACACCCAATTATATTTCTCCTATTTTCCCTGTATGTTCACTATAACATATTCTGACTTGCAGCCTGTTTTAAACTTGATTGCCCAGTCTGAAATTCCTGATGTTACTATGAATTTGTATTATCACGCTTTTCATATCCATAAACTCTATCGTCACCTAAACCTGTCAGGTTTTCAATATTCATTAACGGAAATAGCTGGCCGCCGTGTGTGTGACCTGACCTTTCTTACTCTTACGCTTCCAATTACGGAACATACAAACAAAAACTTCCCTGCTTCCGTAATCCCCCATTCATTAGCTGAAAACTTTTTTCATATTTATGATTACTAATCTTTCCGCCTCCTAGTTTAACGCATTTTTCCAAATATATAACACCGCCGAAAGCGCAAATTTAATATTCACACTTCCTGCTGTTTATTTTATACATTATTTCAAAAATTTCACACTATATCAATTGCATTTTTCAATAACTAACTTTCCAATGATAATTATAATGCAATTTTCCAAACTACTTTTCACTGCAAAGCATCTCCTACAACTTCCACCCTGCACTTGCCAATTGTTTTTCTACCATATTGCTGTAGATTCCACCTGTCTTTGCAAGTTCATCCGGCTTACCCTGCTCGACAACTTTTCCATCTTTTAGTACAACTATTTTGTCTGCGTTGGCGACTGTTCTCATTCTATGAGCAATAATCATAACTGTTTTGTTTTGTATTAATTTGGACAAAGATTCCTGAATTAATGTTTCGTTGTCTACGTCAAGTGAAGCTGTGGCTTCGTCCAGTAAGATAATTGGTGCATCTTTTAAGAAGGCACGGGCAATTGAAACTCTCTGTCGTTCACCCCCTGACAGCTCTGAACCGTTTTCGCCAATTGTTGTCTGCCATCCATTAGGAAGCTTGTTAACGAACTCATCGCAATGGGCAAGCTTTGCCGCCGCCATTACCTCTTCGTCTGTTGCGTCTTTTTTACCAATTCTGATATTTTCCATAATTGTGTTGTTAAACAAAGTTACATCCTGAAATACTATGGAATAAAGTGACATTAAAGATTCATGATCAACATTTGAAATATCCATACCACCTACTGTGATTTTTCCTTTTGTAATATCCCAGAATCGTGAAGCCAATCTTGAAACTGTAGTTTTTCCTCCACCTGAAGGTCCAATAATCGCTGTAACTTCGCCCTGTTTTGCGATAAAACTTACATCAGACAAAACTTCATTATTAGCGTCATAAGAAAATCCTACATTTTCAAATTTAATATCAAAACCATTGTTATTCATTTCAGTTGTTCCGTTCTGAACCTTATGGGATAAAATTTCATCCATTCTTTCGCACTGAACATCTGCACTGATAATTGCAGCAAGATTCTGTAATGATACCTGCATCGGGTCATACAATCTTGAAACTAACAACAAAAACATAAAGAATGTTAAAACATCCAAGCTTCCCTTTGAAAGAAGTATTCCACCTGTTAATGCTACAGTTGCAATTCCAAGTTTCAAAATCATCTGGGCACTTGCAACAAAAACAGCAGTTCCAAGTTCTGTTACAATAGAATGTTTTTCCACTGCTTTAATTTTCTTATCAAGACCAACCATATAATCATCTTCTGCACTGTTGGCTCTTAAATCTCTGACAGTTTCAAGGCATTCCTGAATGCCGTCGGCACATGCCATTTTCAACTTCATCTGATGTCTGCCCAGTTTCTTCTGAACATTTCCTGAACAAATAACAATTATAAATGAAACAGGTAGTACCCAAAGCGCCGCAATTGCCATTCTCCAATCAAAGAAAAACAAGCTGATTGCAACTAACAATGTTGAGATGCAAGAACCGAAAAGTTCAGGAATCCAATGCGAAGATGCTGTTTCAATTGTTGCACAGTCAGCCATAATTGTACTTGTAAGGTCTGACAAGTCTTTTTTGCCAAAATAAGATAACGGTATTTTTCTTAATTTTTCTGCCAAAGTAATTCTTCTTACACCACTTTCAACATATGTAGCAAGAAATGTTGAGTTGTACTGTATGTAAGTTGTAATACCAATAAGAACAAGGCAGCCAATGCATGCTAAGAGATAAAACATCCCCTTTTGGAAAGCAACTCCGTTCAGGTAATCTTTAACAAAGAAATAAAGTACTCCAACAGGGAACATTAATACAATGTTCGAAACTGTTACTGAAACAAAAGCCTTAATCATATCATTTGCACCCTGTTTTGAAAGTGCATATTTATGCTGTATTTTTTCTTTTAATCCCATGTTAAGCACCTACCTTCCATTTTACTGATTTGTTATATTCATTCCACATATGTGCATACAAACCGTCTTTTTCAACTAATTCTTTATGAGTTCCAACTTCCACAATCTCGCCATCTTTCAAAACAAAAGTTTTGTCAGCGTCAACTACTGAAGACAAACGATGAGCTATCATAATAACTGTCTTGCCTTTTGACAATTGTGAAAAAGCCTGCTGAACTTTTGTTTCATTGTCAGGATCAGCGAAAGCTGTTGCCTCATCCAAAATCAATATAGGTGCATCTTTAAGCATTGCCCTTGCAATTGAAAGTCTCTGTGCCTCGCCACCTGATACATAAGTCCCCTTTGAACCGATTACCGTCATCCTACTCCGTTTAGGGAATTTTTCAATAATATCCTCACACTGGTCATTTTTCAAGTCCATAACCTCTTCTCTTGTGGCATCTTTTTTTCCCATCTTAACATTATCCAAAATAGAAATTTTCAAAAGTTTGCTATCCTGAAATACAAAAGAAACCATACTCATTAACTGTTTTGTAGGAATATCCTTTACATTAACTCCACCAATTGTAATTACCCCTTCTGTTGTGTCAAAAAATCTTGCAATCAGACTTGCCAAAGTAGTTTTTCCACCGCCTGAAGGACCAACAAAAGCAACATGCTCACCTTCTTTTATTTTCAACCTTACATTATTAAGAGCATTCTTTCCTGCATCTTCATAACGGAAAGTTACATTATCAAACTTAATCGATGCCTTAGAAATCTTCTTTTCCTCCTTAGCTTCAGGAAGAGGTTTTCTTTTAAGAATACTTTCGATTCGCTTAATGGCATCTTCAACAATCATCTCATTTTCACTTGAATACATTATCTTACTTAATGTAACTGTAATAATCGGAGTGATAATAATATAAAATAATAAATTCAATAAAAACTTATTGTCATAATTTCCACCTGCAAGCATAAAACCTGCCCCTATTAAAACTGCAAAAACTGCATTAATAATTGTTGTATAAAAAGTCATTGGAAGTCTAAGTTCCTTAGTATAAGCGATTACCCACTTTTTATATTTTTCAATTGAATTTTTAAATTTCTTAAAAGAAAAAACTGACTGACCGAAAGTTTTAACTACCGGAATACCTCTTACATATTCCACTGCCTCTGCTGACATTTCTTCAAGGGCGTTCTGATATTCTTCCATCTTAGTTTTCATGCGGCTTCCTGCATTGTACCCATTATTGCAAAAG
>ENA-OQAZ01001625-OQAZ01001625.1-human-gut-metagenome-genome-assembly--contig:-NODE-1625-length-10355-cov-6.107939_pt1 | contig 10355 bp, 7 predicted proteins | sample MGYA00242737_ERZ504531 | MGnify/ENA primary metagenome ERZ504531 (study PRJEB26092, sample SAMD00036244) | human gut metagenome | host: Homo sapiens | study: EMG produced TPA metagenomics assembly of...
TACTTCTACATTGACACCCAGTCTTTTGCCAATATCATACTTCTTCGGCTCAGTGATGAAAAGCTTGTTGATGTCATCAAAAGTATATTTGAACTGCATGGGTCCTTCTTTTGCTCCGTACACTTTTGGCACGGGTAAAGTCTATGCCATAAAATGTCACGGAAGAGATGTCTTTCAATGCGTCTTTGTTTTGCCCGAAGCAAGCCATGCTGCTTACAAGGAACAATAAAACGAGTAACTGTTTCATATTAGTTCTTTTTTAAGTGTTGTTTTGCTGCTGCCAAAGGTAGAAAAATATTATCTCAAATCAATAAATTTAACTATTTTTCGACTCATGGGCGGCATTTGTATTTTCGCGATATACTCTGCCGATTCAAAATTGATACTCGGAGCCACCCGTACTTTGGAACGGAACAGGTCTTTGATTTCTTTAGCGAAGGCTTCGCTGCGGTTTTCACTTCCGATGCGGATCAGTATTTCATCCGTTCCCAGTTCATTGGTATAAACCTCTACAATGTAATTCTTGATATGGGGGATGTTATCCAGAATATCGAATAAAGCGGGTGGGTAAAGGGTCGTACCTTTATATTTTATCATTTGTCCTTTACGGCCCAGTATGGAGCTGAGACGGATGGTGTTACGTCCGCAGGCACAAGGTTCGGTATAATGGTAACAGATATCTCCGGTCTTGAAGCGGAGCAGCGGCATTCCTCTTACTCCCAAAGTCGTAATGGTCACTTCGCCTGCTTCCCCTTCTTTTACAGGTTGGTTGTTATCATCCAGAAACTCTACGATAATCAGTTCCGGCTGGAGGTGGCCACCGTGAAATTCATTACATTCGGTAAACGAGGATTGCATTTCGGTAGATGCGTAGGTGGAGTAAAGTTGCAGGGAATCCCATTTCTCGTGTATCCGTTTACCCAGTGTGTTCAGGGTGAAATCGGGATTGCGGAGTGCTTCGCCTATGCATACACATTTCTGCATGGAGCAGTGATGGTAATCAATATGGTTCTTTTCGGCAAATTCAATCAGTTTGATCAGAAAGGAAGGACTACCATGCCGCAAGTGGGATGGATGCGCCGGATAGTGTCCCATTGCAGTTCGGGAATGCCGTTTCCCACACGGGCTACCCCCATGCCCAGCTCACGGGCTCCCATATAGTAGGCGAGGCCCCGCCATGAAACGTCTGTCTATGGTGGTCATCAGTTGTAGTATATCCTGTCTGCTGCATCCGGTGGTGGTGAATGACAGATATTCGTTGTAGGCCAGCCGGTCAAGGTCCTCGGAAGTCAATACGAAAGTGACGGGGTCGCCCAAGGTTCCCGAAGTGGTGACATAGTCAATAATCTCATCGCGGCTCACGCAAATAAAATCTTCATTATGAAGTTGCAGGTCTGTCTTGGTCGTGACAGGTATTTGTTGCAAGTCTTCTATGGTTTTTATCTGTTGTATATCGATGTGATATGCTTGGAACAGATGTTGGTAGAATCGTGAATGATTCTGCAAATAAAGCAGTTCCTCAGCCAGCCTGCTTTCCTGATAGGCTTTGATTTCTTCAGGGGAGCGGAATTGTATTTCCGGATTCTTATTCATTTTAGTTGTTTATTTTATGTTCTATACGTTCTGATTCACTTCGCTTGGGGATAGGAAGCAAGAGGGCTTTCTTCCAATTGCGCAGGGCTTTGTCCTGCTGTCCTGTGGCATGATAGTAATCTCCCAGCAACTCGTACACATAAAAGAAATGAGGGTTGGCATGTTGGAAGGCATGCAGGGTCTGTTCGTCCAGCCGTTCTTTCTTTTTAATCTGCTTCCGTAGTACAGGAGCCAGTCTTTTATAAGTCATCAGCTGTTGGTATTCCTGTTGTTGCAGGAAGGAGTCCGCAGGCACTGTCAGGTTTTCGGTATAGATTTCATGGTTGAAATCGATGGAGTCGCTGAAAATCCTGTTCAGGTCGTATGCCACGTACTTGCCGCATTGCCAGGGAGCGGTGGATACCCACATCCGTTTTTTCTCGGGTTGGAAAATGACGGAGTGATGGGCGATGAACTGGTTGATGGCCATTTCATTGGCAAGGCCCAGTTCCGCTTCTCCCACTCCTTTCCGGTTGCGCAGGATAGAGGCGGCTTTGGGGGCATCTATCGGTGCGTTTTCTTTCAGCAGTTCCTGCAAGCGGGCAAAGCGGTAGGGGCTGTCCGAAGTTTCTATGTTTTCCAGGTTCCGTTTGTCATGGCCGAAGGTTTCCGACTGGTAGTGGTTGGTACAGATGATCTGCTGCCCGTTTCCTGTGAATAAGGCTATTTTCTCCGGCGATTTCTCGATAATTGCGGCTCTGCCGTCCTTGGCCGAACCCACCAGTATGGACTCCGAGACAAATGTTTTCCGTTTCCGGGCGATAGCGTATGCTTCCTCAATGGTAGAAGCATATTGCAATATTTCCCTGGTCAGAATGGAAATAGGGGTGGCGGATGCGGCAGGCAGATCCGATTTGGCGGCATTGATGGTGACAGTCAGCCCCGTTTCATTCATGCCGGAAAGGACACCGGTCATTCCGGCCCATCCCACGGATGCGAAGCGATATCCGTTTTCGGGTTGGTAAAACGAAACGAGCTTGTTGCGTGCAAAGGCGTCACCCATGTAGAAATCGAAATTACGGCCGATGATAAGGGAAGAATCGGCACTGTTCTCACCCCAGCAGGCAAATGAACTGCATCCTACCAGCATGTAGTCCTGCATGGCATGTCCCAAGTCGTGAGCGGAGTGGTAATTCAACTGACGCTCGTAGGGGGTGCCGATGAAATCATACTCATGGGTGCAGGAGAGGGAGATGCCATAAATCTCGTCCCGGTACTCTTCCGGCACATTTTTCCCCAGATTCCGGTTGAAAAGGACAATGAAGAAACGGAGGAATTTAAGATAACTTTCAGAGGGGACTATCTCTTTTATCTGATCCACAAATACTTTTTCCTGAAAATAAAGTAAGTCGGAAGTCAGTTGCCCGATGGCTTTGCCTCTTTCGTAAGCAGGTCCGCTGACTTTCAGTTCCCAAAGTCCGCTCTCACTGTGTCGCAGGTAGTTTCCGCCATACTGCCGGAGACTGTCTTTCCGTATCACACGATCCGTTTCAGGGGTAGACGCGAATTGCGGAGTCATCATATCGGCAGATAAATAGAGATAGCCGATTCCTGTCAGGATCACCGCTATCAGCGTCAACAGGACAGCTGCCCCGTACTTTATGGTTTTCTTCAGAATCTTATGCATTGCCTACTTTCTTTGCTAAATATTCCTGACCTACAAATTCCGAACAAGTGAGCATGGCTGTCAGCGTCACGCCCAAGGCGCCGTGTACATTCAGATTCTGCCCCGTGAGGAACAGATTCTTCAGTTTGGTGCGTGTGGAAACAAAACTGATTTGCGGATACTGGTAGTTTTTGACAATGCCGTATGCCGAACCGTCTATGGTTCCGGTATAGTCCCGATAGCTCAGCGGAGTCGTGGTATGGATCTTTTCAATGCAATGATTCCAGTGAAATCCGAACCGCCTCAGGAGCTGCAAGATCTGTTCCGTCTTTTCTTCTTTGAACTGGCGGTATGCCTCGCCACGGTGTTCGGGGGTCGTATCCGTCCATTTGCTGACCTCATCCATATACATGGGGGTCAGTATGGAAACCACCTCTGTGAATTTGCTGTTGCCGCGGGGTACTTGCATGGAGATCATGCAACAGGGGGTATTCCCTTTGTGCATCTCTTTGTCATACCATACATCCTCATTGCCGTGCAGGTATATATTATGGTTCTGATAGGGGCAACAGTCTTTTTTCATCATCAGATTCAGCGTGAATATCCCGTAACTGTTTTCCAGTGACTTGATGCGAGACACAAAAGCCGGTTTGATGGAATGGTTCTTATCCAGCAGGGATAAGGTGAGTTGCGGATGCAGGTTGGATATGACGTAGGTACTTTCCAGTATCTCTTCATGGTTCACTTCCACTCCTTGTATGACTTCATCCTTGACAAGGATACGGGTCACTTCTTTCCGGTTCAGCACCGTGCCGCCGTTGGCACGTATGATATGGATTAATTCCAGACTGACTTGCATACTTCCTTCCGTGAAACGATAGGCGCTCTCCAGATAAGAGTTGTTAATCATGGCGTGCTCATAGAAGGTGGATTTATTTTTGATCCCGCCATAGAGCAGGGAGGTTGCGGCAAGTACATTCTGTAAATCCCTGTTCGTGGTAACGGATGCTATCATCCCGGCTGCTGAGGTGGCAAAGAAATCCATGCCTTCTTGGGACAGGCGGCCTTTTTTCAGGTGGTCTGTGCTGATCAGGTTTCCCACCGATCGGATAGCTGCCACATACCGTTTTAAGTTCTCCCGTTCATGGGGGAATGAGTGGCACAGGGTTTCCATGAACCGTTCATGCCCCATGGCGTAATCATAGATAGCGTCTTTATAATAAATCCGGTCGAACACTTCTTCATCCATCCGTTTGATGGATAAATTGTCCATGATACCGAAATAACGGAAATACTGATTCATGATTTGTCCTTCATCCAGACTGCCGATATAGTGAATGCCGGTATCCATCCGGTGCCCGCTGCGTTGATAAGTCTGGAAGCAGCCGCCAAACAGTTCATTCTTCTCCAGCACACAGACGTGGTAGCCCTCTTTGCTTAAGATGGCTCCGCATTCCAGACCGCCCAGTCCGCTGCCTATGATGATGATATCGTACTTACTCATGCTCCGGTTTGTTTTTTTGGAAGATATAAATCGTATTCGAGGTATATCTGTCATTAGGTAAAATCTCCAGCTGCATCCCACCTTCTTGCGCGATGCTCCTTATTTGCGCTTCGGATGTGAAACAAAGTTGTTCTGTCGTCTTGTTGAAACTGAAAATGCCGGTAGACAGCAGTTCCGTGAAACGGGTGAGGCGGTGTTTCCGGGTGTTGGCGGCATTGCCGTCCCGCACAATCAGCTTTCCTTCCGGGCGCAACCGCTTCATGCATCTGAGCAATAAGGTCCGCTGGTGCTCATAGCTCATATAATGCAGGATATCATTCAGTATGAATGCGTCACTTTCCGGCAAAGGGTATTCCAATGCATTGGCGCATACAAATTGTAGGCGGGGAGTGCGGAGCCAGCCATACTGCGCCACGGCTATTTTGTCCTCATCATAATCTATCCCCGTTATTTCCCGTTCCTCGGAAAGTTGGGAAAGCATATAGCAAAGCGGTCCGAATCCGCAGCCGATATCAGTAATCTGTCCTTTGACGGGAACCAGCCGGTTGAATAACCGGTAGTTATCCTCCATTTTCACCTTGATGCGTATGTACCATTCCTCTACCGGTCCTTTATAGATATAGTTCTGTACCAGATTTTCGTAGAAGACGGGATTGTCCGTTGTGCTTTGTTCCCGACAGATACGGGCATATTCTTTTTTCATCCGCGCGGAGATGTTTTTGGTACGTTCCTGATAAGTGGTTCCGTACGTAGCATCGTTGGCTGGGATACGCGGTAGAATCTCTGTCAGCATGATGCCTTTCCGTACATTGAACGGCTGTGCCTTGGCTATGATCTTGCAGTTGCCGTAAAGGATGACCGGAATGATATCCAGTTGCAGTTTTTCCGACAGATAGAAAGCTCCTTTATGGAAACGCTTCATCCGTCCGTCGTAGGTACGTGTTCCTTCGGGGAAAATGGCGATGGAATATCCTTCTTTCACCTTTTGGCGCATCCGTTCCATGTAAAGCTCGTAACCGTCTCCTACGTAATAGAAATCGGCATAGCGGATAATGGCTCCGAAGAAAGGAGAGTGCCATACCCAGTGATTGGTAACCATGACCAGTTTGGGAGTCAGTGCCAATAATACCAGTATATCGATGAAAGACTGATGATTGGCTATCAGGATGGCAGGCTTTTTAAACGTTTCTCCTGTCCGGTTCATCTTTTCTTTATGTACAAATGTGGCTATATGGATCAGGCCTTTGCAGGTGACATGTATCAGTTGGCAAAGTACTTGTTTCTTATAGGCTTTGCGGATAGGAAGCAAGGTCATGACAGCTATTAGCAAGCGCAGGAACAGGCATCCGATAAAGAACAGCAGGAACAAGCCGCCGGTTCTTGCCAGTCCTGTCAATGTATAAGGAGGCAACCCTTTGGAAGCGGGTGCTGTGATGAAGAACCGGAAAAGGATGGGTTGCAGCGTGTAGGCCACCAGTACGACGGCAATCATTCCCAAAATGGAGATGAGGGAAATGGACTGCAATGCCGGATGGCGTGCGAAGACCAACGTACCCATACCTATCACGGTGGTGAAAGCGGAGAAGAAGATGGCTGTTTTGTGCGAGTTCAGCAACTGCCGTCCTGTGCGGTACTTATTCTGCAATCCGTCCATAATGAAAATGCTGAAATCATCCCGATTCCAAAAATAAAGGTGGATAGAATGATGTTGATGATATTGAATTCAATACCCAGCATGCCCATTAACCCCACAATGATAATCCAGCTGACCAACATCGGCAGGAAACTCATCAGGGTCAGTTCTATGCGTCCGTAGGAGATCCATAAGGCAAAGAAAATCAGAAAAGAGGAGATATAAAGAATCAGATAGAAATCCTGATTGACGGCTGATACCCATTGGTTGGCGAAATAGCCGCGGTCGAAGATAACCACCTTCTCTTTTGGTTGGAAAAGGGGGTACACCGCTTCCTTGTCGGTTTCGTTCATCCGTACCTGAGTAATCAGCATGGTCAGGGAATCGGCGGAAGTCTGCCATTCGTTCAGAAGCCGGGTAGTGATTTCATTCTGGTAGTCCAAAGGCTGGAACGGACGGTCGAGCCATTGGAAAAACGGCTCGAATGCATGTTCACGGAAATGATAACGGGCAGCCTTTGTCCGGATGGTTTCGCGTAACCGGGCTTTCTTTTCCGGAGTCCAGTAGTTGTGCCATTGTTTCAACCGTGCTTCCTGCACCTCTTCCGGTATCAGAAACTGTCCGGCAGAGGCGTAATCTTTTATTTTTCCTTCTTCTTTCAGTTGGGCGAGCAGCCGGTTCGTTTCGGCGTATTGTCCGGTAGCGTCTCCCATATCTTTGCCTGTACTGACAAAGAGAACAGTCTTTTCTTTCTTGTCAAAGAGTTCGGCCAGCTTGTTTTCCGATTGTTTCAAGTGGGCAGGCTCATAGTTCAGACTCATCATATCCTCGTTGAAACGCACGTTCTGCGAGGTGAATAAACATATTATGGTCAGCACGAGAATGCCCCCTACCAAGCCTTTGTTCTTTTCGTATGGATAAGCGTTCAGTTTCTCGATAAAGCGTAGCACCGCCCCTTGTTTTACATGCGCCTGCCCTTTCAGGAAATGCGGCAGATAGACCAGGCAAAACAGCGTGGTTCCTATCAAGGCAAGCGAGGCGAACAGACCGAAATCCCGTAACAGGTTGGAACTGGTAAAGAGGAGGCCGAAAAAGGCGCCGATGGTAGTAAAACTGCCTATGGTAAGCGGATAGGCGATTTCTCTGATTAATTGTTGTACCGATGATACATGATTCTGATGCGCCAGCATGTGTATGGAGTAGCTCAAGGCAATGCCCATTACGGCGGAGCCCGCACCTACGGCAATGGCTGAAATGCCGCCTTTGATAAAGTAGATGAGGCATAAGGCGAATAAAGCTCCGAACAGCACCGGGGTGATGATAAGCGGAATGGATTTCTTATGCTTGAATACCAGAGATATGAAGACAATGATGATAATCAGCGCGATGGAAGAAGTGACCAGCGTATCTTTCTTTATCTGTCGTGCATTGTACACTCCTACGGAAGGACCTCCGAAATATTCGGCAACCAATTGGGGATGTTCCTTTTCCGCTTTTTGCAGCTCGTCTTCAATCAGCCGGATGAGTTTGTCATTTTTGCCCGTGCTTCCGGTGTTGAATACCGGGGTGATGAACATCAGCAGTGGAACCGTCCCGTGAGAAGATATGTTCATTGATCAGTTCGTAATTAGCTTCCAACTGGAAGTCTTGCAGGTGTTTCAGCGTCTGGCTGCCCAGTCCCAACGGTCCCGCATAAGGTAGTTTTTCAGGGCGAATCCTGCCGGAGATATCAGGTTGGAATAGTTCTTCTGCATCAGGGCGGCAATGTTTCCGGCGGTAAGCAAGGTGTCCAGCCGTTGGTAGTCCTCGTCGGAAAGGAACAGGGGCAGGTTGTCGTAAACAAAATCTCCGGCACTGTTGATCAGGTTTTCGTCGGCTTTTGAGAAGATCTCTTTAATCAGGGTTCCTTCCGCTTGTTGCTGTAAATCCTGTTTAATGGTTTCGGCAGCTTCAATCAGGGAATCCGCATCCGCCACACCGTCCTTGCCGGACAGCATGATCATAATTTTATCCTTTATCTTCAGATTTTCAAATACGTTGATGGCATTTTGGGAGTCCTTGGTATCCGGAAAGAAACTGGTTACGTTTTCCTCGAATCTGACTTGGGCGGCAAAAAGGGCCATAAAGAGGATGCATACGCTGAGGGACAGGTAAAACAAGACTTTATGCCTTTCAAAATAGTTATATAATCCAACAAAGAATTTAGTCATATCCGTTTTTTCTCCTACATATAGCCAGCAACGCGGTGGAGATTACTCCAGACAGCAGACTGCAAGCCATTGCAAAGATAATGCTTCCTATTAAATATTGCTCTAAAACTGATTTGACATTTTCAAGAGAAAGGTCTCCGAGATGCAAATCGGGAGGATTACCCAGTACCATGCAGCCTGTCCGGTAACTGCCGTACAGCAATAGGGGAATCATGGGTGGAATACTGATATTGGCGGCGACAAGGGCAATCACTTTATTCAGTCTGAACAGATGCGCAAGAAAGAGGGTGATCAGCATCTGATAACCCCATAACGGAACGATACCCATAAAAATCCCCAGCATGATGGCGAGTACAATCTTCAGGTTGGATTCCCGTGTATTCAGCACATGGTCGGTGAAGAATCGCTTGCAGTTGCTCCATGACAGTTTGCGGAGCAGGTTACGGGGAACAATCCAAAGGCAGGTAATCAGCACCAGCACCGTGTTCAGCACACTGATACGGGTAAAATCCCGGAACGGCCGGAAATGGGATACCCGTTCTGCTTGCGGGGGATAATACACGTGGATGGGAATGTTCTTCACCGCTACATCTCCCCATGCGGCAAAGACGATGGCTTCCAACTCAAATTCGTATTTGGCGGTGTACCAGCAGCTTTGCACATCCATTTTGCGCAGAGGGTAAAGGCGGTATCCCGATTGTGTATCTTCCAGTTTCAGCCCGGTTTCCAGTCTGAACCAGAAATTAGAGAATTTATTGGCAAAGGTATTCTTGCCCGGCATATTGTCGGAGGCTAAGTTTCGGGCGCCTACCAGCAGCGTGTCGGGCTCTTTTTCAATGGCTTCGATAAAACAGGGAATATCGGAAGCGAAATGCTGTCCGTCCGAATCGATGGTGATGGCATAGCGGAAACCCTCTTTTTTTGCTTGGGAAAGACCGTGCTTCAAAGCGGTTCCTTTTCCTTTATTGACAGGATGGGTAATGGTGCGGATAGCCGGATATTGTTCCAGAATGTTGGTCGTATCATCCGTAGAGCCGTCATTGACGACAATGATATCGTCTGCATACCTGCATACCTCCTCAATGACTGCCGCCAGTGTCTTCCCGTTGTTGTAGGTGGGAATAACGACGACAATCTCCAGTTCCTTTAGTTTCTTCCGCCAAACCGATGTTGTGTTTGTACTCATCTTGTTTTTCAGTCAAACTATTCAGATACGTTTGGGATGAATGTTTTCGTACCTGAACTTATGTGGTTTCTAATGGGTGACAAAGATAGTATATTTTCGGATGCGGGCATTCTGGCGTTAATTATTTATTTGGAGATGCATTTTTAATTTTAAAGCAGGTAAACACCAACTTGTTCTCGTCGAATTGCGGATTTTCCAGATTGTTCTCGGATATATACAGTCCTTCCCTTCCCACAAAACTCATTTTATAGAAATATTTCTTTCCGGGGAATTTTGTTTCTCCGATGATTTCAAAATCCGCGTTCAGTACAATGACGGAGAACTCCTTTCCTTTGGGCGTTTCATAGGGCTTTCGTTGGGAGCCAGTTTGTAAGGCATTTCGGCAAAACGGTAGTACACATTGCGGTATTTGTCATACATGATATGCCAATATCTAGGATTTTCATTGAGTTTATAATAGCATTAATGCCTTCCATAGAATTACCCAGTTTGGGCTTCATGCTTTTCAGATATTCTGCTTTGGCTGTTATACCATCGGATATGTTTCAAGTCATCTGTAACCTTCAGGCTGTCATATCCGAAAA
>ENA-OQAZ01001627-OQAZ01001627.1-human-gut-metagenome-genome-assembly--contig:-NODE-1627-length-10351-cov-2.335681_pt1 | contig 10351 bp, 15 predicted proteins | sample MGYA00242737_ERZ504531 | MGnify/ENA primary metagenome ERZ504531 (study PRJEB26092, sample SAMD00036244) | human gut metagenome | host: Homo sapiens | study: EMG produced TPA metagenomics assembly of...
ATTTACTTTTCAGGGAGAATCACGAATCCTCAAAAAATCCTCCTTTCATCGTGACAAAAACAAAGCCTGCCAGGGCGTCATGCTTTGACAGGCAGGAACAACTTTATAAAGTCTGGGAAGCCAGATCTTCGGCTGTGACTTCATAATTGCGGTATCGTTCACCGGGACGCATCGGCATCCGGGTAGAAAGAAACTTTTCGATATTAAAAGCGTTCTTCTCATTAAAATCGGAAAGCAGTTTGTAATTTGGGTGTTTGGTTATATCGTATTTCCGGGAGAGGAACGGCCGCACACCCCTGATCTGCAACAGACATTTACCCCCGTCCATGACTGCCAGTTCATCCACCGACATCAGATCCTTTCCCAGCTTTTGAAAATTTTGTCCGTGGGATTCCTGATTGCCCTTTGTGACACTGGTGTTATACAGGTCGATGGTCTCTTTCCCCAATAGGGAGTTCCAGCTTTTTAAGGTGGTTTCTTCTTTGCCTCCTAAGAAAAGGGAGGCGTCACAGTTACCGATGATGGTGTCCATGTTGTCTTTATACAGGGCTTTGAGTTGGCTTTGCGCCTGCAGCACCAGGCAGGCAGAGATCTCACGCTTCGGATGGTCGCCATAAGACGCTCCAGGTTCGGGATCTGCCCGATATTTGCCGCCTCGTCGATCAGGCAGCGCACATGGATGGGAAGCCTTCCACCATATACATCATCCGCCCGCTCACACAAGCGGTTAAACAAAATGGAATAGATCAGACTGATCAAAAATGCAAAGGTCCCGTCCGTGTCACTCATAATAAGGAAAAGAGCAGTCCGTTCATCTCCCAGCATATCCAGATCCAGTTCGTCATACATGGTAATTTCCCTGACTTCTTTAATGTCAAAAGGAGCCAGTCTGGAAGCACAGGAAATAAGGATCGACTTGGCTGTTTTTCCAGTAACAAAATGTCAATAGTTTTTTAATCACTTTTCTCAAAAACTTTTCTCAAAAAGGCAAAAAAATAGAACGTATAGATTATTTCCATACGCTCTATCTCACATTTCATATTAAATTTTTTGAATTCTACAAACTGCAATTTCTCAACTTCTTTAGTTTTCTTCAAATTCATCCAATCGTTGTTTCAATATAAAAATTTGCATCCTTATCTCATCAATAACCTTCTTAAACTTTTCGTCACTCTTTCCGGTTGGATCTTCAAGTCCCCAATTATCATCAAACGTTCTTTCGATAAACGGACATCCCACATTACAACCCATTGAAATTGCAATATCCGGTACTGGTATCTCATCAATCAGCTTACTATATTGTCCTTCTGCTTCCATATCAATTCCATACAATTCTTTCATAATCCGGACTGCATCCTGATTAATCTGTAGTTTCGTTTCTGTCCCTGCCGAATAACTTTCAAATACATCCGAAGCCAGATGTTTTCCCAAAGCTTCTGCAATCTGGCTTCTGCATGAATTATGAACGCATATAAAAGCAACTTTTTTCTTATTCATACTTGAACTTCTCCTTTAATTTGTTTGCAATCTTCACAAGAGTAAGCATTACCGGGACTTCTGTTAATACACCTACTGTAGTTGCCAGTGCCGCTGGACTTGATGTACCAAATAAAGCTACAGCGACTGCAACAGCTAACTCAAAGAAATTCGATGCACCAATCATTCCAGCCGGGGCTGTAATATCATACGGAAGTCTGATAATTCTGCATACTCCAAATGCCAGAAAGAATATAAAGAATGTCTGAATGATCAGCGGGACTGCAATCAATATAATGTGCAGTGGATTGTCCAGCACCACCTCGCCCTGAAACATAAAAATCAGTATCAGCGTGAGCAAAAGTCCCACTGTTGTTGCGGAATCAAATTTATGCAGAAAAGTCTGCTCAAAGTATTCCGTACCTTTCTTTCTGACTACCAGCAGCCTTGTTATGATTCCGGCTGCAAGTGGTATTACTACAAATAGAACCACACTCATAAATAAATAACGTCTGAAACGGAACACTAACATTAGAAACACCAAGCAGAAATTTCACAATCGGTACAAATGCAAATAATATAATAATGTCATTTGATGCCACCTGAACTACTGTATAAGCCGGATTTCCCTTTGTCAGCGTACTCCAGACAAATACCATAGCGGTACATGGAGCTGCTCCGAGAAGCACGGCTCCTGCGAGATACTCCGTCGAAAGATCCGGTGTGATCCATGTCTTAAACACCACAAAAAAGAAAAATGAATACAATTCCATACATAGTAAAAGGCTTTATTAGCCAGTTTACAATCCATGTAACAAATAAACCTTTCGGGTTTTTCCCGATATTTTTAATACTCTTGAAGTCAACCTTCATCATCATTGGATAGATCATAATCCATATAAGAACTGCCATCGGAATAGAAATTCCTGCATATTCCAGATGGTTCAGTGCCTCTTTCATTCCCGGAAGAAAATGTCCCAACATAATTCCTATAAGCATACAGACAATTACCCATACAGTCAGGTAACGCTGGAAAAAACTAATTCCTGAATTTGATTCTTTTTTCATGATATCTGCTCTCCTTAAATTATTTACAACAATCCCCGTCACCGCATCCAAGGCAAGTAAGGGATTCTATAAAGTGTTTGTAATTCATCAATGTCTCACAATTCAAAGAATAGTGATGCCATTTTCCTTCCTTACGATCATTCACAAGGCCGCATCCTACCAGTATCTTCATATGATGGGATAAAGTTGGCTGGGTAATTTCAAATCTTTCCAAAAGTTTACACCCGCACTTTTCTCCATCCGACAGCATCTGTACAATTTCCAGCCGGTTCGCATCGCCCAAAGCCTTGCATATCAAAGCCACATCCATTGTATTCATATTGACACCTCACATTGATCATTATCTATGTTCAATATAATATATACATAGACATTTGTCAATGTATGTATTTTAAAAAAAAGAGAATCAAGTTTTTGATTCTCTTCATACATTCATTATAGCTTTTATCATTCATTTTATTTGCCCCAAACAGCCGCTGCATTCGACCTTACAAGCAGTTCTTCCACAGGCAGACCAATCGGACAAATATCATGACAAGATAACGACTTCCCGCATCCCTCAAAATATTTCTTCTTATATTCAGCAGAAATCTCATTCAAATGAGTGCTTTCCTGTTCTTCATTCAGAATCCGAAATGCGTTGACTGCAGCAACAGCGCCTGCGAAAGTCCCATTTGCAGAGAAGTTAGGACACACTTCAAGGCAGCAGCCACACATCAGACAGCGTGCCGACTGGTATCTCGGTTCATGTGTCCACGGATTCATATAAGCTTCACTTTCAAGCCAAAGGTTCAGTTTTTTCAAATTTTCAAACAGAATTGACCGGTCAACGATCAAATCTCTTACAAGCGGAAATTTGCTTAAAGGTTCCAAGGTGATTGTAGAACCTTTTAACGTATGTAGAAATGTAGAGCATGCCAGCCTCGGACGTTCGTTAATCAGCATGGCGCAAGCCCCACATTTTCGCATCATACAGCTACATTCCCAGCTGATGGGAGTAACTATATTCCCTGAGTTATCTTTCAAAGGGGTTCTACTGTTCAATTCCTTTAGAACAGTGGCAACAGAGCTGTTTTTGCTTCCGTCAAACTCAAATTCCTGCCAATAACTATCTGATTTCTGACTCTCCTGCCGCCTGATTTTTATTTTATATACCAAGTGAATCACCGCCTTTCTGGAACAGGTACAAAGGAAATCTGTATCTGCTTTCCATCAAATCTGGCTACCGTTGTTTTAAGGTAATCATCGTCATTGCTCTTCGGATAATCCTCCCGCCAGTGTGCACCACGGCTTTCTTTTCTTGCAAGAGCACTCTTTAGAACTGCCATGCCAAGCAATGGAAGATTTCCTGTCAGCGCTTGTACCGTTTGAATCCCATTTAACAACGTATTCTCATTTCTGACAACGCCCATAGTCTCCTGCATCACTTTGTTTAATTGCTTTATTTCTGAAATTTGAGACGCTGGTGGAAAATCTATCTGTGTCGCACAAGATAGATCTACTACATCTGCCTGTCCGCATGCTGATTTTGCCGCAACACGTCCTCCGTATAACGCTCCTAACAGAGAATTTCCACCAAGACGGTTGGCACCATGATATTGGCACAGCATTCTCCGGCAGCGTAAAGATTCTGAATCGGCGTTCTGTGCTGCTCATCCACCAGAATACCTCCCATAAAATAGTGAATTCCCGGTAAAACAGACACCGGTTCCTTTCGTATATCTTTATGCAGATAGGTCATACAATCGTCTGCCAAACCAGATAGCTTATTTGAAATAATCTCCTCCGATATTTCCGTCATGTCAAGAAATACCTCTGATTCATGACTGACCTTCCATATCTCTCTGGCGGTAATATCTCGTGGCATCAGATTTCCAAGCTCCGGGTATTTTTCTTCCATGAAATACCATTGTTTTCCATCTTTCATGGCAAACAACCTACCACCTTCCCCTCTGGCTGCCTCGCTGATGAGCATGCGTTTTCCACCACATTTCACAGTTGTCGGATGGTACTGAATCATCTCGCCATTTGCCAGAGGAACACCAAGCCGGAACAATTCTGCGGTGACTTCTCCTGTATTGCTCAGCGAACCCGTTGTATTTCCAAACAATCCGTGCATACCACCGGTGGCAACAATAACCGCATCCCCCGGTAATTCCACAGTCTCCTGACTGTATTCATCCCTGATTACGCAGCCACAACAAATATTGTCACACAGACGAAGTGTTAGGAAAGAATGATGCTGAACCGTTCTACCATACCAGATGCTTCTTTCCTGCGAACAGCGTCTATCATAGCTGTCATGATCTGCTTCCCGGTATCGCTCTGCGCAAAAGCAGTCCTTTTCTTTTTCTGCCCGCCAAAATTCCGCAGATCCACATCATCATAGCCGCTCATGTTAAATTGAACTCCAAGTTCTAACAGCCAGTGCACCAGCTCCGGTGCTGCCTGTGTCATTCCCCAAACTGCATTTGGGTCTGCCAGACCGCAAGCCGCCTTTATTGTATCTGTGAAATTGTTCTTCGGGACTGTCGTTTTCATCTTTTGTATTCAAAGCTGCGTTGATACCGCCCTCCGCCATAACAGACTGCGCCCGCTCTGGCGGAAGGGAGGAAACCAGTTTTACATTGCATCCATTTTCCGCTGCCTGCAAAGCCGCTGAAAGTCCTGCCAGTCCAGCACCTATAATAATAATTGTCTTACTCATAGATATTGCCACCCAATATAATATAAAATAACCGCTCCCGCTATAAAAAGAAGAAGCACCGAAAGAATCAAATAAATATCACCCTTCGTTCTTTATAACTGATGATTCCCAGCGATACGAGCAATGGGCGGATATTGATAAAAATATGAACAAAGATTACCGCTACGAACAAAAGCTGAGTTACCATCTTTACCGTTGTAAAAGGGAACAAAATATATGTCCCATTCTGCACCTTTCCAAACAAGCCAATATGGAATAACAGCAGAATCAGTATTGCCATCCACTGGCTCGTCTCGCCCAAAATATGGCGTTCTGTTCAGATACATTTTTCCTGATTGCTTCGCTGTCTGTAAACTCTGAACTGTCAGGATGACACCAATCACCGTATGCACAACAAGAATACCAACACCAATCCATGCAAGAAGTTTCCCTGCACTACTTCCAACTCCGTTCAGCATAAAGCTGCCCATGATTCCATGAATCATAAAAATGAGAAGCATTAAAACAGACAAAATCGTATTCCATTTTCTCATAAATTCCCGCTCACCTCATTTCTTCGCTGTCCATGATCATATAGTCCATCTGTGTTAGCGTTGTAACGTCAATAAAATCATCCGATGCCAGGAATACATCATACTTTCCACTTACCACTCTTGATAGCATCATTGTGTTACTGTACTCTTTCAGATCTACGAAAAAACCGGCCTGTTTCAACTTGTCACAGAGTTTCTTAGCATAACTGACAAGCGGATAATCCGTCTCAGATACATATAACCGAAAACTAATGTCCGTTTTCATGAGATCTGTTTCATTTGTTTCCGAATCGTCCAGTGCCAATTCTTTTAATTTATTCCGGGTGTTCTCGTTGTCGAGACCATCTGACATCATATTAATACCGAGAACATAAGAGCCTTCCAACTGTGCGGCGGCTTGAGCCGCCTTTTTTGACTTCGGTGTTGCTCCTGTGACTGCATCAATCATAGAAGGCGGTGAGTGCAAAAGTGCACCGAAACCTGCAAGAAAAACAATTGTAACTGCTAACAGAATCAATTTCCGTTTCACATTGCCACCTCGTTTCTTATTTTTTCAAAATCCTCATTGCGTTCAAGACGGCAATTATGGTAACGCCTACATCACCAAATACAGCTTCCCACATTCCCGCAATACCAAGAGCGCCAAGAATCAGGAACACACTCTTAATCCCAAGAGCAATCACTATATTCTGCATGACAATCTGTTTTGTCGCTTTTGCTACTTCAATCGCGTCCACCAGCTTAGACGGTTCATCTGTCATCAGAACTACATCTGCTGCTTCAATGGCCGCATCCGAACCAAGCCCACCCATTGCAATACCAACATCTGCACGGGCAAGGACAGGAGCGTCATTGATACCATCACCAACAAAAGCCAATTTGCTTCCCGGTCTCTTTTTACTATCTAAAAGCTCAACCTTTTCCACTTTTTGGTCAGGAAGCAGCTGTGCATAATATTCATCCAACTGCAATTCTTCTGCAACGGACTTCCCAATTTTTTCATCATCACCGGTAAGCATGACTGTTTTTTCCACGCCAATATGTTTCAGGTCAGAAATTGCTTTTTTACTGTCCGGCTTCACTTCATCTGTTATCAAAATACATCCTGCATATTGACCATCTACAGCCAAATAAACTTTTGTACCTGCGTTTTCACAGGTTGTGTACTCTATACATTCTGTATCCATAAGTTTCGTATTGCCAGCAAAAACTTTCTTTTCCCCTGCCATTACACTGATTCCATATCCTGAAATTTCCTTATAATCAGAAATCACTGACTGATCAATTTCTTTTTCATAAGCAGCAAGAATGGATTTTGCAATAGGATGGTTAGAAAAACTCTCTGCCTCTGCCGCATACTCCAGAACCTGTTCTTTTGAAAATCCATTTGCAGGCAAAATATCCGTCACATTGAAAACACCTTTTGTAAGTGTTCCGGTTTTATCGAACACAATAACGCTGACATTATTAAGTGCCTCTAAATAATTGCTTCCTTTTACAAGAACACCTCTTTTAGATGCTGCACCAATGCCGCCGAAGAAAGTCAGCGGGATTGAAATAACCAATGCACATGGACAAGATACCACAAGGAAAACAAATCCTCTGCGAATCCACTCTGTCCAGCCTCCGCCAAGAATGATCGGTGGCAGAATCGCCAGAAAAGCTGCTAAGATTACAACCACAGGTGTATAATAACGTGCAAATGTAGTAGTAAAATTTTCTGTTGGTGCTTTTCGGCTTGACGCATTTTCCACAAGATCAATAATCTTTGAAGCCGTAGATTCACCAAATGCTTTTGTTGTCTTAATCATTAAGACACCCGTCTGATTCATACAACCGGAAAGTGCTTCGTCTCCTTTATGAACGCTTCTCGGAACCGATTCTCCAGTTAAAGCCCTCGTATCCAGCATAGAATCTCCATCCAATACCACACCGTCTAATGGGATTTTTTCACCAGGCTTTACAATAATAATCTCACCAATGGAGACATTTTCTGGAGATATGGTAATCAATTCCCCATTTCTTCTTACTGTAGCAGAATCTGGACGTATATCCATTAAGTCTGATATAGATTTTCTGGAACGCTCAACAGCCAATGACTGGAAAAATTCACCAACTTGATAGAACAGCATAACAGCAACTGCTTCCGGATATTCACCAATGACAAAAGCACCAATCGTAGAAACGCTCATCAGGAAATGTTCATCAAACACACTTCCCTTTGAAATATTCCTCACAGCCCTGCCATACAACATCTCCACCAAGAATAACATAAGAAACAATGAGAAAAAGCTAACTCGATAGGCAGTGGCACTTTCGCAAAAACAGTCAATGCCATACCAATGGCATAGATTGCTGCACCAGTCGCTAAACGAACTGTCAACTTCTTATCCTCATTGTTATAGGATTCATTGGCCTCCTGCTTTTTTTCCGGTATATAAGATTCCTGTACAATTTCAGAAACTTCCACATCTGGCTCATGGCATGAACAATCGTTTCAATCTGACTGGCTATCGTATCTGCGGCTGTCTGAGCAACATTGATTGTAAGCGTCTGCTTCATCAGATTTACCACTGAGGATTGCACTCCATCCAACTCTCCGACTTCTTTTTCAATTTTTGCGGAACAATTTGGACAGTCCAACCCTTTTAATAGAAATATGCGTTTCATGATAATCTCCTTATAATTTGTTTAATTTGTTCAATTACTCAACTATAATGTTAAAAAATATTATTTCTGCCAAAGATGCTCAAATCCCTTGTCAATAATCTCTTTCACATGATCATCTGCCAGCGAGTAGTAAACTATCTGTGCTTCTTTACGGAATTTTACCAGATTCGCAAGGCGTAATGCCTTTAACTGATGCGAAATTGCAGATTTTGTTACCCCCAGTAGCACTGCAAGATCACATACACACATCTCACTCTGTTCTAGAGCGTGTAAGATTTGTACTCTAGTTCCATCTCCAAATAGCTTAAACAAAGAAGCCAACTGGATATAATCATCTTTTGGCTGCATCTTGGATTTCACATCATTCACAATATCCTCATGAATTACATCGCAATTACAAATATAAGACGTTTTTGGCATATATTCACCTCCAAATAATAATAGTTGAACAATTACTCAACTATTATTATACTTATTTTTAAATTCATGTCAATAAGCTGATGTTAGTTCCCCATAAGTTTTACAATTAAAACCAGCTCTTTATTCTTTTCTTAATCTTTTTTCCCAGTATACCGTTTTGGCTTTCTTGTCACACTTCCTGTAAATTCCAAATTTGTAACGCTGAGTTTATATGTAATTGTCATGGTTTCCGTATTTTTTAGAACACATACCATTCATTCGTTAATTCCGGCAAGCGTTTTTAAACACGGAAGTTTCCTTTTGGCATTTGCATATACATGTCTTGCGTCAAAATAGACTGATTATTTGTAAGAATAGATTTTTTTGCATTCTTATAAAAATCCTTGGCCGAAAGTCTTGTCTCCACTCCTGTTAAATGTAGAAAGGGATCTATTGGAAAAGAAGCTTCAAAATATTCCTCTCCACAAACATACAGAAATGTTTTACCTGCCAAATTTTGGAAATATACGATTTCCGCCTCTGTAATACCTTGTCGTATTGCGTTTTTCTTATCTACCTTTGTTGCCACTTATACCTCACATGCCAAAAAGAGTGTGGCATTAAACCACACTCTTCTGAGAATTACTTTTGTAAAAGAGTTTTCTGCTGGTTGTCAGCCTCGGTACCCAGTTAAGATACCCATAACGACGTGAAAATCATTAAGTCCCCCACGTGGACTACAGCTTTATCCAAGCTGCCAGGCTCGATGCCCAGTTAAGACATTTAATGAGATGGAAGTTTACCTTGCTCCATCTGCAGCCCAACTTTTAATGATGCTCTTACATCGAGAACATTTCTGTTCTTGCTTTTATTATACTCAATCATAAAAAAATCAACACAGATTAGCAAATTATATTATTCCGATCCGATCTTCCAAAGGTGTAAATAAGGTGTAAATTTTACGTTTCTATCCAAGAAGCCCAATAAAATCAAGGCTTTTGCCCCGTCCCTTAAACACTGCCGTGGCAAATAAAAAGTACTTTAATCATAGTTTTGTTTCTCCTTGTTTTGCCCCCGGAATGCCATGTTTTGCAAGGAATTTCGGGGATTTGTGAAATGTGTGTATTGACTGACATCTTGCAAAATAGGGCAAGATGGAGCAAGTTGTTGTGGGCTGTTAGTAGTAAAACGGGATTTGGTTACTACTAAGCAATTTCTATCTTTCCTTTAATCACATCCGGCGAATGCTTTGATATCATTTCATAATCAATACTCTCTGGAACATCATGAAAAATAAGAACAGACGGAAATGCCATTCGGGTATTGTGTTTTAAATAGTTAAGATGAAAAGTCAAAATCTATAAGGGCATTATGAAGGAATCTGCTCCCGTCGCAAACTCTACCAATGAGTTAATGGCCACCCGTTTTTCTGATGTCATGTGGCTGATTGAACAAATCATGTGGAAGAGTTTGGATAAGCGTGTTGCTTCATTTCTTT
>ENA-OQAZ01001628-OQAZ01001628.1-human-gut-metagenome-genome-assembly--contig:-NODE-1628-length-10334-cov-1.899677_pt1 | contig 10334 bp, 12 predicted proteins | sample MGYA00242737_ERZ504531 | MGnify/ENA primary metagenome ERZ504531 (study PRJEB26092, sample SAMD00036244) | human gut metagenome | host: Homo sapiens | study: EMG produced TPA metagenomics assembly of...
CTTCTTTAACTTTCCGAAAACTTCCATCCGGCCAACCATTTTTTCCACCGTTTTCCGATTCCCGGAAACCGCTTTATTCCCCTCTTTTCCTTTTTCCTGTTGCAGCTGCCGGCTGTTTTTCCACCGTCCGTGTCCTGATTCTGTTGATTTTTTTCCCTGTGGTCTCTGTTCTTTTCCGTCTGCCCCGATCATCCGGTCTTCATCAAATGGTGCTTCCATGCCCTGACCGGACAGGTCTTCCCCTGTTTCCCGGCCACTGTTTTTATTCCCGACTTTAGAATGCAGCAGAATCTGTCTGGCTTCCTCCAGAATTCTCAACTCACTGTTCTTTCTCCCTTTGCTTTCCACTGGTTTCCGATAAGCCGGATGTACTTTCAGGTTGAAACCACACCGCTCGCAGAAGATTTTTTCCAGCACACGCACCAGTTCATGTTCCCGGTCTCTCGCGACCACCGAATCAGTCATCACCAGCTCCATCGTCTCCGGATCACTGAACGTAATCTCTGCTGTATAGAACATATTGTACTCCAGTGCGCTGTACTGCTTTAATTCCAGCAGAATACTCTGACGATATACATCCAGAAAATTTTCCGGTGTATATTGACTGGAAAGCTGGAATTTTTCGATGATTTTCACCGCAGAGGTGCATTGGCAAAAAACTGTTCTTTAATTGTCTCTTCCAGATGATAAATATGCTTTTTATGAATCCACTGTCTACTCAGAACATAAACCCGCAGACAGTCCTTCTGCGGTTTATGGATACTTTCATTACTTTTACTTCCCCAAGAAGGCTTTCCAGTTCCGGATCCACCTTCAACTGGGGAAATACATCTAAAAAATCTTTTTCTGTCATCATGTCTTATTCACCACTTACGCATTCCAGTGAAGTAACTCATCCCGAAGTGTCTCTAAGACTGATCCTCCGGTACTTTTTTGATAATCTCTCCTTTTTTGATCAGCAGTCCCACACCTTTACCTCCGGCAATTCCGATGTCTGCTTCTTTTGCTTCTCCCGGTCCGTTTACCACACAACCCATAACAGCCACTTTGATATCCAGCGGAATATCCTGTACCATATCTTCTACTTTATTGGCAAGACCTATCAGATCTATCTGCGTTCTTCCGCAGGTCGGACAGGATACAACTTCGATACCACCGTTTCGAAGTCCCAGTGTTTTCAGGATCCGTTTGGCTGATTTGACTTCTTCTGACGGATCTCCGGTCAGGGATACACGGATCGTATCGCCGATGCTGGTAGAGAATGATACCAAGTCCTACTGCAGACTTGATATTTCCGGAAAACAGAGTTCCCGCCTCAGTGATTCCCACATGGAGCGGATAATCCGTTTTTTTGAGCAATTAATTCATGGGCTTTTGCACACATCAGAACATCGAGGATTGATACTGATCACCAGTTGATCATATCCCATATCCTCGATGATCTTTACTTTATCCAGAGCACTCTCCACCAGACCTTCTGCCGTCACTCCGTGGTACTTTTCCACCAATTCTTTTTCCAGCGAACCGCTGTTTACACCGACACGGATCGGAATCTGGCGTTCTTTCGCCACATCAACCACAGCCTGGATGCGTTCCCGGCTTCCGATATTTCCCGGATTGATACGGATCTTGTCCGCACCGTTTTCCATCGCTGCGATTGCCAGTTTATAATCAAAATGAATGTCTGCTACCAGATGGAATATGAATTTGCTTTTTGATCTCTCCCAGTGCTCTTGCAGCTCCATCGTCGGCACAGCACAGCGATGATCTGACATCCTGCCTTTTCCAATGTCAGAATCTGCGCAACCGTCGCCGCTACATCTTCTGTTTTGGTATTCGTCATCGACTGAATCAGCACCGGATGTCCGCCACCGATCACCTGATTTCCGATTTTAATTGTTTTTGTATGTTCCCGATACATCACTGCACCTTCCTTTTTCTTTTCTCTTCTGCATAAACCATCCTTTTTATGCATCTGATATGATTCCGTCTTTGTCACTGTTTACTTTCTTCTGATTTCCCTTATTTTACAACTATCGAATCTCCAGCAGCTTATTCTTCAGTTCATCTTCCATCTTCCGGAGTTCCACTTCTGCTGCCTGTCGTTTCATTCTGCCGTCTGCCTGGATCTGCATCACTTCGTCCAGGGTAGAGATCAGAGATGCGTTGGTATTCTGCAGTGTTTCCAGATCTACGATACCACGCTCAGACTCTTTCGCTGCTTCCACAGATGCCACTTTCAGCACTTCCGCATTCTTTCTGAGCAAATCGTTGGTCATATCCGTAACCTGACGCTGCGCCTGTGCTGCCTGAGAGGCATGTTCCACGCCAAGAGCCAGTACCATCTGACTCTTCCACAGCGGAATCGTATTCACTACCGTAGTCTGGATCTTTTCCACCATCATGGTATCACTGTTCTGTACCAGACGGATCTGGGGTGCTGTCTGAATCGAGATCATACGTGTCAGTTCCAGATCATGGATCTTCTTTTCAAACCGGTCACACAGCCCTGTCAGATCTTTGACTGCCTGTGCATCTTCCGGTTGTCCGCTTGCCTGTGCTTTTGCCATCAGCTGTGTCAGTTCGGTCGTTTTTACTTCTTCCAGTTTCTTCTTTCCTGCCAGAATATACATGGAAAGCTCTTTAAAATACAGCAGATTCTGCTCATACATCCGATCCAGCATCGCCACATCTTTCATCAGCTGTGTCTGATGATCTTCCAGGGCTGTACAGATTTTTTCCACATTTGTCTCTACTTTGTCATACTTTGTCTTCATGCTGGTGATTTTATCCACCGGCTTCTTCAGGAAAGAGAAAAATCCTTTTTCTTCTTCCTGCGCATCAAAGCTCTTCAGTTCAGTCACCACATTCGTCAACATGTCTCCCACAGAGCCAAGATCTTTGGTTTTTACATTTTCCAGTGCTTTCTCAGAAAATCGGCCATTTTTTTCTGGGTTCCCGCACCGTACTGCAGAATGCCGTTGGTGTTATGAAGGTCGATCTGTTTTGCGAAACTCTCCACCATCTGACGTTCTTTATCATTTAACATGCTGTCATCCAGTTTTGCTTTTTCTTCCTGTACCGGAACCACCGGTGCCTTTTCTTCCGGAGCCGGATCAAAGGTCAGAGTTGGCATCTCCATCTCATCCAATGTACTCATATCGTTTTCCTCCTCATATTTGGTCTTTATATCCCGTTTTCTGCTCAAATGCCCCCTGAGTCAGTCCCTCCTGCGCAAGCTGGAATGCAGCACGGAAATATCCGAAGAAATATCCATGGCACGTTCCTCAAAGAAACTGTTTAACAGTTTTTCGAATGCCTGATTGATCGTATCCAGGGTATCTTCAATCTCTTTTTTCGTCTTTTCATTTTGTTCTGTCCTGAAGCTGTCCAGTTCAATCTCGCGATAAGCATCCACCAGTTTTCTTGTGGTTGGCAGATAATAATTCATAAATCTGCGCAGATCTGAAGCCAGTTCCGGCTGTTTTTCCACTTCCTGAAAGATTCGGGTGATGATGGCTTCGAGACGGCTCAGTTTTCTGGTGATTTCTTCTCCTGGAAGATCGTCATTACACTTATGAATATAAGTAATGTATTCCTGTCCTTCTTCCAGGATCTTTCTGCACTCTTCCGGCATCCGGGAACGTTGTTCTTTCTGTTGCTGTTGTTGCAGCTGTACGGTTTTCGCCTGTTTTTCCGTCTCCAGATACTGCTGATACATTGCATCCGTAACAATCAGACAGGTTTCTTTCTGATCCAGATGCCCCTGCAGAAACATTCTTTTCTCAATCATCAGTTTCAGATCCTTACGAACCTTAATTTCTGTCTTTCCGGTCTTATCGGCCAGTTCTTTGATATTGCAGTATGCCCGGTCTCCGATCTGCTGTACGTACTGACGGAATCTCTTCACTCTGCCGCGGATCACAGTTCCGGTGATTCCCATTCCGAGACTTGCCGCCGTAATGCCTCCCACGATAGCGGTTGCGATAATTGCCGGTGCACCTGGGTAAATCGCTGTCACGATTCCTGTCACAATCGTACTGAGTGCAAATACACCGGTCAGAGAGTACCCTGTAATGGCAAGAATCGTTCCTGTGATTTTTCCTGGCGGATTCGGTGCATAGATGGCCGGCAGCTGTTTCCCCTGCTGTGTCCGCTTCCAGGCACCCGCCTGATATGCCGGTGTATGATCTTTGCCGTAATTCGTACGGTATGTCACTTCTGTTTTTTTCCAGCCTGTATTTGCTGACTCTCTCCACTCCCGCTGTGCACTGTTCATGCCCTCTTTCAGACCTTCCTGCAGTCCGTTTCCTGCCTGTCGCATCCCCTTCCATAATACCATTTTGCAGTTTTCCGCCCATATTGCACACTTCCTGTACGGAAGCACTGACTGTCTTTCGCACCTGCTCATTTAATTGCTGATAGTCCCCGCTGTTGATGGCATCCTGGACAACTTTCATAAAATCGCTTCCATTATTATTTTTCTGATCCTGCCAATCGTTTTTTTCCATGTTGACCCAATGTCCTCCCGGTCTTTCCTGTTGCTTTCTTTTTTTTGCAACTTTTCAGTACCCTTCACAGTTACCTTTTTTTCTTATTACTTTCTCTCGTATTTTACAAATGTATATTCCAGATCAAAATACGTCTGTTCATCGCTGGCTGCAGTGATTTCCCACTCCGGATCCTCGTCCAGATTCGGAAAATGAGTATCCGCCTCAAAAGCGAAATCAATCTTGGTCACATGCGCCACATCACAGTATGGAAGCAGTTCTTCATAAACTTTTCCTCCACCGATGACGTAGATCTCATTATCATCATATTTCTTCAGTTCTTCCAGAACTTCATCGATGCTGTGTACGATCACTGCATCTTTCACCTGATAATTTTTATCGCTGGTCAGTACCACGTTGGTTCTGTTCTTTAACGGCAGACCGTTAGGAAAGCTTTCAAGAGTCTTTCTTCCCATAACTACTACTTTTCCCATGGTTTCCTGACGGAAAATTTCATATCGGAAGGGATGCTCACCAGAAGTTTGTTGTCTTTTCCGATGCCCCAGTTTTTATCTGCTGCTACAATAAGATTCATTATTATTCTCCTGTCTGATACGTTTTTATTTTTCTGTTTTCCCGACTCATTGTCTGCTTGTAACTGCTCACTACCTTCACCGTTGCGAGCCAAAATGCATTAAAAATCATCTTCTTACACAGCAATCGGAATATTTTTAATCTGTGCTCCTGTCACATAATCTTCCACATGAAGATCATCCACAGTAAATGCATAGAAATCCTTGACTTCCGGATTCAGCCATACCTTTGGTGCCGGATGAGTTTCTCTGCTGATCAGCTCTTTTACCAGTGGGATATGGCGGTCGTATATATGAGCATCCGCAATCACATGGAGCAGTTCGCCCGCTTTCATATCGCATACCTGTGCGATCATCATCAGAAGCAGCGCATACTGGCAGACATTCCAGTTATTCGCTGCCAGCACATCATTAGAACGCTGGTTCAACACACCGTTCAGTGTCAGTCTGTCGCTGTCTTTTTCTTTTGTCACGTTAAATGTCATCGAATACGCACAGGGATACAGATTCATCTCGTGCAGATCCTGATGCACATAGATGTTCGTCATGATTCTTCTGCTGTATGGATTGTTTTTCAGATCATACAGTACACGGTCGACCTGATCCATCATGCCCTCTTTATACTGGTGCTTCACTCCCAGCTGATACCCGTAGGCCTTTCCGATGGATCCGTCTTCATCTGCCCAGCTATCCCAGATATGGCTGTTCAGATCGTGAATATTATTCGATTTTTTCTGCCAGATCCACAGGATCTCATCAAAAGCACTTTTCAGTGCTGTTCTCCGAAGTGTCAGTGCCGGAAATTCTTTTGAAAGATCATAGCGGTTGACCACACCAAACCTCTTGATCGTGTAAGCGCTCTCCCCGGTATCTTCCCACACCGGACGCACTTTTTCTCCCTCCGTACTTAATCCGTTATCTATAATATCCTGACACATGCGGATAAATAAATCATCTGCGTAACTCATTGCTTTCCTCCTTTTTCGAACCGGCTCTTCGCCAGATCAAAATCACTGATTTAATGTAACTATTCAGTAGCCATTATCCCGCGAGGTGTTTTGGCATAAATATGCCAAAATCCCGAGACATACAAGCCAAAATGCCATCACCGAAGGTGATTTACGCGAGCAACGAGTCAAAGTCCGTGCTTGCACGGAACCTTGAGGAGTGCCGCGATAACGATAAAACTCGCAAAGCGTGGTTTTATCGTTTAAATGCATTTTGGCTCGTAACTGTGAAGGTACTGAACAGTTACGAAAAATGTATTTTTACCCCAGATCCAGGTTTCGGATATCTTCCGGGATGGGAGCTGTCAGGTGGAGTTTTTCGCCGGTGTAGGGTTGATACAGGGTGACTCCGTAGCGTGAAGAGCTGCCCGGTGGAGTTGGGTCTGATCTCCGCCGTAAAGGGGATCGCCGAGCAGAGGCACTTCAAGGGTTGCCATGTGGAGGCGGATTTGGTGGGTTCTGCCGGTTTCCAGGTGGAGGGCGAAGCATTGGTTGGCTTTGCCGGTCCAGAGGGATTTATAGAGGGTTCTGGCGGATTTGCGAGAGGGGTAGGAATCATGCGCAGACGGTTTTCAGGATCAGGAGCCATTGGAGTGTCGATTCGAGTCCATCCGTCCTGATCTGCCGTTGTCTCGTATTCTTCCATCCGCCGGATGATTTCACTCCATCCGGGGAATTTTTCCACTTTGTTTTTTTCTTCGACGTCTTTCTTATGTTTTTCTTCTGCCTGATCTGTGTGTTCCGGAGTTCTTTCGATGTTTTTCAGATTACCCGTCTGGTTTTTGTGTTCACGGAATGGTTCCCTGCGTACAGGAATTTCTCCCTGCTCCTGTTTTTTGGTATCATCGTTCCATTTTACAGAAATCTCTGTCACGGCAAGATAGGTTTTCTGTAATTCTCCCCGCTCTCTCTGTTTTTGCAGTCTGGCGGCTGCGGTCTGGTTTTTGGCGAAGAGAACGATGCCAGAGGTGTCTTTGTCCAAACGGCCGATGGGGCGGACGGTGTGGGACTCCTGCCGAAAAGCATAGTAAGCACTTACCTGGTTTGCCAGGGTGTCTTCATAGTGGCCGCCCTGAGGGTGAGTGACCACACCTGCCGGTTTGTTGACAGCTAAAAGGTCCTGGTCTTCGTAAAGAATATCCAGGACCTCTGTATTGACTGCCAGATGAGCGGAAGTCTGTGTTTCCGTCTCCAACAGGATCTCTATGATATCACCGGGCAGAGTTTTTTCTGTGACTCTGCACCGGGTACCATTTTTCCGGATTCCGTCAGGAAGGAATTTTGCACGGCTGATTTCTTTTTTTTGTGAAACCTGCCTGTTTTCTCTAATACTTCCTCTTACGATTCCTCCTTCTTCCACCTGAAGGCTCCATACCCTCCGGCTCTCGTTACGCATCTGCCTCCGGCAGGGCGTATACATATTCTTTGAACATCCGACCACGCTGTTCGTAGTTGTCGAACTGTCCCCAGCTTGCACATGCCGGTGATAAGAGAACCGCATCGCCTTTGTTTGCTTTTTCGGCACAGATTTTTACGGCTTCTTCCAGATTATCAGCCAGAATCGTATTCATAAATCCACACTTGTGGGCGGTCTCTTCGATCTTTTCTCTCGTCTGACCGATCAGCACCAGGAAACGGACTTTTCCGTCAAAAGCTTCGATCCACTCGTCGTAAGAAGACTGTTTATCATATCCTCCACCGATCAGCAGTGTCGGACGGTCCATGGCCTGGATTCCTTTGATAGCCGCATCCGGGTTGGTTCCTTTGGAATCGTTATAATATACCACTCCGTTTTTCTCTGTCACATATTCGATCCGGTGCTCTACTGCCACAAAGTTTTCCACACTTTTTTTGATATTTTCCACCGGAACACCTGCATAATATGCCATGGCTGCTGCCGCCATTGTATTTTCGTGGTTATGTCGGCCAAGGATCTTCAGGCGGTCTGTGGTCGTGATCACGAATTCTTTTTCTCCGGCTCTTAAAACAATCTCTTTTCCTCTCAGGAAAATACCCTGTGGAAGTTCTCTGAGGCTGGAAAAATAGACAACTTTTGCTTTCACCTGTCCGCTTTCCCCGAAAGTTCTCAGCACCTCATCTTCATAATTCAGTACACAGACCTGATCTTTGGTCTGGTTACCGGTGATCAGTTCTTTCACACGGATATATTCTTCCATCGTATGATGACGGTTCAGATGATCCTCTGTGATATTCAAAATTGCACTGACTGCAGGCTGGAAGTCCTGGATGGTCTCTAACTGGAAGCTGCTGATTTCCGCCACTGTCACAGTTTCGTCTTTTGTGTCCAGGGCTACAGAAGTATACGGTGTTCCAATATTTCCAACCACATAGACACTGTCCAGATAATCGCTCATGATTTTTCCAAGCATGGCAGTTGTTGTTGTCTTTCCGTTGGTTCCTGTGATCGCCAGGACTTTTCCTTTGCCCATCTGATAAGCAAGCTCTACCTCACCCCAGATCGGAAGTCCCTGTGCGCGAAGTGTCTTCACAATCGGAAGATCCGTCGGAACTCCGGGACTCATCACTACCAGATCCAGTGTTTTTCTCGCCTCTTCAGACAGTTCTCCGAGAATAATATCCACATTCTCCGGCTGTTCCAGTCTGGCTTTGATCGCCTCCGGATCCTGTTTGTCGTTTCCATCATAAATCACCGGACAAGCTCCCACTTTACAGAGCAGATCCGCTGCACCGATACCGCTGATACCGGCGCCAAATACTAATACACGTTTTCCTTCTAACTTCATGGTTCTCTCCCCGTTCTTTCAATGTGCTTAGAGTGCCAGCAGACCAATCATACACAGGATTGCTGTGATAATGGAGAAAACTGCCACAACTCTTGTCTCAGACCATCCACACAATTCAAAATGATGGTGGATCGGTGCCATCTTAAAGAATCTCTTTCCTCCGGTCTTTTTAAAATACGTAACCTGTATAATAACAGATGCCACCTCAATCAGATAAATAAGGCCTACCAGAATCAGAAACAGAGGCATCTGCAACATGTAAGCAGTACCTGCAACAAATCCTCCCAGTGCCAGTGAGCCGGTATCTCCCATAAATACTTTCGCCGGAAATACATTGAACAGCAAAAATCCCATCAGTGCGCCGACAACCGCACAGGTAATCGGTTCAATACCGCTTTGTGTTCCCACTGCCACTACCGTAAAGAATGTTGCCACCATTACGGTTACGCTGGATGCCAGACCATCCAGACCATCTGTAAAGTTGACACCGTTTACCGTACCGATCACCGCTACAAATAAAAGCGGTACTGCCACCCAGCCGATATTCCAGTAATATCCATGACTGAAAGGTACCAGCAGTGTCAGTTTAACGTCAGTAAAGCGAATCAGATAAAAAGCAAAAATTGCAGTTACCACGATCTGACCTGCCATCTTCTGTGCCGGAAGCAGTCCATCGGAGCGTTTCAGCACAACCTTCAGATAATCATCCAGAAATCCGATCAGACCAAATCCCAGCGTAAGAAATAAGATCGGAATGATCTTCGGATAATCTTTTATATAAAGCAAAGATGTCACTGTTACTGCAATCAGAAAGATCAGACCACCCATGGTCGGAGTTCCCGCCTTGGAAAGATGGGACTTCACACCGTCGGTACGTTCCGTCTGGGATGCTTTCAGTCTCCGCAGAAACGGAATAATCACTGGTGCCAGAATCACACTGATCACAAAAGAAATAATCAACCGGTATTCACAATTTTAAAATCCATACTTTCACCTCGTACATTATGAACATTTTTCTGTTCAGTTTTTTTACGCTCTAAGTATAATACTTTTCCCTCTATTCATCAACCGTTATTCCACACGCTTCACACAAATGCTTCCGAAAATTCCGTGATTCTGTCATTCTGTTTTGCTCTCCTCTGTCACGACTGCTGTTTTATCTATTCCCAGATACGGCAGCACATTCTCAAAAATCGTTTTCATCACCGGGGCTGCTATTGTTCCGCCATAATAGATTCCCTGCGGATTATAGATGATACAGACCCCGAGGATCACCGGATCATCGGCCGGAGCAAAACCGAGAAAAGAGGAAATATACCGGTTGGCACTTCTGGCAATGTCTGAGAAGTAGCTGTTTTCCCGCCGATCCGATATCCTTCCACCTGCCCGTTTTTTCCTCCACCCTCTTTCACTACCATTTCCAGGGCATAGCGCATTTTCTCCGATGTCTGCCCCGAAAGAATTTTCTTTTTTTTCTCA
>ENA-OQAZ01001630-OQAZ01001630.1-human-gut-metagenome-genome-assembly--contig:-NODE-1630-length-10326-cov-1.738994_pt1 | contig 10326 bp, 12 predicted proteins | sample MGYA00242737_ERZ504531 | MGnify/ENA primary metagenome ERZ504531 (study PRJEB26092, sample SAMD00036244) | human gut metagenome | host: Homo sapiens | study: EMG produced TPA metagenomics assembly of...
CAGATTGTTTTTCAGCTTTTCATCCAGCAAATCGTCCGTGTTCTGGGTCACAAAGTAAACGCCTGCGTTCATGCACGTCCGGCACGAACCAGCTTCATAGAGAGGGTCTTGCCCTGTGCCACCTGTAAGAAGCTCCATGCTTCATCCAAATCCACAATCTTAAACACGCTGCGGTCTGTATGGATGAAGTCGAGGGCAAAGGTACTGATTACAATGAGCATTGCCACGGAAAGCAGCTCCATTGTGGTGTATTCTTCAAACGAGGTTTCCTTATCCGGCAGCACCAAATCCGCTACCTGAATGATGTTGAGCTGCTTTTCAAGGCTGATGGACTGTGTGACATCCCCGTCCGAAAAGAGCAGGTGTGCAAAGTCATAGTCCGTAAAGGATTCGATATGGTCGGCTATGCTGGTGCTGATGGCGGTTCCCTCCGCCCGAAGTTCCTCAATCACCTTGAAAAGCCCCCGTTCTTCACTGTTTGTTACTGCACGAATGGCTTTCCGAAGAACAGGGAACTTTTCCCCGTCACGGCTGGAAATGCCCGTTAAAAAGGTCAGGATGTCGATTGCCAGTGATTCGGAATCCTTTGGGTTCTCCATAATCACATAGGGGTCGAGCAAGCCCCTGTTCTGTTCCTCCGAGGTCAGGTTTACGATATTGATTTCATGGGCGATTTCCGGCAGGGTTTCTTTCCAGCGTCCCCGTTCTGCTTTCGGGTCAACAATGAGAGCCTGTGCCCCAAATAATACGGAATAATAGACAATCATGTTGTTGCTGAATGATTTTCCACCGCCGAGGGAGCCGACAAAAGCGGCAGCAAGGGCGTTGGTGACGGAGCCTTTTACCCCTTGACTGGCAAGGGCAGGCTTTAAGTACACGTTTCTTCCCGTATCAAGGCTGTACCCGATATAAATGCCCTCCGGTTCCCCTAACATCTGGGTTGCCCCGAAGCCAAGACCAGCGAGGAAGTCGCTGGTGACATACTGGATATAATCGTTCAGATACCGTTTGCTGGCAGGGAGAAATTCCCCATGCAGCCCCAGCATATCCCCAAAGGGGCGAACCAGCTTCACGTTCAAATCGTCATAAAAATCTTTCACCTCATTGCAGCGGCGTTTCAGTTCTTCCAAGTCGGGAGCCGTCACACGCACCACATAGGACAGCTTGTACATGGATTCCTTGCTCTGGTCTAAAGTGGATTCCAGCTCATTCACGCTGTCTAAAGCGTCCACCACGTTTGTACTGGTTTCGCTGTCATTCTGCCATGCGTGGTTGTCCAAATCTTTCAGCTCTTTTTTCTTGTTCCGCACCGTGGAGAGGGCTTTCCGGTTTGTGACAATCTCCACATTCATAGAGGTATCAATGGGAAAGGTGAATTGCTGCTGTTGATAGTAAAAGATTTCCGAGGATGGGAAGTCCAGTTCCCCCACAATGCTGTTGATGGTAAAGTAGGCGGCATAAACTGTCCCGTCTTCCTGTTCGATTTTCAGATACCGCTGGTTTTCCTCTATCAGACAACGGGTGGGTTTGATGAGGTCATAGTATTTCACCAGCGTTTCCTCCTGAAACCGTTTCTTCGGAAGATAATACTCATAATCTTCGTAGGCGGTTCCGGTCTGCCCGTATAAATGCTCAATCAGATAGCCAAAATCGTCCTTGTTAAGCCGCCGGACTTTGAAGCGGCGTGAGATTTTACTTTCCAGCAGCTTTTCCATCTTCTGAAACCGCCAGATTTCCTCATTGCTCATGGAAACAAAATCCCCCATGAGTTTGTGGTTGACTTCATGGAGGAAATTGGAAACGGCGATCTTTGCTTCCCTGCGGAACTGTTTCATGGTGACTTCCTGCTCATTGACAAGCAGCTTGAAGCCGATAAAAAAGCGATAGTCTACCTGATTTTCCCCTATCATGGAAATCAGGGCTTCGGTCTGTGCGTCAATCTTTGCACAGGCAACATCCTTTAACTTGCCCGTCACTTCCTGTTTGGAGCGTTCCTGTGCCGCCCGTATGCTGGATTCGGTGCTGATTTGCAGGGCGTGAATCTTCCCGTCCCTGTTCTGGCGATAAGCTGCCGGAACGAATCGTGTACCTGATATTTCTGTTCGGGGCTTAAAAAGGAATAGTTGTAGGGAAGCAGCTCATAGTAAGCGAAGCACTCCCCGTCATGGTTGAACACAAGGTTATTTTCGATATATTTAATCGGATATGCCATAAATATCACTCCTTACTGCCGTGATGGGCTGTGCCGGATATTCCTTTTCCAGCTTCACGGGCTTTCCTGCATAGGTCAGTTTCGGGCGTACCAGATATGCCAGTACGGATTTCAGGAAGCCGTAAGGCTTCTTCCCGTCAAAGGTCTTCTGGCACATGAACCAAGTGAGGGCAAAGGGTACGCCGAAGTATTTTAAAAATGCCCCGTCAATGAACGAAAGGGAGGGAGGTTCCCCAAGAGTATCACTGCAAACACCGATACCACGAACCACGCCATCTGTGTGAACGTGATGGGGAATGGCAGCTTAAAATCATTGATGGAATAGAGTACCTTTTCCACCGACCAGATACTGGTATAGCTTCGTATTTTCTTCATGTTGTCCGTCCTTTCTAAAAGATGGGGCAGCAAAAGCCGCCCCTGAATAAAAAATCCGCCTGCATTTCCTGAAAGAGATACAGACGGGTCTACCGTAAGATTTCATATACGCCGTGGTTCGTGACAACAAAGGTTCCCTCCAATTCCATGTCACGCCCATAGGCAGCATAGTCGATATAGTTTTGTAAGTGTGTCGGAAGTTCCCCAAGCTGTCCGCTTTCTTCCAGATAGTAACGAGCCACATCCGCCATATCGTCACAGCCGGAATGGCAGATAATATCGTCTTCATGCTCACAGAGTTCTTCGATACTGCCAAAGTAGGATTGCAGCTCCGATAGTTCCTCCTGAATATATTCCGGTAAGTCCTCCACCATCTCACACAGGCGGTTGACTTCCTCAATGGGGTATATTCGTCAATCGCAAAGGGCAGCTCATAGTCATGGATGGCGTATTCCTCATACTCATCATTCAAGCCGATACGTTCCTTGACTTCCTCAAAATCCACAGGCGGCGTGAACCATGCCCCTACCAGTTCGCCCTCATTGTATTTGCCTAAGTTGGCAATGTAAATCCGCATTTCTTCCAAGTTCCTCCACCTCCTTTTAGCGGTAATAAAAGATACCATTGTCCGTAAACAGGTAGTTTTCACTGGCTTCCAGTTCCCGACCAATGGCAGCGTAGTCGATATGGTTCAACAGGTCTGGATGTACTTCTCCAAATATCTGTACTTCCTGCACCAAATAACGGGCGAGGGATTCTCCGTCCTGCACCGGATAGCAGCGTATCTGGTCTTTGTGGTCGATAAATTCCGTAAAGCTGGGAAACCACCGCTTTTGTACCACATCCATTTCATAATAGAGGGGCGTTCCCTGCATTTCCTGTACCATCCGGCAAAGAGCGTTGATTTCCCAGAGCCTTGTGTTGCCCTCCAATGGAAACGGCAGCTCATAGTCTTCAATTTCGATTTCTTCCTCACTCTGAACTCCAAGACGTTCCCTGATTTCTTCAAAATCCACAGGACAGGAAAACCATGCCCCAGGATATTCCTCAAAATCCTCATGGTAAAACCGTGTGGTGTTCAGGATGTAGATTCTCATTTCCTCAATCTGTATCACGTCCTTTCTCTGTCAGGTTTTGGGAGTTACGCTCCCCAAGCCCCTAGTGGACTTCCGCCATGAAGCAATCAGAGCTTGCTCCATAACGGAAGTGTAACAAGGGTTTCCTATGCACCGATAATCTTATTGAACAGTTCCAGTAAGATGTCCTTTACACCGTCCGCATTGAAGACCAGACCGACCGCTACAAGGGACACCACCAGAAAACCGATAAGTTTGGAAAATTCCCTCTTAAATCCGAGGTACAGTCCAATCACCACGATTGCCAGCAGCACAAGGGACTGGGCGTTGGATAAAAACCAGTTGTAAAGATTCTGTCCGAAATTCATAAAAGCTCCTTTCTTTCCTGTAAGAGTTCTTAGGTTTCAAGATTGCCGCCGTTAAAGCACCACCTCCTTTGCAGCGGCGGCTTGCTGCTTCAGGATTTTTTCGTGCTTCTCCGTCAGTTTTGCATGGGTGATGATGTCATGGACAATCTGGGTGTGGTTCATCTTATCCAGACGGAGAGCCAGCTTTAACGTAGGGGCTACCTGATGGGAGAGCCAGTGCAGGGTGCGTTCAAAGGAATAGGGTTCCGGTTTGGTTGTCAGTTTCAGGCTTCCCCTGTGTTCCCCCATAAACCACGCCCATTCCTCACTGATACGCCAGTCAGAACGGGGCTTCGTATCGTCCCTGTCCACGAACCGGACATAGCGGTTGATGATTTGAAAGGCTGTCCGTTCTGGATTGTCGTGTTCTAACAGGTCACGGATGGCGTAAAAGGCACGCTCATTTTTCAGCCGGATTTCAAAACGGTTCTTTACCTCTGCGTCTGCAATGGGAATATCATGTTTTTTGTACTGCTCATAGTCCTTTTCATAAATGCAGAAGTATACCTCACTTTGGAGAGAACCGATATACAGGGTGTTCCCCATACATTCTTTTTCCTCACGCCGTACCAGTTCGCCGCTGCGGTAGCTTTTAAAGCTGCGAAAGACCGAGATACATTCTTCATTCCGGCACTTCTCTGTCAGATGGGGAATGTTCAGGATTCCCGTTTTGTCATTGATGGCGAGGTCAAGCCGCTTCATCACGCCGTCCTCCATGAGAACATCCATGAAAAACTCATACCAGCTCCGTTCCTGTGCCAGCAGATAGCTTTCAAACTGGCGGCAGCCACGCCCTTTCAGTTCCAGCAGCACCCCTTTTTCCAGTTCCGGCGATACCAGAACGAAAATATCCCCCAGATAGTAATGCTCTGTGTAAGAATAGAAGCCGTAGTCTTCATGGATAAAGTAGGGGAGCTTTAGCCGCAGCACGTCTTCCACGATATGCTTCACATCCGTAGTGGGAAAACGAATCCGCACATAGTCAAAGAGCATTTCAAGGGGATTGTCTGGATTGAAGCGTTCCAGAGCTTCCGTGATGGTTTCCTGTAATGCTTCGGATGGGTGAGCCTTGCCCGTTTCAATATCACTCAGGTACGGACGGGTGATTCCGGCAGCTAACGCAAGTTTCTGTTGTGAGATACCATAAATTTCCCGTTTTTCTTTGATATCCCGTACCCATGTTTCTTCATTCAGTGAAAATCCCTCCTGTCTAAAAAAGCGTATGTCAACTTTCAGAGCCTTGTTGACATACGCCGGATATGGGAAAATCCCTTGTGTACCGTGGGATTCTGCCCTGTTGTTTGATTGTTGCCTGTCGATTTGTACCCCTCTGTTAGATACGAGGGGTTCATGCTGGCGTGCCTTGCGGCACACCAGCCACAGCAGGTCAGTCCGTTTCTGCGGCTTTTGCTTCGCACGCCGCCTGCACTCCCTGCCTGCTGTCTGTCAGTTTTTTTATTTCTTTGAGGAAATCGTGTCCTTTTGGTACAAGGGGCGTGTAAAACTCCGAGATAACGCTGGTTCCCACATCCACATAGCCACGCCCTTTTATCTGCTTTAGGAAGAAATCCTTTGTGGTTTCCCCGAACATCATCCCATAGCCCATTTCCGACATCCGCCCCAGAGCCACACGGAAATTGAACTGGTCACGGATTCCGTCCCCCAGATACTTTGCGTCTGGACGCTGGCAGGCGAGAATCAGGAAGAAACCAGCCTGCCGCCCAAGCATAACGATTTGCTTTAATTTGTTGAGGACGGCGGCGTTTTCCTTTGTGCCGAGCATTTCCATAAATGCCACATATTCATCAAAGATAAGGAAATGTGCCGGAAGTCCCAAGTAAGCGTAGTTTTCCCCTGTCCGGTAATTCTCCATGAGCTTCATGTCTTCGCTGCGTTTCATCATTTCCTCATAGAAACGGTCAATACAGGTGAGCATATCTTCCTTTTGTAGTACACATCCGGCATAACCGCCTGTAAATCCGCAAGGTCGGCGTTTTTGGGGTCTAACACGAATAGGACGGCGTTGGTGCGGAGCAGGGCTTCAATGAGGGTCAGGATGAAGTAGGTCTTTCCGCCGCCGGTTCCTCCGGCAATGAGCATATGGGGGAGCTTGTCATACTCCCACCAGACATTTTCCATAAGCCGGAGCCTGCCGTCCTTTGCCTGTACATCCTCAATGGAGATACGGTTGGCAATGGTATCATAGAGCAGGGTGTACTCCACATAGGAATCCTTTAATTCCTTATCCGTCAGCTCACAGTACAAGCCGCTTTCCAGCTTTCTCTCCAAGTTTAAGAGCTGTTCCTGATATTTCCCCAAGGTGATTTCCACACGGATATGGAGCAAGCCCTGTTTCATCCGGTAGTAGATTTTGGGAAAGTAAGTGATGGTTTCTTTGGAACGGCTGGAAGACAAGTCCTTGAAAAAAGCGTCTTCCTTTCTCTGTTTCGATTCATACCACTTGTTTTCCAACACCATCCTTGCCAGCTTTTGACGGTGGATGAGCTGCTTTACTTCATCCCTCCGGTATCGCCAGAACAGAAGAACGACTGTAAGACACACCAGCCCTGCCACGCCCATACTGAATAACAGGCAAGGGATGTTTACATCCTGTGCTATCTGGGAGAGGGACACTTCCTGCCAGTTGGTTCCGGCAATTTGCCGGATATGAAACAGCAGGACAACCAGCAGGAAGACAGGGAACAGGGCGGCAAGGGCAGTATGGAACACAAGGTCTTTATCCGTGGGACGGATACGTTTTCCACGGGGGAAAAGCTGCTTCATGGGAACAATCCTCCTTTCGATTTTTTAGGTTCCTGTTATTTTACAGGGGGAACGTCTTTCTTCGGTGTCGGTGGATTCATGGCAGCCCCTCTTTTCAGGACAATATCCTCTGCCTTGATGTACCAGTCCACCTCTGCTCCCTGAAAGGTAGCCGTTGCCACGGTATCTGCCACTGGATTGATAAGTTCCACCTCTGCGTTGTAATCGAACTCCTTTAATGGCACGCTGGCAGGGATAGAAACCTGAATCATACGCCCCTGTCCTCTGGATTTTAAGTCATAGGTACGCTCCTTGATTTCTTCTGATACCGAGCCGTCTTCATTCTGGAGGTGAACCTCACGGCGGAGGGCAGAATATTTCAATGCCCCGAATGTTGCTTCCTTGTCAATCACGATTCCGTTTGCTAATCTCATAGTCTGATGTCCTCCTTTTCCTTATGCTTTTACCATATCGTCAGCGTGCAAAATGTAGTTGGTAAAGCCCCTTGTGCCGATTTTATAGCCTCTGCGGTGATACGGGGATTGACGAGCTTTACACGTTCTTCAAAGTCAAAATGTTTCTCTCCGGCTTCGGCAGGAGGATAACCACAATATCATCCGCCCTCTGTACGTCTGAATAAAGGTTGAAGCTGCGAGAGAGTACCGCCATGCGTCCGTTGATTCTTCTCTGTTCTGTTTTGTCTTCTCCGGCAAACTCCAAGTTGCCGAATGTTTTTTCCATGTTGGGGATAACGAATTTTAATTCCATATAGATGTACCTGTCCTTTCTGAATGTTGTGTTTGATAGTTGTTTTTGGGTTCTGGTCTGGAAGGCGGAGGGGAACGCTCCGGCGGTGGTGATTTCTTCGTGGTATCACGTCCTTTCTGGTTTTAGGGTAAAAAAATAGACGCTCATTTCTGAACGTCTGAATTGATACACTGGAAAGGCGGAATATCTGCTTTACCCTCTATATTTTTGTATATGTTGTACTTACAAGGTCGTGCCAGAACAGAAAGCCCGGAGCACCTACGACAACATTCTTCGTGTCGTGACAGATCCCGATGTCTGCGAACCGATCCGTTTCTTAAGGAAGCGTGAGATCGTCCACTTCCAGCGTTTCGGAGAAGCTCTTCGCGGTCTTCAGGAGAAGCTGGACTCCAGAAACTTCTACGCCTTCAACCCGAGCTTCGATCCGCAGCCGGCTGCGGTGGGAAATTCACGGTAGAAGAATAGAAAAAGAGATCCCGTTCCTTTTCCATAAAATTTATGGGAGGAAGGGATCTCTTTTCTCGTCAAACATCAGACCGGACTACATCTTGCACTGGAAGGAATTCACAGTCGGTACATTCCTTTTTTGTAGGATTGAGTTCATGCGTTCCTACATGGATACGGTCTAAGGTGCAGTAATCCACATTTTCCGCATGATGCACGCAGTTATGGATCGAGCACTGGATGCTGTCGTTCTTTTCCTGATTCATCATTCTCACCACCTTTTTCTGGGATGGTATCAGTATAACCGGACGGCAGAAAATGATGCTGGAAGAAAATGACAGGAACTTATGCGACGGTCTGAAAAAAGCCATTTCACCCGGAATCCAATAACTTAAGCATTTCCTGTTTTCTTATAGGAACCGGAAAAATATTTCATGATATCACGTCTCGTGATAATTCCGATAAAGGATTTATTGTCATCGAGTACCGGGACGAAGTTCTGCTGCATCGCCTTATCCAGCAGATCTTCCATCTTTGCTCCGGCGTTTACCGGGCTGTTGTCCTGACGGCGCTTTACCTCCATGACGGAGATCAGCTCCATATCCTTTAAACTCTGGTTCAGATGGCTCTTCATGTACCAGAGCAGATCACCTTCTGTCAGCGTTCCCGCATACCGTCCCTGCTTTGTGAGAATCGGCAGGGCGGAATAGCCGTGCGCCTCCATCAGGTCGATCGCTTCTCTGAGGTTCGCGTCGGAATAAATAAATGCCACATCATTCTTTGGTGTTAGAAAAAACAGAATATTCATGTGTCTCTCCTTTAATATCCAAGATCTTCATTGATAAATACCATTTCAACTTCCATTCCGGTACAGGGGCGTTCTAAGATCAGGATCGCATTACAGATCCTCTCCGGACTGTTGCAGTCATAGCACTTTTTGTCATCGGACACGACGCATGGAGTCTTCTTATTAAAACGCGCCGCTATTCTTTGGACAGGCGATATTTCTCGCGCGGTCCATTGCGGAGGACAGATCCGGCGCGATCTTATTTTTTCCGATCACATAGTATACTCGTTTCGGTCCAAATAAGCTCTCGGAAAGACGGTTTCCGCTTCCGTCAATGTTGATGATCTGACCGGTCTCTGCAGCGGCATTTGCGCTCAGTATGTATACGGTAGATTCTTTTTTTGCCCGGATCCTTGCATCCGGTCCCTGTTCCCAGTGCCAGATCACTTCGTTGTTTTTTTTGAGGATCTCAAAGAGATCCATCTCTTTTGCGGTCATACAGCCACCGAAGCCAACGGTCTCACCTTTGATCTGCTCAGCAAGATAAGCTGCAGCTTCCTCCTTTGTCTCAAAATATGATGTATGGAAACGATGGTTTTCGAAGTTCTTTTTTTAATACAGGGTAATCCATAAGTTCTCGATGTTCCTCCTTCTGGTACAGACGGCAGCAGCCGCCGGGTCAGTGACGCAAAAACCGGTCCCAAAGCAGCAGCGGATCAGCTTTTTCTTGCGTAAATAGAGTCATGATACTTTACCATGACTCATTCATAGATATTATAGCATAAATTGTAACAAAAAGAGGAAAGAAAACATGAATTATTTGTGAAAAAAATTGAAATAAGTCATAGCGTATGGAAATAGGTTTCGGTCTGGAGTTCTTTGGATGGGTGATTTTGATATCATATTGACATTTAAAAAAAAAATAGAATATGATGTAGGCAGCTAAGAAATGTGGTGAACTTTTCTCATGCGACGCAAAAACCCCAGAGGCTGCCACCTCTGGGGTTTTCTTGTTCGTTACGGTGAACCACTCCGCATAGGCTGTTGCTGCCTATTTATCTCTGTCCAGCCATTTGCATATGTAGCAGCTAACTACACCTGCTATAACAGAGACAAGAAATGTGGTGAACAATTCTGTCATGGACGCACACCTCCTTTCTGCTGGAGGTTCGGCAGCGTTTACAGCATATCACATTTTATATTGATATTCTACAATTTTCTATTAATGAAAACTATGATAGATATAAAAAAAGAAGCTGTATGGAAGTTCCATACAGCTTCATGACCTGTCCGGGAATCGAACCCGGGTTTACGCCGTGAGAGGGCGTCGTCTTGACCGCTTGACCAACAGGCAGAATCGAGGCGACAAGATTCGAACTTGCGACCTCTGCGTCCCGAACGCAGCGCTCTACCAAACTGAGCCACGCCTCGATGTTCTTGAGCGTTTGTTTTGCGCTGTTTACCAGCGACTTGTATATATTATCATGACTCAGA
>ENA-OQAZ01001631-OQAZ01001631.1-human-gut-metagenome-genome-assembly--contig:-NODE-1631-length-10323-cov-4.439388_pt1 | contig 10323 bp, 8 predicted proteins | sample MGYA00242737_ERZ504531 | MGnify/ENA primary metagenome ERZ504531 (study PRJEB26092, sample SAMD00036244) | human gut metagenome | host: Homo sapiens | study: EMG produced TPA metagenomics assembly of...
CCAGACTGCATCCCTCCGTTCATGTTCATCCCGGTCATTCCAGGCTGCATTCCCGCATTCATGTTCATTCCTGACATCCCGTGCTGCATTCCCGCATTCATATTCATCCCGGGCATCCCAGACTGCATTCCTCCGTTCATGTTCATTCCCGGCATCCCAGACTGCATTCCTCCATTCATGTTCATTCCCGGCATTCCGGACTGCATTCCTCCGGTCATGTTCATTCCTGACATTCCGGACTGCATCCCGGCTGCATTTGGTGTCAGTGCCGCAATAATCTGATAAGCAGTCTGCTCCACTTCCATCAATTCCCTTCTGTTATCACTGCTTATAGAGAAAGTATTCAAGCGAAAATCCATATCATCAAACCACTGAGTTCTCACTTTAATACGCATGGTATAATCAAATTCATATTTATATACCGGTGGCTGATAACTTACAGTTTCTCCATCCTTTGTATATGTTTCCTCATGCTGCTGTTGGTCTACATCAACCCTGCACTGTACAATGGCTGATAAAGGAACTATGTCCGGGTTTTCATTGACATCCAGTTTCCGCGCAACAGTAAAATTCCCCTTATTATCATCAATAAAAACATTGTAATTTCTGGTATTGATCTGACGGGTTATACAAAAGTCCATTACCGCTTTTTTGTTTTTTTCACGATATTCCAGCTGGCGTTTGATATCCTCTACTGTACTGTGCCGCCGCTCCTCAAACCATGGTGATAATTTTTTCGCACAATCCTTACACAGATTTCCGTCATCCAGTTTTCGATTTCCCAATAAACCAATTTTCTCTCCGCAGATGTCACAGATTTTCTTATCAAATAATCCCATACCCTATCCTCCTTTTTTATCTGAAAACCCATACTGCTCACCGGAATGGTGCGGCAGTATTTTACCTTATTCTGTAACAATTATTTTTTCAAAATATGTCTTTACGGAAAAATCAACTTCACCTGTTTCAGAATCATCTGCTTCTTCGCCGTCATCAGATTCCTCTGCATCGTCTTCTGCTATCAAACACAGTTTTCCATCATCCAGTAAATTGAACTTCATATTATCAAGACTGAAAAACATAGTTCCTGCCTCATCCTCTGTTACAGCCTTTAATACCAGTGCGTTTCCTTCCACGTCGCCCTGAAGTTCTACTTTTGTCTCTTCTCCGCTCTCTATTAAGATAATTTCAGCCTTTCCGTCTTCCACAGACATACTCATTTCAAATCCTGTAAAGTCAGCATTAACTGGCATCTGCATTCCAAATGCTTCCATCAGAGTACAGCTCCATTCTCCTTCAAAATCCTTCATGGTTGGATTTTCTACCGGTTTGCCCGGCACATAAGCTCATACTCTTCCTTTTCCTGACTCAGGATCATTGTCGTTCCATCTGCTGTTAAGGTTATCTTACCGTCCTTGTACTCACATTCTCCTGTCTGATCATTATGAGTCATCAAAATTTTATCATTTTCTATTTTCCACTCTGATTCATCTACTTCAGGCTCTTCCCCATAAACAGAACTTGTTGTTTCCATTTTACCGTCTTCTTTAATGTCCACGGTCACTTCCATTCCCATTGCCCCCGGATGAAAGGATGCACCTTCGCCCATAGAAAGCTCATTTACATACCAGGTTCCAATAACATCCTTTTCTTCAAGGGCATAAACACTTACACTCATAAAGCCTGCCATTAAGACTCCTACTGTTCCTGCCATCCACAACCTCATTTTTTTACTCATACAAACATCTCCTTTCTTTTTTAATGTACTCCTCGGACTCTTTTTTACTTAATTTTGTGAGAAGATTTTTTGTTTATCTACATTATACGTGAACGCTCAGATATTTACACTAGCACTTCTGACAGTATGCATGTAATTTTTTGGATAAATTAAAACCTGCTGAAAAGTTTTTAACTTTTCTCAGCAGGTTCATTAAAATACTTTCTGTTTTGGCGCATTCTCTCCAGATTTTCCAGAATTATATCTGCGCTGATTGGTTTGGCAATATGAGCGTTCATACCCGCTTTGATTGCCTTTTTACGGTCTTCTTCAAAAGCATTGGCAGTCATCGCAATGATTGGTATATTTGCGCATTTCGGATCATTCAATGTACGGATTTCCCGGGTTGCGGTGTATCCATCCATCTTCGGCATCTGAATATCCATGAAGATCAGATCATATTTTCTGCCTTCTGCAGATGACATGATATTCACAGCATCTGTACCATCCTCAACGCAATCCACATCCAGACCAATTTCCTCCATGATCGCTGTTGCGATCTCCCGGTTCAGCTCATTATCCTCTACAAGAAGAACTTTCTTCCCTTCATAACGCCTCTGGATTTCTGCCCGGATTTTCTGCTTCTCATTCTTAAGGGGCTCTCTTTGCTCCGAATCAGGTTCCTCCTTCACAGTCGTCCCTGATATTTCACATTCAAGCATAACCGTAAACTCCGTTCCCCTTCCTACTTCGCTTTCAACCTGAATCGTACCGCCCAGCATATCCACAATGTTTTTGGTGATTGCCATTCCGAGACCGGTTCCTCCTATTCCATTCTCCGTAACGGTATGTTCTCTTGTAAATGAGTCAAACACCTGCTCCCTGAACTCCGGCGACATCCCAATTCCATTATCCTTCACACTGAATACCACTGTTGTACATCCGTCTCTTCTGCATGGTTTCTCAGAAACACGAATGTTAACCGTACCCCCGACCGGTGTAAATTTCACAGCATTACTGCTGATATTCAGAAGCACCTGCGTCAGGCGCAACTTGTCGGTAATGATATCTTCATGGAGTACATCCTGTGTATCAATATACAGCTCCTGCTGTTTAGAATGTACAGATTCCTGTATAATTGTATTTAAGTCATGCAAGATATCCGGCAGGTGTACAACTGTATATTCAATCCGTACGGAACCGTTCTCGATTCTGCTCATATCCAGCACATCATTGATTAGGCTGAGCAGATGCTGACCGGATATATGGATTTTTTTCAGATAATCCAGAACAAGCTCCTTATTGTCAATATGTGTTGTCGCAAGCGCAGTAAATCCAATGACCGCATTCATCGGCGTGCGGATATCATGAGACATATTATTCAGAAACACAGTCTTCGCCCTGTTCGCATGTTCTGCAGCCGCAAGTGCATTTCTCAGATTCCTATCCTGCGCAATCTCACGTTCTTTTTCTTCTGTCGCATCACGGATTGCAACCAGAACTGTACACAATTTCCCATCTTTATCATATCCCTGTGGCACAATGATCATTGTCATCCATCTTTCATCCACTGTCCGAGCTGTAAAACTCAGCGTTTCACGTTCTTCCAGACGTTTTGCCACCGTACTTATATCGACAAATTCCCAGTATGCCTTCTGAAATGGCTCTGCAATCACCTGCCTTATAAGTTCTTCCTGATGCGCTTTGAAAAGCATATCCCCTTTCTGATCTGGCTTCATATTTCCTGAAGATTTCAGGATTTCGATTTCCTCTGTTTTTAGATTCACAAGAGAAATAGAGGCATATGCATGCCCCAGTGCATTGATCACCCGAAGTCTTTTCTGGTCCTGAAGGATACTTCTCTTTTCTGTTCTGCTCCTGTTCACCCGATAAAGTAAGAAAAGGAGCAGTGCAAGCAGCACATAAATCACACATATAATATTTCGTGTGATGTACACCTGACTTTCCGGGAAAAAGATATATGCATCGTAGTCTTTGATCTTCTCCCGACGTCCGAACCAGTTTCCTGTCTCTGAACGAAGATGGACAATTCCATTCTCATCTACCTCAAATTTATTTTTATACTGACTTTTTGCTTCTTCTATAGAGCGGGCAGTCAGCTCCTGTCTGTTTGTACTGACAACCTTATCATCATCACAGATCACAACACTTCCATTCATCTCAAAAGGAAAGTCAGAAAATAACGATGCCATCGTCAGATCTCCGTTAAGCTCATTTACTTCCTCCTTCTGCGCATATGTGATCAGGATACCTGCTGCATCCTGTCTTGCCACTGCCGCAAAATCATAGATCTTTCCTTTATTTCTCAGACGAGTGGTATAAGTCTTTTCCGGATGCTCTGCAATATCACGTACATAATCACTTTTGATCAGCTTCTGCCACAGCGACATAGTATCTCCATCTTTTGCACTCTGTTCTGTCACCTTCAGATTCTGATCCAGTACAAGGATTCCTGTCAGGCGCTGTTCCCTGGCATATTCGTCTAGCATTTCTGTACTGAGATTTCCTTCCTGTTCTATGACTCTGCTTAATTCTGTTGTTTTGTCCAAAAGACGTACCAGGCTTTTCACCTGATCATTGGTGTTATAAATCTCATAACTTTCAATTCGGTTTTTTACAAAATCAAAGGTCTCATCCAGAGTACTGTTCAGCTTGCTATTATCTCTCGCTGTCAGCAGAAGAAAAGTCAGTATTCCGGAAAAAATCAGAATAAACACAAGCAAACACGCATTTCTGTCGACCCTCTTTTTCTTCTGTTTCTGCGGTATCTGCCTTCTTATCTGTCTGCTCATTTACTTTCTCCTCCCGGCAGAGTTTCGTCCGCATCCAATCCGTATTTTGTAACTATTTTTTCTGTAATCCTTCGCTTTGCATCTCTGTAAGCGTTTCTGTAAGCTTTTCTGCCAATTCTTCGTGAGTTCCTTTTTTGAAAGCAATTCCAAGTTCTGATTTATAAGGACTTTCCTCCAGCATACGGTAAACGCCCTTGCCATCCTGTATCAGACTGCCAAGCATTGCCTCATGTCCCGCAATCGCATCTGCATAATTTTTTCTAAGTGCAGCATAAAGCTCATTCGACGAAGAAAAACAGTTCACCTGTTCTGCATGCGGAAGATCTGATTTTATATTATGAAGAAAGAGATCTTCTGCTTTTGTAGTCGCCTGAACTGCAATCCTCTTCCCTTTCAGATCCTGAAGTGTCCGGATTTCACTCTCGGCTCTTACAACCACCATCTGACGACTGTACATATACGGTCCTGCCCACTGATATTTGTTTTCTCTTTCATTCATGGAATAGCAGCTCCACAGACAGTCTATTGTTCCATCTGACAAAAGTTTCTCTTTATCTTCCCAGACAACCTTCTCAAATTCAGGCTGATAACCCAGCCTCTGAAAGGCTTCCTCTGCAAGTTCCACATCAATACCTTTATACTCGCCATCACTCGTCTGATAGCTGTAAGGTTCAAAATAATCTATTCCGATAACAATCTCCGGCAATTCACTGTCCGATGTTTTCTCTTTCTTTATTCCACATCCTCCCGGTATAAGGCTGCCTGCCAGAAGAAGTGCTGCAATACAAATTCTTTTTCTGCGGGTATGGGAGTCATTCTTTCGATTTTTTCTCATATCCAGTTCCTTTCCATTTATTACTGTTTCATAACCTGCGTGTCAGTGACCTTGTTTCCCAATTAAAACAGAGGGCTTATCCAATTCGGGTAAACATCAAAACGGTGCAAAAAAAGTCCCACGTAAAAAACTTTTACAGGAACTTTTTTCATAATCATCTCAGTTTTTTGACTGATCTTCCTATAAATCTATCAACAAAACTTCTGATACAGATTATACATTTCATATACTTTCATGTCTACAATTATTTACTGCTCTGAAATATAAAACACACGTTACTGTTCACAGTAACGTAGCCAAAATTCATTCCAGATTGCCTGCGGCAATGGAATTTTGAATAGGACCTGCTGATTGCGGGAATACTTTTTTATTTCCAGTCAGAAGCAAGGCATACAGGTACCGGATCCTGAATTTCCATTCTGTCAGGTTCTACCAGGCAGTCATAGGCCAAAATATGCACTCCTGCCTTTTTTGCCTCCTGCAGGGTTTCTCCAAATTCCCGATGAGTCTCCCAGTTGGCTCAAACCTGTCAACTCCCTTCATCTGGATCACCAGAAGCAGATAAGCTTCGTATCCTTCCTGCATACAATGGATCAGCTCCTTCAGATGTTTCACACCTCTTTCTGTCGGTGCATCGGGGAAGCGTGCTATATTATCCGACTCCAGAGTGACACCTTTTACTTCTATAAAAGCCTTGCGTTTCTCTGAACAGACATAAAGATCAAATCTGGAATTTCCATAGGTCTTCTCCGGCGTTACCTGAACTTTTCCGGAAAGATGTCCTGCCTTTACCCACTCCAGTGCTGCTTTATTGGGAATCTGAGAATCCATATTAATCAGGCCCCTGCCCTTTTTATTTACGCAGATTAGATCATAGGCTGTCTTTCTCGCCGGATTGCTACTCTTTTCCAGAAAAACCTGTGTACCCGGGACCAGAAGCTCCCTGCACCTGCCTGTATTCTTTACATGAACCGTTTCCACCTGCCCATTGATCTCCACATGTGCAATAAACCGATTAGGACGATCTATGAAACGGCCCTCTGTGATATGTTCGTACTTCATTTTTTCTGCTCCTCTTTACGCATTGTATACATACCATAACATGTTTTCCTCATACCTACAACATTTTCATTTTGGAAAACTATTCTCCAAACAAAGTGCCCCCGAGGATGTCAAGTCATTGCTACAAAAAATATGCGGCTCTTTTGCCACCAAAATGGCTTAAAACCGCATATTTCTGTATAGAGGACGTTATATAATTGTCACAAAGTAGGTGGGGAGGATGTAACGTCATTGCTACATCTTTTCTATCCTAATGCGTCAATATTTATTCCTACTTTCGCAAATAAAAATTGTAGCAACACATGCATTTGCGTATCTGGATTATCATAATATCTGTTTTCTTTTGGCGTTTTATTTGCTCTTTACCCTGATTATCCTCTGATATTTTTTTACCCCTTTGAATTGCATTCTTTATATCAGATAATCCGATTTGATTGACTATTTCCGTTACCCTTTTTTCTTTTTTTATGTTTGCATCTGCTGCTAACCCAAAAACTTGTCGTAATTTATCAGCATATGCATCCTGATTTTGTACTATATCAAAATAGTCTTCTTTATGAAGAATCAGCCATAAATCAAAACAATAATTTGTATATCCTAATTCAATCTTATTTTCTATTGCCAAATCTATTGCTTCTTCATACTTATCCTTTTTTCCGTCATAATCAAAAACAGATACTTTGTTTTCCTTACCAATAGATTTCTGAATAGTTCGTTCTACCACACACTTAGGATTTCCGCCATATGGTTCCGCATAATCAAATACTAAATCATGCGTTCTTTCTTCAACGCAATTCACTAATTCTGCTACTTTATCAAAATATATTCTTTCCTGGTTTTTTCCCTCACATCCTACAATGCAGAGGAATTGTGGTCTTCGTATTTTATTGTTCTTTGGACGATTCAAGATTATTCGCCTCTCTTTCCAATATGTGCTTAAATGCAATTTCCAAATCCATATGTGGCAATGCTCCATATTTTCCATTCAAATAATTTTTAATATTCTTTCTTCTGGACGTAATTTGTAATCTGCTAAAGAATATATCTCGCTCACCATATCATTCCTTCGCTTTTCAACCATTACAATTTGATCATGTCTAAGCAATTCACCGTCTAAATATATTGGATTATGCGTATTGAAAATTAACTGAGCATTATTTTTATTGATATCTTTATTGTTAAAAATTCTTATCAGCGATACAACAATTTCAAAATGCAATGAAGCATCCATTTCATCCAAAACAATGACCCCGCCATTATCTAAAACATCTATAAACGGTTGTAACAATCTAATCAAATGGATAGTTCCTCTCGATTCCATCAGCTCTGAATCTACAATCATGGATATTGCATATTTTTTTTGTGGTTGCTCATCTTTTCTTAATGGTACTTGATACATTGAACACATAGATAATTCATCATTATCTGTTTCTGCCATAAATCCAATTTTTTGATTTCCAAACTCAGCTATATTCATAACTTCTTTAACTGAGGCACTTTCGAAAATATTTCTACGAATATCTTTATCTGGTTTTTTATTAAATATCGTCTTTAAGTCTTTTTGTCTAAAATTCATGTCATTTGCATTCATAATAACATTAAATTTTTCAAACCATAAATTAAAATCCTCAAAATATTTTTTATCAAACAAATTGCTAATTGCACCTGCTACAACTAACTTTTGTTTATCCAATGTCTGGTTCAATTTGTGAATCAAGCGTTCAGAAAAATCCGCATCATCCTTATTAATATAACCTTTTTTTACTAATTTCTTTACATCCACATAAATTTGATTTTCATCATCTCGTGAAAAGAACAAGTCATCATTAACATAAAGAACCTCTTCTTCAATTTTATATACATCAATATCCGTAAACTTAATTCCGTATCTATAAATATTATTTTGAGTGGAAAATGTAATTTCTAAAGAAACCGGATCATACCAACTTGTATCTCTAATAAAAGATAACATACTTTTATAAGATTCCAGCTCTTTGCAATTTAAGGTTCCTTTCATAACCATTTTTTTTAATATATCCATTGCCAACACAATGTTGGATTTTCCACATGCATTTGCTCCATAAATGACAGTCATTGGTAATACTCTTAACTTATTACCATTTACACTTTTATCTATCACATAATCATTATGCGTTTTCTGTTTACTTGAAAGCATTGTAAAAAAAGTCTCATCTTTAAATGACCTAAAGTTTTCCATTTTAAAGTTTAACAACATTTTTTTTGCATCTCCTTTCCATTTCTTTATATAATTATACATCATTATTGCTTTTTATCAACAATTTTATTGTTATTATATGCTAATTTGTTGCTATTTATACTCCACCTCCACTCTCCCGTCATCATACACATATATTCCCTGCACATATTCTTCCAGCATCTCTCGTGTCAGATTCTCATAGCCTAAATACTTCAACATTTGCTCCACCGGAACATTCTTTTTCATCAGGATTTCTTTCTCGTCGTTTATCAACTCATCCAGTTCCTGTACACGTTTCTGCAGTCGTTCTCTTTCTTCTTCCAACTGCTTCTTGGCTTCCATAAACTGATTCTGGTTCATCTGTCCCTCGTGATACTTCTCATAGTTCTGGCGGTTCTGGATTTTTATTTGTTCTTGACACTTTTCACAATCTGCACTTTCCGTCTTATAGGCTTCTATACTTTCCTCATGCTGTTTTCTCATGGATTGCTGCATCTGTTCTTGGCTGATATTCTGACGTAAGTAAGCCTTTATTTCTGCCAGCACGATATGCTCCAGCATTTTGTTATCCGCTTTCCCGGCAAAACATCCTGTATCTTCTTTTCCTTTACTGTAAGCACAGCTATAAAGAATATGACTATGAATCGGACTGCTTGAAGTCAGGCTTCTGCAACAATTCCCGCATTTTACATAGCCACCTAATAGTGTTGTTTCCCTGTCAAATTTGCTTTTCTTGGTGTATCTGATCTGAAGGGACTGTGCTTTTTCAAAAACTTCTTTTGATACAATCGGCTCGTGATGATTTTCCATCACTTTCCACTGATTTCTCGGTACCGGTACTTCTTTCCCAGTTCCGGGATCTGGAATCTTTGTCTTTCCATAGACCATACAGCCTATATAAGTCTTATCATCTACAATCTTCCGTATCATATCACTCGTCCACTGCAATCCTCTTGATGAAGCTTTCTTACTGCCTGATTTCTGTCGTCTGCTCATAGACTGCAAGGGAGTCAATACACCCTCTTCATTGAATAACTTACAAATCTCCATCTTGGAATATCGCTGATTGGTCAGTTCAAATACTCTGCGGATCACTTCTGCTTCGTCCTCTACAATCACCAGTTCTCTCTTATTTTCAGGATTGATTCGATACCCATAAGGTGCAGAGCCACAGCAATATTCACCTTTTCCTCGTCGGGTGCTGACTGCTGCCTTTACCTTTACAGACTGGTCTTTCACATAAAAGTCTGCGATCAGTCCTTTAAACTGTACTTCGATGTCTGAATTCTTTCCTTTATAATCTTTAGAATCATATCGATCTGAGATAGAAATGAAGCGTACTCCAAGAAATGGAAAAATCTGCTCTAGATAAGTTCCCATCTCAATATAGTTTCTGGCAAAACGGGAAAAATCTTTTACCACAATACACTGAACTTTATTCTCTCTGGCAAGTTCCAGAACCTGCTTAATTGCCGGGCGCTCCATACTGGAACCAGAATATCCGTCATCGTAAAACTCCTGAAATGGCATAGCAGCAAGCTCCGGAATATGGGAAATATAATCTTTTACCAGTTTTCTCTGATTGATAATGCTGTTACTTTCTCCCTCTGAATCATCTTCCATGGAAAGACGGTAATATCCAATAATCAGTTTCTGATCACTCATGTTCTACCGCCCC
>ENA-OQAZ01001632-OQAZ01001632.1-human-gut-metagenome-genome-assembly--contig:-NODE-1632-length-10317-cov-17.135231_pt1 | contig 10317 bp, 10 predicted proteins | sample MGYA00242737_ERZ504531 | MGnify/ENA primary metagenome ERZ504531 (study PRJEB26092, sample SAMD00036244) | human gut metagenome | host: Homo sapiens | study: EMG produced TPA metagenomics assembly of...
TAATTTATTATATGAATAAATTATATTGGAATATTCTTTTATTGAATATTTGTTTGTATATTTGCGGTGTGAAATTATAAATATGGTAGTAGTAGTTTTAAAAGCGGCAACTTCTTTCGCTGGTATTGATTATAATGAGCGAAAGAATGAGGAAGGCAAGAGTGAACTTCTTGTTGCAGAAAATTTTGCTATGAATCCAGATAATTTGAAGAAGTCGGATTATATAGCTTATATGGAATCTGTCTGTAGGACTAATCCAGCGGTCAAGGCAAAACAATTTCATGCAGTGATTTCATGTAAGGGGCGTGAATATTCGGCAGAGGATTTGAAAAATGTTGCTTTGCAATACATAAATAAAATGGGTTATGGAAATAATCCTTATATGATATATTTTCATTCTGATACAGAAAATAATCATGTACATATTGTTTCTACACGAGTACAGAAGAACGGACAGAAGGTAAAAGATAATATGGAAGCTGTGCGCTCACAGAAAGTCATAAATCAAATAATGAATGTTGATTTAGCTTTGAAGGCTAAAGATGATATTTCAAAATACATGGAGTTTTCTTTTTCTACAGTGCAGCAATATAAGTTGTTACTTGAACAATCAGGATGGAAATTAAGAGAAAAGGATGGATTATTAATTTTGTATAAGGGTGGTGAAAAGCACGCTTCAATTCAATTAGAGCAGATAAAAGATAAAGCTAAACAATATACACCTGATGAAGAAAGAAGAAAACAGATAACAGCTCTTTTATTTAAATATAAGCAAGGACTTTCCTATACAGAACTTCAAACTTTGATGAAAGATAAGTTTGGTATAAATTTAGTCTTTCATACAGGAAAAGGACATACTAAACCTTATGGATATACATTAATTGATTATAGAAATAAGAGAGTTTTGAAAGGTGGGGAAGTTATGGATTTGAAGGAACTTTTAGTAGAGCCTAATAAACAAGCAAAAGTTGAACACTGTAATAGTATAATTAATCTTCTTTTGAAAGATGGAACAAAATATACAATGGATAGTTTCAAGAAATTAATGTTAGATTACGGTTATAGGTTTTCAATGAATGGCACAATATTTATAAATGGTGATGATAAGGCTTTATTGGTTCTTGATAAAAAACTGTTGAAAGAACTTAGATATAATAGCAGAGTGTATGAAGCAAATAAATTTAATGTTGCTACACTTAAAGAAGCCGAGTTGTTAAGTAGAATTTATCATGTGAAAAAAGATGATATTTTGATTCAAGAGCATATGGATAAAAAAAATACTGTCTATACTGATATGATAAATAGTTATTTGGCTCATAGTTCAGATTTACATTCTACATTAAGAGAAAAAGGAATTCTTTTTGTTGAAGATGATAATTTAGTTTATCTAATAGATAAAAAGAATAAAGTAATCGTAAGTACTGATGATTTAGGAATCAATATTATAAAAGATGGCTATAGTAAAGATAGGATTACTCTAGTTACTCTTGATAAGATGGAAAGAATAAATGTTGAACAAGATTCAGAACTGGCAAGGGGATTTAATCTGATTGATGCTATTTGTGATATTCTTAGCCAGCATATAAATGTACAGCAAGATAAATCTCCTAATAGGAAAAAGAAAAGAGGACAGCAACAAAATTAATAAATATAAGTAAGATATGATAATATTATTTGGGAATCAGAAAGGCGGTTGTGGTAAAACGACTAATTGCATACAATTTGCCAACTATCTAGTAGAAAAAGGAAAAGAAGTTCTAGTATTGGATTTAGATTTTCAGCGTTCATTATCGGATAGAAGAAAAGAAGATATTGCGACCTATGATAATGAACCTAAATATGAGGTTATACAAACCGATATATCTAATGTTGCTAAAATTATTAGTGATTTTACTAAGGTTGAGCAAGGAAATCTATTAATAGATTTGCCTGGTAAGATTGATGATGATGCTCTGGGAACTATTCTTAAAGCTGCGGATATAATAATATGCCCATTTAAATACGATAAATTTACAATGGATAGTACAGGTTTTTTTATCCAAGTGTTACAGTATTTAAATGTAAAAGCTAAAATATTCTTTTTACCTAACAATATGAGAACTGCGGTAAGATATGAAACAAAAGAACAGGTAGTTGATATTCTTAAGCAAGTTGGTTTTGTTACAGATGAAATACCAGCTTCTGTTGCTATGGAACGTATAAATACATTAGCAATTAGTAATGAGTGTATTGATAAGGTGAAGAATGCTTATGATTATATCATTCAAGAAGGAGCAATAAAATAAAATATTCTTTTAATAGATATTTGTTATAAAGTTATTCATTTATTGTATATATTTGCACATGGCTGATAAATTAAGGAAAAAGCAAAATGAAGGTATTTCTAGTGTTCTGGAAATAGCTAAAATGATAAGAGGTGAAGAATTGCATGGGAGTAGTATAAATGAAGCTCCTATTCAAGAAGCTAAATATGAAGTTGAAGAGGAGAAAGAACCACTTCATGTAGAAATGGAAACAACTTCTTCGGAAGTTTTTAATTTTAATGGCTCTAGTGAAATGGATTTGACGGACTTATTAGAGTACATTAAAGGAAAAAATTATAATTGCAAGGAAGTTCTATATGTTGATACAGATGTAAAAGAGGTGTTTGGGTTGCTCAAAGCTAAAGCCAAAATACCTATTTCATCTTTAGTTTCGTTTATTTTGGAAGATTGGTTAACTAAACACCGTAGCGACATAAGTTCTTTGATTAAGCAAAAAAAGAACCGTTTTCTTTAGTACAGAAAAAGGGTCGTTTTGTGAAACAAAAGATTTTTGGTTAGGCTATAGACCCGTCCAATGGGTTTTTCCTCATTGGACGGATATTTTAGATAGAAACAATAATTTCTTTAGGGATTCCTGTATAATATGCTATTTTTTCTACAGGAATATTATCTTCTCTCATTTTTATTATAATATCAATATTTTCTTTAGTAATAGAAGAAGGTATAAACGTAAATAAAATGTCTGACAATTTGCTTATAGCCTTAATAACTTTTTGTTTGTCAGATTCTTTTTTTAAGTCTATTTCACTGAAAGTTGAAAGTTTATCATGCAAAATAAGATAATATATTCCTCCTATTATTAGTGCAGATATAGTTACAATGTCAATATCTGTATTGGAGAATATGTTTGAGAATTTTTGGCATAAAGGTAACGTGTGCAATTCCCGTAGTTGAGCGGTACGTTGACTAGTTTCATTGTTATTAGCTAGTTCCCATTTTAGAAGTTCTTGCATGATTTTATTTTCTGATAAAGATTGAAATAAACCTACAAGAATGTTCATATATAGTGCTTTATCGTTACTAGATTGTTTTTGTGATTTTACAATATCGCTAAACCAATAGTCGTATTTTTTTACATACTCGTCAATGAACTTATTCAAATCATCATATCTGTTATAGAATTGTACAGGCTCAATTTCAGCTTGTCGCATAATACCTGTAACTGTTAGATTAGAAAATCCTTCAGTTTCAATTAAATGGGTTGCCGCATTAATAATGCTTTCCTTTATGTCTTTGGCACTTCTTCGCTTTCTCCTTTCTTTCATTATTATTTTATTTTTATGTTCTTATTTATATCATTAAGAGTATTGACTAAAGATTCTAATTGTTCAAGTTTATGCGTGGCAAGAACGCTGACCCTTAATCTTGCTTCTTTGGTTCTTACAGCCGGATATACAATTCCAATTGTAAAGATAGCTTTTTCTTGCAACATTTTAGCAATTTCGTAAACCTTTTTATTATCTCTTATCATAATAGGAAAAATAGGGGAAACAGATTTTCCTATGTCGAACCCTTCTTCTTTCAACCGTTTTCTAAGATAGTTCGTATTTTCCCAAAGTTTGGTTCTTATTTGTGGTTCTTTTTTTATAATCTCTAAAGCTTTTAGTATGGATGCTGTGACTTGTGGGGTAGGGGCTGCTGAAAACACATTGCTGTCCGCATAAAATTTCAAGTATTGTATTATCTTCTTCGAAGCTGCTGCAAATCCCCCTACGCAACCAAATGACTTGCTGAATGTGCCAGTAATAATATCAATTTGACCTAAACAGTTATAGTATTCAGCTGTTCCTCTGCCATTGGCTCCCATTACTCCTATTCCATGTGCATCATCTAACATCAGCATGGTTTCATAAGTCTTGCAAAGAGTAATAATTTCCGGAAGTAAAGACAAATCCCCATCCTGAATATACACCATCTATTATTACAAGTTTAGTTTGATATTGCCCTTTGACTTCTTTTAGTACCTTCTCCAAATATTCTAGGTCGTTATGCCCAATTCGTTTTATATTTGTTCCTTTTAGTCCAGCCATTGCGCTTGTGTGGATATAAGGGTCTATCAATGCAATATCATTTTGACCCAATAAGGCTCTTAGTATTCCGGCATTTGCTCCAAATCCGGAAGAAAATAAAATAGCTTCTTCTTGTCCTACAAAAGAAGCTATTTCTTTCTCTAGCTGTTGGTGTATGTCGAGATAACCACCTATTACTTGTGCAGCGCAAGCACCTGTTCCATATTTTTTTATAGCATCTATACCTGCTTGTTTAGTTTCTTCTCTTTGTGACATACCTAAATAATCATTAGAAATAAATGCAATAACAGGTTCGTTGAAGCCTTCAATTGCCATTGTTGAACCGATACCTGTATGTGAAGTTATCCAATAGCTTTTACATCCGAAATCATTTAGTTGCTCAATGTACTGCTGGAAATCATTTGCTCTCTCAATAGCATTTTTCCCATAGGATAGTTCAAAGTCTTTTAATGAATGATAAGTTTTTTCCATATTAGTATAATTTAGATTGTATATTGCAAAAATAGCAAATATATTATGTTTTTAAGCATTAACAGTGGAAAAAACAATATAATTCTTATATTATATACAATTTGTATTGTATATTTGCGATATGCAAATGCATTTGCTGAATAATTACTAACTTAAAAATATCGTTTTATGAGAAAACAAATTTTAATTTTATTAGGTTTCTCTTTTAGTCTTATTGCTTGTCAGCAAAACGAAGAGATTGGTTCTGTGGAGGATAATGCCAATCCAAACGAACTTACTACTAGAGCTGCTTCTATGAGAAGGGTTCCTACACAAGCGGAAAAGGATAATCTTAAAAAGGATTTCCCAAATTTAGATGTAAATAATATTTCTGTAACAGGAGAAGCAACAGGTACATATAATTGTATTGCTTATTCTATGGGGATAACTAACAAATGGATTGACCCAGAATCTTTTTACAATGATTTTATAGAACAGTATAAAAATGCTAAAACTTTATATGGTTCGTCTTGTAATTATGAACAGACTAGTACAGAAGGTAGCAATGCTACTGTTGATGGTTGGGGAACAAGTAGTATAGATATGACTCATGGAAGTGTTGTATATAGTAGCGGTACTTGGGAGTCAAAACTTGGGCGTTATTTGCGTATTACCCATAAAAGGAGTGAGCTATCTGGCACTTTGTATGGTAGAATTTTGGTTTCTTTTATCGAGAGTAGAACAAAGACTGATATGTCGGAGATAAAGGAACTTGCAAAACAGATAGCACAAGAAGATATTGAACTTTCTGATGCAGAAAAACAAGCTGTCATTGATAAAGCTGCAAATATTAATTGTGAGGTAAAGACTAAGTTTAACGATTTGTTTAATTCATGGAACGAAGAAATTTCAATAAATCCACAAACTAAATATAGTTCAAGTACTCTCGCTTATACAACATTACCACAGTTTAAAGAAATGCAAGCGATGGGTAAAAATATTATTCCGTTAATAATGGAAAAACTTTTAGATGAAGATAATTTCTTTTTGCTTCCTCTATATGATGCTATACAGACTGATTCTCAATTAAAAATAAGCTATAAGAAAGGTGATGCAAAGATTCTAGAAGGAGAACAGAATAAGGCTAAAAGAACAGTTCGTCTTTGGCTAAGTCTTTCGGGAAATTAAGTAAAATATAACTGACTTTTTGGGATAAATAGCTCTTAACGTAATATGCTGTAAGAGCTATTTATATATTTACCTAAAAGTTTTTGGCATCATGGATTTGTTTTCTCTTCGTCCTTTTGTATATGTGGCGTATTCGCGTGCGTCAGAAAGTAAATCTACGTGAACTCTATTGTGTATTTGTTTCTAAGGACATAATTTTAAAACTATATTTATGAAAAAAAAATTCTATTCTTTTTGGGGCGTAAGTCAATTATTGGTAGGAGCAATGACTATTGGTCTTGTCTCTTGTGAAAAAAGTTCTGAACTTTTATATGATTTTTCGGAAACATCAGAAAGTTCAATCCAGTCAAGAGCTATCTCTGTTGCTGACTCTGTGAGTCTGTTTTCTAATATAGATGAGTTTAAAAAAAAGCCAGAAACGAAATCTTATTCTTATTATCCTGAGACAGATGAATTTTATTCATCAAATATGTATGCTGTTAGAGAGCTTCCTTTTGCGTTGAAAGTCAGAGGAGGTGGAGTGGTTGGACAGCCTTATCTTTCTACTCAAGGAATGAGAAAAGAATTGATACTTTCAGCTTATAGTTCTTCAAAATTCTATTTAAAGATTTTGCCACCTAGTAGTGGAATACCATATTTGATTTATTCAAAGTCTTATAATAAGCCATTGGTTTGTGGTCAATATAACAATGACCCAAACAATAAACTTGTTTTTGTTTGGGACTCGGAAGATATAAGTTCTGGAAGTTGGGACCTTATACCATCAACATATAAAGGATATTTTAATATTGAAAATCAGACATATTTAGGAACGGCAGACCCCAATAATCCTTGGAGTGTGTTTAATTATTCTATAGAAGTAAAGAGTAATGGGCAGGTAGGGTATGCAAAATATAATAAGCAACCACAGCAAGAGTTTCTATTAGAGTTTCAGGATAAATTTAAAGTAAAAGAAATAGCATTTGAACCTAAAGCTGTAGTGACGGAATTAGACCCTGTTGTTGTGTATTCAAATGGTCAGACAGGAGCAGTTGCTGGACCATCAAATATTACAATTTATGCAAAAAAAGATGTAAAAGATACTTCTTGTTATACAGAAAAAGGAGCTTTGAAAATTCCAATGGCAAATGAAGAACAAATGTTTTTACGTCCTGCAATAATAGCCGGGCAATTTATTGCCCCTGGCAATTTTAGTAGTGGGGAAATGCCTGATTCAACAATATTTTTGCCTAGAGCTCCTTATACTTCCACAACGTATGAGATACCTAAAACATTATCGGTGACTATTCCGGTAGAAGTTGATGAGCCATCTTTAATTAAAGTAACGACTTATTTAAAGAAATATAGTGTAAAGGCTGACTATACTATTACTATGACTTATCGTAATGGAAATGAGGCTAATGATAGAGAAGTTAAATTTAAAGGTTCTTGGTATGGAATAATAAATACTACATCAAAGGCAAAACCAGACGAAATAGTAACAATTCCTTTAGAAGAATATATGAAAAGTTTATCTAATAATAATCTGCAATAAGAAAAGATTATGAAATCAATATTATATATAATAATTTTATCTGTTATAGCTCCATTGTTTATAGCTTGTTCAGAGGATTTGAACTTATGCGCACAGCAAAATACAGTGGTTGAAACTGATTATTCATGTGATGATGTGATTCTTCAAGAACGTAATCCATCTCTTCCAGATGTTATTACAGGACAACCTTCTTTTGATGAAGAGTTGACAAGAAGTGGTGAGATGATTGGGGGAACTGATAAATATCTAGGTTATGGTTATAAATTGCTTAAGGGGAATTATATACCAAGTGATTTTGATAACTTTACGCATTCCATACTTGATATTGAATCTCTAAAAGAATATGATGAATCATATATTGATGAAAATTATCCTAACTGGAACGACCAGTCATCGTTTGCTTATTATGATTTTAATAATTATACGCATTTTTCATCAATAAGTAAAACTGTGAAAAGTGGATTTTCTTTAAATCTAGGATTTTTTTCTATAGGGAAAAAGAAAACGACAACCGAAACATTTAGAACTTTTATTAATGAATCAAAAGAACAAGCTTATGGGGAAATGAATATATTGTTTGCTCATGGCAAATTTACCTTGTTAAGTTCCAATGGTTCTAATAAAGTGTTTGCAAGGCAGTTTTTAAGAAGGTCTTTTATTAATAATTTATATACCTCTCCTATATCATCTATCATTGATTCATATGGAGATTTTGTTGTTGTTGGTTATTATACAGGTGGAAGAGCTTTTGCGCAATATATGGGTAATGCGGATTCAAATACGAATGTTGAACAGAAAACTAAATCCTTAGAGAAAAATATTAATGCTTCACTTGTATATAAAGGTGATTCACTTAATGGGTCGTTCGGATTTAATGGAAAGGATGGTACTTTTGATTCTACAGTTTACAAAAGACAAGATATATTTATACGTGTAAAAACATTGGGTGGTATTCAAGATGAAACAGGTGTAGTGAATACTACAATGGCACTTAAAGACATAAATATAAACTTGCAATCTTGGAGAAAATCATTAAATGATTCAAAAAATCATACAGTGATTGATTTAATAGAAGAAGGATTATATCCAATGTCGGATTTTGTACTGGAAAGAAACTTTCAAAGACGTTTTGATGATACTTCTAAGGAAATTCTTCTTCCTGTTACAAGACTTTATACTCCGTCTATTACGATTGCAAGAGTATTGACAAAGACATCTGCTTCGGGAGAAAGTTTATATGATGTAGCTGCTGTGTTAACAACAAGACAGGGTGACCAAATAGTATTGAGTAAAAGTAATGCTACGGATGCGGAATTAAGGCAAAATGAAGATGATAATGTTTTTATTAAAAAAGCCCAAATTATATCGGCAGAAATATCAAGGTATTTCAGCTCTGATATTCAGATAAGTTATAATACTAGAAAGCGTATTAATCCTCAAATGCGTTCTCCGCTATGTATGGTTTTGGAGAACTTCAATGAAAAAGGTTTCTGTAAGTACTATCATGAGGCAACTAATATGGAATATTTATACGACCCAACTACCAAACTCTGTTTTTCATTTTTTGCAGATGAAAGAGATGAGAGTTTGCTGGAAGTATATGGTCTTAGTTCATGGGCTTCTAATTTAGTAGAAAAACAGATTTCAATAGCAACATTAGCAAATCTATACACAATTATAGGATTGTAATTTTGAAGTCTGGTATTTATATTAATATAATCTATTTTAATACATGGTACATTATTTTAAACAATCTTGCTTATTAATGCTTTGGGCATTATTTTTAGTAAACATAAGTTTTACAAGTTGTGATGATAAAAATCCAGAGGTACAAATAGGAGAACTTACTCCCCAAAAACTATATCAAACCTCATGGCGTGGTACAGGTCGTTGTGATGCTTGGGTAGTTCCCAATATGGGAGTAGGTATGCAATTTATAGATACTCAATCGGGGAAAGTAAATTGGGAAAGTTACGATGAAATTGATATTACTTACAAAATAGAAGGAAAATATATCATATTTAATAGCAATGCTTTATATTTAGGTGGTGCTCCTTGGGTTATTAAAAGCTATACCCAAAAACATATAACTCTTATACAAAATGAAGCAAGTCCAGATAAAGAGAAAGTAGCTATAATAGAATTAGATAGGATAGATTGATTTCGATTGTATTGTTAAAAGGTATGTATTTGGATGCTCTCTTTTCATATTATAAGTATTTGTTATTATACTGGTATCATTTTTATGAAATGGACATAGGGAAAAGAAGATTCTCGTGTTGCTCTTTCTGGGTTTCGGGGAGTGAAGGATATTAATCACATATTCATATTATTTATATATAATATGGCATTTTGTCCTTCTTCTTTTTCCCTATAGTTTTATGGTATCAATTCTTTGTGTCCGGCTTCCAGCAGCTTTTTGTATTTGGTATCAAAAAGGAGTTCTTCAGGGTGTACCGGGGACGATAATTCGGTATCATTTCATCATGCTATATACGCCCATCAGTGCAGAACTCCAAAAGAATAGGTATCACAAATTCTTTAAAGTAATATTGGAAAATAAAAGAGAGTATTTTGTACTCTCTTTTATTTTATTAGGGCTGTAATAAATTGATGGCTTTTTGAAGATTAGCTTCTAGCTCTTTTTTAGCGTTTGACATAGCATCCTCATAGTTTTTTTCTGATTGTCTTATAATTTCTATTATAACAGAATTTATAATTGGCTTTTTGCGCTTCATCTTCTTCTGTATTAGAAATCAGATAAAACTTTTCACTAAATATTAAATCTATA
>ENA-OQAZ01001633-OQAZ01001633.1-human-gut-metagenome-genome-assembly--contig:-NODE-1633-length-10312-cov-1.658714_pt1 | contig 10312 bp, 17 predicted proteins | sample MGYA00242737_ERZ504531 | MGnify/ENA primary metagenome ERZ504531 (study PRJEB26092, sample SAMD00036244) | human gut metagenome | host: Homo sapiens | study: EMG produced TPA metagenomics assembly of...
GGAAAGTAAACGGATTATGACAAAATGCTTTTGGATAAATTATTACAGATTCCTCTCTATCCGCTTGATTTTTTCCTTGTCCTGTCCGATATATTAAATAGAAGCAAAAAATACTGCAAATGCGTCGCCACGGAGGGCAGTAAAATTTATACCACGCACACCCGGTATGAATTTGAGCAGCGAAAAGGTGTGCAGAAATGAGGTTTATAATGAGTTTAAATGGAATTAATGCAGGTTATGCAGCTACTGCTGCAACAGCGATTGAAAAGGTTCAGAAAGCAGATAAGGCAACAGCTTCTTCTAAAGAATCCGCTTACAAATCCGAAGCCGGTGCTACCTACGAAACAACCGTCAGTGCTTCTTCTAAACAGACAAAAAATGCCGCACTGGTTGCCCAGTTAAAAGCTGATTCAGAAAAACGTTCTGCACAGATGCAGTCCCTTGTTACACAGATGTTTAAAAAACAGGGTATTGCTATTGGTACAGCCGATGATATGTGGAAAGTCCTTGCAAGCGGCAAATTTACTGCCGATGCTGATACGATTGCCCAGGCAAAGGAAGACATTTCCGAAGACGGCTACTGGGGTGTTAATCAGACTTCAGACCGTATTTTCTCTTTCGCCCTTGCTCTTTCTAACGGCGATGAAAAGCAGATGGAAAAAATGGTAAAGGCTGTGGAAAAAGGATTCTCCCTTGCTACCAAATCATGGGGTCAGGAGCTGCCTTCTATTTCAAGCGATACACACAGCGCTATTATGGATAAATTTGACAATTGGTTTAAGGAAAACGGCTCTACTGCCACAACTGCCGATTTGCTCAAATAAATCACACTTTCAGGCTATGTTTTACGGCAATGCCGCTTCGCATTAAAGATTACCGGCAGCATTTTCAGATATATCTTTTTTCATAATTCATTGTTGAAAATATATCTGTGATGCTGCCGGAATTTTTTTATTGTTTTTGCTATCACTGTAAAGTCTGCTTCAATTTTCCTAAAAACATCAGTACTGTAATCATGATTAAAATAATCTTGATGTATAAACACACGCCATAAAAGACACCGGAAATATCCATTACAAGAAATGCCATAATAAATGCCGAATAAATAAGAATACTTTTCCATTTATACCGTTGCATTTCTTCACCGGTCAAAGGCTTATTCTTATTTTCAACCGGCGCAATGGCTGCCATGGCAATATATGCCCCAAGCAGTATCAGCCAGACAGCTACTTTTACATCTCGCTGTCTGCAAAATGTCCATATACCAACAGACAGCAGATAAGTCAGCAAAAATGCCATATTACACCGCACATATGTATCTGCATGATAGCCGCCTGTATACTGGCGCACCAATATAAATACCGCAAGAAACACCACTCCACTCCATACTTTTCCAAGTCCTATACTTAGTCCCAGAACCAGTACAATACCTATCAGACTTGAAATCAAAAGTTCTATCCCATATACATAAATTTCCTTCTTCTCTTTATCAGCCACATTTTGTATACAAAAAATATCTGCTGTTTTCTGCGCAATTTTATGTATCATTCTCCCTCTCCTTCTTTATTCTATTAATATAAATTTTATACTTTATAATTCTACATTTTCCTTAATCAGCACAGTTTTGCATACAAACAACGAATCACCTTCACTCCGGTATTCGATTGTGCCATGATATTTTTTTACTATTTCCCGTACATTTTCAATGCCGTACCATGCACTGCCTTTTCTGTTTTGGTTCGTCTTTAACTGCGGATTGGTCTGCATGACATTTTCTTTGGTGGAATTGTAAAATTCAAAATACAGACAGGTATCGTTTCCGCAGATTGTAATGCTGATATACGGATTTTCCGCCTGACATGCCGCTTCCACCGCATTTTCAAATAAATTACCTGCCAGGATATAAACGTCCCTGTCCGGTATGCCGTCAATACTGCCTGTAACCATACATTTGACATCAATTCCTTTTTCTTTACACCTGCTGATATTCCGGTTTAACATATAATTTAATACCGAATTTTTTGTATACAGTATCTGTTCTGACATGATATGCTCCTCTACATTTAGTTCCGATAAATAGGAAAGCGCCTTTTCCTGCTCACCGTTTTGCAAATAGTCCTGTATCAGATTGAGTACCCTTTTCATTTCATGACGGTTTTTCTGTGTCATCCGGTAACGCTGGTTAATTTCTTCAATATCTGCCTTCTGCTGTTCATAACTTCTTATCAGCAATTCACTTTTCAATCTTTCACGATACTGCTTATTTTCATATTTCATCATGATAAACACAATCAGATTCACCACAATCATTCCACCGGTGATTAGTCCCGCCTGTAAAATGTCGCGCCGCCCTGTAACCGGCTGGCTGAGTATTGCCGTAACAACCACAATGGAAATTAATGGAACACTCAATACACCCAGTGTAAATTTTAAATCGTAAGTATCTATCAAAATATCCTGAAACCGGATAAATGTCCCTATAAAAATGCCTAAAAGCAGCTGGGTGAAAAGCATTGCCGCCATTTTCTGTGCCGAAGCACCCTCTACGAGTTCTACATATCCCACATTCCATATCAGTCCTGCGATGCTTCCGCTGATAATCGCCGCAGCCACTGAAAACATCAGAATGACCACATTGCAGATACACTTTTCAATCCAACCTTTTTCACAAAATACGAAGCTGAGTACCCTGTTACCAGCAGCGTTAATAACACTCCGTAATTTTCAAATGATGTGAAAAATGTCTGTATTTCAAGATATACGAAAAATACCGTCACAAAAACGAGAATTGCTGCTTTTTTCTGGAATTTTCTCTTAATTCCGAGGCAGTGTATCAGAAATGCCGTTATCATTCCACTTTGCAGTAAATTAATAAATGAATCAAAGACTGTCATAGTTTTCCCTTCTAATGCAGCATTTTGTATGCAAGCCACCGGCTTTTGAGCATACTGATTTTGTCTGCACTTACTGCAAATTCGTAGTTCTCATGCAGCCGTACCGTTTTCCCCTCAATCGCTGTAACATATTTTAAATGCACCATTCTTCCTCGGCTTATTTTTACAAAATCATGTGCTTCCAGCTCATCTTCAACCCGCATTAGCTTATCCCGCACGCGGATATTTTCGTCATCCAACAGTATCACCATATCATGTCCGTAGATTTCCACCGCATAAACTTTATACAGCGGAACTTCCACAACTGCCATCCCGCCGCCAAACACAAACCGGCTGTATTTCTGCCCGATGAAGCGCCGGATTTCCTGCCCTGCAATTTGCAAATCGTCCTCTGCATGGCTTTTTCTGATAAACCCCAGCGGTCTGCATACAAAGGCTTCTGTGATATAATGCTCATAATTGGTCATGTATACAACCGCCAGTTGTGAATCCTGCATACTTAACCGTCGTGCCACCTGAAATCCTATGGTATCGCCAAACTCAATATCCATAAAAACAATATCAATTTTATCTTCACGATAACATTTTAAAATCTGTTCCTGATTCAGATAAATGACACACTCAACCGGCTGCGGCAGATGAAAGGTCTGTAATATCAATGCTTTCATTTTTTCCGCATACACTTTATCATCATCACATATTGCAAATCTTACCGCTGTTTCCTGCATTTTTAATTTCCCCGTTTATTATTTTTTTGATATCTATAACCACTATCGTAATTTTGTATTTATGCTCCATTTTTTTATAATACCATAAGCTGCAAATCCTCCGATAAAAAATGCCCACAAATATACCGCATAAATTATTTTCTTTGGGTAAATTCTCCACATTTGCCACGTATTCATTGGTATGATTACAGAAAAATATTGAAAAAATTTAAAATTCAACAGGTAAAGCACATGCGGTACTAAAATAAGCAGCGATACCAGTAATGCCGCCTGCTCCCGTAAAACCAGCGATATAAATGTAATCACCATTGTTCCTGTCCACATAAACAAAATCTTCCATAATACACCCCAAATTAAATACTGCCTTATTGTAATATCAATGGGAAAATCTTTCATCATTTCCAGACACAAAATACTGTTGTCAATGCCAGTCAGATGATACACACATAATACTTTATAATAAAAATATCCATATACGCCAGCTCCTATTAATATCGTAAGCACACTTTCAATCAACAGTTTTCTTACAGCGAAAAAAGTCCGTCCCTTTGCACCGCTTCGTATGACCATTGTCATATTATCCTTTTTTTTCATAAGCAAATGCTCCGTTCATAAGCAGAATTAATGTCACAAAAACATACAGACTCACTATATTCATACTGTAATCCAAACGTCCTCCAAGCATATTTTCATAAATGTAAGGTGCTATAATAACCGGATTTACTCTCCGTGTTTCTTTCATATTTTCAAGATATTCCGTCTGATGCTCCATATACTCCACTGCTGTTGACAATACGGTTATATCCTTTATCAGCTCATCCAGCACCGCTCCGTCTGCTTCTTTTTCTTCTTTAGCCGCCAACTTTAATTCTGCATACTGCTCCTGCATCCTTTCAAGCCTGTCACGATAGCTGCTAATTTCCACATTTACCGCTGCCCCAGTCGTCATTCCCTGTGTCTTTTCATAATATTCCCGCAAAATGATTCTTTCTTCGTCATACGAAACTCCTCCATAAATTTTTACATTTGACATCAAAACGATAAGTATTAATAAAATAATAAATCCTTTTTGTATCACAAGCAGTTTATAGACTTCCAGACCAGACGGTGTCAGCTTTGCTATTAAGCTGTGATATTTTTCACTAATTCTGTCCGCTGTCTTTTTCATTTTAGAGAATGATGTATCGGATAATTTTGTCTGTGCTGCCCGGATTGATAAAAAATGCCCCCGCTAAAAACAATGCCAATACCAGACCTGCAATAAGCTCTATTCTGCCAAATAGCAGTGTTCCGATTTCACAGTTTGCATATTCAACCACGCTGTTCATTGGTACAAATAATTGAAAGATGTTAAAGTATTTCAATACTGCGAGCGCATTTCTTTGGGAAATTACTGTATAAAAAATGTATTCCGGTACAAACACACACAACAGCACAGCCATATACCCCGTCTGGCTTTTACATACGGAAATAATTCCCCACACAATAACGGCAACGGTCATTGCAGCGCATGCACACAGCAGGATATTTAATCCTATATACTGAATTTTATTTATATGCAGTAATACATCCGAAAAAATACAACTGCTTTGAACCGGCACGGTTAAGCTCTGACCTCCATGGTATAAAAATAAGCTTTCCCCCCAGATTGTTCCATATAATACTACTGCAGATATAACCGCAGATACAGCAATTATCATGAGCCTTTTTGCCGCCAGTTTCCACCTGCCGCCCGTTGATAAAAATATAATGCTCCACAAGCCTTTTTTTTCTTTCAGATAAAAAACTAAAAACAATTATCATCATAAAAGCAATATGAAAATAACCGATGATTTTATACTGGTAAACACTTTCCCACGCACGCATTCCACTCAGTTCCGTTTTTATTTGTGCATTCTGGGATAAATCATAACTTGTCTTTAATATATTTTTGTATGAAAAAGAATTTTTATCAGAAAATGCCCCGATACGTACCATTGCTTTCGCATTTTCATACATTCCGGCAATTCTTTGAGCATACCCTTCAACATAAACTGCTTTATTATAAAATAGTTCTTTTGTTACCATAAAGACATCTCTTTTAGGAGAATTTTTTCCGATATATGTAACATAATACCAATTTATAAATGCTTTGATATCATCTGTCTGTCCATCCTGTGTTTCTTTCCACTTCCCGGTATTGTATTGATTTATCATATCCAGTTCCATTTGATTTACATCAAAAATACTATACCTGTTCTGATTATAGCTTTCATCATACCGTATAATTTCATTTGTTCCATTTTGAATCTGCTCATTATAAAACAAAATCACACTTACCGCTGCCAGACAAAGTAAAGTAATGATTACTTTGATATTCCAGACTCTTTTAAATTCATCATATCCTTTTTGCCCCTTTGTCCGGCAGTACATTTTGCTATCTTATGCTGTCCCCTCAAGTATCACTTTGCTTTCCCCTGTTGTCATATCATAGAGCAGATTACTCAACCATGATATTCTTTCCTTCACTGTTGACCCTTTGCTCTGAGCTGACTCTTTTCTTCATAAGATATCATTTTTCCGCTTGGATAACTATTCGCCGCCGTCTGACAGTCTATTTGTTTTATATAATTTCCGGATAAATCTATCACCGTAATTTTATACTGTTTATCAAATGACCCGGTATCTTTCTGATTCAGATATAGACAGTCTCCGGCACATTCTATAATCCCATATCCGTCATCCTGATAAATCTGCACATTTTCTCCCGTATCTATATTACATTTCAAAACTTTCCCAGTAATGGACTGATAGACATACATATTTCCGTCATCATCGAATGCAATATTTCTTAAATCCACTGCCCCATATCCTTCACCGGTTACACCTATAATATGCTCTCCGCTTTCATCATATTGATAGGCATAGTCTAACTCCGCCTGTTCTGTCATTTTCCGGGAAAATCCTCCATTTTCAAGTCTGTACTCATATAATTCCATATAATGCTGCGCAGTATCTTTAACAGAATAATCTACTGTAATATAAACACGATTCTGATTATTCCGCACCGCTATGGTTTGATTCTTCACTTCAATCTCCGGCTTTTCTACTATTCCAATCTGTTCTTTTTCTCCTGAACCGTCAATTTTCAATCTATATACGGTCGTTTCCTCCTGCATATCAGTTTCATAGCAATAATAAATATATCCTTTGTGAAGTATCATATTTTTCTCATAATCGGATACTTTGTTCATTACAACATTTTCACCATTCCACAATACTCCGGCACTCTTTTCATTGCTTCCGTCCTTATCAAAATATATCAGCTTCATATCCCCTGTCTTTGTATCATATTCAAGCCGGAATAAATGACCGTTCTGATACCAGATATACCCGTTATAGCACTGGTCTGCTGTATAATAAGCATCACAATCTTCCCCTTTATGACTGCAATTCACCTTACTGCATAAAGGCACTGCCTGCTCACAGCCAGCATCATAATAGTAAATTCTGTAATATTTCCCCTTCGTTCCGTCTGTAAAATAATATCCATATCCATCATCTGCCACCTTATTATTGACGTAACATGACTGTGCATCTGTAATATTTTGTACCGTTCCCTGCTCCCAGTCCGTATCATCTGCTTCCTGCATATATTTCTTTCCACAGCCTGCACTGACTATCACTATCACCAGACAAATGAGTATTCCAACATATACTTTTTTCATAATAGCCCCCATTTCTGAACAATTTAATCACGAAGCAGCGATGAGAAATCCCTCCCTGGTGATTTCTCATCCGCCATTCCGGCTGACTGTTTTCGCTCAAAAACAATTCGTCCGGTATTATACTTCGTCTGCTGTCTTTGAATAATGATTAGTAGATATAATCACTAATATTTCCATATTCGTCTAATGATGTAATTACAGAAATACTTTCATCAAAGCGTCCGTCTTGATAAATGTCGTACTCTGCATGTCCGCTTGCATTAGAATGCCATTCATTCGTGTTTTGAATGATATGATATCCCCATGACTCAAATAGCCATAATGCCATTCACTTGCAAACGTTGGTATACTTGTCCCCATTACCGTAGCTATCATTAAACCGGCAGCTATTGCCTTTTTAATCAAACTATTTTTTATCCTTAGCATACACTTTCCTTCTATAAAATTCCTTCAATTTTAGTTTACTTGCTCTTTTTCAGTGTCTTCGGCTCTTTCGGCTGATACATTCCATAAATGGAAGCTGAATTACCGGCTTTTTTAGCAGTTGCATATGCTGCCTTTGCTGCTAATTTTAAAACTGTCTTTTTCATAAAATTCTCCTTTCTGCCCCCTCTTTGCCTGCTGTCATTCTTCCCCCGCTTTATCTGAACATCAAGACGGCTGTTTATTCTATATAAAGACTGTTTGTTTACAGCCTGTTATATCTTTGCTTTGTATACACCTTTGTGTATTCCTTGATTTCAGTATAACTGCATTTTTTACCAATTAGAACCCCTTTGGCATGAAACGACGTTTTTTGACGTGAACGGCTGATAATCTTCCAATGCCTGCTTTAACGCTGCTTTTCTATCTTTAAATATAACCATTCCCTTTGAATTAACCCCAATATCATATGCCTCGCCCTTACTTCGCCAGCGGTCAGTCAGTTCCTGATTACTACACTCTCCAACAACACTGTCATACAATACTTTTCGCCTTACCTGAACCGCACAGACTGTCATTATAACTACCAGAATCACTGAAAACAGGGCTAAAATAATTCTCTTTTTAGCTGTTTTATTATTGCTCATTACTTTTCTCTCTTTTTATCAATTAAAATCCTCTTGGTATAAGCCGTATTATTTAAGCTGTACCCATTCCGCATTTAAAATATCTTCTTTCTTTATATAACAGATTGTATCCAGTTGTTTTATAAAAAGATACTTTTCATCTCCAAAATAAACTCCTGTACAGTCTTTTCCGCAGTCTATTTCCCTGATTAAATTAAAACTCCTGTCATACACATAGATTACTCTTTCTATACGGCTTGCTGCATCTGTCAGACTTCCCATTCCGGCATTATCTAAATAAAAATACTGACCGTCATAAGAAATACCAGCAACAAGTATATTTTTATCTGCCTGTACTTCTAAAGTTTCTTTTTTGTGTTTTAAAATCATAAACATACAATCCCGTACCACTTTCAAAATAAACCAATGTATCTCCCAACACAAAATAATCCGATACCTGCTTGTCAATTACTTTTTCCGCTATGCCATTTCCGTAATTATATCTGTATAACCGTTCATCGGCATAATGCGTTTTACTATCCATATCCAGCCGATATTCCATTACAATAAAATACAGATAACCGCCAAAATCTCTTGCTCCTGTAATCGCCGCACCAACTCCACTGTATTCATAGACTGTTGACACTGCATAATCCCCTATTGATATTTTCTTTATTTCCTGAACATGATTTTCACTTCCTCCGGCATTTCCCACGCTGTCATACGCATAAATATCATTTTCATGAAAACCAATGAAACAGACGAAAATTTGTCCATTGCAAATAAAGCGCATACATCTTCCCTTCCGCTTCCGTCTGAATCTATTTTACACAAATAGCCCATCCCCTCTTTATTATGGATTACATATAAAAAATCTTTATAGTAATATACCGTTCCAAATTGATATGCCTCTCCTGAAAGTACCGCTCTGCACTCGTCCGTTTTATGGGTACATTCCGGCAATGCACATAATACAACTCCATTTTCATTTTCTACCTGTGTATAATACAATCTTATCTTTCCGTCTGCATCATATTGTGTATAATAATATCCTCCATTTCCAGCCGCAATGTGATGTATATCTGTATTCCAGCTGCTTTGCATGTCCGTCACACCGTCTTTAATTTCCGGTGCTGAATGATTGTTTTTTAAATACATATACATATGTCGGCAATTCCCCCTAAAATTACTACCGCCGCCACAATGGCTGCTATAACCGCTATTTTTTTCTTTTTCATATTTTTTATTCCAGCTCTTTCCACTCCTGCGCCGAAATATCAGCTTTAACATCAATCCGTCACCCGCAAAATCTCTCCGCCGTCAATTTCATACACAATTTTACAGCACGCTTCCACCTGCTGTTCTATATGGCTGGTCATCAGCAGTGTTCCGCCGTTTTCAACAAATGCTTTTAAAATGTCTTCGACCCTTTTTACTGACTTTTTATCCAGTCCGTTCATCGGCTCGTCTAAAATCAACACCTGCGGCTTTTCCATCACTGCCTGCGCAAGTCTTAACTTCTGCTTCATTCCGACAGAATATTTTCCAACCTTTTTATTTCTGTCTTCATATAAATCAAATTGTTTTAAAACCTCTATAATCTCCGGTTCTGAAATTTTCTTTTGAATTTCCGCAAGAATTTTTAAATTTTCAGACCGGACAACTGTTTATAAACTCCGGTTCTTCGATGACAATTCCGGCATCATCAATAAAATCCTGCTCTTTTCCGATAATTTTTCCCCGGTAAATGACCTGCCCTTCTGTCAAAAGGGAGTATCCGCAATAACTCTTAAAAAAGACACTTTTTTCCCACTAGCCGTTTGGTCCTACCAAATTCCATAACATATTGCCCTTTTTACAAACTTCCCAATGCTTACATTTTTGAAATTTAAATCTGACTTCATTTTTTTAAAATTTCTTTGTTCCATTTTTCT